>Ga0180009_10008525_pt1 | contig 10145 bp, 9 predicted proteins | sample OS_PC_MetaG_FD_123537 | JGI IMG/M metagenome (GOLD analysis project Ga0180009, IMG submission 123537) | Groundwater microbial communities from the Aspo Hard Rock Laboratory (HRL) deep subsurface site, Sweden - OS_PC_MetaG | ecosystem: Environmental > Aquatic > Deep subsurface > Groundwater... | reverse complement strand
TTATCGAATTGGATAGCAATGTTAAAGGCGCGGCTTTCATCAGGACCAATCAAGCCCTTATTGAGCAGATGCATAAAAACTGGTTACCCAATGACCTGTTTTGGCCCACTGTCCTTCTGGACAATATGCCCAATTTCCAGATCGGGGAACTGGAAGTCATACGTTACAACACTCGAGTCCTGAGGGATAATCTCTCCCGTATGAGAACCACGGACAATCTGGATCCCGCCGCCGAAAAGGCATTTACATCTCTTTCTAATGACCCTTATAAGTGGTGGTTTCCCTCTGCAGAAAGCAAATGGAAAGAGGCCAACCGTGGCCTTGAAACTTTTTACGAGAATCTTTTAGCGGGAAAATCTTATTTCTACCCGAGGGCAGACAATTTGGCGGAACTCCTTCAGCAATACGCCTCGCTCATGGGTGGTGCCAACACCAGACTAATAAACGCCCCGCACGATATTGACTCGTCCCTGGCAGTCGAAGAACAAGCCAAGGACAGCTCTGAAGGCCCCAAAATGGTTGATATCAATATCCCCTGGTATCGCATTGACGATAACTTTTATTATGCGCAGGGTATCGCTTATGCCCTCTATGAATCATTTAAGGCCATACGAATTGACTTTCTTGATGTCTTGACTGACAAAAATTCTCTGAAGCTCGTTGATAAGATCCTTGAAAACCTGAAGAGATGCTATTTTGAACCCCTGATCGTGTTCAACGGGGACCCTGGAAGTATATTTGCAAATCACTCCCTGAACCTTTCAGGCGTCTTCAATGATGCCAGGCAGAAAATAAATTCGCTGATTGTATCCCTAAAGCAAGGTTAAACTGTACGGCTTTCATGTTTGATTCCCTCAAACTCTCTGATCTTCCTAAAAAACAATCCCATGTCTTGAGAAAGCCCTCAACCACAAGGCCAACAATCTGGGTTGTGGAGGAGAGTGGACAGCGAGCCGTTATCAAGGACTACAGTACCAACAAATTTGTCTTTCGAAATACCGTTGGGCGTTTCCTCGTATGGAGGGAGGGAAAGGCATACAAAAAGCTGAAGGGCCTTAGGGGGGTACCGAATATATACAGGGTCATTGATGGCCTCGCTCTGGCAATTGAACAGATACCGGGCAGAGATCTAAAAAAAGTAACGAGAGAAATGCAGATCCCTGAAACGTTTCTGGGTGCATTAAAAGACCTGGTTAACGATCTTCACAGAAGGGGGATAGCCCATTGCGATTTGAAGAAGGCGACCAATATCCTCATGGGTAAAGACGGGTTGCCTTATATCATTGACTGGGGGGCATCCATTTCAGAAAAGGAATTCAGGCTTCCCCCGTTCAACCTTATCTATAGAAGGTTTGTTTTGGATGATCAAATGGCTGTCATCAAACTAAAGCTCCGTTACACCCCTCATGCGGTAACCACTGCAGAGAACAAACGCTACAAAAACCGAGATAAAGCAGAAAAGCACATCAGGATTATCAGAGACAGCCTTCGCAGCATTTTACAGAAGTTAGCATGAAGTGCCGGGATTTCAAAAGATCAGTGAAGTTTATCCCTCTTGACACGCCTCCTCCCCTTCCTTATGGGCCAATGAAACCATAATCTTCTGCGCAATTCCCCTGCCAATTGCAAGCCTCGTGCAGTCATGGCCCAGGATGAGCCTGCCCTCACCGCTATTACTTATGATCTCGACATGATCATCAAGCCGTAAACCCATATCTGCCATCCGGGACCTTGCTGTCTTTCCCCCGGCCATTTCACGAATTACAACCATTTCCCGCGGCTTGGCCATGGTCAGGGGCATTAGAGGCCTCCTCTGGGCGCGGCATTCTGCGCAAAGCCCGTAAATCTCCATCCTGTGCTGAAGCATATGAAATCCGTGCTCGGCCGCAATCGCCACTTGCAACCGCTCCATATAGTCGTTCGCAAATTCAACAATTTTTCCGCACTTGGTGCAGATGAGGTGATCATGGTGCCTGCCCAGATGCCGATGCTCATAGCGAACGGGCTGCCCTTCGAACTGCTTTTTCTGCGCAAAGCCCAGGTCGACCATCCGATTCATGCACTGCCGGACAAATTCTGCGTCATAATCGTAGCCTTTTTCTCTCAGAAGCCGGTACATCTGTTCAATGGTTACATGTTCTTCTGTATCCAGAAAGGCATCAACAATGTTTAGCCGGTCTTGAATGAGGTCGTTTCCGTCAGTCTCTACAAGAGCCTTAAAATTGATTTTTTCCAGGTAATTATTGGTTTTCATGGCGTTTTATCACCTGTAATCCTACTGAATTACTTCATCTGTTTTATTTTCTCGAAAAAATCCTATAAAACCCTTAACAGCATTGGCCATAAAAAATCTTTCACGTTTTTGGGTATCAGGGTCCATTCTTTCAAAGGCCCTTAGATCCGGGTCTTGTTCGAGTAAGGTATCGATGCATCTTCTCACAAGGTCATCATCACCATTTAGTCGACCTGTGGTGGATTCACGAATTATTCTTTTCCATCGCATCAGCTGCTCCCGGAAGGTTCTCAAGAGCCGGTGGGAGCTTTCAGCTCCGTCAAAATGTGCGTAGCAAATGGGCTGATCTTCTATGGCCAGCAATTTATCAACACTTTTCACACAAACATCAAAAAAAAACCTGGGCGGCGTGGCCGGACGGAGGTACTCCATGTCTTCAATGACCAAATAGTTCCCCCCTGCCTCACCCACAAAAAGCTGATTTCTGTAACTGAAGCTCAAGTGATGAGCGGCATGGCCTGGTGTTTCTATAACCATAAGATCTTTCAAATCATTTTCCGTGTGGGGGATTAACCTGTCTCTTGCAACAGGCTTAGGCGGCCCGTATACTTCCGCAATCTCCCCAAGGACAGCCAGGCTACCCTTCCAGAGCTTTGAGGGATCAGTAAGATAGTCTATGCCGTTCTCGTGACAGATGACCCTTGCCATGGGGTAATGGTCCAGTAATTCAGCCAGGCCTCCACAATGATCTATATGTAAGTGGGTGAGAAAGACATAATCCACCCTCTCTACCCCCATATAATTCAAGGACTCAATCAGACGAACGGCCGTATTAGCCGGTCCTACATCAACAACGATGGCCAAATCATCCTGGCAAACCCATGATCCGAAGAAATGATCAAAGCCTGGCATGTCCTGCTTGATTTCGATCAATGTTGCGCGCATTGTAACTACCCAGGTATTTATTAGACAGGATAACAGGATTAACTTGATTTTTTAATTCCTGTAAATCCTCTAACTATCTTGATAGCCCGTTCCTTGCTATAGGGGTAAATGATTGGTTTAAACCCTTCTATTGTAATTTGGCTTAACCTGCTCTCCCAATTGATCGGGAGTTAATTTGAATATTCGTTTCACATTTAAGAGAGACCCAAAGAGATTATATTAATTCCTTATTCGGGGGCTATCTGTAAGGCATTTTACCAGGATATTTTTTTTGATTTACTGGATTATTACAATAATGTCTTGTTTGTGACTTAACATAGATCCCTGTTTATCCTGTTATCCTGTCTAAAAAAGAGACACCTGAATAGAAACCGCGCATTTAAGTATCTAAAGTAAGGAATGAGGGTCACCCATTTTAGAGGTAGTCTTCGCCGCTATCCCTCCCCTTGGAGACCATTTAATTGTTACTGTAAGCCAGGCGGGCTCACAGGCCTTATATAGTAAACTGGCAATTTCTTCGGTGATATACTCCTGCCAGTTTTTCTTATTTCTCCACATGATTAGATAGTCCCTGACAGATTTGCTTTCGAGGATTTTCTTCCTTGGTTTGTACTGTATTGTTACAATACCCTGATCATGCCTTTCTGAGACGGGGCAAAGGGATTGGAATTCCGGGTATTCCCATTCGATCAGGGGCGTATGTGCCCTTGCAGGGAATGTAAGCAATATAACCTCTTCAGGGGTTTCAACTTGCGTATCTGGTGCCTTTGAATAGTCTGTCATTATAAAGCCAATGTATTGTTTATTAGTAAATATTCAGGTTCTGGGTTCACGGTTGGTCGCTTTGCGCTCTTCATATTGCTTGACATAGTTGATGAACCTATGAACGGCAGCAGTTACGCGCAATGCGCCACCCCTCGATATCTCAAAACCGTGCAGTTTTCATCAGTTAACCTTGAACCCCTGGCCCAGACCTGGCTTTCCTCTCCCGTTGCGTAGAAACTCCTTGAGTAGAATTCCGTGCGATCGTTTCAAGAATGCATATCAAATCGCGCCTCCCGATCCCGTCCCGGTCTCGGGACGGGGAGGGCAGGCGTGAACCATGGAACTTTGAACCTGAGTTACGGTGTAAGTTTAAATACTGATTGGCAAATGTCAATAATAGCCCATCCCTTAGACCCTGTCAAAGTCGGAGGTGAGCATCCCGAGTCGCTGATTGCCAAACAGTCATTTTTTTGCTATAATATTCTAACGTCTCGGAAATTGTATCCCGCCGCGGCGGGAAAAATAATGATATTGCGTCGAGGCCTGAGCTTTTATCTCGTGCGATGGAATAAAGAGAGCCCTTTGCTAAACTTCGATTGCAAATGCAGACTGTTTTTTGTCTTTCTTCTGTTAACTGCAGTGGTGACTGGTTGTGGAGGCACGACTATCGTTGACCCTTCACCGCCTTTGGAGCAAAGAAATGTCCTTTTGCCCATGGGTTATGCCATTCAGGTTGGGGCGTTTTCACAACTGAATAACGCTGTTCAGCTTACAGAAACTTTACAAAGCAAGGGCTTAAGCGCCTATTATTTCATTAATCAAAATGGACTTTATACAGTCCGATTCGGAAATTTGTCATCAAAGGAGAAGGCGCAAAAAGAGGCTGAAACACTTCGCTCTGCGGGAACCATACCTGATTACTTTATTGTTGGTCCGGACGACTATAGAACAACGAAATCGGGAGAAAACGGGAAAATGTTTCTCAGAAATGAGATTGTCGAAAGGGCTGAAAGCTTTATTGGAGTCCCATATCAATGGGGCGGCTCTTCACCGAGAGATGGTTTTGATTGCAGCGGATTTACGATGGCAGTTTACCGGCTAAATGGCCTGAATCTCCCAAGATCTTCCTCAGCCCAATGGACGGCCGGCTCCCGTGTGGATCGACATCAATTATCAAAGGCAGATCTCGTTTTTTTTGCCACATCCGGTAGGAAGCGAATTTCTCATGTGGGAATATATGTGGGTAAAGACAAATTCATCCACGCACCCGGCAGGAGCAAGAGAATTCGTGTTTCGTCACTTTCTAACACATATTTTAAACAGCGCTATGTGGGCGCCAGGAGTTATTTATAAGGGGGTAGTATGATGAAAATAAAAAGCTTTTTTATCTTTTTTATTCTGATCTTCTTATCCGCTGGCGATATCGCAGCCCTTATCTCCAACCCCAAATTTATGAGCCTTTTGAATAATCACAAGATACAAGAAATCCAAAAAAAGCTCGCGCAGTGATATTACCTCTTATTAGTGCGCCGTACAAACCATTTTAGCCCGCCTAACTTGACCCCTCGCTCCCTGAACGCTGCGAGAATTGAGCCTACTTTTCTAAACATAATCAATCACTTAACAACTTTTAAAGTAACATCTCAAAAAGTTGGGGCAAATCCGCTGGTGTAGGGCGGCATTTTATATGCCACCGTTATTGGCGGGGTATAAAACCCCGCCCTACAAGAAACGAAACCTCTTATTGAGAACTTACCTTTTAAAGCTGAATTAAACAGGAGCTTATTGGGTTATACTTGATTCTCGAACTATTTAATGAGTTCTTCGGTCAAGCGCCTGATCTCATTTGCTGCTTCGCTGTTGGGTTCATTTTCTACGACGGAAAGGCCCTCAATCATGGCCTTTACATAAGCAATACGCTCGCAAATTTCAGTATCGAATACCCCCATTCTATACTTTTTTAAGGCTCCCCTGATCCCGCGTCCCAGTGTTGTTCCCACAATTTTCTTTGAGATTAACAGCTTTCCTCTCAGCTTGCGATTATGCATGCGAGACGCTCTAATCAGGGTGATTATGTCTTTGCTCGACCAGATATCAAGCGGGCTTGGGCCCACGGGAACTATGGCAAGATCTGCACACAAAAGGATTGACTTGCTGATGTTGCCTGTTCCCGGCGGTGCGTCAATAACTACCATCTTGTACAACTCGGTAACCTTCTCAATATTTTTGTGGAAGTTTGCTTTTGGGTGACGGACAACAGTAAAAGCATTGTTATTAGAAATGGCCTGCCACTGAAGACTACTTCCTTGCGGGTCAGCATCAATGAGCAAGGTCTTATATCCCTTTTCCGCAATACAATATGCCAGGTTAAGGGCGATTGTTGTTTTTCCGGTTCCACCCTTTTGATTGACCAAGGAAATAATCATGGTTGACCTCCGGTGTAGGGATTATCATTCTGTTGATTACCTAATAGGAGTTTTTGTACTTTTTGGCACAATTTGTCAAGTTTGTTATCAATAAAAAATAAAAGGGGACAGGCAAATAATGTTATACCTGCGCGGCTTTTTTGTATATTTCTTAAGCAGCATGCGTTTGTTCATCAGACACAGTTTAAACCTTGACAAACAAAATGCTCTTGCTTATCATTAAACTATACGATACATATGTTTTTATTGTATTAAATGGAGGCAAAAATGGCACTTGTAAAAAAAACCATTGAATTGGATCAAGACCAGATCAATCGCATCAAAACAGCCCTGAAAGCCAAATCGGAAAAAGAGGCAATAAATGCCGTCCTCAAACAATTTGATGCAGATCTGCAGATCGCAGAGGTGACCCTGAAAGGCGCAGGAAGTTTTGAGTTTGAGGAGGTCTGAACGGGTGCAGGAAAAAGTAGTTTTTGACACAAGCGTGTATATCGGGGTTTTTAATAACGGTCTTTTTCAAGATCAAATCAACGGATTCAACAAGATCATGTATCTGGTCCATCCAGTGCTCCATGAACTGTGGATAGGCGCTAAAGGCAAAAAGGAAATCAATCATTTGATCAGATTTGGAGCAAGGTTTATCAAACTACAGAGGCTTGTTGTCCCGGCACCATCTACACAAATCCTGATCGGTAAAGTATGTCAAAAACTCCGTTCTTCAGGGGAGCTTGACCCGTCCTATCCCCGAATCTACAACGACGTTTCCATTGCTTTGCTATCCAGACAGATCGGTGCCACAGTTGTAACCAGGAATATTTCAGACTTTGAGAAGGTTCACAAGGTAGTAGATTTCAGGTTCCGTGACGTTATAGTGTAAAAATTTGGAGCTTCTCCCTGACCCGCTTGCTGATTCATCCACCTTAGACTCGGATACCGGCTTTTAAAAACCCTTTGAAAACCGTCCAACCGCCGATACTCCTTGCTATCAAAAGAAAAACGAACCACCCGACATATCATTTCCGACAATCGGACCGGTTCGTCTTGTTTTCAATGGTGGAGGCGGGGGGAGTCGAACCCCCGTCCGAAAATATTCCACTCAGGCTTCTACATACTTAGTCCGGTATAAAATTTTCACCCCAAGGTTTGCAACCGGGCAGGCGTGCCGAGGGGCTAACCTGTATTATTTTTCGCTTCACCGTCCCACAGGTTAGGCGGATCAGCTAGCCTGCAAGTCGACGCCCTATTCGGTCCCGCAGGCTAAGACCGATAGGACGCTAGCCTACTATGCGGCTAGTGCATACGCATAATCGTCTGCGTTTACATGTACCCCACCTGTTTTACGAGCAGATGGAACCTCGGTATGCGACCTAAGCTTCAATTATCCCCGTCGAATCCGGTTCGCCCCCTTTCTTAATAATCAATATAACCATTTTTTAACGTCTTGTCAATTTCTATCCCAGTTTTTTGCCTCCTCCATGTCCCTCCTCAATTCCTTTTCCTTCAAAGCCTGTCTTTTATCGTATTTCCGCTTCCCTTTGGCCAAAGCAATCTCTATCTTGGCCCGGCCTTTGGTAAAATATACCTTTGTTGGAATCAGTGTGTACCCTTTTTCCTTGGTTTTTCCAATTAAACGCCTTATTTCCCTTTTGTTTAGTAAAAGCTTCCTGGTCCTTACAGGGTCTAACTGCACATGGTGGGCATAGGGATAGGGTGTGATATGCATGTTATAAAGAAATACTTCTCCTTTCTTTATACTGGCATAACTGTCCACCAGGCTGGCCCGGCCTTCTCTGAGGGATTTTACCTCCGGTCCCAAAAGAACGAGTCCAGCCTCTAAAACCTCATCAATAAAATAATCATATCTTGCCTTTTTATTCTGGCATACAAGCTTAATACCCATGTAGATTTCGCCTTCGTTGATCTTGAATATCGCTACTCGCTGTCTATATAGATCAAGATCTTAAATTTTGAGCCGAGTTTTTGGAATCGGCAATGGTTACTGCTACTTATCACATGATTCTGGTTGCTGGATACTTGTTGTAGCGAAGCGGAAATCCCGTCTTTAGCGGGAATGAAATAAGGAATTCATTAATTTTATTAATCTGTCTAAAAAGGCCGTACAACAAATTGATAATATTCCTGGGTAATATAAATGGGAGGGTCTTTATCCCCGCTAAAGACGGGATCTTCGACTAGCATCGAGCATCCAGCATCCAGTATCGCTTCGCCTCAAGCATCAAATTTGACAAATGCACATAAACCTGTCGGTTGGAGGCATAGCTTCGCTAGTGGTAAACATTTTTCTAAAGTCTCGCCTGGTCATTTACGATTTTAAACACCTACAAGTAGTCCCAGCCTTCCAAGTACCCTTTTTCAGCCAGCTCTGGCACCAGGCTCTTCATCCTGTTAGAGACATGTGCCTGAACCTCCTTAGCCGTACTCAGTCTCATTACATTTTCAAAATCAGCGCGCACCTCTTCAATAGAGATGGTTCGAATGATCTTCTTGATAATGGGAATGGCCCTCGCATTCATGCTGAGCTCGTTAATGCCCAAACCCAGCAGAATACACACACAAAAGGGGTCTCCAGCCATTTCACCGCACACTGAGACGCTGATGCCTGCATCCCTCGCTGCATTGACCACCTGCCGAATCATTCGAATAAGAGCAGGATGAAAGGGCTGGTACATATAAGCCACCTGCTCGTTGACCCTGTCAATGGCAAGGGCATATTGAATAAGATCATTTGTCCCAATGCTGAAGAAATCCACATGTTGGGCCAGGATCTCGGCCATAGTAACTGCCGATGGGACCTCGATCATAATGCCCACCTTTATGCTACGGTCATATTCGATGTTTTCGCGATCCAGCTCGTCCTTCACCTGACCCATAATCTCTTTGGCATCCAAAAGCTCCTGCAACCCGGATATCATCGGGAACATTAGCTGAACCCTGCCGTAGAAGCTTGCTCTCAAAATGGCGCGAAGCTGCCTTTTGAATATTTCCGGCTCTTTAAGGCAAAACCGAATGGCTCTAAGACCCAATGCAGGGTTCGCCTCTCTGTCAATCTCATGCCCTGATGCAAATTTATCCGCGCCCAGATCCAGGGTTCTTATGGTGACAGGCTCCGGCGCAATTATTTCGGCCACCTCCCTGTAATCCTGAAACTGTTCTTCCTCACTTGGGAGCTCTTTGCTTTTCAGGTAGAGAAATTCCGTCCTGTAAAGGCCAATACCTTCACTGCCATGTTCCCTTGCTGCGGCCACCTCTTCCAGAAATTCCATGTTTGCCTTAATGACGATTGGGTGTCCATCAAGTGTGACCGCCGGAAGATGGCTTACCCTTGCAATACTCGATTTGTATTTTTCATGCCGAAGATGTTTTTCCTGATACTCAATGATAACTTCATCATCCGGGTTAATAATCACCTCGCCGCTATTCCCATCAACGATCAAAAGGTCCCCTTCCCTCACCACCTTAGTCGCCGATTCAAGACCCACAACCACCGGAATTTGAAGGGCCTGTGCTATAATTGCCGCATGTGAAGTTCTGCCTCCCACATCAGTGATAAAGCCCATGACCTTACTGGGGTTTAACTCGCTGGTATCACCTGGAGATAACTCGTGGGCCACAATAATAACGCGCTCATTAATGTGGGACAGACTTTGCTGCTCATCTCCAGAAAGATTTCTGAGAATCCTTTCTACCACATTCTCCACATCGTTTACCCGATTGCTGATATATTCATCATCGACCTGATTAAATGCCCACCTTAT
>Ga0180009_10008524_pt1 | contig 10145 bp, 13 predicted proteins | sample OS_PC_MetaG_FD_123537 | JGI IMG/M metagenome (GOLD analysis project Ga0180009, IMG submission 123537) | Groundwater microbial communities from the Aspo Hard Rock Laboratory (HRL) deep subsurface site, Sweden - OS_PC_MetaG | ecosystem: Environmental > Aquatic > Deep subsurface > Groundwater... | reverse complement strand
GTTTTGGGCAGTTTGTGTTTGGGATCGGCAATCCGGCTCTGGAGCACGCCATCATCGGTTAAAATCAGCAGGCCTTCACTGTCCGCATCCAGACGCCCGGCCGCATACACGCCCGGTAGCGCGAGGTGATCACGCAAACCCTGCCAGCGCCCTTCCGGGGTGAACTGGCTCAGTACCCCATAGGGTTTGTTGAAAAGAATCAGGCGCGACACGCTTCGGAGGGGGTAAATCCCCATTTTAACGTTTCGAGACATCATGACCACACATATCCAGATTCCCGCCGCAGGAAAAAAAATCACCGTCAACGCTGACAACACACTGAACGTGCCCGACATGCCGATCATTCCCTTCATCGAAGGCGATGGTACCGGCGTCGACATCACGCCGGCGATGCGCCGCGTGGTCGATGCCGCGGTGGCCAAGGCCTACGGCGGCAAGAAGCAGATCGCCTGGATGGAAGTGTTTGCCGGCGAAAAGGCCGTCAAGGTCTATGGCGCCGACCAGTGGCTGCCCGAGGAAACCGTACAGGCCGTGAAGGACTACGTGATCTCGATCAAGGGTCCGCTCACCACTCCGACCTCGGGCGGCATGCGCTCGCTCAACGTGGCGCTGCGCCAGATGCTCGACCTCTATGTGTGCCTGCGCCCGGTGCGCTACTTCACTGGTGTGCCCAGCCCAGTCAAGGCGCCGGAAAAAGTCGACATGGTGATTTTCCGCGAGAACACTGAAGACATCTACGCTGGCGTCGAGTGGGAGGCCGGCTCGCCCGAAGTGAAGAAGGTCATCGAATTCCTGCAAAAGGAAATGGGCGTGACGAAGATCCGCTTCCCCGAGTCCTCGGCCATCGGTATCAAGCCGGTGTCGACTGAAGGCTCTGAGCGCCTGATCCGTCGTGCCATCCAGTACGCCATTGACAACAAGCGCCGCTCGGTGACCCTGGTGCACAAGGGCAACATCATGAAGTTCACCGAAGGCGGCTTCAAGAAGTGGGGCTACGAGCTGGCCGCGCGCGAATTCGGCGCCAAGCTGATCGGCGAAGGCCCGTGGATGGAATTGCCGAACGGCATCGTGATCAAGGACGTGATTGCTGACGCCTTTCTGCAGCAGATCCTGCTGCGCCCGGCCGAATACAACGTGATTGCTACCCTTAACCTTAACGGCGACTACATTTCCGACGCGCTGGCAGCAGAAGTCGGCGGCATCGGCATTGCGCCGGGTGCGAACCTGTCCGACAACGTGGCGATGTTCGAAGCCACCCACGGCACCGCCCCCAAGTATGCCGGCAAGGATTACGTCAATCCGGGTTCGTTGATCCTGTCGGCCGAAATGATGCTGCGTCACCTGGGCTGGGTCGAAGCCGCTGACCTCATCATCAGTAGCATGGAAAAAGCCATTGCGGCCAAGACCGTGACTTACGACTTTGCACGCTTGATGGAAGGAGCTACCGAGGTGAAGTGCTCGAAATTTGCCGAGGTCATGATTTCGAAACTGTAATGTCTTTTAAAGGTCGCAGCGGCGGTGCCGTGGGAGCCTGCCCTATCCGCATGCCGCTATGATTTGCTTGGAAGGAAAATACATCGGTGCCTCAAGCTATGCTTGAGGCACCGTTTTATGGGTGTTTTTTCCGCTGTATGTTGAGCTGTTGACGCAGCTTGCAGCAAGGTTCTTATTTGATCGCTTGATTGTTGGACGCAGCTAGCGCTCGACAACAATAGCAGGCTGATCTCCTTCAAAAAATGATGCTCCGGCTGTCGGTAAGCTGGACGCCTCCCCCCAGAATCATTTCTGATTTCATTCGAGTAACGCCTCGTCCGGTTTGCGCTGGTTGGTGGAGGCACTGCCGTTATGGCGTTACGTTCAAGTACGTCGCGGTGCTTATCGGATTAATCCTACAGGTATATCAGTCGTGGTCAGGCGGCTGCCTTCGGTTGCGGTGATAAGGTGGGTTCAAGACAACTCGGGTTGAGTCAGCTTGATTAACTGTTTGTAAGGCCGACTATACGGCTATGAATAGAAGGGGGCTTGTTATGAATCAATATGTAAAATTTGGCGTCATGATCGCGACGTCAACCCTTGCGATGCTGGCACTCATGTACTTGAATACGTTTCAGTTGGATCATGCGTATTTTAGTGAGACACGGGCTTACATGGCATTGATCATGGGCGCGTCCATGGCTGTCATCATGCTGGCCTTCATGATGAAAATGTACCCGAACAAGAACGCCAATATAGGTATTTTCATCGTAAGTGTTGTTGTGTTTGTACTCGCGCTCTGGTTGGTGCGCAGCCAGGAGACGGTTGAGGATGTGTCCTGGATGAAGGCCATGATTCCGCATCACTCAATCGCAATCCTTACAAGCGAGCGTGCGCATATTTCTGATCCACGAGTCAGGGAACTCGCTGATAGCATCATCAAGGCCCAGCTTAAGGAAATCGACGAGATGAAAGCGCTGATCAAGGACCTCGAAGAAAAGCAATAAGCTTCAGTATGGGTATTTCGTCGCCTCACGGATGTGAGGCCATCGATCTTGCGATGAGTTGACCTTATAGCCAAGCTTGTTTCGACTTCAACTGCTCAATAAACCATTGAGCAGAGTCGCTGGGCCGTGGTGAGCCATCCGGAGAATCAGCGGTAGATTGATTTTTCCTGAACGAATTGCGTAATCGTAGCAACCCTTGATGCGCAGTCTTTAAAACCTGCTGAGTCCATGCAAAAAAATATTATGGATATCCAAAATCCCGTCAAACGCTTGTTCATGACACTTACTCAAGGCGTCTACGTCGTGGGTGTAGTAGAGGACGGGCTGCACAATGCCTTCACCGCATCCTCTGTGATGCAGGTTTCCATGCAGCCTCCCATGCTGGCGCTGGCAGTCAACCCGGACAACGTTTCCTACCATATGCTTGTGGCAGGCGGAATTTTCGCTGTTACGGTGCTCCAGTGCGACCAGGGAGGGCTGGCCAATTTGCTCGGCAATCGCAGTGGTCGGGACGAGAATAAGCTCCGCGCACTGCCCTGGCACACCTCGCCCTACGGTGCGCCCGTGCTGAACGAAGGTTTATCCTACTTCGACTGTCGGGTCGTAGCCAAGCATCCTGCGGGTGACCATGTGGTGGTCATGGCAGAAGTCACTGGCGGCGATTTTCTGCAACCGCATGCACGGCCTTTGCTTTACAGCGAACTGGGCGATATGGATGGTAGCGCCGAATTGCTGCCTGAGCATCTGGGTCATTCCGTTTAAGACAATTCAGTCGCCATTACTGTGTTCCTTTTGTTTTCGAATGACGCGTTGGGCGTGGGACATAAACCTTTTACCCGGTTTGCCGTGTGGCCGGTGCATACGAAGATACTGCCATGACATTGATTGGAGAGTGATCCGCACTATCCAGCGTCTCCCAGCCTGCGGTTCCTGACTCCGAATGTGAAAAACCCCGACGCTGATCCAGCGCCGGGGCGGTCGAAGCGATTGGAATACCGGGTTAATTGACGGTAAGAGAGTTGTTCACACTCACTACGCCACCCACACCTTTAGCAATTTGCGTGGCGTGTTCGCGAGCCGATTCACTTTGCACCGAGCCAGTCAGCACCACGACACCTTGATCTGTATCTACTGAAATAGTCAGGCCTTTCAGCGTGTCGTCGGCGAGGTATTTTCCTTTAATGGTCGCGGTGATGGCCGCGTCGTCGATGGCCTGGCCCGCTTGGTCGGCCTTACGTTCAAGCGTGTTGCCAAGGTCTTTGGTTTCCTGTTTGACATCAGCGGCAGCATTATCGTATTGCTGCCCCACAGTATTGGCTTCGGGTTCCTTGTTGCCGTCGCACCCGGCGGCAAGCAGGGCTAGGCTGGAAACAAGCGTAATCGCGACGATACCGGATGTGTTTTTCATGTATATCTCCTTGGAAAAGTTAAGTAATGACAAATTATTTGATACGGAATATTTCTGCTTAATGTGACTGCCGGACATTTCCAGGTGCCAAGGTTGCCCCCAGCGATAAGGGCGTGACAACATGATTCGAACTCCTGACCGAGCCACCCTTAGACTTTACGAAAAAGCGTTTATCGTTATCCGATTCAGGTCCTGGCTCCCCCTTACTGACGTATCCGCATCCTGTGTTTCCAAATCGATGATGAATACCGAAGTGAAAATGTAATGGCAGTGCTGGTCTGTATGTATAGGTGTTTTTCGTGATGTTTTGTAGGACAAACGGAAATTTCCCAACCCTGATCAGATTAAATCGGGGTGGCGATGGCGGTGCAATTAGATCAGCTTGTCAGGTTTGCTTAGCCCGGCTTTATTGGGGGCTTGATACGCATGCTGTATTGCGATGGGTCATATTGTTGATCCGCCAAAATTTTCCCGTGGAAAAAATGCTGAATAGCCACAGTCCTACACAGGAGAGAGATACCGTCCGATAGGGGTGCCCATGCACCATGTCTACCATGTGCAGCATGATCTGAACGGAGGCTCGAACGATTGCTACAGTACTTTATGCGGAGCATTCGTGAGGTTTCTGCTCAGTTCACTATTTTTAAGTCCGTTCATACACCGAGACAGGAAAGGAATTGCCATGAAAGCTATCCATGCCATCGCAGCCGCTGTGCTTGCTGCATCCACAGTCGTCACTGTATCTGGTTGCGCTGTAGGCCGTGATCAGTCCACCGTGGGCCAATATGTGGACGACTCTGCCATCACTACTCAAATCAAGGCGCGTTTCGCCGAGAGCCCTGCTGTGGCGGCCACTTCCATCAAGGTTAAAACACTTAATGGGGTGGTGCAGTTGTCGGGATTTGCCAAAAACAGCACTGAAAAGACCCAGGCCGGGGCAATTGCCTCTCGGGTCGAAGGTGTTAAAAAGGTTGAGAACGACATTATCGTGAGTCCCTGAAACGGACTATTTTCAGCTATCTGGATGTGATTTTTTGAAGGAGATATTTCATGAACTGGGATCGTATTGAAGGAAACTGGAAACAGGTCAAAGGAAAAATCAAGGAGCAATGGGGCAAGCTGAGTGATGATGATCTTGATGTCATCGCCGGTCGCCGGGATCAATTGTCCGGCAAGGTACAAGAGCGCTATGGCCTGGCCAAAGACGAAGCTGATAAACAAGTTGACGATTGGCAGCGCAACGCAAACGACAGCTGGTTCAATCAATAATAACAACGCCAGGCACAAGGCTTGGCGTTGTTCCATCGAGGGATGCCGCTCTGTGCGGCATCCTTTTTTATGTTTGGCTGAACGGCATCTTGCCCGATATCAGATTAGAGGGCGGCCGCGCAAAGGGTGTGCATAATAATCGGCCAAATGCGCAATCGCAGCCGGGTTGGTGAGTTTGAGCTTGCCGTTCTTGAAGGTATAAAGGCCGAGGGCATGAAGACGTTTCAGGGTTTTGTTGGTGTGGACCAGAGAAAGCCCTAGCGCGTCGGCGAAATGTTGTTGGGTGAGGGGCAGCAAGACGCCATCCGAAGCACCAAGCCCGATACTGTCCGCGCGCTTGTATAGATGAATCAAGAGCATGGCGATGCGTTCGGTAGCGGAGCGTCGGCCCACTGAAAGCAGGTTTTCGTCGACTATCAGTTCTTCGTGGGCACATAGCCAGGTGAGGTCAAATCCCAGGGCGGGGTGCGAACGATACAAATCCCATAAGCGGTCGCGTGGAAATACGCATAGTGTGACATCGGTCAGCGCTTCGATGCCGTGTGGGGCTGCTTCACCGAGTTGATCTTGCAGGCCGGCAAAATCACCTGGCAGCAGAAAGTTGAAAATTTGGCGGCGGCCATCGCTCATGGTGCGATAACGGAAAGCCCAGCCCGACAACAAGGTATACAACTCATCGTGGGTTTCGTTTTCCCGCACGATCAGTTCGCCGGCTTCAAACTTGACTTGGCGCTTCTTGAACTGCTGGATAAAAGCGATTTCCGTGTCGGTATTGCTGGAAAAGGCAGGGGTGCCCCGCAGCGGGCAGCTTTGGCAGGGTGTTTCCGGCTCTCTTGACATGCTTGGTCCAATACAGACACGTTTTGACTAATGGTAGGAAGTGCCAGGCCTGACGTCTATGTCTTTTTACATTGTGTCAATTTTGATAACCGACTATGTTGATCCATCCTTTTCCTGGACGAGATTATGTCGAAGCGCTATCAGTTGGTTTATCTGAGTCGACTTGCACCGACCGAACTACCAACTTGTGTTGCCGGGATTGTTCATGTTGCACGCTTGTTGAATGAGATACATAAAGTCAGCAGCTTGTTGATTTTTGATGGGGGGCGTTTCTGTCAGTATCTTGAAGGCCGACATGCCGAGGTGATCTTGCTGGCTGAACGTATCCGCGCGGATGTCCGACACATCGATTTCAAGTTGCTTTATCAAGCAGAATTTGACGGTTTGCCGCTGTTGCCAGGTTGCGGGCTTGAGTATGCCCTGAGTTATGAATTCAGCCTTGACCATTTTGAGGCAGTTTCCGGCCCTGGGGTAATCGATCTGCTGAGAAACGTGTTGCCAACGCTCGATAGAGAGCCTTGATAGGCGAGGGTGTAAGCGCACTCCGACAGATCTTCGGCTGATTCCTACGCCATTTCCCAACGGCATCCGACTGCCGTTCTGCTGTTACAGAACCACAATCCATCTCACAGGCTGTGTTTTACGTATGGGTGGTCGGAAACCAATCCGGGCATCTCTTGCCTGCCACGTTTGGTAATGGCCGGACGTGTATTTCAGTAGCTTCAACCTTCAATCGATAGGAGAAGATCAAATGAAACACGACAGTTCAAAATCCAGATCACCCAAGGTCCAAGGCGAGGGCGACTACGCCTCCGCCAAAAAATACAATGAGGAAAGCAGCGCTTTTGCTCACTCGGGCAAGGTCGAGCAGGCGGCGAAAAAGGCTGCCCCACGCAATGCGCAGGAGAAATCCGAAATGCAACATGCTGAGTCGGAAGGGCACTCACATGCCAAGAATCAAGAAGAAAAGGGTGAAAACGGCAGCGATTTATCTTCGGGTAATAAACCGGAAAAGCGCGCCCCAGGAAAAAAAAGCTCGGATCAATCGGCTCCTGGCCGCTGAGCCTGAGGCTTCGTCAAGCCTCGTTGCTCTGGTTTTTATAACTGAATTAACTGCTATAGGAGAATGCTATGACCATCCTTTCAACCAGCACGGTATCGGGTGATAAAGTTGTTAACCGCAAAGGTGAAAACCTTGGCGATATCAAAGATTTGATGATCGATGTCGATAATGGCCGAGTAGCCTATGCGGTTCTTGAGTTCGGCGGATTCCTTGGGATGGGCAGTAAGTTGTTCGCTGTTCCGCTATCGGCGATGGAACTCGATACTGAGAATAAGCATTTTATTTTCGACCAGAGCAAAGAAACGCTCGAAAATGCGCCTGGCTTCGATAAGGACGCCTGGCCGAACTTTACCGATCGCACTTGGGGTGCAAGCGTTCATTCGCACTACGGTGTACGCCCTTATTGGGAGTGATTCTGGTTGTCTCGCACCTTCAGGGTGCGGGGTTTTTCAGTGATTTTTCTGGCGGGTGAGCGATGAAAACCATAGTGGCCTGGATTGGGTCGCTATGGTTTTTTTGTGCTCGCTGGGATCGTTATATGGTTTGTCTCAATATGATTTTCACTGATGCGCCCCCGATACGCAGCAGCGTCGCCGTTGTCTTTTACTTTGTCCGGATTAATAGCCAGCCCAAGCTTTCACCTTGATGCGTCCCATTGGAGTGCAAGTCAGTCAGGACGTATCAGCCTGGAGATTCGCCGAAGGAGACCTGCCACGCCGCGTCAGGATTTACCTACATTCTCGCTCCATAAGGCTTACATGTTTCTCAGTGCAGACGGATAGCGACGGCCAGTCCTGCGCGATAGATTATCAACACGGCGGATTCCATGCACGACGCATGAATTGGGTCGCGCACTTACTTCTCTTTCAAACATCAGGAGCACGTCATGAAACTGCATACAAGCTTGTTTTTTGTTTTGGGTATGACTGTATTGCTACCGTCGTACGCAGGCGATGTCAAAGATATTAAGGAGGAACGTGCAGAGGCTCGTTACGACGCAGCGAAGGATGCGGCCAAATACAAATATGAAGTCGCAAAGGAAAATTGTAAGAACTTGTCCGGCCATGAAAAAGATACGTGCATCAAGGATGCGCAAGCTGCTTATGTAGGCTCCAAATCGCAGGCCAAGGCAGATGAAAAATCCAGCAAGGCGCAGGCCGAAGCGGACGAAAAGCGCATGAAAGCGAATTACAAGGCAGCCAAGGAAAGGTGTGAACGCCTTTCCGGTAGCGGCAAAGATGCTTGCGAGAGCGAAGTCAAGATGATGTATCACCAGTAATCACACTGTGTAGACCATCCTGGAAAAGCTGGAAGTCACGATGAAATTACGCGGGAATCCAAAATTGGGATGTCCCGGATCCAATAGATCATTAGGGAGAAAACATGAATGCAGCGGAAAACACCATGATGCATGATGGGGAAATTCTCATTTACAACGCTGTCAAGGATCTATCGAAGTCCGAACTGGATCAGAGAGTGAAGAGCAATGCATCTGCCAGAAATTTTTCATTGAATGATGAACATATCAGCGTGATCCATACCTTGGTCGAGCACTATAAGCGGGATTGCAAATGGCGCACCTGTCTCGCAGCACATGAACACATGCGTTTTCTTGAAGAGGCGTATGAGTCCAAGGGGGGCGGTCAATATCTTTATATGTTGTTCGATGCCTTGCCCGATACGCGCGGGGTGCTGACGTCGATTCATGAGCTTGCAGGGCTGCCGGCCCTTCGACTGGAGTCGGACGAAGGGTTTGGAACCACATTCTAAGACGAGCCGAAAATGTCCTGCAACTCGGTTGGCGGATTTTTAACGACGGCGAGCTGGGTGTTGCCCCCGTCATTATTGCGCGACGAGTATGTCCAGGGCATGGCCGCTGCGCCTATTCGCCAGATTAGACGAACTGATTTTGTTGCAGAGTATGCTGGAGGCACAGCATCGTCACCTCGTATGCAGCGATTACGACGGCCCGCGGCACAAAGATTTGGACGTGTCGAGAGTTGTTACGCCAGGCGGGCATCTGACCAGGTAAACATCGAAAATGCATGGCTCTCGTCCCGTCTTGCTTTAGGCTTTACCGGCATGATGCTTGGCCTGCTTGTTTCGACCGGCCTGATCCTTTGCATAGCGGTGGGTTTAGTGATTGCGGAAGTGAGATGGGAAAAGGCTGCCGGCTACTGTAGCGTGGCAGTCACGATGACGTTTGGAGTGGCTATTGCTTTAATACGATGGGGTGTCATCGCCCAACATCCTTACCCAGCCCACTTCATTGCCAGAATTGAGGCCGCACTTGAGGTTGGCCGCCAGACTGCCGATACTCCCTCGGCCAATGTCTTTGAGTCATGACATCCTCTCGCGGATGCTCTAGCTGGGAATCAATAGCTAACCAAGCTTTACTAAAGCCAATATTCAAAAAGCCGTGCTGTCCGCTCCTGCAGTCTTAGCAATAAGGAACGTCGTTTCCATTCATTGGGGTCGATGACACTGGAGGTTTCCAGGTCTTTGGCGAAGATGGCTTCCATCTGGTGTGCAAAATCGTGCCCCAGAACAATCGCATTGAGTTCGTTATTGTGCAAGAAGCTGCGCCAGTCTAGATTGGTTGAGCCAATGGTCGACCAGACTCCGTCGATCGAAGCCGTCTTGGAATGCAGCATTGTGTCACGTCTTTCATAAAGCTTGATGCCTGCATTCAGGAGTTCGGAATAGTGCGATCGCCCGGCATGAAATACCGCCCATGAATCACTTTTTCCCGGCAGTATCATGGTCACGTCGACACCACGCTGCGCCGCGCTGGAAAGGGCATTGAGCAATTGTGGATCGGGAACGAAGTAGGGATTGGTCAACTGAATCGATTGTTCGGCATTTCCAATGGCCGATAACAGGGTGAGGTAGATCGGGTTGCCGGGCATATCCGATACGCTGCCGATTGCACGGACGATTTCGTCCCCTTGCTTGGTGAGTTTGGGGAAATAATTCCGTTTCGGAAGCGGGTCGCCTTTTTGGCTCTCCCAGGTGAGCATGAACAATTTTTGCAACTCGGCCACCACCGGTCCTTCAATCTGCAACTGCGTGTCACGCCAGCCCG
>Ga0180009_10008523_pt1 | contig 10145 bp, 8 predicted proteins | sample OS_PC_MetaG_FD_123537 | JGI IMG/M metagenome (GOLD analysis project Ga0180009, IMG submission 123537) | Groundwater microbial communities from the Aspo Hard Rock Laboratory (HRL) deep subsurface site, Sweden - OS_PC_MetaG | ecosystem: Environmental > Aquatic > Deep subsurface > Groundwater... | reverse complement strand
CAGGGAATGATGGTTTATAGGTTTTACCAATAATTGTAAATCCCTTTGTATTGTTTGACCTTTTACCCCTTACCTTGGCAACAAGGGCCACTGTTGCCAGGGGCTGAGCTCAGGAGTTCTGAACTTATCAGTAAACGCCGGATAGGGGATGTCCCGATTCCCAATAGCGCAAAGTCTTTTATCACTGGGGGGTATAATCACAAGCTGAAATCCCCGGTATCAATTACTGTCGATGACTGCGGCAGAATCCAGCAAATTGTATCGATGGTATTTTGAAAGGGGGGGCATCGCGGATTAATTGATGTTAGAAAAGATAAAACAGATCCTGATCCTTTTCCCCGAAACGGAAAAAACCGGGGTGTTGATAGAGACCCCGGACAGGTCAGAAGAGTACCAGGCCATCGTTGATGAGCTAAATCTGCTAGGCTTTACTGGCACATGGAGGGCAGCAGGAGAAAGGAAAATTGGGGAAAATACATGCAATTCGATGTGACTCCGACAATTGCCAACGTATGGTTCAGATATCCGTTGGCTTTCATCGCTGTTTGAACTGGAAAGTATTGAGAAGCCCTTTGGATTGACAATTGAGGGGGATTTATACTTTGTGCAGAAGCGGTTAAGTGAGGTGAAAGAGTGAATGTGTTGGCGGAGTGTTAGGCTCTGCCTATCTTCACTTATCATGCTGAAAATTGGTTTTGACACTTTAATATTCAAGAAGTCGGATAATACCATGAATTACTTTTTTTTTAGACGTGAAACACACCTTTTATCGGATTTTCCATCAATAATCCATAAGAATCGGTCTATTATTAATCACCTGATATTATAACATGATGTAATTTTGACGAATCACAGGTGCATCCTTTTCATTTCAGACAAAGGTGAGTCAAAAGCCGACTTGACCCCTTGTTGACCCCTTACTCCTTACTTACCCCCCTTACAAATAATTTCGTTTATAGAACTACAGCTCATCCAGTACAGCTCATCCAGAAAATCCTGAAATATCTTGTTTTATGGAAAGAAGAGTTACCCCAATATATTCAATCGAGTAAGAAATTTTAAACAAAATTATTGACGCAATATTTGAATGACTCTATCATTCAAATAGTCATTTAGTTTCATTCTCTGAATTCAAGACACCTCTTTTTGGGAATCCATTCACCTCTTTTCAGGACATTCCTGCTAAAGCGTGTCTGACAAAACAACTGGCATCAGGTATGAAAGACAAAGAAAAACACATTTTGGAAAGCGCCCGTAAGTTTTTTTTTCGTTACGGTTTCAAAAAGACCAGCCTGGATGAGGTGGCAGAGGATGCCGGGATCGCTAAAGGCACCATCTATAACTATTTCAAAAACAAGGAAGACCTGTTCGTCCGCAATATAAAATCAAACCTGCAGGAAGTCTGGCAGGATCTGGAACAGGAAATGTGCCTCTGTGAAAGGGCTGACGAAAAGTTGCTCCACTCCACCCTGTTAATAATCCGACACCATCGAAAAATGGTAAAGGAGTTTGCCATGTCAAAAGCGGTTCTTGAAGAACTGCTGTTTGTGGGAATGAATCTGATTCACGATATTCCGGAACACAACGTGCGAATTATGGAATTTCTGCGGGAAGGGGAAAATCAGGGCATTTTCAGGGCCGGGGATCATGAAAAAAATGCCACCGTGCTCCAACAGATGATCAGAAGTTTTTTCCTGCGCTGGGCCACCATGGATACCCAAGTGGCGGAGTCCGAGATTCGGGATCTTTTTGCCCTGATTTTCAATGGACTTAGATGTTGAATCGCCCGGGGATTTCATCCGTCAAAAAACCAACCGTTTCAACTTAACCCTCTAATTTTAGGAAATTTATCATGTTAAAAACAATCAGTCGCTTCTGCAGCCGATTTCCCTGGATCGTCATCCTGGTCGTTTTCGTTATCACCGCTCTCTTCTCCCAGCAGATGGCGACCAACCTGCGTTTTGAAGCCGATATCTCCAAATCGCTGCCGACCAATATCGAAGCCGTCAAATCCGATGACTACTACAAGAAAAATTTCAATCACAAGGATGTGATGCTGGTTGGGGTTGAAAAACCGGGCGGCTCCGTGATGGAAGGAACGGTGCTGAAAAAGATAGAAGAGGTGGTCCTGGCCATCAAGGTACTAAAAGCGCCCAAGACTTTTGACAGCGTGCTTAGCGGGAAAAAAGAGACGCTGATTCAGCCTATTGGCATAGATACAGAGAACATCAATTCGATTGCCAATCTGGAAGATGCAATCCTGGACAGGGAGACGGGATCGGTGGTCTCAGGCAGTGTGATTGAAAAGCTGAAGAAGGATCATGGCATCGCCTCCCAACCTGGAACAGAGGAGCGCCTCCCGCAAAATTCACAGGACCTCAATCTGATTATTCCGGAGTTGACCCAGCGGTTGATGTCAGACCGCCTTTTTCGAGACAATCTTCTCTCAGAAGATCAGCACGCCTCTACGATTTCAGTGCCCATGCTACGCAAATGGGATTACAAGAAGCGCTATGCCATCCTGGAACTCTCCACCGCTCTGGATGAAAAACGGCTGAAGGACCGGTTCCAGGGGAAAAATTCCATTTTCCCCTTTGAGATATACGGCAAAACCCTGGCGGGAATTCAGGTGAATGACGCCTTTATTAAAAAGCAGGTTGACGATACCCGAAAAAAACTCTCCGATTTTCTGCGGGACAGTTTCGGGGATTTTCCCGATGAGGATCCGGCACTAAAAGAGCTGCTCAGTCGTGAGCTGACCGCTGAATCTTTTCAAGCCATCATGGCCCACACGGAGCGCAGGAATTTCTTCACATCCAGTAACATGAAAACCTGGACCAATTTTATGGACACTATCTGGGACTTCACCCTGGACCGAATAGATCCCTTCAGCAGGGAGAATCTGGAGTTTCAGTTACACGATGTGAATAATATTTTTGACTTTGACGAAGTTTATCAGCTGGTGACCGATATTCTGAAGCAGCAGCAGACTGCTGGTGTTAATTACTATGTCGCCGGTTTGCCGGTTGTCATAGGTGTGGTTGGCTCCATGATGGCACAGGACACAATAACACTGATCCCCATTGCGCTCCTGGTTATATTTTTTATTCTCGGGATCAGTTTTCGCAGTTTCAGAGGCGTTATTATCCCGGCCCTGACGGTGATATTATCAGTAATCTGGACCATGGGCATCATGGCAATGATTGGGCTCCCGATAAAAATAGGAACCACCATGCTGCCCATTATTCTCCTGGGAATCGGCACCGCCTATGGGATTCACCTGCTCAACCGTTACATGGAAGATGCGGCCACCCACACAGACCGTCGGGAACTGGTCCAGAATTCAGTCAATCACGTGGGCGTTGCGGTGGTAATGGCAGCCCTGACCACCATGGCGGGTTTCAGTTCGCTGGCAACATCCGGACTTTCGATGATCCAGGAATTTGGTATATTTGCCGCGGTCGGGGTTTTTATCGCCCTGATCCTGAGCCTGACCTTGACCCCCTCACTGCTTGTTCTCTGGAGACTGCCCCGGCAGAAAAAGGGCACGGTCAAAAATGGTGCCGCACCGAAAAGGGAGATGATTATCCTGCATATCATGCGCATCGGGTCCGAATGGGTCGTCCGCCATCCAAAACAGACATTTGGGTTTCTCAGTCTACTTTTTGTTACATCGATTCTTCTGTCCACAGGCAATAAATTTGAAGGCAGTATGATGAAGAACTTTGATGAAGCGAACCCTCTTTATCAGAGCGATCAGTTCATGAACGAGAAACTCACTGGAACCACAAACTTCAATCTGTTGTTTAAATTCAGGGACCGCATCAATCTGGATAGCCCGCAGGCCCAAGCAGAGTTTCGGAAACGCCTGACCGGTTTTTCCGTAGCCTGGGCGGAGCTCACCCGTGACAGGGAAGACCTGAGCCCCGTTACGGGGATTGTGGAGAAGATGCAGGCCAATGCGGCATCCCTGCCGGACAAACTGGACCTGGTCATCGGCCATCTCAAACTGATTCAGGATATTCTGAACGAGGAGTTTACTGTTGAAGCAGCGGTGGATCAGCCTATAAACACCGTCAAATCTCCTGCGCAGGTGAAACCGGCCACAGGACCGGAAACCGCTGCGGATTCACTGGAAGGACTGGGTGATGAGCCGGAAAAAGATGATTTGGGCGGTCTATCTGATGATGCGGGCGATACCGCCAATGCTGTCACCGGTGCCTTTGCCGATCTGTCACAGGAGCAGGTGCTGGGTTTGAAAGATATTAACCACCGCCTGAATCTTGGCCAAGAAGCGTGGGAAGGCACCGGGAAAATGGTTCTGGAGTTCAGGAAGATTAAAAGAACACCGGCAGGCCTGAAAATGCAGTATGCGTTCAACCTGACCAACGATTTCCTGGCTGTTGATATCAAACAGCCAGTCGTCCTGCACAAGCTCGAAGGGCTGCACCACTTCTTTAAAGAGCTCAGGGAGCCGATGATTACCATCCGGGAGAAACAATACCTACCGACCGGATTTGTGATGACACCGGTGGATCTGGTCAGAAAATTCTACAAGGTGTTTTATCACAATGACAACCCCGCTTTTGACCGGCTACCCGATGTTGAAAAGGACGGTTTTGCGGATATCACCCTGACCGACAGGGCCATCAACGGTGTTGTCCTGAACCAGGCACTCGGCGGAAACCGCGACAATTTTGAACGTATGATATCGCCTGACCTGAAGGAGTTTCAGGTGCAGATCATGTTGCGCAGTGGCTCTCACAATGTGATCGACCGATACCAGGAGCTTTCTCTGGCCGAGTTGCAGCGCGTCTTTCCCGCTGATGACCCCTATATTGAAAAAATCCGTATTGGCGGCAGCGCCCCGACCAGCAATGCCATTAATCTGATGTTGGGTCAATCCCAGATCAAGAGTATTCTGCTCTCTTTTGTGTTCGTCTTTGCGGTCACCTTCTTCATTTTCCGCTCGGCGATGGGAGGACTGTTTTCACTAATTCCGCTGGCCTTTACGGTGGTCCTCAATTTCGGACTGATCCGACTGATGGGGGGAGAAATAAACGTCTCCACGATGATGGTTGCCTCCATTTCCATTGGAACCGGGGTGGATTATACCATCCATTTTCTGGAGCGTATGAAAATCCAGCTAAGGTCCGGAGATGACCTCTCCCGGGCCTACGTAAACACCGTCATGTCTTCAGGCAAGGCGATCCTGTTAAACGCGACCGCCGTCGCCCTTGGCTTTCTGGTGCTGGTCTTTTCGGTTTTTGTGCCCCAGATGATGATGGGCATTCTGATGGCCGCCACCATGCTCTTCAGTTCCATTGGCGCCCTGATCCTGCTGCCGGCGTTGATTCTGCTGAGCCGACCGAAGTACCTGACCCGGCTTGAAGCGGATGCGGTAGCGGGCAGTGCCACTGTCCGAAACTGAAAGGTTTTGATAATTTTAGTCCCATGACAATTCACCTTTAATCACGAAACAGAGAGGAAACGATGAATGTAAATATCCATATTTTCAAAAAAATGGTCGCAGTGCTGGCTTTGATCTGCTTAATGATTACAACACCGCTGCTGGCAGAAACACCCCAGGAGAAAGGTCAGAGAATTGCCGAAACGGTGGATGCCCATCCTGCGCTGGAAAAAATGATTGCCGAAACCGTCCTGCATATCTATGACGCACAGGGGCAGAGGATTTTCTCAAAGAAATCGAGAATGGCCAGTTTCACAGAGAACTTCAGAGATCCTAAAAAAAGGCTCCGCCGCTCTTTAAGCTATTTTTTCTCACCTGCCGACGATAAAGGGAATGGGGCGCTGATGATCGAAATCGAAGGCGACGACGATGATCAGTGGCTCTACCTGAAGGGCCTGCGCAAACCCAAACGGGTGCTGGGGTCTGACAAATCCACCTCTTTTATGGGGTCCGACTTCTCCAACGGCGATGTCGCAGCCAGGGATATGGAAGATTACAATTATACGTGGCTGTCAACAGAAACAATACCCTTTAAAAATAAAAACCTGACCGTCGAAAAGCTGGAATCCACTTTCAAAAGCAAGCAGCGCAGCGAAGACTATGGTTACAGCAAATCCATTGCCTGGATACATGTCGCATCAGGGCTCCCGTTTAAAACCGAGATGTACAATCTGAACGGGCAGCTCTTCAAGACGTCGAAACTGCTTTCCTTTGCGGTGAATAAAAATCGGGATGGCGAGAAGGTCTATATGCCGACCGGCATGGAAATGAAAAACGTCCTCAAAGGCACCAAAACTGTCATGGAGATGCAGAACATCCGCACCGGAAAAGAGGCAGACAAGATTACGCCTGACATCTTCAAAGTGGAATATCTGACAAGAAGATGGTGGTAAGCGGCACGCTGACTTCGCCCACGTCAGGCCGGACTTGATCCGGCATACAGTGAAACGGAACTGCGTAAAGTAATGAGGTCTCAGAATGGATAAATCCCCCTTTGAAGGGGGCCAGGGGGATGTTTTTCCGGGTTGTTCACACACAAATCCCAATAACACTCAATCACATACAATAATTAAAAATGAAACGGAACTATTGGATTATTCTCATAACAATAATGATCTTCGGGCTGGCGGCGCAAACCGTCTGGGCGGACGATCTGGACGAACTCTCCGAACTTTCCGACAACCAGTCAACAGAACAGGAAACCGCACCCGTGGAAACGGGCGCCAACGAACTTGACCTGGACGCGCAGGCAGGTGACAGCATAGATAGCGGGGGCGATACCGCGGAACTCAAAATCAGCTTCGGGGGTTATCTCAAACTGCTGAGCTACTGGAACCAGGAGAAGTACTCAGATATGCTTTGGGGGATGTATCACCCCCAAAATAGGCCGCCTGCCCAGGACCTGAATGGCTTCAATAATGTGGGAACCCGATTGCAACTTAAGATGGAAGGGTATCTCGGAGAACATGCCCGGCTCTTTACCGCTTTGAATATTAATTACAATATCGCGGGATCAATCCATGAAACGGACGAGTTGCTCACGACGAAGGACAAAAAGAGCCAGCAGAATGCCGAGCTGCGCCTGGTGGAGAGTTTTGTAGAAATTTACGCAGGCAGCCGGACCTGGAAGGTGGGTCCTCAGCTGGTGACCTGGAGTTATCTGGAAGGGATGGAGGTGCCCACCGACCGGGTGAACGCTCGGGACAGCTCTTATAAAAGTACTGAGTACGAGGACAGCAAACTACCCAGTACGGGCGTGCTGCTGACCCAGAAAATCGCCGACAGCCGGTTTGAGGTGATGATGATCCCCATTGCCAGAACCAATATAAGCATGGAGTTCCAAGAATACCTTTACCCTGCTGATGAACTGAGATCTAAACAAAAGACCGACCAGGCCAAATGGGCGACCCGTTTTTCCAGCACTGTGGGAAAACTGGATTACGCCATCAGTTATGTCGAGGGCACCGATCCCAACGCTGACCTGTATGTCGCGGACGTTGTGGTCGGACAACCGCTGTTTGGCCGTACCTACAACCGGATACAGAGCCCCGGCCTCGATCTGCAGTACAACCTGGGCAGCGTGCTGGCTAAGCTCTCTTATGTGAGCACCATCACCGAAGATGAAGCAGGGGATTCCCGCTTGATCAAAAACAGTTGGAACAAGTACGTAGTCGGAGCTGAGTTCCCCGTGGGTGGTTCAACCGTGAATATCTACGCCGGCCAGCACACCATCGATAATTACAAAACCGACCAGGCTTCACAGCAGACCAACTTTCTGCTGGGTCAGATCAGGGAACGTACCGATTTTATCTCCGGACATGTCAACGCAAACTTTCTCACCGGCAACGCCCTCAACCTGGTACTAATGGCGGCCAATTACTGGGACGAGGAGGGTGAAGCGGTGCAGACCATCGTCAGGGGAACGTTCAAATACAAAATCGCCGATGGACTGGAATTTCTTTTCGGCCCCTCTTATATGGATATGATGGACAACCGGTTCATTGACGTCCAGACCGAGGTCAAGTACTCGTTTTAAAGGCACTATTTTGACGTACGATAAGTAATCGTCGAACCGGACAAGCACTTATTTCAGGCTGCGTCCAACTGTTGGCGGGTTTCTGGTAATGATCTCCTGTTTTACGCAGTCAGAAAAATCTAGCCGTTTATTCGGTTTTCATGCCTTCAACTATGGATTCAATTTGTACCTTCAACCCGGGAACATTGGCCTCTACCGTATTCCAAACAATTTAGTAATCAACCCCAAAATAATGGTGAATCAATCGATCTCTCATTCTTGCCATCTCTTCCCACTCTATTTCACCATGTTTTTCTTTGAAAGCGTCCGGAATGTTTTTTGATGGTTGACCACACCAGTCCGTCCGATTGTTCTGAAAATTCGCACAAAAATCAATATAAGAGAGTCGTTCGTTCTGTTTTTGGTCGCACCCCTCTCGATTTGTTCGAGTAGAAACCATAATAACGGGTCATTTGAAATGATTTTTTTAGAATATGTTGGGTGATGGCAGCGATGAACTCCTCGGCAGAGTAGATCTTGAAGTTCTGTTTGACACCACAGGTTTTACTTTTTGCCCTTTTTTCCTCCATCTTTTTGCGTCTTGGCGTGGTAAATCACTTTTTCGGATTTTTCAATATACTTGATCTTTTCTTCGCTAAAAACATTTCTCATAATGTATTGGATGATTCACGAAATGACCTGTTGAGATGGCTTGTCGGAAGCCGGTTATTTTTTTTCGCATTTATGAAAAGGGCTGACAACAGTAACCGGGATCTTTGAGGTCTTGACCACATGGTCGGCCACCGAACCGAAAACCACTTTTCCCAGACCGCTTCGTCCATGGGTTCCCATGATGATCAGGTCAATCTGCTCCTGATCACAGTAACGAAGGATCTCTTCAGACGCATAACCGGGAACAACCTTGGTCACGATATTGGGAATGTCGCTGAAATACTTTTCCTGGAATTCCAGCAGGCCCTTCTGAGCCCCTTCGCAAATGGCTTCTTCCATTGATGAGATCATCGTTGTGTCGACATAGATGGTTGAAAAATAACCGAGCACCTGGGCCACAAACAACAGGTGCAACTCCGCCTGAAAACAGGATATGAACTCCCTGACGCAGGGCACGATTTGGTCGGCAGACTCTGACAGGTCTACCGGAAACAGGATTTTTTCGATTTTGCTCATTTTGGGCTCCATGCAAGAAGGTTATTTTTTAAGAACTCAACTGAAACCGACAGCTGTTTCAGTATGTGATGCGCCGGCAACCTGGATCAGCGCCTGTGAACCGGCTGCAGCTCAGTTCCGGTCTCCAATGATTGTTTTTTGGTTCTGTTCATCAATGGCCTGCTGTCGCTGCAAAAAACGGCCGTAACCAACCATTTTTGAAAGCGCCGCAACAGCCCTTTCCGGGGTGGGGTAGAAAAGTCCTTTGTAGATACTCTTTCCCACCGGATAGATGGTGCGGTCCTTTTCTTCGTCGTAAAGGCTGACGCCGATAACTGGCTTCTGGTACCGTTCAATCATGGCGACCAGATCGGAGATATATTTCTCTTCCCCTTTTACAATGGCTTCGAGCAGCGACTTGTCATCGCTTTTTGAAATAGTGCCGCTGTTGCTGGCTGCAGACAGAATCCGCTTGAAGAAAAACTTCTTACCCAGGATGCCCAGGTTAATCACGGCATCGCAACCGTCCCATTTGAGAAGATGATAAGAATTTGCTTTTACTGAGTCAAGCCATTTTTCTGCCAGTTAACAAAATTTAGGGCGTTTTTGGTCACAGAGGGGCAAGAAATGGACAGAAATGAGACATGAAAGGGAGAAGGTTGAGCAACAAATAATCCAATCCCGGTTTTTCAGACAGATTTTGGCTGTCTTCGAAAAATGAGATTTCGGAAGATTTAACTAACAAGGTCCGAACCTGGCTGACTCCAGCCATCATCGACGGGGACGTACACGATCTCGCTCGGAATATCTGGCATGACAGGCGGGTCTCTTGAGGACTCCTCATCCCAAAGCTCAAGATATTTGAGGATTTTTTTTATTAAAATCCCCTCTGTTAAAGGGTGTTGAGAAAAAACCGGCAAACGCTTATTATTCCTTGCTTTAAACGGAAGAACCTCTATAATGGTATTATGATACCCATAAATATCATATAAT
>Ga0180009_10008522_pt1 | contig 10146 bp, 6 predicted proteins | sample OS_PC_MetaG_FD_123537 | JGI IMG/M metagenome (GOLD analysis project Ga0180009, IMG submission 123537) | Groundwater microbial communities from the Aspo Hard Rock Laboratory (HRL) deep subsurface site, Sweden - OS_PC_MetaG | ecosystem: Environmental > Aquatic > Deep subsurface > Groundwater... | reverse complement strand
TGAGCATGGCACCGAATAATGGTGAGATTGTAGTATCATTGTTAAAACCGCATCCAAGCTCAGCCAGATGGTAGTCAATGCTGTTTGTTTCAAAGGTGCCGGATACAAAGGGAAGTTCCGAGTCGATGACTTTGTTGAAACCAAAGGCTTCGGCATAGAACTCAAGTTTTTCTTTCCCAAGATAATTTTTCCCGATTTTTCCGAATATTGGATTTACCGATTCTGCAAAAGCCCTGAAAAAAGTTATTTTATAGGAGTATTTATTCTTAACATCCTTAAGCTGGCGCTTATATAATGTATACTTATTCCCGTTAAAGTACAATTGCGTCTGAGGAGTGTACCCCAGTGTTTCAACAGCAGCCGCAGCCGTTATGATTTTAAAGATGCTTGCAGCAGGATAGTCTGATTCAATACAGGGGTTGGATTCAGGGTTTTCAAGATCAAACCCTGTCATGGCAAGGATCTTTCCGGTATCGGCTTCCATGACAACAACGGCAATCCGTTGCGGTTTCCCACGGGTCATGCCTTTGAGTTGTGCCATCAAAGACAATACATATTCTTGAAGATAAATATCAATGCTGGTGGTAATTTTATAACTGTTTTCAGGCGTGTCCACAAAAAAAATGTTTTTATCTGTTTTGGAAAATTTTGTATTGCTGATAATGGCATTTACTTGATTTTTTGACAGCTGATCCTGTTCTTCCGGGGTGTCCTGTGGTCCTGTTGCAAGCTCCTGGGGTACGGCTTTATGACGGGCATCTTTATTTTCCGGGGCCTTTGTTTTTACCAGATACAGGCCGCTAATCAACAGCAGGATGGCCAGCAGTCCTGTTATTGCTTTTGCTGTGTTTAAAAAAAGAGCTTTCTTCTTTTTTTTAACAATATATTCAGATTGAAAATCCCGCCAGGAATTCTCTTTTTTTTGTGTATACAAATAAATACCTAACTCAGTAACGGCCTTGAGCAATAGGATGCAATGGCAATTGACACTATATCACACCGCCTTCATTTTACCGGGTTTCCAGGCACGATCTCATTATCAAACCCGGAAAGCACCAGCTTTTTTTTATGATTAACAGCAAGAATCATCCCTTGAGATATTTCTCCCATAAGGGTTGCTTCTTTCAAGTTGGCAACAACGATTACCTGTTTTCCTAATACCTGTTCAGGTGTATAATCCTTTGCAATCCCTGCAATGATCTGTCTTGTCTCAGCGCCAAGATCTACTTTAAGCTTTAAGAGTTTATTGGATTTTTCAATTTTTTCAGCAGTTATGATGATCCCGGTTCTTAAATCAATTTTAGCAAAGTCATCAATGCTGATTTCTTGTTTTAATGCAGGTTTAAAGGGCTTAGCAGTTGTGACAACTGCTTTGGGTTTGATGCTGTCCGTATCAATCCTCGGGAATAAAATTTCAGGCGTTTCAATGATGGTTCCTTTTTTAATCTGCCCCCATGGTGATATTTCTTTAAGGGTATAAAAGTTGTTTTCCTCTTTTGCCATGCATAGGGTTTTCTGCATTTTTAAAGCGGTTTGCGGCATAATGGGATAAATCAGGCAGGAAACAACCCTTAACCCTTCGATCAGATGGTAGAGAGCTGTCTCAAGAGTGGTCGTGCTATTTTCATCCTTGGCCAGTGTCCAGGGTTCATTGGTGTCAATATATTTATTCATGACACTGATAAAGTGCCAGATAGCCCCGATTCCTTTGTGAAATTCATACTGGGACATGGCCTGTTTGAATTCATCAATGGTGTTTTTTGCTTCACTGGCAAGGGAGAGGTTCTTTTCCTTCTCAATTTTGGTATCCGGCCCTCTTACCTCACCTTTAAAATATCTCTGGTTCATGGAAAGAACTCTTGAAAAAAGATTACCCAGATCATTTGCAAGATCAGAGTTGATTCTTGACACAATGATTTCTTCTGTGAAATTGGCATCCAGGCCAAAGACCATTTCCCTCATGAGAAAGTATCTGAACGGGTCAACACCGTAAATATCCGTCATTTTTATGGGATCTGTGACATTACCGATACTTTTTGACATTTTGCTTCCCATGACGTTCCAGAACCCGTGGACATTCAATCCATTATAGATTTCTATGCCTGCAGCTTTCAGCATGATGGGCCAGTAAATCCCGTGGGGTTTTATGATGTCTTTGGCAACAAAATGACGGGCGCCCGGCCAGAATTTCTTAAACAATTCTCCATCAGGGTATCCAAGCGCTGAAATGTAATTTACAAGGGCATCAAACCATACATAGGTGACAAAATTTTCGTCAAAGGGCAAGGTGATTCCCCAGGTCAGACGGGATTTGGGTCTGGAGATGCAAAGATCTTCCAATGGTTCTTTTAGAAAAGAAAGGATTTCAGTCCTGTACTGTGTGGGTGTGATAAAATCAGGATTGGTTTTAATGTGATCAATAAGCCATTCCTGGTATTTGCTCATCTTGAAAAAATAATTGGATTCTTTGATAATCTGGGGGGCAACACCATGGTCCGGGCATTTGCCGTCAACAAGTTCCCTTTCCTGGTAAAACCGCTCACATCCAAAACAATAGAGGCCCTCATAACTTGAAAAATAAATATCCCCTGAATCATAAATTTTTGAAAGCACAGCTTTAACAACTTTTATATGCGAGGGGTCTGTTGTTCGGATGAACTGGTTGTTTTTAATATTTAAAACAGGTAACAGTTCCTGAAAAAGCCGGCTGATTTTATCTGCATATTCTTTGGGCGTTGTTTCCTGAGCCTGGGCTGCCTGAACAATCTTGTCTCCATGTTCATCGGTTCCGGTCAGAAAAAAGGTTTCAACTCCATCCATCTGTTTGAACCGGGTTGCAACATCAGCCGCAATGGAGGTGTATGCATGTCCCAGATGGGGTTTTGCATTGACATAATATATAGGGGTTGTAAAAAATTGCTTTTTGGTATTCATTCTTGGGTAGATCCTGTTGTTAAAGTCTCCAGTTGCCGGATGGTTTTTTCTATTTCCGTATTATCTTCCAAACGAAGAGTAATGCTTTCTTTCAATACATTCTGTCGGACGACTTTTGCCTTGCCTTCTTTTAACGTAATTATTTTACCCAGTTTGGGCATCTTGCGTTTCAGACTTTTATAGGTTTCATTTTCAAAGGTCAGGCAGCACATTAACCTGCCGCAGACCCCGGAAATTTTTGTGGGATTTAATGAGAGCCCCTGCTCTTTTGCCATTTTGATGGAAACCGGTTCAAACGAGTGCATAAAAGAGGAGCAGCACAGTTCTCTCCCGCATTTGCCGACACCGCCACAATGTTTTGAAAGATTGCGGATACCCACCTGGCGCATCTCAATCCGAATGCTGAATTCTTTTACCAGAAGCTTGATTAATTCTCTAAAATCAATCCTGCCGTCAGCGGTGTAGAAAAACGTCAACTTGTTTCGATCAAATGTACTCTCGACACTGAACAGGTTCATGAACAGACCTAAATCAGTGATGCTCCGGATACAGAAATCAAAGGCACGGGTTTCAAGTTTTTGAATTTCTTCCCGCTTGGCAAAGTCTTCTATGGTTGCAATACGAACAATCTGTTTTAATTTTTTTTCAACAGTTTCAACTTCAACAGGCGGGACGGCAATTTTACCAAATCCCAGGCCCTGTTCGGTTTCTACGATGACACAGTCGCCCTCTTTCAGGACAAAGGCATCGCTTTTGAAGTCATATATTTTTCCTGCTGTTTTAAATTTAACACCAGCAACTTTTATCATAAATCAATGTTCCTTTGTTACACCCGGATTTTAAGGAAAAATCTATCCAAGGTTAACCTTAGTGTGCTATTTGATGCAATCCTTTTTTGTGTTTCATAAAGTTCTTTGACCCAGTCAAAAAATTTATGTGATGGCACCACTTGATTAATATCTGTAAAAGTATCAAAAAAATCAAGGTTAACTATTTTTTTTGGATGAAGTTTAAAAATCATTAAGTCCCTGAAAAATGTTGTCATAATGGAAAAGGCATTATCTATATGGTCGGGATCACAGCTTAGCTGCTGTGACAGCATCAATCCTTTTGAGATGCTTTTGTTTGTGTCAGTTGTAATGATGCTTGCAAGGGTGTCAAGCAACCATTGCCGTTTTTTAATCCAGTCAACATCTTTTGTTTCATCATCCAGATTCAAGTAAATCAACGCCTTTTTTAAATCAGAATCGGCTGTCTTGGCTGCAATATGGGCTTGCTGCCCGTCAACCATAAATTTATTGATCAACCGTTCCTTAATGAGGGCATCGGTCAATGGTCGAAATCTGATTTTACGGCATCTTGAAATAATGGTTGGCAGCAGCAGGGATATTGAGGTGGCTGTGAGAATAAAAAATGTTTTTTCAGGCGGTTCTTCCAGCAGTTTTAATAATGCATTCTGGGCTTGGTTGTTCATTAAATCTGAATTTAAAATAAGGACCATCCTGAATTTGGCCTCATTGGGCCTGGAAGATATGGCAAGTCCCATTTCACGAATCTGGGATATGGAAATTATTTTTTTCCCTTTTTCAATATTGATGCACAGGATATCAGGGTGACTTTGCGCTGCTATCTTACGGCAAGCCTTGCAATTGCCGCAGGCTATCTGCCGATCACTCAAACAATTACATCCCTTTGCAAAGAAAAATGCCGCTTCTTTTTTTCCTGTATTCTCATTTCCGGAGAAAAGAAGGGCATTTGGAATTTTATTGGTCTGAATGATGTGTGTTAATTCTGTAACGGCTTTGGCTTGGTATTGCAGTTGATCAAAATCAGACATGGTTTGATCAATACTCATTTGTTAATAATCCACCCGCTCCTTTAGCTCTTTTCCGCATTTGAAAAACGGCAGCCGTTTGGGAGGAATGGTGACTTTTTGCCCGGTTTTCGGATTTCTGCCGGTATAGCTTTCATACTCTTTGATATGGAAACTGCACAGGCCTCTTATTTCAACCCTTTCTCCATTTGCAAAGGCATCGGAAAGCGAGTCAAAAAATATTGCAATAACCTCTGCCGCTTCAGATTTTGTAAGGTTTGCTCTTTCTTTTAATGTTGAAATTAATTCAAGTTTATTCATACTTCCTCTTTAATATTATACAGGTACAATTTTATTGTTTTTTAAACGGTTCTAATGAAAATTATATAAAAAGTCAAGGAGTTATGACAATAGGCTAGAGATTTTTTCAATATTCTCTTCTTGGACTTCAACCCCTGCATATTGGCCTAATGCATCGATTTTAATCACCACCCGTCCTTTGCCTTTATATCTTGTAAATTCCCCTTTTACCCCTGCCAGGGGGCCTTCTAAAATCATAACAAGGTCTCCTGTTTTTAAAAGGATATTTGCCCCTGTAACCAGATCCATATTCGTACTGGTCAGGATTCTCAAGGACTCAATCTGTGACACAGGTACAGGTACGGGTCCTGTCTGATTGCCCAATAGTCTGACCGCGCCGGTGGTTTTTAAAATATTCAGCTGGTCTGCTGGTTCAAAGGTTGATTTCACAAAAAGATATCCCGGAAAAAGCGGAACTTCTATCATGAGACTTCTATCTTTGCGTTTGCTTTTACGCTTTATTCTGGGCAGAAAGGCCTCAATTTTTTTATTAACAATACTCGTATGCACTGTTTGCTCAAATTTGCTTCTTGTCAGAAGCGCAAACCAGTTTAATTGTTCCATCATTTTGTGCCGAACTCTCCGATTCCATGAAGATTTATCAGAAAGGCGATACTCTTTTCGCCCCCTGATTCTGAGAAATAAAGATTGATGCTCCAACAGGATTTTACCAGGGCAAGTCCGGCCTGGTTTTCCACTGTTTTCTTTTCTTTTAGATTTCTTTCAATCGAGTAATATGCTGATAATTCATCGGTCAAACACACATCAATTTTTGAATACAAGGTTTCTGATATATTTTCGGTGTACCGATATTCCGTCCTTAAAGAATCCCCTCTGTTATCTTTCAAAGTGTTTCCAATGTTCATGGTTTGAAAGTTATTGCCATAGGGAGACCAGGAAAGGTCCACATCAAATGAGATAAAGGTATTTGGATTCAGTTCCGTATCAAGGAAAATGCTTGAAAACGGTTTTGGATCATTGTCTCTTTCTTTTTTGATATCATAACTTTGGTAAATTTTAGCATAAGCAAATTCATGATAGGTTAATTTTTCTTCTCCTGTTGGTGTTTTGCCGACTTTCCTTGAAATAAAATAATTCGTAAGAGACCAGGTGACCAGGTTTTGTTCCGCAATTCTATCTATAGAATCAAAGGAAGGCAATTCATCCTGGCTGATATATGGTGTGAAAACATATCCAAGTTCCGGGATGATTTCGTGTTTGATTTTATCTGCAAATGAATTGTCAGGATTAAATATTTGGATCAGTTTTGTGGATAACGTCGCACCGATATCATACATCTCTCTTGTTCGAAAGCTGTCTGAATTGCCGTTAATATCTGTAAAATCATCGGCATACCATATGGTTTCTCTTAAGCCGATTGATGGTTCAAAATTAAAAAATTTGCCAAGTTTTAACGGCAGAAAAACTTTGGGATAGATATCTGCCCGCTGCCCGTTCACAAGCGTTGTTGTTGTATCCTGCCTGTAGAAGGATCGATACTCGGAATCAAGAGCATAATAAAAGCGTGAAGGACCGATTTGATGTTTGGACGCATCAAATTGAATGCTTGGAAGTGTCTGTAAGGTTGTATCATCAATATCCTGGCGACGGGCAGTGATATTATCATACCAAAGAGCATCAACATTAAAGGTGTAAGTAGACCATGATTTGCTGATATTCAGCCAGTTTTTACGGATTGTGTTGTCATATGCATCAAGGCTTCTGCCGAATTCTTTTTCAAAATATTCCTGGGTTGCATTAAATCCTGTAAATCCGTCTTGAAACTCTTGAAGGTAATCTTCATCACTGACCACGTCAATATCCAGCTTGGCTGTAAACTCCTGGGGAAGATCCTGGTTGTGTTTCATCCTGAACCAGAATCGATCCGTGTTGGTTCTTTGAGGCGTTGAAGAAAAACTATAAAGTTTTGTATTGTCAGTTCCATCATCTTTTTTTTCATCTTCAAGATAATCAAACATCATGGAACCCTTTGATTTGTTATCCAGAACATATCTGTATTCAGCGCCTATCTTTGTTCCCCTGTCAGACATGTAATCTGTATAAACCGTTGCATCCGTATTCCTTGAAATTGCAATAAAAAGAGGCTGTTCATATTCAAATCCCTTCCGGTCAGATGAGGTAAGTCTTGGGGCTAAAAGACCGGTCTGTCGTTTGGTTTGAACAGGGAAGACGAGAAATGGGCTGTAAACCACGGGCACCTTTTTTGCCCATAGAACCGGATGGGTTGCAGTTCCGTATCCTTCAATCGTAACTTTGATTTTTCTTCCTGTTATTTTCCAGTCCGGAGATTCTCCTGAACAGGAGGTAATGGACCCTTTGTCAGCACTGTAGGAAAATTTACCCGTCTTTTTGATATTCTCACCATGAATATAGAAATTATTTTTCTGTATGTAAATGGTGCCTTTATTTATAGTGCCGATTTCTGTTGTAAGATTGATATTCATAGCATTGCAGGAGATGGAGTCTTCACCGGAAATCAACAGAACATTGCCTTGCACAAACGCATCTTTTGTTTTATTTGAAAATTCGGCATAGTCGGCTTCAAGGCGGGTTTTACCGCCGGTGATGACCACATTGTCTTCGGCAATATAAAGATTTCTTTTGTTATCATAGGTGATAACCTGGGCAGAGACATGCCAGGGAATCTCTTTGGGATTTTGAGGGAGAACGTCCGCGGTTGCAAACCCCTTGCTTGAAATAAATATGTAAAAAAAAGCAGCAGCCACATAAAGCGGCAGATACTTTTTCTTCAACAAACAGGACATGTTCTTTCCAGTAAAAAAATTGCACATCGTTTAAAATTACTGTATAAAGCCATTTTATAGTTTAAAAGTCAAGTTAAGAATAGGATTTGGATTGTTCACCATGGCAAAGGGCAAAAAAATGACATTTTCAATTATTGATTCCATTGGTAATACCCCTATTATTGAAATAACAAAGATGAATCCTGTAAAGGGAGTTAAAATATTTGCCAAGCTTGAATATATGAACCCCGGCGGTTCTGTTAAAGATCGAGCAGCGCTCTATATGATCAACGAAGCGGAAAAATCCGGCGAATTGACCAAAGATAAAACCGTTATCGAAGCCACCAGCGGGAATACCGGTATCGGTCTTGCCATGATTTGCGCCGTCAAAGGGTATAAGATTGCACTGACCATGGCGGAAAATGCAAGTGAAGAGCGCAAAAGTATCCTGCGTGCAAGGGGTGCCCAGATCATTTTAACCCCCAAACATCTGGGATCTGACGGTGCCATTGAGGAAGCCTACCGGCTTGCCAGAGAAAATCCAGGCAAATATTTTTTAACGGACCAGTATAATAATGAAGCCAATTGGAAAGCCCATTATTACACCACCGGGCCTGAAATCATTGAGCAGACCAAAGGCAAAGTTTCTTCACTGGTCGCAACCATTGGGACGAGCGGAACCCTGATGGGGCTTTCCAGGAGATTAAAAGAACACAACAAGGATATCAGGATTATCTGTGCCGAGCCGTATCTGGGCCATAAAATCCAGGGACTTAAGAATATGAAAGAGTCCTATACCCCTGAGATCATGGATAAGGACCGCCTGGATGAAAAAGTCAACATTGAAGATGACAGAGCCTTTGATATGGCCCGAAAGCTTGCGGTAAAAGAGGGACTTTTTGTGGGAATGAGCAGTGGCGCTGCAATGGCGGCTGCCGTTGATGAAGCCGTAAAGATCAAAACAGGGATTGTTGTGGCCATTTTTCCGGACAGTGGTGAGCGGTATCTGTCCACCAATCTGTTTGCTGTGGATACCCATATTGCCTTGTCCCTGTTTAATACGTTTTCAAAATCAAAAATACGGTTTGAACCCATTGAAAAAGGGAAAGTATCTGTCTATACCTGCGGTCCCACTGTTCATGAAAGACTCAATATCGGTCAGTTCAGAAGATATATGTTTACGGATCTGCTCATCAGATACATTGAATATAACAACATTGCCGTCAATCATGTTGTCAATATAACCGATTATGATGACAAGACCATACAGGGGTCTCAGAAAGCAGGAATGACGCTGCCTGAGTTTACACAAGTTTATTTTGATTTTTTTAAAAATGATCTTGAAAAATTGAATGTCAGGAAAGCCGAAGCCTATCCAAAAGTATCAGACCATTTTGAAGAAATGATTGATATAGTCAGACAGCTTCAATCTAAACAGCATGCCTATGAAAAACTGCATTCTCTTTATTTTGATATTGCCAACCTGCCTGAGTATGGTGAATTTTCCAGTACCAACCTGGATAAGATTAAACTTGGGGCAACCGTGGACCTTGACGAGTATGAAAAACGCAATCCCAAGGATTTTACATTGTTAAAACGGGTTCGTCTTTCAGAGCTTAAAAGAGGGGTGGGCGTTAAAACCCAATGGGGCAATGTGCGGCCTTCTCTTCATTTGCAGTGTGCCGCCATTGCCATGAAGTTTTTAGGGAACACGTTTGATATTCAAACCGGAAGCAGGGAGCTTATTTTCCCCCATCATGAGAACGAGGTTGCCATTGCCAGAGCAGCAAAAGGGGCAACCCTTGCAAAGTACTGGCTGCATTGTGATCCGGTTCATTATGACGGCTCTCTGGGTCCAAAAAATATTGAAGCGTTGACCCTTGAATATTTGTTCAATCAGGGGTGGGAGCCTGAAACGATTCGATTCTGGCTGATTTCCAATCATTATAGAAAAACCCTGCTTTTATCAGAGCAGTCCTTGAAACAGGCGCACTATACGCTCAATAAAATCAACCGATGTATTGATACCTTGTGCGCCATTAAGGTTGGAAAAGATTTTGAAGGAATGGATCAACTATTATATGATATAAAATCAGCATTTCACCAATCAATGGAAGATGATTTAAAGATTTCCGGTGTGGTTTTTTCATTGCTGGCAAATGTCAAAATCATCAATGCGTTGATTAATAAGGGCAAAATCAATCCAGACGGTGCAAAAAGACTTGTGAACTGCTTTAAAGAAATTGATTCGGTTCTCAAGATTTTTAATTTTGA
>Ga0180009_10008521_pt1 | contig 10146 bp, 4 predicted proteins | sample OS_PC_MetaG_FD_123537 | JGI IMG/M metagenome (GOLD analysis project Ga0180009, IMG submission 123537) | Groundwater microbial communities from the Aspo Hard Rock Laboratory (HRL) deep subsurface site, Sweden - OS_PC_MetaG | ecosystem: Environmental > Aquatic > Deep subsurface > Groundwater... | reverse complement strand
GACTACTTTGCCTATCCCAAGAACGTGATCCTGGATGCCTCGCTCGAGAACGGCTCCAACACGTTGCTCGCCGGGGCCTTGGACGGCGGCGTATTCCGGTTCTTCGTGGGAACGGTTCTGGCCTACGGCGTTCCCGAGACGATGCGCGCATCCTTCGAGACAGACTTCGCAGCTTCGCAGGACGCCGCCACGCTCAAGCAGAACTACCCTGGGATCGCCAACGCCTACTCCCAGGAGCAGTGGGAGCGCGTGTTCTCCGCCAAGCTCGGTCCGGGAACCGGGTTCGGCGCCAAGTGGGGAACGTTCGCCAACCCGGGCTGAGCACAGACTCGCGCGTGCTGCTCCCACGGCGCAATTCATCAGTTGCCTTGCGACAAAGCCGAGCTCGCCTCCTCCCGTTTCCCATGCAATCGAGGACGCGCGGTCGTGTGTCATGCATGCCTGAAAGGCGAGGTCTCTCTGGAAGATGCGATTCGCGCCGCCAAGCGGCGGGAAGCGAGAGGTCCTCGTGGATGGGGCAAAGGCGCGACTGCGTTCTCAAGTGCCCGAGGAGGTATCGAGCTCCAAGACGACCACGCCTCCCGGCTCGATGGCAACTTGCAGCCCGTTTGCGCTCCAGGACGGCGCATGAGCCGACTTGCGCACCGTCACCTGGGTCAGCTGCTGCCCGCTGTTTGGGACCAACGAAGCGGTGACGGGTCCTCCGGAAATGACGGTCGGTGTTCTCGGCTGCTTGTCGACACCGGTGTTGTTCACCAGAGTCACGAGCCAGCTTCCCGACGCTTTGCGGTTCAAGGCAAACCCCGCTCCACTCACCTGGAAGGGAAGGGCGCGGCGTCCCAGCTCGGCGATCAGCGCCGGGTAGTGCGACGGCAACTCGACACGGACGACGCGCCCTGCCAGAACGTTTGCGACGCCGAGCTGGGCGGCGGAATACCCCGGTACGAAGGCCGAAAGCGCGGGCGCTCCGAGATCCGCGTAGATCGCGTCGTGCACAGAGTTGGTGTCCAACACCAACCAGCCGCCGTTTGCGAGCAACCCGTTCCACACCGCCGACTTCCACTCGGGCGTCCAGTGCACGTTGCCGCTGAGGAACACGACCGAGTAATCGGTCAGGAGGGACAGCGTGGTTGGATCGCTGAGATCCGCCAGCACGTCGACCGTGTCGCCTACCGGCCCGTTGACGAGGTAGTTCGCCTCCGACGCCGGGGAGACTCGAAAGCTCGAGGGCCAGAAGGCGTCGAGCAACGAGAGCGTTGATCGCTGCGCACCGGCGAGGGGGAAGTGGTTCCACGCGGTTTCCTCGCCCACGGGCCGGTTCCACGTACCGAGGCCCAAGCCATGGTAGAAGTCGAGGACGATGGCCATGGGGACGAAGGGTTCGCCCCGGTCGGGGTTCGCCTCTACGAACTCGTGGAACGATTGCGCAAGCAGCCCGAGGGGCGAGACAACGGTCGGGGATTGCTTGCTGGCGAAGAAGTTGATCGCGGCGCCCTCCTGGAGGTGATAGCTGGCGCCGCCCATGTACGATAGATACCAGGTCCGTTCGTTGAGGCTGAGCGAGTGGCCGTGCTCCGCCCCGGAGTACCATTCGACGATGTTGCCGTTTTCGTCGGTGCGATACCAGACGCGGTCCGCGCCGGACCAATAGTCCAGCACGCCGTTCGCGAACCACGGAGAAAAGTCCGTTCCCCAGGGCACGCCGAACTGTCGTGAGGCGCCGCGCAGGAACGCGATGTGACCTTGGACGCTGTTGATGTTCTCGCCCACCTCGGCGACGATGAGTTCCCCGCCCCACGCTGCACCGTAGTGTGGGAAGAGATAGTGCCCAGTGTGGGCGATGATGCGCTTCATGGTTGGAAAGGCCGTGCGCTCGTAGTCCTCCCGCGCAACGTAGTAGGCCTGCGCCCGATCGTAGGCAACGCCCGCATGAACCGGATCGTCGCACCCTTGCAGGGCGTCGAAGCACGGGAATCCGCCCCGGCTCATGCCCGCCCCGTCGATGTCCGAACCCGCCAGGTGGATGCAGCTGTAGCCCCATTCGCCCATCAGCGGTACCGGCAACCCCTCCGAATCCACCCGGTGCAGGCCCGTGACGTTCGTCAGGTGATTGAGCACGGGAAGCCGGGCGACGACGTCCCCCAAGCCATGGACGACGATCGCCTCGTCAAGCGCCTTGCCGGTGTGATGGCCGATTCCGTTGTCTTGAAGCTCGAAGACGTAGTCCGCGCGACCAGGTCCGAGAATGTACTTGATTTCGCCGTCGGCGCCGGTCTCCGCGTTGCCGTCGGGGCCGCCTTCCACGCTGCCGTCAGGCCCAGCCTCGTCGCTTCCGGACTCGACGCCGGCGTCCGTGGCGCCGTCTACGTTCGAATGCGAATCCGGCGTGGCGTCCTGTCCGGCAGAGGAATCCATTCCTGCCGAGGCATCGCCCGCAATGCTCGCCGCGGAGTCGTCCGTGCACGCGCTGGTCCCCCACGCGGCCGGAGCGAGGGCGAGGAGCAACGTGCCAACCCGAATCCGACGTGCAAAAAGCTCATCCATGGCCATATCATACTACCATTAGCATGACCCAGGCGCCTTGATCTCTGGGATCAACCTTGATCTCGACATGCGCGTCCTGCGGAGCATGGACGGGGTACCGTCTGCCCGTCCGACTCCCAAAGCCGCAACGAAGTCTATTGCTTCCGTTGGTGCCCACAGCAGCGGCATACGACGTGCATCTCCAGTTCCAGTAGCGTACGCCGCAAAGGGAGCGATGGCGTCGGAGCAGATTGGCGTCGCGTCAACCTTCGAGAATTCGAGTACGAGTACGAGCACCGCTTCGCTGAGCACGAGGTCCAATTCGACCCACGTTGCTCGTTGCACGTTCTCAATGCGACCAACGTCGCGAGGGAGCATGATAATGAAGACTCGAGATTCCTATCCAAAGCGAGCGTGGCGGACAACGCTAGGAGAGGGCGTGGTGCTCTTGCTTCTTGTCCCACTGATTGGGTGTGGGGGCGACGCTCCTGGCAATCCAAACTACTGGACGGATGCGGGGACGGACGGGAAGGCCGGATCGGATTCCGGGACTTCGGGCTCCGGCGGCTCGGATCAAGGCTCGGGCGGTTCGGGCGGGGCGTCGGACGGCGGCACCGGCGGAGGCATCGCGGGCACCGGCGGAGGCATCGCGGGCAGCGGTGGAGATACCGCGGGCAGCGGTGGAGATTCCGCGGGCACCGGCGGAGATTCCGCGGGCAGCGGTGGAGATTCCGCGGGCGCCGGTGCAGGGGCCCCCTCAGGTTTCTACGTGTGGTGGCGAAAGGTCACCGAGGATGGATCGGGAAGCTACACGGTGGATCAGGAGATCACCGAGGAAGACATGGAGTGGAAGGTCGGGCCGACAGGGTGGAGTGGCTGTCCGGAGGGTGTCTCCTGCACGCACTACGGCATCAACATGGTCGGCTTCGAGCCAGCCTCGGGGCGGTATCATTTCCAAAGAGCTGTCACGACGGGCTCCGACTACCAGAAGTACGGGGTCTACACCTTCGACGAAGGAGCCGTCGAGGTGACGTTCGAGCAAAGCTACTCGTGCGCGCACCCAACTGGCGGACCCTACGACACGACAGAGACGCAATCGTTCACGGCAAACGTTGACGATGCTGGGCTGCTCTGGCTCCAGGGCTTCGACGGGGCTGGCGCCGGCCAGTACTGGATCTACCGGCCCGTGACAAACTATGACGCGCACCATCGATACTGGTGGTACTACTGTGGCGGCCCTGCGGAGACCTGCCATTGCCTGTGCAGCTCGACGGACTTCCTCGCCGACTGGGACTGCTACCTCTGACTCCCACGCGCTTGCTCATCCAGCTTCTCCCACTTCGTAGCCGAGGCCGGTATGGAAGAATGGCGAGCGCGGACTCAGGGCCCGCGCCTGGGATCGTTGCCGACACGGTTGCATCCCAAACCGTACTGGATCGCCTGGAAGCTACGGCCGGTACGTCCGACGCCCGGATACGCCCGACCTGAGCGATGGGTACGCCGCCGCCAGAGGACGAAGTGATGCAGAGGATGACTGTCGCAGCAACGTCCGCTCGCCTCGATCTTCGACGCGCAACACGCCGCGGTATCACCGAGTGCGTCCCCTTGATCTCCGAGATCGGTCGTGATCCCACTGATCTCGGCTCCTGGCCCCAGACACGGCGGCGCGCCCCAGACACGGCCGCGCGCGACATGGGAGAGAGAGCCTGAGCTCACGCATTTTGCTGCCATTGTGGGTGTCGAGTGTAGGGCGGGCGCGGGCCGTGGGCATGCCGCGTCCAAGCACGCCGTGGTTGGTTCACATGTTGCAGCGAACGAGACCCGACGGCTGCAGCGACGATGTGGATGAACGGCCTGCTCCACGGCGGGGTCTGAAACGGGAATCTCAATGTCCGGAGCCAGATACAAGGGGTCACGCCAAGTGCCGCGCAAAACGTTACCGGTCCCCCGGCGGGTTCTCGCTCAGACGCTCTCGCGTTCGGTCTTCGTGCTGATCCCTGCTGCAATGCTACTGCTGACGACCTCCTGCAGAGAGCAAGGCCGACGGAGTTTGCCGAGCGCGGATTGGAACGAATCGGTCCCTACCAGAGTCGACGCCGGGGGCACTTCGGGTACAACGATCGACGCGTGCGCGTACGGAGACAGGCGGGAGTGCCACCTCACGGTCGGGGTCCACAACGGGGTCACGACCTGTCTGTGCGGCTACCAGGACTGCCTGAACGGACAGTGGGGGCCTTGCGACGGGGAGATCACGTCGCGACCGAGCCCCACCAAGCCAGCAGCCGTTGCCCCTACCAGCGAGTTCGGAGCGACGGTGTTGCCCAGCGCGCTGCGTGTGGGAATTCCGATCCGGCGGCAGGGCGTTGCGCGTTTGCCCACGACGGGAGCCGGTGGTGGCACAGGACCGGCGACCACGCCTATGTCGCTGTCGACCGCGGCGCACTGCGCGAGTGATCCCTGTGACCCGAGCTGCATGGTATTCGACGAGCACCCGCCCGACCCGGTCACGGCCGTCGGAGCGCCCGTTCAGAGCGGATACTCGCACGGCAACGTGAGCGACCTGCCCGGGGGATTCCAGAACAAGGGGCTCAAAGATCCAAACCACCCGCCCACGAGCACGCCTTGCACTTCACCGGCAGACTGCCAATTCGACCACCGTTGTGACGCAAGCACGGGCCTGTGTGTGCCGTGGCTTCCGGGCGAGACCAACCCGAGTTGCAGCGACATGGATCTCACGGCGGGACCCACCTGTTACAACACGATTCCTCTATGCAATCGGGGACAGGTCGAGGCGCCCGCCGGCATCAAGGTTGTGGTCTTCAACGGCAATAGCCCCCAGATGCAGGACAACTTGGGGAAGTGCGCCAGTGACGATATCGAGGGCTCGGTGGCCGGGGAGTGCGTGAGCACATCGGTCGTCAAGCCGGGCGAGTGCATCAACGTGTCGTGCCCGGCGGGGCTGCTCGGTGGCACGAAGTCGATCATGGTCAATCCTCCCGCACCGCCTGGATCCGCGGGCCCGGTTGCGGAGTGCGAGTGTGCGAACAACTGGACCGTCTATCACAACGGCGGCAGTTGCGAGGTGGCGTCGTGCTCGCTCACCACCGCGACCACGAAGCTGCAGCCCGTCAACATGTATATCCTGATGGACAACTCGATGTCCATGGCCAGCGCCGGCTTCTGGACGCCAGCGAAGGCGGCGATCAGCAGCTTCTTCAAGAACCCTGATGCCGCGGGGCTGAACGTGGCATTGCGCTTCTTCGGCGGCGATCCGGTGAGTGGCTGTGATGATACCGCATGCAGCATCGATGCGTGTGCCGTCCCCAAGGTCTCCCTTGGTACGCTGACGCCGGCCAACACGAGCTACGACGCCCAGGAGAACTTGCTCGTCACCACACTCGACGCGCAGACGACCGGCTTCAACGGGACACCCATCTATCCCGCGATCGGCGGACTCGTGAAGTGGGCGACCGAGTACTCGATCGCTCACCCGGGGGGACAGGAAATCGCCGTCTTCCTCACCGACGGTGCACCCTACGGGGGCTGCAAGGCTGATTGGGTGGCGATCCGCAAGCTCGCCTCCGACGCCTACGATGCGCAAGGTGTGCTCACCTACGTCATCGGCTTTCCTGGAGCCAACCAGACTGACCTGAACGCACTCGCTGCTGCGGGGCATACAGGCTCGGCGTTCTATATCGACACCACGAACCCTGCGCAGCTGGAGACGGGGCTGCTCAATGCGCTCGACGCGATCAGGGGCGGCACGGTGGCATGCAAGATCACCCTTCCGAACGCCACCAACATCGACCCGAACGACATCACCGTCACCCTTCGACCCACCACTGGAGAGACGTTCGCGACGTCGCAGGTGTCGTCGTTGACCGCTTGTACGGGCAAGACCGACGAATGGTATCTGGACAGCAACACAGCTCCCACGACGATCATTCTGTGTCCGGCGTCTTGCACGGAAGCACAAGCAGGCGGCGGGGCTGAGCTCGACGTGACAGCCGGCTGTCCGGTCAAGGTCGAGGCCGCGACCTACTCCCAGGTCTACATGGGCTCCTGTCCTCCTGGCGCGAAAGTTCAATGGCAGTATTTCACCTACAACACGATGACGCCGTCCGACTCGAGCATCGACTTCGAAGGGCGCACGGCTTCCACGGAGGCTGAGCTCGACGGGCCCACCACCGTCGTTGCCACTGCCGCGGCCAGCACCAACACCCAGGTCTGCTCGATGTCTGGCCCAGCTCCTTGCCCTGTGAACTTCTACGAAGAGCTCGGTCCGACCGCCTTCGCCGAGTACCTCGAGATCGAGGCGAACTTCTACGGCTCCTCGAACCAGCTGGCGACGCCAAAAATCCTCGACTGGCAGGTTACCTACTCATGCCCACCCATGGAATGATACGAGACCGGTTGGTAGCGCCTATCGCTCTCACTGCTGCGGCCGTTCTATGCGCGGCGTGCAGTCAACCCGCCGATCGCCCCGGGGACCCGTCGAGCGGTCCGAGCGCGTCGTTCGGAGGGGCCGGAGGTCAAGGCGGGGCTGGCGGCGCGCCCGGAGCAGGCGCCGGCGAGAGCGGTGGGGTGGGAGGCGACGACGGGTCAGCGGGGGCCGGCGCGCAGCTCGGAAACATGCCGGTCAACGCCATTCCGAATACGGACTGCGTGCCTCACGGTGGAAAGTCCTCCACGGTCTACGCGGCTGCCGCGCAGCCCGCAGTGTTCGACCGGCTCGCGACGGTTGCTGGGCGTCGCGTCACCGGAGGCACACAGGCCGGTGGCGCGTTTACGATGGAGCTCGACGGGGCATTGCCCAGCTCCCAACCGATCAGGGTTGCGTCGAACTTCAACCTCTTCGCGAGCGAAGGCGACACCTTCGGCGTGGTGGGTAGCGACCAGGAAGTCGTCTATCGCCGGTTCGATCCACAGGGACAGCCCGTCGGCGACGCCGTCTCGATAGCCGTGGCCATCCCGGATGCGGTGGATATCGCCGGGCGTGATGGTGAATCTCTCGTGGTGTGGGCCAGCGCGGGGAGCATCCACGCGCGCGGCATCGACGCGAACGGTCAGCCCGCGGGACCGGCGTTCGAGGTAGCGTCCAACGCGTATGTAGACACCATCGGACTGACGGCGACGCCCACCGCCGATGGCTTTGCGTTGGCGTGGACAGGAAATGACATCCACGCGAAGTCCACGACTTCGGTGGCGTTCGCGTCCGCGACTGCTTTGCAGGCGCAACCACTCATGCTGATCTTCACCGCAGTCCAACATCGGGTCATCAAGCTGGAGCGCACCCAGGCGGGCTTCGTGATGCTGTTGGCCGGCGCGCCTCCAACGTTTCCGGCCTATCTGGTCGCCCTCGATGATCAGGGGTTCGTCATCGGTTCGGGAAAGGTGCTCGAGGGCGTTCAGTTCGGTTGGGACGCGGCCGCCCGCGGAGACGAGCTCGGAGTGATCGCGGTGCGCGCGACGGGCGAGCCGCAGTTTCGCCCATTCAGCGCGAACCTCGAGCCCCTGGGCCCTTGGGTTTGCCTCGACGACCCCACGAGCATCACCGCCAACATCGGGGCGATCTCCTCGGAGGGCACGGGTTACGCCGTGCTGCATCGGACAGCGGAAGGGGCGGAGGTACTCACACGCTTCGACCGTCTCGGTACGAGTCCGTAGCACCGCGAATCAGTTGAATCGAGCGGTGGTTCTCTCGCGCTTGTGCTCAGCTCAACGCGAGGTGCTCGTATTCGTGCTCGAGCTCCCTGGCAGCGGTGGCAGGGCGGACCGGGAGCGGGTACGAAAGAGTGACCCGTTTGGCTGCTCAGGTGTGACTGGTACGTACGAGGCCGGCTGCGAAGAGCCACGAAGCGGTGGCGTGCGCATCCTGCATCAGGCTCCGCCAGGCGTGCACTTTTGGGGAGCGAGGCTGTGATGAGGAGCAGTCGGTTGGGTTCGTGGGGAACGTCGGTGCGCGCGACGGAGGGCGCGCAGTGGGGCGCTTGGCCCCTGCTTCCGTGAGACACCACCACGGTCGGCGTCTTGTCCGCGCGGGGAACGTTGGATGGGTCTGTCCACACCACCCAGCCGCGACGGCGGGAATCGCGGGAAGCGTCGTGCTACGCGTCCGCGTGATCCTGTTTGGACGGCGTTCAATGTGCCAGCGCGGCCGTGATCTCTATTCGCACCGACGGGTCTGCGGCCAGGACGAGCAACCGCACGGGCGTGGCCTGATCCAGGGAAAGTCCTTCGAACGTCAGCTCTCGGCCGTCATAGAATCCGGGATAGGCGAGGTCGACGACCTGGCTCTGAACCGAATCGTCGATGAGGATTTCGAACGCGTCGGCCACGGCGAAGTCGTCCGGGACCTGCACGACCAGGTCCAGGGTCTGGTCGGCCAGTTGCCAGTGGGGAACTGGCAGGCCGATGCTCGCGGCACCGCAGCTCACCAAGTCTGGACCGGAGCTGCTGGCGAGCGAGATGATCGGCACGATCAGGGCGTCGTCAGCTCGGATCATGTCGACCAGGGCGTCGCCGGTCGTGCTCGCGGCTCCCGTGATGTCGCCGATCCGGAGCCGGTCCCGAACGGCCCTGAACACATGGTTCGAGCGCGCGATGGCTTCCCACGATCCTGGGTGATCGTCCGCGAGCTCTCGCGATGTCTGGAACCACATGAGCCCCTTGCCGCCCGCCGCCATGACGCTAAAGGACTGCACCAGGATCTCGTGCGGGTCTGGTTGACCGCTCCAACTGCCGAGTCCCTGCGAATACATCCAGGTCGGCCAAGGCATGTGGTTGTTGCGCGTGTTTCTCAGATAGTCGTGGGCCGCGCGCAGCGGCGGCGGTCCCAACGTGCAGATCCACGGCGCGCACCCAGCGACGTACAGATCCATGCCCTGAACGTCCGTCATGCCCGCGAACGTGCCCACGTTCTTGTGCGTCTTGGCGCCGTTGTAGATCGTGATGTCCGGGTAGTTGCGCCACATCCACCGGGCCCGACGAGCCTTGGTCTCCGCCTTTGGATCTCCATCCCCCTCGTACAGATCACCGTCCGACTCGTCGCCCGTCAGCAACCCCGCCACCGCGCTCGTGTCGGTGATCTGCCCGGCGGCCGTGTTCGAATCGATCAGGTTCAGGAAGTCGTCGCCAATGAGTACGTTGAAGTTGCCCATGGCAGGAGCGATGGAGTTGATCACATTCTGGGTCGTGTTGCTGCCGCAGCCGTCACCCCAGTAGAGGTAAACGCTGTCAAAGCCCGCCGCGAGAAGTTGGTTCATGTTGTCCGTGTTGCCGTCGGGACGCGGACAATCCGCTTTTTTGGGCCAAGCCTCGATGGGGAAGTGAGGGCGCAGGTACCGCCCGCCTGCCACCGCCGGCGGTGAGCCCGCCCAGTCCGCCACCACCGTCCACGCGTCGCCGAGCGCGGCGCCCCCGCAAAGCGGGACGGTCCACATCGCCGACTCGCCCGGCTCCAGCGTCTTCTCGGGGACGCAGGCGACGTCCGCCGCCAACACGTCGCGACCATTGACCAACAGCCGCTCCAGCGTCTGCGGTGCGCTGTCAGCGTTGTTGACGTGAATCACCAGCTTGGTCAGGTCGCTCGTTGCCGTCACGGAGGTCAATGGCGCCGTGGTC
>Ga0180009_10008520_pt1 | contig 10146 bp, 10 predicted proteins | sample OS_PC_MetaG_FD_123537 | JGI IMG/M metagenome (GOLD analysis project Ga0180009, IMG submission 123537) | Groundwater microbial communities from the Aspo Hard Rock Laboratory (HRL) deep subsurface site, Sweden - OS_PC_MetaG | ecosystem: Environmental > Aquatic > Deep subsurface > Groundwater... | reverse complement strand
CCCTTTGACACCGGGGCCTATGCGTCACGGCAGGCCTATGTTGTCAGCAATGCCGTTTTCAGGGCAGCCACCCAGTTAAAGAAAAAAATATTGGAACATGCCGGTATAATGACAGGAAAAAATGCCAGGGATCTCAATATTATAAACGCCAGGATTGTGGATACCCATACAAATGAGTTTGTCATGGATATGAAACCCCTTGCCATTGACAGTTTTTACCATAAAGAGCGCGGGGGGCAACTGACGGCAGATGTCTCACACAAAACAACAACCAATGCACCCGTGTTTGGCTGTACCTTTGTTGATATCACCGTTGATATCCCTCTTTGTAAAATCAAAATCAATAAAATTATCAATGTCCATGATTCAGGCATAATCCTGAACCCTGTTCAAGCCGGAGGCCAGGTTCATGGAGGGGTCTTCATGGGGATCGGTGCCGCACTTTCAGAAGAGCTCATGGTGGATCCTGCAACGGGCTATATTTACAATAACAATCTTCTGGATTATAAGTTTCCCACATTCATGGATCTTCCCCAGATTCACCATGCTTTTGTGGAGACATTTGAACCCACTTCTGGCTATGGAAATAAATCCCTTGGAGAGCCTCCTGTTATTTCGCCACCACCAGCCATAAGGAATGCCCTGCTTGATGCAACCGGGGTTAGTATCAACTCTTTGCCCCTGTCACCCCACAAATTGTTCACAGAATTTACAAAAAACGGGCTGATGGATTCAAAAGGAGGTGCTGATGTTTAATTTAAAAAAACATATAAAAGCCAATTCAGTGGACCATGCCATCGCACTTTTAATGGAAAACCCTGATGCCAGGCTCATTGCCGGTGGCACAGATGTATTGATTAAATTAAGGGATGGAAAGCCGGGGTTTTCAGAGCTTGTGGATATCCATGGCCTGGAAGAATTAAATTTTATCCAACAGGATGAAAAAAATAATATTCTTATTGGTTCCGGTGTTGTATTCACAGACATTATTCAATCAGACATCATTAAAAAGCATATCCCCATGCTCTGCGACGCAGTCCAAAGTATTGGCGGGCCCCAGATCCGGAATATTGCCACCATTGGCGGAAATAATTGCAATGGAGTCACCAGTGCTGACAGCGCCTCAACGCTTTTTGCATTGAATGCTGTTTTAGAGATCCGGGGAAAAGGAACAATCCGGCAGGTTCCTATTTCCGATTTTTATCTGGGACCTGGCAAGGTTGATTTAAAAAAGAATGAAATTCTGACCACATTCAAGATCACACCTGAAAATTATCAAGGATATTTTGGATATTTTTATAAATATGCCATGAGAGATGCCATGGATATTGCCACCATCGGATGTGCCGTCAGTCTGAAAACTAAAAACCATATCATAGAAGACTATCGAATTGCCTATGGTGTGGCAGGCCCTGTTCCCCTGCGCTGCCCAAAAACAGAAAAGTCAGTGATTAACAGGAAAGTATCAAAAAATCTTTTGGATGAGATATCACAGACCATTGAGACGGACGTGAACCCGAGAACTTCCTGGCGGGCCACAAAGGATTTTCGGATGAATATTATAAAAGAGCTCTCAAAAAGAGCCACAAAAGAGGCTTTGCTAAGAGCCGGGGAGGAGGTGTAGATGACAATGACAATGTTCAGGGAAATCACATTCTCCATAAATGGAAGACCAAGAACACTTTATATTGACATGAGAAAATCATTGCTTGAAGTTTTAAGGGAAAATCTGGGTCTTACCGGTGCCAAACAGGGATGTGGTGTGGGTGAATGCGGTGCATGTTCTGTCCTGGTGGACGATGTTCTGGTGGACTCCTGTATTTACCTTGCCGTCTGGGCACACAACAAAAATATCCGGACAATTGAAGGGGAAGCCAAAAATGGAAAATTGTCCAGGGTGCAGCAGGCCTATGTGGATGAAGGGGCTGTGCAGTGCGGTTTCTGCACCCCTGGCTTTATCATGGCAACCACATCTTTTGCAGAAAAGTGTACAGAAAAAAAAGTCACGGAAGATGAAATTCGAAAGTCCCATGCCGGTAATTTATGCCGGTGCACGGGATATCAGAATATTTTAAAGGCAGTTGAGAAAAGCATACGTCCTGACAAGGATTAAAAAGCCCATGACTAGAATATTATTAAAAAATTGCTATTACATATTTAAGTCCTGTCACGAGGAGGGACTTCGTGGATACGATCTGCTGATTGAGGACAATCGGGTGGCAAAGATCGCTAAAAATATTGATTTTTCTCCGACCATTTCCTTGGCCCCTTCATTGGTTGAGGATGACAGAATTATTGATTGCTCCACCCATGTTGTTGTGCCCGGGTTTGTAAATACCCATCATCATTTTTATCAGACCCTGACCCGAAATCTTCCCAAGGTGCAGAATGCAGAGCTCTTTAAGTGGCTGGTCTATCTTTATGAGATATGGAAAAACCTGGATGAGGAAGCCATATACACTTCATCCCAACTGGCCATGGGCGAGCTTCTCAAGACAGGATGTACAACTTCCACGGATCATCATTATATTTATCCTTGCAGCGTAACGGCAGACATCATGGGACTGCAGTTCAAGGCGGCAGAAGAGTTAGGGATGCGGTTTTCCCCGACCCGGGGTTCCATGTCCCTGAGCAAGAAGGATGGCGGGCTTCCTCCAGATACACTGGTTCAAACCGATGATGAGATTTTACAGGACAGTGAAAGGGTTATAAATCAATATCATGATGAATCTGAGTTCTCCATGAGAAAAATTGTACTGGCCCCCTGCAGCCCTTTCAGCGTTACAGAGGATTTAATGAAAGAATCTGTAAAACTTGCCAGAAAGTATGGGGTTTTGCTCCATACCCATCTGGCGGAAACAAAGGATGAGAATGATTTTTGTCTTCAGATGTACGGCAGAAGGCCCCTGAAGCTGATGGAGGATACGGGATTTATCGGAGAGGATGTCTGGTATGCCCATGGAATTCATTTTAATGATGATGAATTAAAGATTTTAAGCGATACAAAAACCCATATTGCCCATTGCCCTTCGTCTAATATGCGGCTGGGTTCGGGTATCTGCAGGGTAACCGAGATGCTGCCCACCAATATTAATGTGGGTCTGGCTGTTGACGGTTCTGCATCCAATGATACCTCTGATTACTTAGGAGAGATGAGAAATGCGCTCCTGTTGCAAAGGGTGAAATATGGGGCCGGGGCTGTCACCACAAGAGATATTTTTAAACTGGCAACAATAAATGGTGCAAAGCTCCTTAATTTTGAAAAGATCGGTGAACTCCAGGAAGGCTGGGCTGCAGACATGGCTGTGTTTAATATTAACAGGCTGGAATATGCAGGATCTTTGTCTGATCCCCTGGCAGCCCTGCTTTTTTCAGGCTATAACCATGGAACCCAATACACCATTGTTAACGGCCATATTGCCGTTGACAATGGTGTGCTTACAGGTGTTGATGAACAACAATTAACGAACAAGGCAAATATGATTTCTGAGAAGATGATTAAAGGAGGCTTAATGGCACACCCAGGCAGGAGAAGGCCAGGGCCAGCTCATTGGTCTGGGGCATTTTACCACGGATAAGGCTGTCTTGCCATACTGTGCAAATTTTTATAGACTGCTTTCCTCATATCCCCAAAAGTACTGCCTATTGCTCAACCGAATAAGGATTTAGAAACTGCCGTTTCCAAAGAAGTCTCTTATCCACTTCATTCAACTCAGCTTCTTCACAGACTGCTTCCCAATGCTGTTCGATTGCGGCAGTCAGGTTACCGAATGTATCGCGGGTTTCTTCCCCTTCCCGTCCGTCTGGGTGAAAGCAAAGCGGTGACCCAGGCGGACATATCCCAGGCCTGGGCAGTTGCAAATCACATCAGAAGAGTTGTTCAGCACTCTTTTCGGGCGGCACAGAGTTTGGCAAAAACATCGGTGAGTCTCAAGACGCCCACGATCTCTTCGCCCCGGCTGACCAGAAGGGACTGATGGTGTCCCATGATCAACTGGTGGATTGCCTCGTTCAACCCGGAATCTTCCTTTACATATTCCCCTGGGGTCAGTTGGTACATCACATCGACTGCTTTTTGTTTCTCAGCCTTGCGGCAGATATCTTTCAGGGGGTCCAGCCACAGTTCATACTGGTCCATGATGGATCGCATGAATTTGGGGCTGAAGACCATGGGGGAGATGGGTTTTGCTTCTCCCAGCTGCCGGTAGTTGGGCTCCATCGCCCGGATCACATCCATCTGGCTAATCTTACCCAAAACCTTATGGGTCCCCCGCTGGCACACCAGAATGGCCCGGTGGTGGTATCTGCTTTTGTCAAACAGGGCCTGGGCATTTTCCAGGGCATCCATGGCATCGCCCAGGGTTGCGTCTTCAAATACGGTTGCATACGCCGCCAGGGGAACCATTAACTCTTTTACCAGAATTGTTTTCATCTTATATGTCTCCGCTTCTTCTTAACAAAAGCCTGACCTCTGCTTTCCGGATCCGCTCTTCCTGTTCATCCTTGCGCCTCCGGGCATTTTCCAGCTTGATTTTGATATCTTCAAAATCCGCAGGCTTCATCAAATAATCAAAAGCCCCCAGTTTCATGCCTTCCACCGCAGTTTCCGTGGAGCCATGGCCGGTGAGCAGAATCACCTCGATAATGGGATGGTGCTTTTTAATCTCTTTTAACACGTCAATCCCGTCCATGCCGGGCATGCGGATGTCCAGGATGACCACGTCAATGGGCGTACTTTCCAGAACTTTGAGGGCCTCCCGGCCATTGAAGACCGTGAATACTTTTTCTCCCTGGGTTGTCAGCCGCAGGGAAAACATTTCAACAAAGTCTTGTTCGTCATCAACGATGAGAACTTTGGCCGGTATTTTGATCATGGCTTCCTCCTTGATTTATATATAATGGATAATCTATTTTACACCTTTTATAACCCTTTTTCCAATGATAACCCTTTTTTCAGGGATTTGCTTTTAAACCAGCCCCAGGATGTTCCACCAGGTAGCTGCCACCAGAACCAAAAGAGTCAGCAGAAGCGGTGTTGCAATGGCGCCCACTTTTGTCAGGTCCGATGATTTAAAGTACCGGTAACTATAGGCAATGGCATTGGGCGGGCAGCCGATCACCAGGAGCATGGCAAAGGAGGTGGCCATGCCCAGGCACAGGGCCAGAATGGTGGGATTGATCCCTTCCAGCTGGGCCATGGGAATGACAATGGGCAGAATCAGGGCAGCCGCAGCCACATTGGCCATGGCGTTGGTGACCAGGGCCCCGAAAACCCCCACCCCCACAAAAAGGATGAGCCAGCCTTTTCCCTGGATCAGGGGAAAGAAGAGATTGGCAAAATAGCCGGCAGAGCCGGAAGACTCCATGGCAAGCCCCAGGGCAAGCCCGCCGCCGAAAATGAACACGGCCGTTCCCCATTCCAGGTTGTCATTGATATCTTTCCAGCTTAATACTTTAAACAATACCAGGCCGGCGATCCCCAGGACACCGGTGACGGAATAATCAATGCCGTGGAGCCCCTTGGTCATCCAGAGCAAAAAAGAGATCCCGATGATGACCAGGGTTTTTTTCTCAAGCAGGGTGAAAGGTCCCAGGTCTTCTTTAAACTCCGGCAGCTTGAATTTGGGGTCTGGCCGGTAAACCATGTAGACAATAAGGACTGCGGCCGGAACACACACCAAGGCTGCGGGCATGGCATAGAGCATCCAGTCAAGAAAGGAAAGTTCCATGCCGGTAAATTCCTTTAAAAACGCGGCAGACACCATGCAGCGCCCCCCACCCACCAGGGTTCCCATGCCGCCGCTGGAGCAGGCAAAGGGCAGGGATAGGAGCATGAACTTGGCGGTATTGGAATGGGGCTCAATGCCCACGGATCGCATCATGGGCAGCATGACCGCAATGCCGATGGCGCAGGCAGCGGCATCATGCATGAACATGGATGCATACCCCAGCCCCACGCAGATGATAAAGGTGAACCGGGTTACGCTGTTCCCGGCCTTCCGGATAATATAGTATCCCAGCCGCTTGGTCAGACCTGCCGTGTCCAGGGCAATAGCATACACCAGACAGCACATGATAAACACCACCACAGGATGCATATAGGGGGCCCAGGCACTTTTGACATCGGTGATCTGAAAGGCCACCAGGGCAAACCCGATCAAGAGAGCCGTGATTTCCAGGGGAATGGGCTCAAACACAAAGAGAAAAATCAGAACGGAAAGAATGGCCAGAAAGCGTTTTGCCTTGGGCGACAAACCATCCACATAATCCACGGTGACGGTTTTCAGTTTCAGATCCTTGGCTTTCTGGGTGAGAAATTTTGCCGTTGACTCCAGGGTTCCCGGGGCTTTTGCCTTAAGAACATAGGAGCCGTCTTCAGCCTGGCCGATTTTTTTTGCCTTTTCATCAGGGACAATGGTAAAATGCTTCCCCAATTGTTGAGAAAGGATTTTATCCATATCACCGCTGATTTTAAATTGTGTTCCCTCGGGTCTGGGCAAGAGGAACACAATCACACCTATCAACAAGGCCACACACAGTTTAAACCCATCGGTTTTGTAAAACATATTTTCTCCTTAACCACTCAAGTCTTGTTTCGTTCCCATTAATATTTCAAATGAGAGTCATAGGACAATGTTTATGAGCCCGGCTGTTTTGTTTGTCTTTACCAAAAATCATTAATCGTATTCATCAATAGTCTCCAAGGTTATTGTTTAAGCTGCCTTTTTGTTACACGTCCTATTTCTTTCTGAATAGGATTTTTGGATGATGCTAGATATCAGTCTCCAAATTCCAAAACAAGCACTCCCCTAAAAAATATATTGGAGCAAAGCAAAGAAAGCTGAACCCTCAGGAATGAGGGGAATTTTGTTTGGATTTTCTCTTTTGTTAAATGTTTAGGGTTCACTCAAAAATAAATTACCAATTTTGCGCGTGACCTTCTGGTTAGGAGTTGAGTCGCCTGTCCCTGCAAGGCGTGAAAATGCAGGCATATCGGGCATACGCCGAAGTTTCACAACGAAGCAGGGCAGGATGAATCAGCTTCCAAAATGTAAAGTTATTTTTGAGTGGGCCCTTAGCATATCTTGACAAAACGGTTTTTAAGGTTCTAAATCAAAATTTGCACTTCAACGGGCAATACGTGAAAGGACAAATTTATATGAAACACGGCAATATTCCCTTATAACAAAGGAGTCACCCATGTCCTGGCAATATATTCTTGAACTGATTCAAAACATCCTCATTTCCCAGACCGGTGTCCCCCACCTGACCATGGGGAACGTGGTCATGCTGCTCATTGCCTTTTTTTTCCTTTACCTGGCAGTGGGCAAAAGATTTGAACCCCTGCTCCTGGTTCCCATCGGTTTTGGCATCTTCCTGGTCAACTTTCCCTTGGCACCCATCATGGGCCTCACAGAAGAGGGCCACCCCCATCTGGTCCGGTATTTTTACCAGTATGGGATCGAAACGGAAATTATCCCCTGCATTATCTTCCTGGGGCTGGGGGCCATGACCGACTTTGGTCCCCTTATCGCCAATCCCAAGATGCTGCTCATCGGTGGCGGTGCCCAGCTGGGGGTCTTTGTCACCTATATCGGGGTGCTGTTTTTCGGATTTACCCTGAAGGAAGCCGCTTCCGTGGGCATTATCGGCGGGGCTGACGGCCCTACCACCATTTACCTGACAGCCAAGCTGGCCCCCCATCTTTTGGGGGCCAATGCCCTGGCAGCCTATTCCTACATGGCCATGGTGCCCCTGATTCAACCGCCCATCATGCGGTTGATGACAACACCTGAACAGCGCCGGATCAAAATGCGCCAGCTGCGGCCGGTATCGGCCAGGGAAAAATTGTTTTTCTCCCTGACCGCCTCTATTCTCATCATCCTGCTTATCCCCATGGTGGCTCCCTTGATGGGCATGTTTATGTTCGGCAATTTCATGCGTGAGTCCCTGGTCGTCAAACGGTTGACTGATACTGCCCAGAACTCCCTGATGAATATTGTGACCATTTTTTTAGGGCTGTCTGTGGGGGCCACCATGCAGGCTGAGGTGTTCCTCAACTGGAAGCCCCTGCTGATTTTCTCCTTTGGCCTTATCGATTTTGTGGTGTGTACCTTTGGGGGAATCCTCACTGTCCACATCATGAACCTTTTTCTCAAGGAGAAGATCAATCCGCTGATCGGATCTGCCGGGGTTTCAGCCGTTCCCATGGCAGCCAGGGTCTCCCATTCCGAAGGGCTGAAGGCTGATCCCAACAACTGGCTCATGATGCATGCCATGGCGCCCAATTTGGCCGGGGTGATCGGTTCCGCAGCCGCAGCCGGCATGTTCATCGCCATGTTTCAATAGGAGGAATGCAGATGCCATTCAAACAGTTTTTTACAGGAATACTCACAATGGCACTCCTGGTGCTGGTGACCACCAGTGGTTGGGCTGCCTTTGGAGAGGATATTGAAAGACCCAAACCCACCTTTGTCCAGGAAGGGGTCGACTGGATTGCCGAGTTGATTCCCAGGGGGAAAAGCACCCGGGTCCAGATTCGCTTTCACGCCAAGGGCGGCATCTTGGCAGAACCCGTGCCCAAGATATTTGGAGAGACAGACGGGCCGAAAATTGATGTTAAAAATTATCGTTCCGGATTTTTTGTGGTGAATATGACCCCTGACCAAAAAGGTGGAGAAATGGCCCTGTCCCTGTCCTCATCCTATTTTAATTCAGCCACAGACATCTGGGGGGTGACGGAAAGAGTCTCCAAGACCTGGGGAACCACGGGCGTGGTTGCCAGGATCGTCAAGGGAGAGCCTGCTGTCCTGACCTTTACCGTCCAGGACGGGAGCACCCTGGACGAAGACGGACAGGCTGATGGCAAGATTCAGGTAATCATCGCCCCCAGGGATCATTTCTGGGGCTATGCCATCGGGACCCTGGTCATTCGATTTTTTGGCGTGTTTCTGGTTCTGGGCATCCTGATGATCGGCATGATCCTTTCCGGCAAGGTGTTTCAAGCATTGGAAAAAACCAAACAGCCGTCAGCACCAGTCATGCCGGACGAGCCTGGGGATCTGGACCAGCTGGCTGATTCGACGGAGCTGGAAAGCCCTGCACCGGGGTCTGATCCTGTCCAGGGAGTCAGCCCGGCCATGGCCGCAGCCATCGGGCTTGCCCTGCATCTGCACTGGAAAACGGCAGCAACCCCCAGGACCTTACCGTCAGCAACCCCTGTCCCGGCAACTTCCAATTGGTCTTTGTCCGGCCGGAACCGGCTCATGTCCGACCGCATGTCTGCCTTTGACCGGGTACAAAAAAAATAATATGAAGGATTTCCCCATGACCACCTATACTTTTTGCATTGATGACCAGACATTTTCCGTTGAAATCGGTTCAGTCCAGGGCAATCTGGCCCAGGTGACCGTCAACCAGATTCCCTATACAGTTACCATAGACACCCCAGGCCAGGTAAGGTCCGAAGCCGTCACCCGGATTGCTGACCCTATGCCGACAGCTGTCCCAGCCAAACCCGTCCCCAAGCCAGCCGCATCCAAGCCGACCAACTGGGTAAAGGTGACAGCCCCCCTTCCAGGAAAACTCCTCTCCCTTCTGGTAAAGGCAGGGGACCCGGTCCTGGCAGGCCAGGTGGTGGCCGTGATTGAAGCCATGAAAATGGAAAATGATATCCAAAGCCCCCTTGACGGCGCCGTCAAAGAGGTGGGGGTGGCAACGGGCGCGGATTTGGCCACAGGGGATCTGATCATGGTGATCGGATAGTCTCAGACAGCCTGAAAGTCGTGATTTATTGACTAAAAATTGAGGAGAACTTTTTTGGAGCCACAGTCCAAAAAGCTGGATATATCCCACTATTTTTTGTTCATGCTCATTTTTACCGGATGTTATCTTTGCTACCGAATGATGAACATCTATCTGGACCCCATTGTTTTTGCCCTTATCCTGTCCAGCATCACAACTCCCGGGTATGTCTGGATAACCATTTAAATCATCGGTGAAATCCGGTGCATTTTCCTGGTTGGAATCGTAGTTTTTTTCCGAAATCCTATTTTCTCCATCACGTTTTCGCCCGTTCAATAAAGGACGGTTCTGTACTTGGGCCTTTACCGGCAACCACCCGCTTAAAACCCGGCATAAAACTAT
>Ga0180009_10008519_pt1 | contig 10147 bp, 18 predicted proteins | sample OS_PC_MetaG_FD_123537 | JGI IMG/M metagenome (GOLD analysis project Ga0180009, IMG submission 123537) | Groundwater microbial communities from the Aspo Hard Rock Laboratory (HRL) deep subsurface site, Sweden - OS_PC_MetaG | ecosystem: Environmental > Aquatic > Deep subsurface > Groundwater... | reverse complement strand
TTTTTTATATACTTTTTACCAAATAGTTTTTGAAGTCTATCTTTACCTAATTTTCTAGATATGTTATAGTGTAATGTGCCCATTAAAATGCTTGCTGCACCTGCAACTAAAACTGTTGCATATAAATTTGAACCTCCAAAGGTTGCAGCGAATATTAAATATTGGGAGGAGATTGGTTGTATGAAAATTTCTAAAATTATTACTGCAATAAAAAGTCCAATTAAACCATAAATTGTTACAAATGTTGTAGAGAATTCTTTTACTTCAGAATAATAAAATATTATTGCTAAAAAAACAATTATTGCAAATATAACAGGTATAAAAGTTGTTTTATCTTTCCAATGCATATTATAATATATTTTAATTTGTTTTTAAAACTTTTGATAAAGTTTATAAATTGGAAATTAATTTAGTTTACTATGAAAAAAGAGTTGAAATTAAAAATTATGATTTACTTTACAATTTTTTATTTATCTTTTTTTACTATTTTATCGGCCTTAGATAAAAATTATGAATTTCTTTATTATACTTTTATAATGTCTTTTATTGTATTTGTTCTGATATTGTATTATAAAAAATTTAATTTGTCTTTAAATGTTATGTTTGGGCTTACTATTGTTGGAGTATTGCATATTTTGGGGGGCAATATTTTTCTTGATGGTGTAAGACTTTATGATATGTGGTTTATTAATGGTGTTTTTAGATATGATAATTTTGTTCATATGATTGGGAGTTTTGTTGCTGTTTTTGTTGTATATAGTTTATTGTATCCTAATTTAGGTAAAAATTTAAAATATAACAGAATTTTATTATCAGTAATTATTGTTTTTATGGTTTTAGGCATAGGGGCTTTTTATGAAATTATTGAATTAGTTGCTGTTGTTTTTTTTAATGCTGCAGAAAAAGTTGGTGATTATTTGAATAATGCTCTGGATTTGGTTTTTAATTTAATAGGGTGTATTATTGCATGCTTTTATTTGATGGACTATCATAAGAAGAATTAGTTTTTTGTTGAGTCTACACGTTCCCATCCATCTTGATATTGTTTTCTTTTAAATTTTAAATCATAATGAAGATCTAACCAAATATATAATCTTAAGGGGAATAATAATAATGTCCATAAAAATTCTTTTGGGTTTTTAGGGTATGAAAAAATATGGAAAAAGCCTTTAACTCCGCCTTCAATAATTTCTGATTTGAATGATTTTACTTTTGGATGGTTTTTTGCGTATTTTGTTAATTTTGTGTGGGCGTCTGCTGCCCTTTTTTTTTGTTTAATCCAATCTTTAAGATTTGTTGGCCATTTAACATAAACTAATGCTTTTTCAGCATAAGCTATTTTATAGTTTTTTTCCCAAAAATAATAAGGTATTATAGCATCTTCTGCAACGTCTAATGGGAATTTTGTAATAATGCTGTTTCTAAAAGCAAACAAGTAACCAGTACATTCTATAAATTTATTTTCTTTGTATCTTTTTTTCCTTGATATTTCGTGTGCACCAACATCTAATAAAAGATGTGACCAATAGCCAAACATATTATTCCTTGGATTTTGAGATACTGGTCTGGCTGTTACTACGCCAACTTTTTTTTCTTCGAATTTGTTCATAATTTCATTTATAGAGTTTTTACTTGTATAAACGTCCCCATCTGTTAATATAAGAACATCATTTAAATTATTTTTATAAAGGTTTTTTAGTAATAAATTTAGAGCGTATGATTTTCCTTTTCCAGGATCTTTAAAGTATTTTATTTGAGGATTATTTTTTTTATAAATTTCTACAATATTTTTTGTTTCTTCATCTGGAGCGCTTATTATTAACTCGTATTCTTCTTTGATATTTTGATTTAGTACAGATTCTATGGCTTTTTTTATACTTGGTTCTTTAAATGTTGTGATAATAATATGTATCATATATATTTGATAATAAAAACTTTTATATAGTTATTTTTTTTAAACCTCTAAAATGGAAGTAACTTTATCTGAACTCTTGGACCGGTTTGTTATTGTAAAGCTGAAACTAGAGAGGATTAAAGGTTCTGAGAAAGAAGAAGAGTATGAATTCTATAAACAGGCCATAGAAGATTATAAGAAAAAAGGCTTTTTAATAAAAGATGAATGGATAGACAAATTATATGAAGTGAATGCAAAGATATGGGATTTAGAACATGATATTAGAAAAGGTAAAGATGGTGAAATGGGTTTAGAAGAAGTTGGTAGAAGGGCTATTCAAATAAGAGATTTTAATAAGATAAGAATTCAAATAAAAAATGAAATTGTAGAAGCGTCGGGTTCTGGATTTAAAGATGTTAAAATGAATCACGCTTCTGCTGAAAATTAAAAAGAGTTTTTATTGGGCTAATGTAGAAGATAAGAGTAAATATACTTAATTACCTAGAAGAATCAGATTGTCTTTCAATTTCTAATTTTTTAGTAATAGCTTGTGATAATTGATTTAAACTATAAGCATTCATAATTTCATCTGCTAAGCATTCATGAATTTTTTTCTTTTTATTAAATGATTTTTGATAAGAACCTTGAACCATTTGTCTTAATGTGATGTCAATTCTTCTTTGAGGTGAGGATTCAACTGCTTGAGGATATTTTGCTCCACCATATTCAATTGTTGTTATTTCTTCTCTTGGGGCTGCATTTTCTATTGCCCTTACAAAAACTTCAACGGGGTTTTTCTTTGTTTTTTCTTCTATTATTTTGAATGCTTTTTCAACAATAGAATAAACTTTCTGAGATTTTCCAGTACAATGACCAGAACTTATTTTATGTTTTTTACCTTTGTGTCCTGGAACCATTAATTTATTCATTAATCTTTCAACTATATTATATCTTGATTTCCAGAATCTTATTTTTGTATTTCTTCCAGAAGTTTTTACAACCATTAATGGATCTAAATTTATATATTTCTTTAATCCTTGATCTTGAATTTCAATCTTAGTATCATACTTATTAAATAATTTCATCTTCTACCTTTTTCTATCTTGCCTCTTACTAAAGCATTAAGACTTTGATCATTAACTTTGATAACCTGCCATCTAATTCCCGGGATATCTCCTTTTGCTCTACCCATTTTTCCACCAATACATTCTATGATAACTTCATCATGTTCATTTATTTGTTTGATAGCATTATAACCTGGAACAAAAGCTGCAACCTTTTTACTATTTTTTACTAATTGTACTTTTACTATTTTTCTCATAGCGGAATTTGGCTGTTTAGCTTCTCTTTGTGATTTTTCAAGAACAATTGCTTTTGCTTGTGAAGCTCCTTTTAAAGGATCTGATTTTTCTTTTAATTTTAAAGCTCTTCTAGAAAACCATTTATCTTTCCATCTAGATTGTTTTCTTCTTTTCTGTAATTTTTTACCGGCATTTAGCCCGTTTGATTTGTTTCCCATTTTATCTTACAATTATTTTTAATTTAAAATAATGATCTAGTATATCATTATAGAGCTTTAAATTTTGTTGATTTCTACCGATTAATAAAGCTTTGGTTTTTGTATCTGCTTTTATTTCTATTTCTTGTTCGTTTTGATTGATTTCTTGAGGTTTTAAAGGATATATAAGGTTTTTTATGAAATTTATTGGGTTTTTGTTAAACTCAATAACCCTTATCTTTTTTTTGAATAAAGATGTCAATCTTTTTATATTTGAGGCATTTTTACCTATTGCTTTTCCCATTTCTGTGTGTTCAACTATAAAGTTTAAAACATCATTATTTGAGAAATAGTTTTTAACTTTTGCTTTTGTTACTTGTTCAAACAAATTAATGTTTTGTATTGTGTCTTGATCTATTTTTTTAAACATCTTAGAAACTTAGAACCGAAACTGAAAATGGTTTTTTACATATAACGCCCAGTTCTTCATTATTTTCTTTTGCTTTTGTTAATGGAATCTTGTATAAGTTACAATAGTGTTGCAAGTCTTCTTCTATGTCTTTTTTACAATTTGAAGAAATATATACTTTTTTTACTTTGTGCATTTTTAAGTTTTTTATAGTTCTATCTGTACCTATTATTAATTTTTTTTCTTTTACTGCTTCTTTTAATTCTTTCATCATAAACACCTATGGTTTTTATCATTTCCCTTTGAAGGTTAGTGTTTTTAAAGGTTACTGTTAAGAAACTTATATATTTTAGGCCATTCTTTTTTTATGAATAATTTTTCTTTTTTTATTATATGTGAGAATCCTTTATTTTTTAGCTCTTTTGTGACAATCCCTCCCCTGTGAGGATGTTTGTATTGTTGTTTTAATGGGGAATTAAATCCATGCATATAATGGGTTAGTTCGTGTGCTATTGTTAAGTCTATCATGTATTCTGGGACTATTGAATTTTTGAATAAAGAATTTACTACTATTTCTGTATCTTTTCCTATTCTTTTTATATGGCCAAATTTTCTTGGTGATTTTCCTTTAAATTTTATAATAACTGTATTTAATTGAGGAGTATCTGGAAATAAGAGTTCCCATATTTGTTGTAATCTTGTTTGTAGCCAGGGGTTGTCTCTCATGGAATTGAAGAAATTTTTGTTTTTAAAAATTTTGTGTTAAAATATATCTTGTATTAAATGTAATCTCTAATCCTAATTCAGGTGCTATTTTAAATAAATCTAAGTCTGTTAATTGATATTCTATTGATGTTTTAGTTATTAAAGGTGTTAATTTTTTATCTAAACATGTGCTTATCTTGTCTTCTATTTGAAATTGCGTTCCAAACTCTTCATATTTTATATCTGTAACAGCTAAATTTCTTCTATTAAAATTATTTGTATTATTGAATATTAAATTAAATCTATTATCATCTTCTGTTTTTAAAACTGTGTAATAATATTTCATCTTAAAAAATTAATCTTTTTTAAATTGAGCTATATCATCTAATAAATCAACATGACTTAAAAATAATGCTCTGCAACAGTATCTATCTAAACCCAAATCATCCATAATTTGTTTCACATCTTCTTTATTTTTCAATCTCTCTTTAAATTTCTCATAAAGATGAGCTACTGGTTTGTTGCAGGATATGCACCTTATAGGGATTATGATTTTGATTACGCTCCACAATAATTTATTATTTTAAACAACCAATTACTTTTTAAATCTTACTATTGCAAAAATTGTTTAACAAATCTTTTTTCTTAATATGATTAAATCCTATTCTCTCATTAAAAATGTTAATCCCTCTTTTATTAGTTATTCCAAAATTATACATAAATCCTTTTAGTTTATTTATCCTTGTTATGTATTTTATTTTGTATACATTTGTTGGTTTAATTCCGAAATTTTTAAGTAACAAACAACAACTATTCGCTAGATTCTTGCTTTTAGAACCAAATCGTATTGTTTTATATCTAATGTCTAATGTTCCTTCATCATCAAAAATTCCTTGTAAAAATTTCGATTGTGTATTTAAATCTGAGTTAAGAATTAGCTTTGGAACTTTAATTTTTTCCGAAGAAAAATCTCCAAACCAGTGATATAAAATCATCCCTATAATTGAGGGGATATTCATATAATAAACTTCATCTTTACCTTTGTTGATATTTAGTTTAACATCTCCAAAAATTTCTCTTAAATCACATTCTACCTCATTTATAAGTTCTATTTGTTTGTTAAAATAAATTGTATTAAAATACCAGTTTATATTAATTGTCCCATCTCCCATAATGTGGGCTAGTATCCTAGCTAATTTGGGTGAAATCTTTAAAGGGAATTGACAATTAATAGATTTACCTATGCTTCCATTCTTTTTTGATTTTCTTCCACTCATTAATTCAGTTATTTTTTCTTCTAAATTTTTGAGATTAAATTCTTTTTCATTTATAATTCTAAATAAACTAATTATCATGACTGTTGGTATCGCAGTTTTTCCATTTTTCCAATTAAGGAGACTTAGAGAACAACATTTTAACTTTTTGGCTAATTGATTGTAGGAACTAAAATTATTTTTTGCTTTATCGAATAACTCTATCCTAAATTGATCTTCTAATCTTAAATATGTTTTATTAAAAGGTAGTTGATAAAAATGAAATTCCATAACATTTTTTATGAGAATCTCTTTATAAATATAGATAGGCACAGTTGTCCGTTAGACCCATATGCTGTAACATAATTGTTAAAGAATCTACAAAATTATCTATAACTTTTTTGTCTTTTCGCTCTTGCTTTAGATGCGTTTGGTTTTCTTTGTTCTTTAGATCTTGTATCTGCTACTAAAAGTTGTCTATCATAATCTAAAAAAGCCTTTTCTAATTTTTTATCTTGTGTATATTCAACTAATGCTCTTGCAATAGCTAATCTTATAGCATCTGATTGGGATCTAAAACCCCCACCATTAACATTAACATCTATTCTTATTTTTTTGATAATGTCTCCTGCTAGGTGTAATGGTTCCTTGATTTTATCTCTAGCTAATGAAGGAGTATAATTTTCCAATAATTTACTATTGATTCTTATTTGACCTTTTCCTTCTTTTATTGTTGCTCTAGCTATGGAACTTTTTCTCTTTCCGGATTTATGAACTATTTTCATTTGCCTAGTAATTTTGATAAAGTTTGTATTGTTATGAATTTTAAGTTTTTTAATTTTTGAACATTTGCTGATTTTATTGTTTCATATTCTTTATCTTTTAATGTGTCGGGTATTGAAATATGACATCTGATATTTTTAAATGCTTTTTTCCCTTTTTCTTGTTTATATGGAAGCATTCCTCTTATTGTTCTTTTTACAATCATGTTGGAATGTCTATGAATAAAAGGTCCTTTGAATTGTGTGCCCATTTTTACTTTTCCTTCATATTTCTTTAAGATATCTTTTTTACTTCCAGTAAGTATTGCTTTTTCACAATTTATTATTTCTATTTCTTCACCTAATAAGGCTTGTTTAGCTGCATATGTGGCTAATCTTCCTAATATTAAATTTTCAGCGTTTATTATCATTTTAACATGTGTAGACTTGTTCTCCATCATTTTCTTCTCTAAGGTCTTTTATATAAATAGGCCTTCCATATTTATCTGTAGTGATATAACCGTCCTCCGATATAACGTCCGGGCCACCAGCTTCTGCTATTTCCCTATTTAATCTTTTTATTTCGTCTTCCTTGTTTAAGGTATATTTTATGTTTGCCATTTTAACCTATTATCCTAACTTTTTTTCCTTTTGGATTTTGTTTTATTAATTCTTGAATTGAAATTGCTTTTCCAATTTTATTTATTTTATTTAAAGATGCGTCTGAAAATTGATAAGCAGCAATTGTTATTTTTTTTGTTAATTCTCCTAGAGATAGAACTTTTCCAGGAACTATTGCAGTTTCATCATCTTTTGTATATTTATTTATTTTGTATAAATTTGTTTTTCTTCTAATTCTTGTTGGTTTTTCTAAATCAGAAGCTATTCTTTTCCATAGTTTAACATCTTCTTTACTAGCCAAAGTTTTTAACTCTTTAATTAAATCCTTTAATTCTAATGTTTGTGGGCCTGTTCTTTTCATTTTTATACAGATTTAGCTTTTTTGAATTTTTTTTGGAATTCATCTAATTTATCATTAAGTATACTCATTGATTTTGTTAAAATTTCTTTAGGAGTTAGTTGGCCCCAAGATTCTAAGAAAAATATGAATTTTTCTCTTGAAGGAATAATTTCTATTTTGTTATTTGATATTTCAACACAAGAATTACATAAGTCGCAGTTTTCTAAATTTGCTATTTCTAATTTTTTATCAAATTTAAAAACTTTTTTTGGACAAACATCAAATGCTGCTTGATCATTATAATTATTTAAGTTTATTTTTGGATATGTTCTATAATATGTTAAACATGGGCTAAATTTTGTATGGTTTTTACCAATATCAAAAGTGGCTGTTGCTTCTAATTCTAACTTTTTGTTGGGTAATAAATTTACTATTGGCATTTCTGGATAAACTGGAATGCATTTTGGATCTTTACTTTTTAATTCTGAAGCATAAATCACTGAAGGACCTTGTGCTTTTAATGTAAATTTTAATTCACATAGTGCACAACCTTCTCCTTTACATTTACATGTATCTTTGGTATTGAATGATTTTAGATCTGTTTTTATTGGTACAAATCCCAATCTATGTGCAAGAATCTCATCATATAATGCTGAATCGTTTTTTTTGAATGTAACTGTATCTATTGCTAAACACGGAGTTTCAAACATTGTTGCTCTCCTTATAGTGTTAGCTATTGTAGGATTTATTTTATCTAGAGTGAAGATTAATTTGTTATCTTCTTTTTTGATTATTGTTAGTTCCATTTTAATTTTGTTTTTTTATGTATTTTTAAACTCTTCTACCTCTTCTAAAATGAGATTTTCTGCAACCATCTGTTGGTAAGGCAGTAACATCTTCTATATTACCAATTTTAAAGCCGTCTCGTGATAATGTTCTAATTGCTGCTTGTGCTCCAGGACCTGGATTATTTGGGCCTTCATGGCCTCCAGGAGCTCTTATTTTAACATGTAAGGCATTGATGCCATGTTCTTTTGCTAATTCACCTGCTCTTTTTGCTGCTGCCATTGCTGCTGTTGGAGAACTTTCCAGTCTATGTGTTTTAACTACCATTCCTCCGGATGCTTTGGCTAATGTTTCTGAGCCAGTAATATCTGTAATATGAATTATAGTATTATTATAAGATGCATAAATATATACTACTCCCCATTTCAAAGGTCTATTTATTCTTTCCATCTTTCTTTTCTTCTACTTTTTTAGTTTCTTTCTTTTCCTCTTTTTTTATTTGTTTTTTTTCTACTTTCTTTTCTTCTATTTTTTTAATTTCTTTTTTTGGCATTGTTTTTTGAACTTTGACTTCTTTTTTCTTTTCTATTTCTCTTTCTGGATGTTCAGGATTTTTTAAAGCGGAGTTCAAATTGAAAGTAATTTTATCTTCTTCTTCTCTTAAAACCAAGTAAGAGGGGGAAGTTATTTTTTTATTGTTTACTAAAACATGGTGGTGAGTTATAAATTGTCTTGCTTGTTTTATTGTTTTTGAAAAATGTTTTTTGAACATGATTGTTTGTAACCTTCTCTCTAAAACATCTTTCAAAGTTAAACTTAAAACATCATCTATTTTAGATGTTTTGCTTAATAGGCCAAGTTTGAAAAGTTTGTTTATTATTTGTTCTTTTTCTTTTTTGGCCTGTTCGGTTTGTAAGTTGATAAGTCTTTTTGCCTGTCTTGTATATTTTCTTAAGAATGATTGTTGTTTCCAAAGTTCTTTTTTATTTTTAAAAGCATATTCCTTAAAAATTATTTTTTCAGCATCAATTCTTGCTTTTTGCCATGGATGTCTCGGTGTTTGATATTTTTTCTTTATTTTTTTTGGAGATCCCATTTTTATTTCTTTTTAATTGTTTTTTGTTGTTTTACTTTTTTCTTTTGAACTCCGACTGCTTTTCCTTTTCTAAAGTGTCCTTTTGTTCTCTGACCTCTTACTGGTAAACCCCAAGCATGTCTCATTCCACGATATGATTTTAATTGTTTTAATCTTTTTAAATCAAATTCTTTTGTAAGTTTTAACTTAGATGTTGTTATGTGCAAGTCTTTACCTGTATCATAATCTTTTCTCCTGTTTAACATCCAATTTGGAAGTTTTTCAGGATTATCAACAACTACTTCTATTTTCTTTATCTCTTCTGGTGTTAATAAACCAATTTTTTTATTTTTGTCTAAATTTAAAAGATTACAAATTGCGTTAGCGAACATAAAACTGATTCCTTTTATTTTTCTTAGGGCGTTATTTAATGATTTATTACCATCTATATCTGTATTTATCAGCCTAACTATAGATTTTACTTTCTCCATGAGAAAAATTTGTATTTAAAAGGTTTATAAAGTTTTTGTAAATAGGGGTATTTTCATAAGTATTTAATTAGCAACAAATAACTTGTATTTATCTTCTTCTTTTAACTCTGAGATTATTCTTCTGATTATTGCTTTCTCTGGGTCTGGCATTAGTTTAACTCTTTTTTTGATGTCTGCAAAATCTTTAAATGGCGATTCTTGTCTTTGTTCGATTAATTCCCACATGTGTTTTTTCCCGATTCCAGGCAATAATTCAATCTGATGTCTTCTTGTATTAATAGGTCCTGCTTTGTTAAAAAATTCTACAAATTTCT
>Ga0180009_10008518_pt1 | contig 10147 bp, 7 predicted proteins | sample OS_PC_MetaG_FD_123537 | JGI IMG/M metagenome (GOLD analysis project Ga0180009, IMG submission 123537) | Groundwater microbial communities from the Aspo Hard Rock Laboratory (HRL) deep subsurface site, Sweden - OS_PC_MetaG | ecosystem: Environmental > Aquatic > Deep subsurface > Groundwater... | reverse complement strand
TGAACGAGGCCTGCCAAGTCTCTCTCCTCAAGAATGGTATCTCCAAGGGATACCACCTTAACACCTTTGGGAGCGATATCCTCCTTGAAAACCGGATACTCGAATACTACTACGGGCAAGCCGGCGGCGAAGGCTTCAAGAAGCTGGTTACCAAATCCTTCCCAACCAGTCGGGTATAGGACAAAGTCAGACATAGTGTACATGTCTGGAAATAAGGCATAGAATCCTTCCTCCTCCGAGCGTATAGGGCTAACCTCATTCCCTACGTACATCCAAACAATCCTTAGCCCATCGAAAAGGGCAAAGAGCCTTTCCTGGTAATCAGCAAAAGCACGCTCAGGTCGCCCTGCCAAGACAAGCACCACGCGGCTCTCCTTAGAGAATACCTCACCATGGTAGAGCTTCCTACCGACCATTTCTTGACGAAGACTCTGCAGCATTGCAGTCAAGTGCCCAGCTAGTTCTGTCTGTTTGTTCGGCACAATGCGGGCTCCGACAAAGAGTACAATGTCATTCGGCTTGATACCATGCTTTCCACGAAGAGACGCTCGAATTCTGGCTTGCTCTGCTGCGTCAAGTTTTTGGTCCAAATCTATAGTATCATGGATGACTTTGGCTTGAATGTCCCTCTTCTTGAGAGCCCTCTGGTTGCGGGAGTTGATGGTCCAGTGTCTGATGTTGGGCAGCACGGGAGGAAAGTACTCCTCAAGAATTGATTTGGCGAAATTGCATGTCGGCGTGAATTTGTAAGCACCTTCACTGAGAACATCGTGGTGGATGGCAGCACATGGCAGCCCAGTCTCCTTAAGCAGCTCAGTTAGAGCTACTGTGGCGACAGGATGCACAGGAAGAGACAACATGTTGTGGACAAACAGTATGCCTGGCCTGAAGCTACTGATTGTTTTGCCCATCTCCTGCTTCAGCTCTAAACAGGAGGTATCAAATACTCTTTTCAGTTCTGCCTCACCGGCAAAGTCCACCAGCCCAGGCCCGAACAAATTCCGCATCATCTGCATCACTTGTTCAGAGTCGAACTCGAGGGCAGATATTGCAAAATCGGCCCAACTGTAGGCAGAGGAAATCGCTACCTGATGAACCATCTCCTCCAGGATGACCCTGCGTTTCATCATCTCCAGAGAAACGCCGTCTGTACCAGCCGAGTCAATTTCACCTGCCTGTGTACGCTGGCGCGGTTCTTTCAAACCGTGGCTAGGAGCAGAACGAAAATGAATAATGAGGACCTTCATCAGTCTAACCCCCTACCTTAGGAACGGACCCTCCTTCTGGTCTTTGCAACGCGGGATTCACCTTCATACGCCCGTATGTTAATTCCTCAAACATCTGTCGTCAAGCCAATCGCCTTGTGTCTAAGATTCCACCTCGCTGTGTTGAACAGTCTGGCTAAATGTGCAATGCGTTAAGAAACTAAGCCTCGATATTTCGAACCCTTATCTAACGGATTAAATACTAATAATATGGTAATATTGCTACTCAATGAAGTTGGTGGTAAAATCGCATTGAATTGATTGTGATGGGAGATGTTCATCATGACTGACCCGAAGTTGAGATAAAAGTCCGCCGCGAATTTCACGACTGAACATATTTTCAAACTAAAATTATGAGGAAAAAGGTGATGTGCAAAATGATAGAAATTTCAACACAAAATGCCCCAAAACCTTCGGGGCATTACTCACAGGCGATAGTTCATAATAATATTGTTTACGTTTCCGGACAGCTACCGATAGAGCCAAAGACTGGGGAGAAACGTATTGGCTCGATTGAAGAACAAACGGAGCAAGCATTAGAGAACTTATCTGAGATACTTAAAGCCGCGGGTTGTAACATAAACCAGGTTATTAAAACTACTGTTTATATTTCAGATATTGAATTATGGGAGCGGGTGAATGCAGTCTATTCAAGATTTTTTGGCAAGCATCGTCCGGCACGGGCTGTAGTTCCAACCAGAAATTTGCATTTTGGATTTCAAATAGAGATTGAAGCTATTGCTGTAGTTAATAAATAATCTTTAAACAAGAAAAAGTAATAGAAAAAAAGCCCCCAAAACTTTCACTGGGTAGATTAAAAAGTAGCCAAAATTCTATCTGGAGATACCGAGAGGTTCTTCCCGTAGTAAACGACGAAAATATTGTTACCCTTGGTGAAGGGATGACACCGTTAATAAAAGAAAGGATTTTTGATAAAGAGATTCTATTGAAATTGGACTATTTATTTCCTACTGGATCCTATAAGGATAGAGGTGCCAGTGTACTGCTAAGTAAGATAAAGGAATTGGGTATAAAAACTGTTATCGACGATTCTTCAGGTAATGCCGGCGCGGCAATTTCCGCTTACTGTGCCAGAGCTGGAATTACCTGCGAAATTTATTGTCCCGAGACTACCTCAGAAGGTAAATTGGTCTAGATAAGTTTATATGGAGCCAAACTCAACAGAATTCCAGGTTCACGAGAAGATACCGCTAAGGTTATTCAGGAAAAAGCCAAAGAAGTATTTTATGCTTCTCACAACTGGAATCCCCTTTTTCTGGAAGGAACGAAAACGGTTTTCTATGAGATTTGTGAACAACTGGATTGGAAAGTCCCGGATTCCATTATCACGCCTGTTGGTTATGGAAGTATAATTTTGGGAATTGCTCTTGCCGGGAGGGAGTTAAAGGACATGGGTGTAATTAGCAACCTACCCAAATTAGTTGCCGTGCAAACCGAGGCTATCCCCCCGATTTATGAAGCTTTTAGAAAAGGAGAGACAAAAGTTACCCCTTCAGCTCAGGGTCGGCATACCTACGCCGAGGGGATTGCTTGCGTAAACCCAATCCGTGGTGAGCAAATATTGGAAGTTCTTAGACAAACCGATGGGGAAGCAATAAAAGTTTCGGAAGAGGAAATTGCCCAAGGGATAAATATTTTGGCACAAAAGGGAATATATGTTGAACCTACCTCGGCTGTAGTAGTTGGAGCTTTAAAGAAATCTCTTAAGATAAAAGAGGGTAAAACTATTGTCGTAATTTTAACTGGTAGCGGCTTAAAGGCAACAGATAAAATGTTGAAAATTTTCTGGTAGAGAATTTGCCAAAGAAAAAGCTTAAAAGGAAGTGGTTACAAAAGACGGGTTTGCCTATGTGACATGATTATTGCCATCTACATTTAAATTTCACCAGGAGTTATAATATAGAAGTTAATGAAAGCACAAGAGGCTTAAACACTGACGAGAAAGGACAGACTAGACAGAGATGACAAAGAATCCCCTAAAAATCACCGATGTTACCTTCCGTAATGGACACCAATCCTCGCTGGCCACACGAATACGAACCGAGGATATGGAAGGCATTGCCAAGGAGATGGACAAAGCGGGGTTCTACTCTATGGAGGTCTGGGGTGGTGCCACCTTCGATGTCGCTACTAGGTTTTTAAATGAAGACCCGTGGGAAAGACCGCGCGTCCTGAAAAAGTTGATGCCAGACACCCCTCTGCAAATGCTACTTCGAGGGCAGAATCTAGTCGGCTATCGCCACTACGCTGATGATGTGGTTACTGCCTTTGTGCATCACGCCTCTGAGGTTGGGATTGATATCTTCAGGGTATTTGATGCCTTGAATGATGAGCGCAATCTCGAAGCTTCCCTCAAAGCGATTAAGGCATGTGGTAAGCACGCCCAGCTTTCCATCTGCTACTCTCTCACCGAGCCCAAAATGGGCGGACCAATATTCAACCTTGATTATTACGTCAATAAAGCCCTCATCTTTCAGGATATGGGGGCTGATAGCATATGTATTAAGGATATGGCCGGACTTCTTGCTCCCGATGACGCCTATACCCTGATTAAAGCACTTAAGCAAGTACTGAAGGTATCGGTGCAGCTACACACCCACTACACCAGCGGTATGGGGTCGATGACCTATCTAAAGGCTATTGAAGCTGGGGTAGATATTATTGACACTGCCCTGGCTCCCTTCGCCTTACGCTCCTCGCAGCCAGCCATTGAGCCTATTCTAGTCGCCCTTCAGGGGACCCCCAGAGACACCGGGCTGGATTTAGCTCACCTATTCAAGCTGGGAGAATATATTGAGTCTATAGCCCCCAAGTATCGAGACTTCTTAAATCAAACTCGAATGTCAGTTATTGACACCGGCGTGCTGGTACACCAGATTCCTGGCGGCATGACCTCCAACCTAGTGGACCAGCTAAAACAGTCTGATGCCCTGCATAGGCTTAATGATGTGCAAGAAGAAATACCACGAGTTCGAAGAGAGCTAGGTTACCCGCCTCTAGTTACACCAACTAGCCAAATTGTAGGGGTCCAAGCCGTTCAGAATGTGATTGCTGGCAGATATAAACTGGTACCAACTCAGGTAATGGACTATTGTTATGGATTATACGGTAGGCCGCCGGCGCCTATCGACCCTGAGGTGCAGAAAATAGTGCTCGAGCACTATAAGCAAGGACAGACCCCTGTGACCTGCCGCCCGGCTGATTTGCTTGAGCCAGAATTAGACAAAGCCAGAGAGGCTGTCAAAGATTTCACTCAAGATATTGGTGATGTGCTCACCGCCGCTATCTATCCCATCACCGGACTACGCTTCCTGAAGTGGAAGTATGGTCTGGAAACGCCACCTCCCGAAGTAAAGCCAAAGACTCTGGAGGATATACAGCGTGAAGATGAGCTTATCGCCAAGGCAAAAGCCGGCAAGTTAGTCGAGAAGCAGCGAAATAATTTGCCGTATTAGCTGCCTCCCTCTGCGATGCCCTTCCCGACTCCTTCCACCCCAGCCAAGTGCTAGAGGTTGTAGAGGCATGACCTTCGACGTATTAAGGGTACAAATGATAGTTTCCATACCCTAGGACAGTAAGCATCATTTGCTCTATAATTATATGAGCCCAAGTAATGTTCCTTTCCTCACTACAGGGAATCTAGCTATAGACTCTGAAAAAATGGTAGCGAGTTGCTGAGCGGGCAACAAGCTCTGGCAGGATTGGCTTGAGGCGCATGACAAGCGAAGCGACCTTATCCACCATAACATTGAGCCCAGTCTAAAAGATGCCAAGAGGATTGTGGAACTCAATGAGGCCATCTTGCAACTTCTAGAGGCACTATAACGACCTAAGAAGAGTAGTCGTCGCTTCAAAAAGGTTCTATGAGTCATGCGAAGTAACTAAACAACAGGGCGGATTGTTACTCATATGCACCAGAGACAAGTGCCTTCTGAAAAGTGCTCATATCAAGCGTTAGGCTTTTGTTAATACTACTTCCTCCTCCAAAAAGTCGTAACTACATTCCGCACCTAGTGGAATCTAGCCCACAAGGTCGCTACTAACCAATTGTTGTCTTTTTCGTTTATAATTATGAAACGGTTTCTAAGCAGGAGGTCAAACATGGTCGGGGCTAGGTTCTATATTGGGGTCGTGATTTTGAGTTTAGCAGCTCTTCTGATGGGAGCGTGTACCAGCGAACCCAGTCCACCCTCAGGAGAAGTATCACCCCCACCCGCACCAGCTCCAACCGATTTGAAGGTGAGAGATGCCACTGAGGCTCGGGATGTAGTTCTTAACTATTTGCGAGAACATGAACCTCAGAATGCGCCAAGTGCAGGTATCGTATGGCAAGAAGAAGATGTTACTCCTCCAGATTGGGTAGGAGCAGGATTCAAAGAGTTTACCTCAGACGAGTGGACAATTACAGTGGTTTGCCCGGTAGTGCCGCCAGAGATGAAGGTATACCAAGTCGTGGTATCCAGCATTAAGCTAGGTTGGCACTGGAAGGGTAGTGTCAAAGCTGATGGTAGTGTGACGGAAGTTAGCGCTTTCAGGCAAATGTCTGAAGAAGAGAGCCAGAAGACTGCCGAAGAGTTTTTGAGGAACAGCGCAACCTTTGCTTTTGATGGCATTGAAGACACTTTCAGACTGGTGGATACTTTAAGGCCACGGTGTCCCTACTGCTGGGTATTCATCTTTGAATTTGATAGTAGACACCCTGGCTATGCTGACAGAACAGGGAAAGTGCTTGCCGAGGTGATTACGCATCATCGATCAGTAATTGGTGTCGAGCAGCTTGAGATTAAATCTGCTGTAATGGACGACAAGTGGGACATGCTTCGTCGGGAATGGGTTGGTGTCGAAGAGAACCTGACGGTTGCTGGGTTATTGGACAATCCAGTGTATGACACGCTGATTAAAATCCATGGAGACGTAAGTGGGTTAGGCGAGCTTTTTTGTCCATGCTTTGAATTGACTTCTGGCGGGCAAAAAGTGCTGGTATGGTATGACTTAATGGTTGAGAATGATGGTACCGAAAGACCCCCAGCCAATATGCACGAATTTAACAACGGTGATAAGGTTATCGTAATTGGGGAACTGAAAGGCGAAGGCGGTACACATTATTCCAAGAGGGATTTCTGGGCAAGCGACATTACCTACGTATTTCCGGCGCCACCTCCCGAAGCTCAATGATTTCTGGGCTAAGAATATTGAAGGAAACTATTATTTGGGCACTTTTAGTAATACTGGTCGGGCTAGCCGCTTGCACCCCCACGATAACGGACAGGATGCTGCTGGCATCAGGTAAGACACTGCAATCGGAGAAGAACCGTGTAACATCCCCGGAAGTTGCCAAAGCCGAGCAGACGGCGCTGACCGATGGTAACAGCGCCTTCGCTTTCGACCTATACCAGGAGCTTAAGGAAGAAGATGGCAACCTGTTTTACTCGCCCTACAGCATCTCCGCGGCACTGGCCATGACCTACGCCGGTGCCCGTGGTAATACCGAGAAGCAGATGGCCGACACCCTTCACTTCAACCTGTCCCGGGAACGGCTGCATCCAGCCTTCAACTGGCTGGAACAGGAGCTTGCCCGCCGTGGTGAAGGCGCCAGGGGTAAAGATGACAAGGGCTTTCGGCTAAACGTGGTAAATGCCATCTGGGGCCAGAAGAACTACGAATTCATGGTTGATTTTCTTGATACCCTGGCGGAGAACTACGGCGCCGGGCTCAGGATTCTTGACTTCAATAATGCTCCCGAAGAGTCCCGCATCACTATCAATGATTGGGTCAGCGACCAGACTGAAGACCGGATTAAAGACCTGATTCCACCGGGTGGAATTGACGCTCTAACGCGGCTTGTCCTGACTAACGCCATCTACTTCAATGCCGCCTGGGAGAATGACTTCAGTAAAAAGCAGACTACTGATGGCCTCTTTCATTTGCTTGATGGAGAAAGCGTCTCTGTGCCCATGATGCGACAGACGGAGTCGTTCGGTTATGCCGAAGGGGATAACTACCAGGCGGTGGAGCTGCCTTATGACGGCCATGAACTCTCGATGGTGATCTTGTTGCCTGGTGATGGCCAGTTTGCTGAATTTGAAGGGGCTCTTGATTTTCAGCAGGTGGAGGATATTGTCACTCGTCTAGCAGTGCTAAGGGTCAATCTCACGATGCCGAAGTTTGAGTTCGAATCCTCTTTCAGCTTGGTGGAAGCACTTTCCGTAATGGGTATGTCAGACGCTTTCTCTCCTGGGGCTGATTTTTCTGGTATGACGGGCAACCGTGAACCGTTGTTCATAGGAGATGTGATTCACAAGGCCTTTGTCTCTGTTGACGAAGAGGGTACGGAGGCGGCTGCAGCCACCGCAGTCATAATGCCGATATCGGCACCGCCGTCAGAGCCTGTTGTCGTAATCATTGACCGGCCTTTTATCTTCTTCATCCGGGATATTAAGACAGGCGCCATTCTCTTTGTGGGGCGCGTTGTAGACCCGAGCGCGTAACCCACCCTCCAACCGTCATGTCAAGCCTTGCCAAATGCACAGAAGTCCAGAATGTTCAGCCGACTAGCAGTGCTTTTGTCTTGTATCGCTAGGGGCTGGTGCCTAGTTCTCCATAGTAAATAAGGGCCACATCAAGTGGCCCTTATTCCAGTCTTTCTAGGTTTAGGATTTGCCTATTCGGAAGACTTTGGTTCCGCAGCCTGGACATTCACCTTGGGTTGCGGGGCGACCGTTCTTCATCGTTATTGCCCTGGGATTCTTAATATCTACCTTTTTCCTGCACTTCATACAATAGGCTTGCATCGGTCTACCTCCCTTTTTGTATGGAGAATAGAGCATTCCCTACTGGAATGTCAATAGTCTGCCTAGATTACATCTTAGCCTTCTGTTCAACTGGGCATCGGTGGGTACTTTCTCTCTTATGGCTATACTGAGGATGTCGGCAAGAGGATGACTCAGATACGCGCCTAGAGGGATTCGAACCCACGACCCCGGTTCCGAAGATTAAGGCCGTATGTGCCACCTGGTGTTGCCAGATAGCATAAGAACTCGTCCTGTCTGGTGTCAAGCCAGAGTTTATATCTGGCTGTGCCACCCTGTGGTGGGGGATGCTAAACAGTTTGTCGGCAAAATGTCGGCAAAAAGCCAGTAGCTCATGGGCCTTGCACTGTCAGGTTCCTTGCAGGGTGGAAATGATGCTCCTGTGGGCAAGAAATCGGAAAGTTTCCATTTTTGCTGGTATCTGGTTCACAAATTCCAGCTGCTTCTCGACAGGTGCAGCCTATTTTCCCTGAGGAACTCGATGGCGGGTATCCAGTTTCCCTCTGCCACCTCAGATTCTGTAAGCGACTGTCGCTATTGGTCTCTCCTATTTACCTATTCTTTGTCGCTTTCTCAAAGCTAGGGGTATCGCATTTTGTCGCAACATTGGGATTCCTCTATATAGTCGTTAGGCTCAACTGTTTCTCTTTGCTCTTCCATAGTGTTAAAGATTAGCACCCTTTTGAACAAATATAACAGGTCTAGCTTTGGCAAAGCGACAAAACTGCTAGGGAATAGATTTACCGGAAAGCGACATTCTCCTTGGCAGGTTGCATCGCCACCCTCTATCGGTCAGAAGCTTTATCTTGAGCACTTGGCTCCGTTGGGGAAGAATTTATCAGCAACATGCATCGGCCATATAAGATCGAGCTGGACACAGCTGCCAGGGAGAAAGGTCGGGGGCTTACCATAAGCCCCGGTATCATAGCTTTGAGATGGTTATTCAACAAATGGCAAGGGAAGGCTTGATTGAGTTCTCAGGTAGGGAAGAAGAATCTGACTCGCCCCAGTTTGAGGGTTGGCCAGTGAAGCCACTGCGCAGGTTTTACAGGTTGAAAAGTCAAAGCCAGTCATCAAATTAAGTTAATGATTGGCCTCTGTAGTTCCTCTCGTAGTATCTCCTGTAGTTCTCTTCTGTGCTTCACTTGTGTAGTTCTCTCAAGTTCCTCACCCTCAATTTCCTCAGGTGGATTCTCCAAGTAGTCCCTGTCTTTGTCGGTTATTTCGTAAAATGACTTTTTCCCATCGGGCTCTTGCACTAATCCACTTTTTGCCATCTCATTAAGGTATCTACCCGTATTTAATGCACTTTTTCTAATAGTCTCGCCAATATCTGAGGGTCTCATTACTTCAGTCACATCTGAAAGTTGCCAGTTAATTGTAAACTCTTGCTTGGTTAGGGGGGCTAATGCCCCTAAAGAAGTCGGATTGTGAGGGGACGGTCAACACGGTTTCCGGCGGTTGTGGCGTAGTTCCTATGACAGGACCCGTCACAGGTGGCTGTGACGGGGGTTTTTCCTCTATATTGCCTAAGTATTCTGCCCCCTTCTCTGTCACAGTCCACAGGTTCTGTTCCTCATCTACTTTTTCCGCTAGGCCACCTTTTCATAACTCTGCAAGAGACCTTCCCACATCTATTGGTTTTTCGCCAATGGCATTGCCGATTTCTGTCGGTCTGGTCGGTTCTGTCATCTGTGACAGAACTTGTAGAATTTTCAATGTTCTCTCTTTTATCTCTGCCACCTTATTCCTCCTTTACTTATAGCCCCGCTTTTTCAGCATATATTGCTTAAGAGTTTGCTCCCCGAGATTGAAGCAGAAGTTGCAATAGCTGCTGAAGTTACCTCTTGGGTGTCCCTCAATCAGCCCCTCTATGGTAGCGTATTCTGCCCACTACAAGATTCGCTCATACTCCTTCGGTGGGCATGTAGATATGGCAACTGACTTTGTTTTGTTAGGCACTTAAGACAAATAGCCTCATATCTGGGTGGGACAAAGTGCTACCTTGAGCCTTAAATTCAGTGGACAATTAAAGTGGGGTAACAAAGCGAT
>Ga0180009_10008517_pt1 | contig 10148 bp, 6 predicted proteins | sample OS_PC_MetaG_FD_123537 | JGI IMG/M metagenome (GOLD analysis project Ga0180009, IMG submission 123537) | Groundwater microbial communities from the Aspo Hard Rock Laboratory (HRL) deep subsurface site, Sweden - OS_PC_MetaG | ecosystem: Environmental > Aquatic > Deep subsurface > Groundwater... | reverse complement strand
TGTCGCCGCGGAGGATCGCATCCCGGTGCAATGGAACTACGTCCAGGATGGCGGTATTGACCACTGGCAAGGCGCTGCCTGGCACTACCTGCAAGCCATGTGGGCCGACGGGATCGAGTACTTCCGCGACTTCCGGCGGGAAAGTGTCTATGAGCTGATCCGCGACAAGGACAAGTATGGCTGTGCTGCAGCCCTGGTTTGGTTTGGCAACAAGGGAGGCGCGGTCGGGGGTGAACACAGCGAGCGCCTGCCGCATGGAGAGTACCGCGATGCCGCCGACCCGACCCACAGCACCTTCTACACGGACCTGAAGGAGAAACAGCCGTGGTTGCTGTCGAGCAGCGTGTTCGGGATGCCCCTGGCTCCTGGTTACAGCCGCGACATCTTCCAACAGAACATCGGGCATGGCGCCATGCCCCCGTACCCGAGCATGAAGACGAAGTTCAACAAGCCCGACACGACGGACATGGAGATGGCGCTGGACGCGCTGCCTTACTGGGTCCTCGACAACCGTTCTCACGACGCAACTCGCGCCCCGACCCTGCTTCACGCTCTCGTGCACACGGCCTCACGTGACGGAAACATGACCTTGGTCGTGGGTCCGCGGCCTGACGGCTCTCTTCAGCCGCACCAGGAAGAAATCATGCACAACATGGGGACATGGCTCAAGAAGTACGGCGAGGCCATTTACGACACCCGGGGAGGCCCCTACTACCCCGGCCCGTGGGGCGGCTCGACCCGCGCTGGAAACAAGGTCTACTTGCACTTCACCGCGCTTTCCTTGGATGGCAACTATGCACTCCCTGCGCTTCCCGACAGCGGCAAGGTCGTCAGTGCCAAGCTCCTAAACGACGGCTCGGAGGCAACCTGGAGCAGCTCCGCTGCGGACGGGTTGCGCCTCCAGATCGTCCCCGCCGTGGCCAAGGACCGGCAGGTCTCCCGCATCGTGGAATTCACTTATGAAGACGGCTACGACGTGATGACTCATTCCTTGATCCCGGAGTCGGACTACCGCGCCGTGTTGTCTGTCGGTGCCACCGTCACGGCGTCCGAGACGGGCTCCCCCTTGGGCGCCGACGCCCACGTACCATCCTGTGTGGTAGAGGGAACAGGCGAGTTCGGCCGCGGGACGAACTCCGGTGGAGCGACCAAGTTTTGGACGGGAATCGAGACCTGGGAGCGCGGCTATCACGCCACCGGGGACATCACGCTGGAGATCGAGCTCGGTAGTGCCGAGCAGGTGCAGTACATCAATATCGATGAGCACTTTTCCCGAGTAACGTCCTGGAAGCTTCAGCGCCAGGACGGCGCCACCTGGCAGGACTTGTACGACGGCACCGGGACTCCGCTCGGCCGATTCGATCTTCGATTGAGCGCGCCGACGGCGATACGGAGGCTCCGGTTGGTGTTCATGGGGTACGAGGGCGGGCCGCCGCAGGTCACCTACTTCCGGGTCTTTGGTTGATTGGAACTCAGGGCGGCGCCCCCAACGGGCTGCGACCAAGGCATGACGTTTGCAGGAGAGTTGGTGCATTTCTGCTCGGAGCAGCGATGACCACCCATCAGAAGGCGCACGTTGCATCGCGCCGAAGTGAGGTCGACATGTACAACCCCGAATCACGTATGACGATCATCAGCGCGCCGCGCCTTCTTGCCAGCTACGCCGGGACAGCGTCAAGGTGGGTCCGGCGTCCGCTTGCCGTGCTGCTGGGTGCCTCCCTGCTCGTTGGCTGTTCCGACAGCGATGGGGGTGACAAGGCCGGCCCGGCACCGACCCCTATTTCCGACGGCGGAGGGGGAGGCGAAGTCAGTCCGCCGCCGAGCACCGACAATGGAAGCCTGCCGCCCCTTCCGGACGTTCTGCCGCGCTACTTGGCGTTCACGGTCAACAATGGCTTCAAGTTGATCGACGACTTGGGCGTGGACAACGACATCTACTTCACCTCCAAGATCCCTCGCTTCATCGAGCCCGACGGACAGCTGTGCGCGTTGTTTCGAGAACGACATCTGCTCGGAATCGTCGACTATCAGCACTTCTTCGCGACGGCCAACGTCGGCGGGGGCGCCGCGGGAGTGGAAGCCGCGCTGGCGGAGCCGACTGCGCTCTACACCTATTTTGAGGAGTTCAAGGAGTCGCTCAAAGCGATCGATGCGTGCGGGGTCCCTGTCATCTACGCTCTGGAGGCCGATCCGATGTCGATGGCCATGAATCAGGCAAAGCGTGAGTGGGACTTCGATCCGACGAAGTTTCCCGCCCGTATTCACGACAGCGGGCACCCGGACGCAATCGCTTCGGGAGCGCCCGACAGTTTTGCCGGGTTCTGCAAGGTGCTGGAGTATCTCCGCGATGTGTACGCGCCGGGTGTCCTGCTGGCGCCGACGATCAAGGTGTGGGCGACGTCGGGTGCAGCACAAACGAAGAACGAACCGGAGGGCGGCTGGGCGACCGCCGACGGCCCCAAAGCTGACGCCAACTTCTGGATGCGGATGGGCGTCCACTGGGACTTGCTCACCACGAATTGGGCGCCCAAAGAGCGACTCAGCTACGACGTGTACCGGAGCTGGGCGAGATACTTCGCAGCGGTGGCATCCGCCATGGGGACGCGCGTCTTCATCTGGAAGACAGATATCCAGGCCGAACACCTGGATGCCAGCATCCCGGTTTCCGAGTGGAACTACAACCTACCACAGTACTACTTCGACGATGCCCAATACCTGGCGGACCTCGGATATGTGATCCTGGCATTCGGATACGGCGTGCAGATGAGTGATTCGATGAGTCCGGCGATTGGGTGTTGGCTTCAAGAGTACTATGGCGGCAAAGAGGGCAACTGTGTTCCACACTCGGGGACGATTGGAAAGGTCATGCTGCCCGAGTAGAGAAACAACTATCTTGTCCGGCCCCCGGGACTCTACCCGCTACCAGAAACGGGCAGGTGCAGGACGCACCCTCACAGCCTCGATCGCATCGTGCAGGGACACGGTTCCGCGCAAGCACGGGTGACACTCTTCGCTGCGACCACGTTGACACGAATACATCCGGGCGATCCGCGCCAATGTCGTGAGCGCTCGGCGGTCACCGTGGGCCCAGACCGCCGGCAGCGCATCGCGTATCTGTCCACACGTCTCCGCCCGCCTCAGCTCCAACGTGGCAGCGAGTGATTCCGAGGCGCGCGGGCGCACGTCGGCGCTGAACACGAGGTCACGAGCAAGCGACGTGAGCTCGGTGCGCTGGGGGGTTCGAGTCCAGATCTCGTACAATGCGTCCGGCCCTTCTGGTCCCGGCACCTGCGCGAGAATGGCAACGCTTGTCTTCGCGGCCTCGCCGTCAGCGATGAAGGGGCCGAGCCTGCCCATGACGATGCGTCGTTGCTCCGGCGTTTGATGCGAAACCAACTCACCGCGGACCACGGAGAGAGCAATCTTCTTGCGAACCGAGCGGCCTTCTGCAAGAGCGAGATTCTCCTCTGCGGTACGCAGGTGTCTCGGCCGCGACTCCAACGCGGACATCGCCTCAGGGTCCCCTCGCCGAATCTGATCGAGCGCCTGTCCATCGTCCTGCAGCGGAGGAGAAGGAACAGCGGAGGCACCCGCCGCAATCTCGTTGGCGGCCGAGCGGGGCTCGGTTCCAGGCATCGATCGGCTTCGCCATGCCTGGATACCGACGCCGAAGGCCAGGAACATCGCGCCCCCGAAGAGCCCACCGGCGAGAGCAAGCCATCGCCCTGGTTGATGCCTCCCTGTTCGAGCTGAGCGGACGGAGACTTCGAGTCCGGCGTCGCGAGGTTTGGTCATGCCTCGAGGCGTCGAGCGTGGGACCGGAAGCGGTCTGTCCGCCGCGCTGGGCGGTCTGGGACGTTCGCTGTGCGACTCGCCGGAATCTTGCGGTTCGGATCTGATCTCAGGGACGGTGGCGGGTGGCTCGAGTCCGGAGATGGAGTCGCGGACGAACCGCAACGTGGGCGGTGGTTCGCTATCGAAGATCACCGGAACGGACGCGAACGACGGACGGGAGCCGAGGCTTCCCACGATGAGGCGCTCCGGAGAGCGTCTCGAGGATGTGTGGCCGTCCTCTTTCCAAGGTCGGTTCTTTCGGTTGCCTTGCTGCGCGCGGTGGCTGCGGGGGGGAATTGTCGACATGATCGTCCTTCGCTGCTGGATAGTCGCTTGGCTCTCTCACCACGAAGCAAGGATCGTGCTCGAACCCCGCTCAGAGCATGGCGAGACTGCCTCTCAATCCCATGCGTCCGGGGCGCTTCGCCCGACGAGCAGGGGTGATCCGTGGGATCGCTTGCCGACGGCATGTTCGGGCGGTCATTGATGTACACCCACCCTCCTGCGTGGTCGCTCGCCAAGCGCGCGCCGTCGAGACTGGTGAAAAGGCCCCCTCGACGACGCACGGGTGACGGACGGAATGTGCCCTTCGTGTGAGGATCACTTCACACGCCAGTTCGAAGACCTGACGCTGAGCGAATACGTGGATGGGTTCGACGTACGGGTCATTGTCTGACTCGACGAGCGTTTCTGGGCCTACGGGACGTCTACCTCGCCGATCGTCCCGTGTCGAATGCAGCCGGGAACCTCAGCGCCGCCATGATACTCCTTGAGCCAGCACTCGAGCATCGGTGGCAGGTGGGTGTCCTCATACATAACCATCTCGTTGCCGTACCCAATCACCTGGCCCGCGAGCCCGGCATCGGCCAAGCCCTGGATGTTTCGCATCTCGAACGACAAGTGGTCGAGGTTCCAGTCGATCTCCGGGATGGTGGTGTCGTAGTGCTCAGGCCGGACAACTGTCTTCCAAATGATTGCGCGAACACTGCGCCCAGTGGGCTGCTTGAATTTGCGAGCAATTGCCGCGTACTTGCGCGCCATACTCAGATACTCGGCGTCAGGGTGAGGACCGACTGTCGGGTTGTAGTTGTAGGCCAGTGCGTCCCAGTGAACATCGAAGGTGTTGTAGTAGTCCGCCTCGTCCTGCACGTCCGGGTCAGTATCCCAGCCGCCCGCTGGCTCGGTGCCGCCTTCACGCTTGGCAACCGGAGCGAGCAAGACATTCGGGGCATACTTGTAGCGCATGTAGTCGATGACCTGCCAGAACCCGGCAAGGGTCTGAGGCGGCCCCAGCTCCAGAGCGTCATCGAACCCGGACTCTGCTATCTTCGCCGGCACATTGCGCGTGCTTCCGTCGAACTCCGCTCTGACGATGCCCTTGGTCGCCATCATCGGATCGGGTTCAAACGAAATGACCGCACTGCATTTGCACTTGGCAAGGTTGAGCAGCGTCTCGCGAACGTCGGCGAGGTAGTCTCCGACCTCTTTCGGCATGGTGACCCCATGGGTCATGTCCTTGAAGAACTCGTCCAACCCGAAGTATTCATCCCAGCGGGCGTGGGTGACGGCGACGAACATGCTATTTGGGTCCGCCTCGCAGCGATCCAGGACCTCCTGCCATGGCGCCTGCTCGTATGATTTCTTGGCGATGTCCGAGCCCGAACTGTAGGTCTTGAGGGTGATGCCCGCCGCCTGCGCCAGGTGATAGCCTCGCGTGAGCCCCACGTAGTACTTCGCGGGAAAGTGACCGGTGATCGGCTTGGCCCAAACACTCGCTGGCGGATCAAGTGGCGCCCCCCCGTTGCCGGCGGAGCCGGCGCTGGAACTGCCGCCGGCACCGCTCGTTCCGGCGTCGCCACCGGTTCCCGCTGCGCCACCGGTTCCCGCCGCGCCACTCCCGCCGGAGGACGGCGCGGCCAATTGGCCGTCCGAGCTTCCGCAAGCGGCGCCCGCGACCAAGACGCCCAGCGCCAGCGCGTGGGGGAAGATATTCCGAACTGCGAATTGCGCTCTGTTCATTGAGAACTCCTGGGTGGTACTGACCTCGCCATCGGACACTGGACCAGGGGCGATGTTCACATGCCGCCCGACGGACACCCGCGCCGTGCCACCGACGTTCAGCCGATATCAGCATCACGGAATGAGTCGTCCACGGTGCCTCGCTACGCTGCCGTTGACGCGAGAACTGTCACTTCGACGAAAATCTCATTGCGAGTTTCGTGCCGCTGCGAATCGCAGTCCGGGCGATTCGCTAAGGAGCGAAGCGCAATGCGATTGGGGAGAGCGATCTTGCCGGTGGCGGTCATCGGGCGATCTGCTGGATCGCCCCTCGGCGGCGATCGGGAAGATCACCGCGTGGGAGATTCGGACGCCAAAGAACCGACCGCAGCTGACTATCTTCCCACGGCTGGCCGGCAACGCCGATCAGAGCCTGCTGGCGCTGGGCGGAGCTGCTCGACGCGCGAAAGTAGTCCCCCTGCTCGACCCGTTGCGCTTGTCCGCTGGACCCTCCCACTATCGAGACAGATAGTTGCTATCCCCCGTCTGGACATCATAAAGCATCATCGTGTCGGTCAAGACGATGAGCAGGTCCTCGAGGGGGTGCGATAGCAGGGTAACGGAATAGGGGATCGCGGATTGGGGGACAGCGCTCGCCGGCCCCGACGTCGCATAGTAGGCCTCCCGGTTGTGCGTCACCGGGTCGATTTTCATGAGTCGCAATAGGCCGTGAATTGCGCCGGTCCACACATCCCCTTCGTGGTGCGTGAGTGCCTCGAACGCGTTGTCGTTCGAGCCGCTTCCGACCGGTGGATTCACTTTCGTTACCCAACTCCGGTCTCCCGTCGCGACCTCGACGCGCATCACGCTCCGTTCTGGTGAAGCGATCCATACCGCGTCCTCGAACAGCGTCAAACCCCAGAGTCCGTAGGCGAACTCCGGTCCACTACCCCGTGTCGTCTCTGGCTGCGAGCCGGCAAAACTCACCATCGTGCAGCCCGATGGTGTTGCGCGAACGATGCCGTACGTTCCGCTCTGATTCGAGACGCCGACCAACACCGCACCGGACGCATCGACGGCAACGCCATAGTCGACCGCCGGATCGAGTCCGGACCACCCCTCGCAGGACATCTGCTGCAATTGCATGCTCAGGGAGCGATCGCCCGTGGTCGGATCGATCGCGATCACGCTGCCGTCTCCCCCGACTGCCACCCAACCACCCGCAGGATTCGGGTCCACATCAATGAAGCTAGACAGAGGTCCTGCGCCGCGAGTCTGCAGCGATGTCCAGGCGTCCTTGATCGACCCCGATACGAGCGTGCGGTCGCCGGTGTCGAGTGCGACGGTGATGATTGCGCTGCCGGCGAGACCGCGTACCGCTACGACGACGTGGTCGCCCTCGACGAATCCGCCCATGGCCGTCGTGTCGCTAGACAGGCCGATTCCGTTCCCGACGCTGCCCGGATTCGCTTGTGCCCACGGTACGCACTTTGGATCGGAGGGATACGTCTGACAGTCCACCCAGCCAGTCGGGGGGCTGCCATCCACATCGGCGCTCGAGTCCGGTGCTGTCGCATCAGCGTCTTCTGGGGAACTCGCGTCGGCGTCTACGTGACCATTCGCGTCGTCGGTGTCGTCCGAATGGTCGTCGAGTGCTGCACCATCGCCTGGACTATCTTGGTCCGCATGCTCTGGGGCTGTGTCGCCCTGGGGCCCGCCATCGAGAGGAGCCTCCGCGTTTTGGTTCCCGCTGGTCAATTCGTCGAACGGCAACACCAGCGAGCAGCTCGCGACCGAGGCGAACGTTGCGAGGGCCACGATGGCGATTGCCTTGACCGCGACCTCTCTTGCTGGGAATTCTGAGGGGCCCCTGCGAAGAACTTGAGACTTGCTCATGCCGATGTCCCCTGGCCGGATCGACGCTTCGCGTACGATGCGACCTCCCGCTGCGCACGACGCACGGCGTCGAGCAGATCCTCCGGGGTATAGGGTTTGGCGAGGAATTGAGTTGGCGGGTCGAGCGGCTCCGGCTCCGCCGTGATCCTATCGGGGTAGCCCGACGTGAGCACGATCGGGAGCATCGGTTCGCGTTCCCTCAGTCGCTTCGCCAGCTCATAGCCATTCATCGACGGCATGACAATGTCGCTCACCACCGCGTCGAAGCGCTCCGATTCATCCTCGAACACCTGCAACGCCCGAGCGCCATCGAAAGCGTCGAGTACGGTGTATCCGGCAGACTCCAGGATATCGCGGGCGACGCTACGCAAGAGCGGCTCGTCCTCGGCGATCAAGATGGTTCCGCTCGCGACGATGGGCTCCTCCCGTGGCTCGGGCACAATACGTCGAGGGTCGGCTTCGGGAAAGAAGAGCAGGAAGGTGGTTCCGATCCCTTCGTGGCTATCCAGATGAATCCGTCCCCCGGCCTGGGTGACGATTCCGTGGACGATGGCGAGACCCAACCCCGTCCCGGAACCGGATGATTTGGTACTGAAGAACGGCTCGAACGCGCGATCCACTGTCTCCGCAGGCATACCGGTCCCCGTATCGGTCACCTCGAGCGCGACCCACCGCCCTGAAACGAGCTCATCGTCCGTTGCCACCTCGTCGGTCGCCGCCCGGCGCAGTTGCACCGTGAGCGTGCCTCCGTCGGACATGGCCTCTCGCGCGTTGACCACGAGGTTCAGCACAATCTGGTGGAATTGCGCGGGATCGAGCTTCACCGCAAGCGGTTCCTCCGGCATGGTCATCCGCAGCACGATGGAGTCGCCGAGCATCGCGCAAGACAGCTTCTCGATCTCGCGAACACGCTTGGTTGCGTCAATCACCCGAGGTTCCCCCACACGTTTTCGGCTGAAGACGAGAAGCTGCTCGGTCAGGCTCGAGGCGCGCTTGGAGGCCTCGAGAACGTTCGACAGGAGCTTTCTGTCTCGCTCGCCCACGCGCTCCGAACGCGAAACGAGCTGCGTTCCGGAGACGATGACCGTCAATAGGTTGTTGAAGTCGTGCGCGATGCCCCCCGTTATCCTGCCAATCGCCTCGAGCTTTCGAGCCCGGGCGAGCTCCGTCTGAAGCTGCCCCGCACGCTCTTTCGCCCGCTCGAAGTGCAATGCCAGCAACCCGAGCACAACGACGATATCGATCACACCCGCGACGGCGAAGCCGACCGGGGCAAACCATGCAACATCACGCAGCAAGGGATAGTTGGCTAAGTGTAGCCCCCATAGGACCAACGCAATCGCCGCCGAACGGCCTCCCACCGTGCGTCCGTGTCGGGAGCGGACCAACTTCACACCAACCCAGATGAACAAGACAGGAACCCAAAGGCCCGTCGGCACCGATGCGACCATCGTATCTGTGCCGGCCGCGGTGGCACCAATCGCCCACACGGCACAACTTGTCGAGAGCAGCCAACTGCCCCGCGGAAGGGACAGGCCCACGAGGCGCATGGTCCCATCTCCCAAGCATGTGGCCGCACCGACCAGCAACAGCAGGAGCGCGGTTTCCGGGACTGGAAACGGGTCTAGCAACTGGCCCGCGAGTCCGGCGAGGGACCAAGTTAGGAGCAACGCTGACGCGCAGGTCCACAGCCCAACAGCTCTCTCCCGCCGCGACACATACAAATAGGCAAACGCCACCGTCTGCAGCGAGTACAGTAGTGAATTGGTGAGGTGTGCGACAGCGAGCGGCGTCATGCTGGTATTCGCACGGCAAGAGACGGGCGAACGCAGAGCATAGCACCAAGGTGCATCGGTCTCCTGTGCGTCCTGTGCGGACGTGAGAACCCGTGGATATCGATCGGAAGTTGCTCACGACTTCCGCCGGCCACATCTGGTGACCGGATTCGTGTTATGTTTGTCACTTCGCTTGAGTAGTCGTCTTAACGATAAAGGGGATCCCGATGAAAATTGACAAAACGAGCTTCCTGCTTCTCGCCGGCGCGCTGGCCATGGCCGCTTGCACCACCACGGATGACGCAGAAACCCCGGACGGCGGCGCAGGTACGGGCGGAGGCGGCACCGGCGGCACGGCGGGTTCGGCGGGCACGGCTGGCTCGGCAGGAACCGCAGGGACAGCTGGCTCGGCGGGCACGGCTGGTTCGGCAGGAACCGCGGGCTCCGCGGGCACGGCTGGCTCGGCAGGAACCGCGGGCTCCGCGGGCACGGCTGGCTCGGCAGGAACCGCGGGCTCGGCTGGTGCGGGCGGCGGCTGCGACGATTCCGTGGGCACGCCTGGCGACTGCAACGACGTCCCCGTCGATTGCGGATCCTGGGGCGTCGACTATTGCAACGGGGCCGTGGCGAACCTGAAGCCCGCCG
>Ga0180009_10008516_pt1 | contig 10149 bp, 8 predicted proteins | sample OS_PC_MetaG_FD_123537 | JGI IMG/M metagenome (GOLD analysis project Ga0180009, IMG submission 123537) | Groundwater microbial communities from the Aspo Hard Rock Laboratory (HRL) deep subsurface site, Sweden - OS_PC_MetaG | ecosystem: Environmental > Aquatic > Deep subsurface > Groundwater... | reverse complement strand
CAAAAACTTCGTTATGTTATTGATAATATCGACCATTTGTAAAGTGATATTATCTTAACAGAAACGAAGTTTTTGTTTTAAGGGATTGTTCCCGGTTCAGATTTGAATTCAAGTTAGAGTCCAACTCCAATAGACTTCAGTGATGATTATTATATCAGACACACTTTTGCGTAGGGTCGTTTCGCGGATTATAGTTTTAATGCTGTTTCAGTACTCTTAAATACCTCCACAAAGTAATCACTTAGCACTTAGGGGTTTGACTCCCAAGTGATATAAATTTTTTAAGCCGTACTCAAACAATATTCTTCTACTTCTTTTATTTCTCTGGAAATTAAATTGTTCCAATCATTTTGATTACCATTCATAATAGTTTGTTTTTTCAAACAATAATTTTCGTATATGCGAAGAATCCAACGGGGGTCTTCGTCAAACAATTCAGCTAAACTTTGCACTTGTTTAGCGTCTGATTGTTTTAATATCTCTATTAAATCATTTTCCTCGCTAACAGTGAGAAGTGAATACTCTCTCGCTGTATTTTTTATTTTTGTTATATTGATATCAAGCGTTGTCATACAAACATTAAACTAGGCGTGTCTTTATTTTATTATTTATTTTCCAAGTTGTTGAAACACTTCTTCAGCGAAATTTAACCTCGCAATGTGTTTTTCTATTGCGTCCTTTACTTTTTCGTCTTTATGATTATGTAGGTATTCCTTCATTGCTTGATTGTATTGTCCAGAAAAAGCAATCTTTTTTAATTCAAAAGGGTTTTTACTTTCTATATTTGGTTGTTGTGTTGGTTGTTCAAACATAATAATATATTATACATCAAAAACGATATTTAGCAAGGGATATGGCAACTTAACTCTTTTTCTTGTTTGTATTCCAAATTTTATTATTGTATTCGTGAACAAGGCGGTGAGTGTTAAAATAAGAGAGGAGAGATATTGCGTGTTTCATTCTTTCATTCCACTCGTCTTTTTTATTATAATAACAATCAATTATCTCTTCTAAGTTATTCAACAATTCTTCCTGATCGTATTTATTGCGGTCTATATCTTCTTTGTTTATATTTCCACTAAAACCCCAGCCCGCTAAAGGCGCGCGCTCTAATCCTTCTATCCACCACCCATCTAAAATGGATAAATTAAGAACACCATTCAGTGATGCTTTCATACCACTTGTGCCACTAGCTTCGCGTGGTGGAATAGGGTTATTGAGCCAAACATCTACACCTGTTATAAGATGTTTAGCAATTTCAAGGTTATAGTCTGGAATCATAACAACTTTAATTTGTCCGCGTAATTCACGCCCGTAATATCTAATCGTGTCTTGAAGTTTATTGCAAAACATATCGTTTTTATGACACTTACCAGCAAATATAAGTTGAATTTTTCTATAACCAATTTTTCGCAATCTGTCAATATCTTGAAAAATAAGTCCGGGGCGTTTATATGGAACAAAACGACGAGCAAAACCAATTGTAAGAGTATCTGGTAAAAATAAATCTTCTTTGGTGGGGTTTTTAATAGCGAAATTTTGTGGCATTTGGTTTATCCACCCAACAAGCGCCAATTTTTCGGTTTGTCGCGCGTGAATCAGTGCTTCATTTGGGATTGATTTAAGTGTTTTTTCAAATATCTCGGGCGATTGTTTCCAGTTGGGTAAATAAATATTAAACAACTCTTTCATAGCATCTCCTATCCAGCGAGGATGATAAATTCCATTTGTAATATTTTCTATTTCATAATTAGGAAACATCTCTTTACATACTTCGTTATGTCTTTTTGATACACTATTTATTTTGTGACTTAATTTCATTGCGAGTTGTGTCATTCCTAAACTATCTTGTGTCGCAAGGTTTTTGATATCTTGAGGTACCATTTTCCCTAGGGTTTGGCGAGCAAGAGGATAATCCCAATAATCATGACCTGATGGCACGGGGGTGTGTGTTGTAAAACTTGATTTGGCCTGTACCGCTTCCTTGTTATAACCATTCGTTCGCAATCGCTCTAAGCCCAAAAACGCAGTATGTCCCTCATTCATATGATAATGCTTGATATCATTGTATCCAAGTTTTTTTAGCGCTCTGTATCCGCCAATACCTAGAATTGCTTCTTGCCCTAGTCTTGTATATTTATCTTGAGCGTAGAGATTTTTTGTTAGGTCTCTATCCCAGCGGGTGTTTTCTGGAGTGTACGAACTTAGAAAAAATACAGGAATTATATGTCCATTTTTGCTTGTCACATCCAGTTGCCAAATAATAATTTTGACTTTACGATTTTCTATTTCTATCTCAATGGTTTCTTCGCGTTTTTTCATAAACGCCTCAGGTATCAAAGCTTTTTCTTTATCATCGTTCTGATGATAAATTAGAGAAACACCAACTGCCGGTATTTTAAGATCAGCAAATGAATACATTGTATCGGCGGCAAGTACACCAAGACCACCCGCAAAATTTTGCAACTTATCATCAAAAGCAAATTCCATTGAAAAATATGCTACATGTATAGAAGAATTTTTCATACTATTTTTTATACTAGTATTTTAACCTTTATTTTCATTTTTACATATCTTGACAAAAGCCCCAAATAGTGCTATATTAAGCACAGGTCGAACAATAATATTTTTAGAGTGAAATCTAAAAATTGACATCTTTTTTAGCTCGCTAGGGCTTGAGATGGGTCTAATTATTAATTATTTAATTTAAGCAATTTGCTTATTATGTAATTTAGATCCACTCACAAAAGGGGTCTATTTGCATATGAGTACGTTGACAAAAAAAAGATTATGAAAATGAAAACAAAAATTTTAAGCTCTGCTGTTTTGGTGGTATCCTTGATTATAGCAATACTGCCTGTGTTTACAATGATTGCTCATATGAGCGATATCACAGAGGTTGACAAAGGATTTGCGGAAATAGAATATACAGGGGACCAAGTCTTAATTCGTAAAAAAGGAGCAGAGGGTGTTCCTATGTTGAATTTCAAAGTCACAGCTCCCCGCCACGCGGATCTTGTAATTGATCAACTTGTTTTTAATCAATTTTACCAAGCAATAGGGACTCCGAATGAAGTCTTGGCTGTTTACCTTTATAAAGATCCCAATATGCTTCTTGATAAAGGTAGGATAGTTAATCCCAACACATTACAGGTAACGTTTTCAGAATTGAATTTGGTAATTCCTGCTGGTACTTCAGAATATCTTACATTAAGAGTTGGAGTTGCTCATTCGGATGCCAATGAAATTATTGCTTACTCATTCGGACTTGATGAAACGTCTATTATTGCCAATTTTCCTTTTCAAGGGAAATTTCCAATTTATGGTTATGTGATTCAAGATTCAGAATATCCAACTACACCACTATCTTACCAGTGTAATGACGGTCTTGACAACGATTCGGATGGTTACATTGATTATCCAAATGACTTGGGATGTTCTTCCGCAGTAGATGATACTGAATACCATATACTAACAAACCCCGCTGTTTATCAAAACACCTTAACGCTGACAAACCACGGGCAATTTATTGTTGAGCCCTTGAAATTAAAAGACAATGGTATGCCCGAAAATGTTTCTATGTTGCGCGTTAATGTGGCGACCAATGACAATACGCACAGTAACTATACCAATCTTACTCAAATCACATTTCAGGAAGTAGGAGGAGGAGGATCCTTAAATGAAATTGTGGCAGCTTATCTTTTTGATGGAGACGAAATGCTTGATATTGGCAGGATGGTTAATCCTTATACTCGCAAAGTAATATTTACGCCGAACTTAATAATTCCATCTGGTACTTCAAAAGACCTCACATTAAAAATTGCTTTTGCTTCTTCTAAGGTTAATGGATACCAGCAATTTGCGATTGTAGAAAAGAAAGATATTGTTACCACAGCGTCAACGATTGAGGGTATTTTTCCGATAGAAGGTAATATTGTTAAAGGTAGTAGTAGTATGAAAAAATCCACTCTTCCTGTTGAGTCGTTGATTATTCCACCAGCAAAATATGCGGACCCAATATTGTATTCATCTTGTGTGTGGCCGAAAGATGTTAGACTTGGTGTTTTTGATTCGCGGTTCTATGTTTCTAAACAAGATTTTGTTGATCTTATAAAAAAAGCAATTGAAGATATTGAAAAAGAAGTTGGACAAGATATGTTAAATTATAATCAAGATTGCGAGCAAGGTTCACAATGTATTGTCATAGATATGGTATACAACCCTATCCAAGAATGGTTATATGCGATTCAAAATTCCAAAAGACTCGGGATGATCAAAGCTGACATATTCTTATTGGAAAAAAAGGCCATAGAATCCTCTTTTTTAGACGAAGAGAACAAGGCGACAAAAAATGATGGTAGTACTTATATAAAGCAATGGCCAATTATGCAAGCACATCAGGCACCTTCGGCAGTATACCAGATTAAGGTTTTTGTTCTGGGTGACAATAGTCAACATACTTTGGAGCACGAATTTTTTCATCTGTTAGGATTTTGGGATCATCTTGAAACAGAAAAGGGCGTAGAATGTAACTTTCTCATGTGTCCTGTATTTAAAGCAAAAAAACGAATTACCAAAACCGACATAGATGCTCTTTTTAGCGCATGTCAAAGAGAATGGAAAGAACCAGTACAGAAATAAACCGAAAAATTGAGTACTAATAAGCACCACTAACCGTGGTGCTTATTTTTTTTATAAATATGCTAAAATTGGACATATGAAATTACCCCAAAATAACAAAAAACTTGATGTAATTTTCCAAACAGCAACTATGCCAACTCTTTCTGAATTCCGTGGAGACTATGTTGTTGAGATGCTGACAGGGTTGCCAAGTCTTCGGAAATTTTCTCACCGCAAGATTTTTTATACTGATGGGCACAGAGTTGTAGGGCACAATATGCTTTTTACTAAGAAATGTTGGGGATATTTTTTTCTTGAGCTGGGAGTGTGTAAAAAATTAAATTTACCCGTGGTGATAATAAATTACGACAAAATAAAAAATTCTTTTGTTACCAGCCGAATTAGAGATTATGTTAGATGTGTAGAAAAAGATAAATTGTATCTCGGACGATTTAATTATTTTTTTATGGGAAAATCTCGCTTTTTAGGATATTTTTCCCTCTCGCGTATTAACTAGTCACTGAGAGGTTGAATCTATCAGTAGCTAGTTAATACGGATTGGGTAACAAGTCTAATGGTGTCTGAGGTTCAAACTAAAAAAACAAAGCTATTCGGTTTTTCTCCGGAAATGGTATAATCTAATTGATGGTTTGGGACAAAAACACAAACAAAAAAGAGCAAGTTTGATTTGGTTTATTTATATAGAGGTATGAGAGAAGAAAAACAAAATAATATAATAACAATTTTAACTGGCGGGGCGGCGGGGGATGGCGCGCGGTCTGTTGGTGGTAATCTTGCGCGATTTTTTGTAGAAAATGGTTTTGAGATTTTTGAATCCGTTGATTATCCGTCGCTTATAAGAGGAGGGCATAATTTCTCTCGTCTCTCGTTTTCTGATCAACAGGTTTACAATGATCATTCTTTGATTGATATTTTAATAGCGTTTAATCAAGAAACCAAACAGCTTCATCGTGACAAATTTACTTCTGAGACTATTATTTTAGCTAATGATTTTATCGAAGAAGAAATTTTAGAGTTTGGAGATCGCGCCATAAAATTGCCTATGGAAATTTACGCGAACGAAGAAGACGCTCCGATGATAGCTAGTGGATCAGTGGCTTTGGGCGCTGTGTGTTTTTTACTTGCTTTGCCTTTTGAAAAATTAGAGGAGGTGCTAAATAATGTTTTTCAAGAAAAACATCTAGCGGTTAATGTCGCTCTAGCGCGACGAGGTTACCAATACTTGGAAAAAGCGCAAATTATTTATCCAAGAAATTTTAAACCAGCACAACAAAACAAAGAAGTGTTAAACGCAAGTGAAACTTTTGGACAAGGTATGGTTCAAGCTGGACTTGATTATTATGTTGCTTATCCTATGACGCCAGCAAGTCCGATACTTCATTTTTTAGCCAAACAAAGCATTCCACTTGGAATAAAAATAGTACAACCAGAAAGCGAACTTTCTGTGATAAATATGGCGTTAGGAATTGCTTATACAGGCAAACGTGTTGCGATTGGCACATCAGGTGGCGGTTTTGCTCTGATGCAAGAGTCTTTTAGTCTCGCGGGTATGGGAGAGATACCTTTATTGATAGCTATGGTTCAAAGACCAGCGCCGGCAAGTGGCGTGCCAACTTATACCAGCCAAGCGGATTTATTGTTTATACTTAATTCTGGGCATGGTGAATTTCCTCGTATTGTTATAGCGCCCGGGGACGCGGAAGAAGCTTTTCAAGCCGGGGTTGATGGCTTGAATTTGGCTTGGAAATATCAATTACCCGTGATTGTTTTAACAGATAAACATATAGGGGAGAGCGCGCAAAGCGGGCAAATTGATAAGACAAACATTAATATTGAAAAAGGTAAAATTGTTTCTGAAGCAAACGCTGATTACAAGCGATATGAAATTACCGATGACGGTATTTCACCTATGGCATTTCCCGGCGCGTCTGACGCGATTGTGAAAGTTAATAGTTATGAACACAATGAAAAAGGAATAACAACAGAAAACGCGAAAGATATTGTTACAATGCAGGACAAACGATTTACGAAACTTGCGGAAATAAAAAAAGAATTTGAAATACGCGATACGATAAAAGTATATGGAGATACGACAAGTAAAATAGTGGTTGTGTTTTGGGGATCTACCAAAGGCGCGGTTTTGGAGGCCGCTAAATATCTTGAGCAATCCGTAAAATTCTTGCAAATTGTTTGGTTGGAGCCGTTTGATACAGAAGCAGTATTGTCCCATTTGCAAGATGCGGATATTGTTATAGATATTGAAGGCAATCATGACGGACAACTTGCTAAACTTATTCGTCAAAAAACTGGGATAGATATTAAACAGAAAATTTTGAAATATGACACAAGACCGTTTGATTCTTTTGAACTTGCCAAAGAAATAACACTATTGTTGGAAAATGACCAAAGAACAAGTCTAGTGTAAAATAATTTATATATGAATTTTGATTTATCAACTCAAGCAAAAATAACATGGTGTCCAGGTTGTACTAACTCGGCAATTTTATTGGCTTTTCGTCAGGCAATTAGCGAATTAGTTGAGGAGAAAAAAGTTGAATTAAAAAATGTTGTTGTTTTGTCTGGAATTGGTTGTCATGGCAAAATTACTGATTATGTAAATTTCAATAGTTTTACTTCTCTTCACGGACGATTGATTCCAACGATGACGGGTGTAAAAATAGGGAACCCTTCTTTATCTGTTTTCGGTTTTAGCGGCGATGGCGATTCGTTTGATGAAGGCGTGGCTCATTTAGTACATGCCGTGCGACGGAATTCTGATATTAATTTATTTATTCACAACAATCAACTTTTTGCTTTAACAACAGGGCAAGCCACAGCGCTTAGCCCAAAGGGTTTTAAGGGTCGTTCAACACCCGAAGGTAATTTAGAAGAACCATTTAACCCTCTTCTTTTTGCGCTTGGCGCGGGAGCATCGTTTGTTGCGAGAACTTACGCGCTAGATATTGAAGAAACAAAAGAGATTATGAAAAGGGCGACGGAGCACAAAGGTTTTTCTTTTGTTGAAATTATACAACCGTGTATTACTTTTTTTGATACGCGCGAAATTATAAAAGAAAAAAAATATCTACTTGACGAAACATATCCAACAAATAATCTTTCTGTCGCGCTTGAAAAAGTCAGGGAGAACGGAGATAAAATACCATTTGGAATTTTTTATGATACAAACAGACCATCTTTTGAAGAATTATTACATAATTGAAAATAGCGCCGAATTTTATGACAAATAACTTACAGAATTTTTTTAACCCTCAAACTGTGGCGGTTATTGGCGCTTCAAATAATCAAAGCAAAGTTGGTTATGCTTTGCTTAAAAATATAAATACAAACAAAGAAAGAAAAATTTTTCCAGTTAACCTAAAAGAAAAAGAGATTTTAGGGTTAGTTTGTTATTCCTCGGTTTTACAAATAGAGGAGGAGATTGATCTAGCAATTATTGCTGTTCCAGCTGAGATTGTTCCGCAGGTTTTACGAGAATGCGGAGAGAAAAAGATTTCTTCTGTGGTAATTGTGTCTTCGGGTTTTGGGGAAGTGTTAGGCAGGGGAATAGAATTAGAAAATGAGATTAAAGAAATAGCTATACATTATGACATTGCTTTATTAGGTCCAAATTGTCTTGGTGTATTAGATTTTCATTCTGATTTTAATGCTTCGTTTATGGCTACAAAAACTTTTACTAATACAAAAAAGGGGAACATTTCTTTTCTTTCGCAGTCTGGCGCGTTAGGTACAGCAATGTTTGATTGGGCAAATAAGCAGGGGATTGGATTTTCTAAGTTTGTGAGTCTTGGCAATGAAGCAACGCTTACTGAGCTAGATTTTCTTGAATTTTTAAAAAATGATGATAATTCTCAAGCCGTTCTTCTTTATCTTGAAAAAATAAGTGATGGAGAAAAATTTATACAAATTATGAAAAACATCACAGCTACCAAGCCCGTCGTGATACTTAAAGCCGGTCGCAGTAATCGTGGAGGGGAAGCTGTAAAATCTCACACAGGGTCGCTTGTATCGGACGATGCAGTTTTTGAAGCGGTATGCGAACAGAGTGGTGTTATGGTGGTTTATTCTTTGCGCGAATTTTTTAGTATCGCAAAATTATTTCATATTGGAATATTAAAACCGTTAAACAATATCGCAATTTTAACAAATGGTGGCGGTCCTTCTATTATAGCAACTGATTTGATTGAGTTTTCGCGAGGAATTACGCTTGCGAAGTTTTCTTCTGAATTAAAAGAGGAGTTAAAAAAAGTATTACCTACAACAGCCGTGGTTCATAATCCCGTTGATGTTCTTGGTGATGCGCGCGCATTACAATATAAAAGTGCGTTGGAAATTTTGGTGAAAGAAGATAATATTGATGTTATTTTTACTATACTTACACCGCAAATGATGACAGAAATTTCCGCGACAGCCGAAGTTTTTAGCTCTTTTCATAAACAAAAACCCATTATTCCAATAATGATTGGCGGCGTGGTTGTTCAAAATGGTGTTAGCGTTTTGCAAGATAATGGTTTAGTAAATTTTGATTTTCCAGAAGACGCTGTGCGCGCGTTGGACACCCTGTCTTCACAAACGGGGGCAATGAAGAAAAAAAGAGAGGTTTCTACGCATAAAAAATTATCTCATACAGCAATGTTAGATTTTGAAAAAGCGCGACAATTACTTCAATCTTATGGCCTTATATCTGCTGGTATGTTAATAAAAAATAAAGAAGACTTAATTACTAAAATACAACAATTTAAGTTTGATGATAAAAAAATGGCAATGAAAATTGTTTCGTCAGATGTTATACATAAAACCGATACTGGGGGAGTGGAAATTAATTTAGAAGGAGAATCAGCTCTTTTGTCGGCATGGGATAAAATTATGACTTCTGTTTTGAACAATACTACACAAGAAAAAATTCAAGGTGTTTTATTACAACCAATGGTCCAAGGAAAAGAAGTTATTATTGGAATAAAAAGAGATCCAGTTTTTGGTCCTATCACGATATTTGGTTTGGGAGGTGTGTTTGTTGAAGTATTGAAAGATGTTTCAATGAAAGCGTCGCCATTTACAAAGGAAGAGGCAAAAGAAATGATTGAAAAAATAAAAGGATTTTCTGTTTTGAATGGCGTGCGTGGCGACCAACCCGTTAATTTTGACGCGCTCGTAACAATTATTATGGCAGTCGCGCGCTTAAGCGTAGAACATCCAGAAATAAAAGAAATAGATCTCAATCCTGTGATCGTCAATACCGACGAAGCAGTGATTGTTGACACGCGCTTGATTATAGGATAGATGTAGGAGTATAAATAAATAACACATTGAAATATAATCAATCCTATGAAAAAATTAATTAGTATTATTATTGTCCTTGGGCTTATTGTTGCTGGTTGTTTTTATTTTACCACCGAGAAAAAAATAATATTTAATACAATCGTTGCGAAGCGAGCTGATATTGTTCAAGAGGTTAGTGTTACTGGCAGAGTTAAGTCTTCAGAAAGTGTT
>Ga0180009_10008515_pt1 | contig 10150 bp, 11 predicted proteins | sample OS_PC_MetaG_FD_123537 | JGI IMG/M metagenome (GOLD analysis project Ga0180009, IMG submission 123537) | Groundwater microbial communities from the Aspo Hard Rock Laboratory (HRL) deep subsurface site, Sweden - OS_PC_MetaG | ecosystem: Environmental > Aquatic > Deep subsurface > Groundwater... | reverse complement strand
ATGGGTGCCTTGCCTGGAATGGCGAACATGGCTACATGGATGATGAAGGGTAAAATGGAAAAGGCCAATATACCGAGTCTTCCGGACCTGCAGGAGATTGCCAGCCTGGAAGGGGTAAAATTTGTGGCCTGCAAAATGACAGTAGATATGATGGAGCTTAAACAGGACGACTTTATAGAAGGGGTTACCATTATGACTGCTGAGGACTTCTTGAAGTATGCCAAAGATTGCAAAGTTCTTCTATATACCTGACCCATAGATATCAAAATAGTGTAGCTTTCTCCATGAAGGATATGGGTTATTATAGGGTAAACACTTAAGCGGGTTCATGGCGGATCCAATAATCAATCTTCAATCGAAACCGAAAATCGAAAGGGGAATAATCATGAAATGTCCTGGACAGGACAGCCAATACTGGAAACCGGGGGCTATTTTCGAAGTTAAATGTCCCAAATGCGGAAATGAGGTGGAATTCTTTAAGGACGATCCAACCCGAAAATGCCCCAAATGCGGCCACCGTTTCCTCAATCCCAGCCTGGATTTTGGCTGTGCATCTTATTGTCAATATGCCGAGCAGTGCATTGGGAACATTCCGCCCGAACTCCTTGCACAGAAAGATGATCTCCTAAAGGACCGGGTTGCCATTGAGATGAAGCGCTATTTTAAACAGGACTTCAAGCGCGTAGGCCATGCCATCCGGGCAGCCAGGCATGCCGAACAGATCGGTAGGGAAGAGCGTGGCAACCTGGCCGTCATCCTGTCCGCCACATATCTCCATGATATCGGAATCAAGGAAGCCGAGAAAAAACACCCCAAATCCTTTTCCCTGTACCATGAAGAAGAGGGAGTGCCTATTGCCAGGGATATTTTGACCCGGTTGAAGGCCAAAGAAGACTTGATAAATGAGGTATGCGATATCATAGGCCATCACCATCATCCGGGAACAGAAGAAAGCACCAATTTCAAAAGCGCTTACGATGCAGACATGATTGTAAACTTAGAGGAAAAGAAAAAGAAAAGCCCCACGGATCCAAAGGAATTGCCCGGTGCTATTGAGAAATCGTTTCTGACCGAAAGCGGACGTAGTTTAGCAAAGAAGGTACTTTTATAGCGTGAAAGAAATTGAGGGATTGTGAATTTTCAGGTTTGATGTTTCAGAACTTTTAAAACTTTAGGCACTTTAGACACTTTAGTTCACATTAGGCACTTATTCTAAAAAGGAGTATCTCATGAAAGTAATGCGTAAAATAATAGAAATTGACGACGAACTCTGCGATGGGTGCGGTCAGTGCGTACCCGAGTGTGCTGAAGGGGCCATACAGATTGTAGATGGCAAGGCCCGCCTTGTTTCAGAAAACTACTGTGACGGGCTTGGTGCCTGCCTGGGTGAATGCCCTAACGGTGCCATCACCATGGTAGAGCGGGAGGCAGAGGATTTTGATGAGGAAGCAGTGGAGGCTTATCTGAAAGAAAAGGAAGAAAAACCTCTCGATATCCCTCTGGCCTGTGGCTGCCCGTCAACCCAGGTTCAGACCTTTATTCCGAAGGCCTCATCCCAAGAGGCGATGGATGACATTGCACAGTCCAGGATTGAATCAACCTTATCGCACTGGCCGGTCCAGATAAACCTGGTACCGCCCATCGCTCCTTTTCTCAAGGGAGCCGATCTTTTGGTAGCGGCAGACTGTACACCTGCTGCCTATCCCAATTTTCACCAGGACTTTCTTAAAGGAAAGGTTTTAATGATAGGATGCCCAAAATTCGATGATGTGGAGGAATACATCCGGAAGTTCACAGAAATCTTCAAGATTGCCGACATCAAGAGTGTTACGGCCCTGGTAATGGAAGTGCCCTGCTGCTCAGGCCTCCCGGTAATCCTCCAAAGGGCAATGCAGGCTGCAGGAAAAGCAATCCCTGTTGAACAGATCGTGATCAGCACCCGGGGAGATATCCTGAAATTCGCGTAATCCAGATGTTATTTTACAGTTGATAAAATGGGTTGTAATACCTTGCATTTCCGGCACATCTTCATCTTATCACGCCACTTTTCCTGCACCTCACCATGGCATATCGTCCCATTGATAAACCAGCAAAGATGTCCACTTTTAAATTCCCATGCAGGACAATTTTCCCTGGTAGCCTTAGGGCACTTTTCAATCACCCAACACGGCTTCTTTTTTTTACTGGAATCCTCTTTCATGGCCAGAAGAAATAGCACCTGGCGTTCAACATGCACAGGAATGTTCCTCCATCCCTGTTCGAAGCTTTGCATGGCTTTAAGAGAAGTGCCGAGTAATTGTGCCATTTCGCATTGAGTTTTTCCCAGATGGCGCCTGATGCTTGAAAACTCCGTTTTTTCCATATAAAATTTCCCTTTTTTAAAATATCATACCACGATGTGGCCCAACGTCAAGGGCTGTACTAATTTAACGTCTCGGAAATTGTACAACTTATTGAAATGAAGGGTTTTTAGTGGCATCTTTTTTTATGCCAGCCACATGGAATAATGGAATAATGGTCAAAAACGCATAACTTCTGTGTTTTGATTAATGTTTTTTTTCGATCCATGATTTGTTTATCTTATGAATCATGATGTTTTTCAATGTGAATGAGTTGAAATAGAAACCCAATATTCCATTATTCCAATTGTGAGCGAAGCGAACTAAGTTCCTTCTTTCTTGAGGCATTTTCAAAATGTTTCCCGCTTACAGCGGGATTCAAGATCAAGGAAGGCGATCCCGCCATGGCCCATTTCGATGAGCCTGAGTGTTTTGATATCAGCAATACCTATTCTGCTGTTTACAACCGCTTTCTCGAACTTGACCTATCCGTTCTTCGGAGTAATGGAGAGTCATTTGTCTCTGACCGTGCCCAGAGGACGTGGATTTCTATTTGGGAGGGTTAGATGACCCCGATGCCATAACTGAAATTTCTTTTGTAATATATTCCATTCTGCGGTAATAAGAAAAAACGATATGAATGGAGGAAAGAATAAGTATGAAAATAGGAGAACGGGGCCAGGTGACGATCCCCAAAACGCTGAGGGAAAAATATGGCCTTCTTCCAAATATTGAAGCAGGATCGAATTCCTCCAGATTTCTTGATTGGGGCTCATGCACAGTCTAAGGCGGATATATTGCTAAGTAGAGACAGGGGTTTTTACAAGAAGTATTTTAAGAGCCTGAAGGTGATGTACTAAAGGCTCGATTAACGCTCATAAAACATGAGGTCCTCAGATGGAAAATGATATTCGTTGGATAAGAACTCACTGCGCGAGGATGGATCATGGCGGCTGCGCCGTACTCGTCGGGGTCAAGGGTAACAGGATTGTCAAGGTGAAAGGGGACCCTGATGGCTTCTTGAACAAGGGCTATATCTGCCCCAAAGGACTGGCATCTCCGGATCGTCTCACTCACCCGGATCGTCTCACTCACCCTCTGAAAAGAACGGGCAAACGGGGTGAAGGAAAATGGAAGAGGATTTCCTGGCAAGAGGCGCTTAACGAAATAGCCGAAAACCTGACTAATATAAAAGAAAAATATGGAGCAAGAGGGGTTGCCTTTGGCCTTGGTATGCCAAAAGGACTGGATCACTTTGTTTTAATTCGTCTTGCCAACATCTTTGGTTCTCCCAATGTTGTCACCTCTCAGGATGTATGCCATGCCCCTCGCGAGATAACCGGCCTTCATACCTGCGGTTTTTATCCTGTAGCTGACCTGCATCAACCGAGCAAGCTTGTGCTTCTATGGGCAAGTAATATCACTTCAACTAACGAGGAGGGTGAGATAAACAGTATGCTCCTCAAGCAGCTAAAGGATGGCACGGAACTGGTAGTTATTGACCCGAGAAAGATCGATCTGGTCAAAAAGTCTAAAAAATGGCTTCAAATAAGACCGGGAACAGATCACGCACTTGCACTAAGTTTCTTAAATGTCATTATTGAGGAATCCTTATACGATAACACCTTTGTCGAAAAATGGACCTACGGTTTTGAAGATCTAAAAGGTCATGTGAAAAAATACACCCCTGAAAAAGTATCTGAAATAACCTGGGTCCCTCCCGATCTCATCCGTGAGACGGCAAGGCTTTATGCCAGATCAAAGCCGGCAGTCATCCAGTGGGGAAATCCAATTGAACACAATATCCATACCTTTCACATTACAAGGGCATTGACCTGCCTGATGGCAATATGCGGTTACCTTGATATTGAGGGCGGCAACGTACAGGCCAAAGACCCAAAGATCATGGGGTTGGGACCATTTGTCCGAGCCGATCTTATCCCAAACAAATGGAAAGAGATGATCAGCACTCATCATGGTACCATACCCAGATTAATGACCGTCCCGCCGGCATTTTTTAGAAAAGCGATTCTTGAAGAGGTCCCCTATCCTGTTAAAGGATTCTATGCCATGTGCGCAAATCCCATGTTATCTTATGCCGACAGCCGGCAAACCTATGAGGCATTCATGAACCTCGATTTTATAGCGGTCGCTGATTTGTTCATGACCCCCACGGCGGCCATGGCAGACATTGTGCTACCCGTTGCAAGCCAGTTTGAATTTAACGATATCGGCCACTATGGACTCGGCCACGGCTACATTCTGGCTCGGCCCAAGGTCGTTGATCCGCCGGAAGAATGCTGGCCCGACATGAAAATACTTAATGAATTAGGGAAGCTGATCACCCCTGCTGAATACTGGCATGACGATTACAACGATTTCTTGGAAGATGTTCTCGGGCCAACCGGCCTCACTTACAGCCAGTTCGTAGAGATGGGTTATTTGAAAGGACCTGAAAAACACAAGAGTTATGAGGAAAAGGGTTTCCGAACTCCCACTGGAAAGGTGGAACTGAAACTCAGTGCTGCCAAGAAATTCAACCTCCCCCCCCTGCCCTGTTTTACCGGATTCCCGGAGGAGGACGACCCTGACTATCCCTTCGTATTAACCAGCTCCAAGAACCCTCACTATCTCCATTCGTCCTATAGGTGGGTGGAGAAATTGAGAAAACTTAGCCCGCATCCCCAAACTGAAATTCATCCGGAAACAGCAGCAAAATACAATATTCGTGAAGGAGATGAGGTGGTTATTGAGACCAAGGTGGGCGAAATCGTTCAAATTGCCCATCTGAGTGATGACATTCATTCCAAAGTCCTCAATGTCTCATACGGCTGGTGGTTCCCTGAAGGAAAGGCCGAATCACAGTATGAATGGGAGAAATCCAACTTGAATATGCTCACGTCTACAGAGAAACTGGGCAAAGAATTCGGCACCCCGAATCTTAAGGGAATAGGGTGCAGGATAAGACGAAAATAAACATGCTCAGCAAATTTTTTCAAAAGAACAAGCATGCCTTTAACTTTCTTATTTCTCATTATCGTGCGAAGAAGGTTGAAAGCCCTTTACATTTTTGCAGTCTTGCTGCAACATATCTGCGTTTGCATTTCGTGAAGATTCGTTGGATATGACTTGATACATAATTATTTTGAGACACGGGAAATCTATGAATCGATACTCAGGCGTTAAATATGTTTGCTTTGGCCTGGTTTTTCTATTGACGCTGTTGGTTGTAACTGCGGTACAGGCCGAACGCCCCCTTCCCAAACCAAAGGGGCTGGTCAATGACTTTGCTAATGTAATCCCATCAGCTTACAAACAAAAAATTGCCTCGGTTACCACGGAGTTACTCCAGAAAACAGGAATTTCTGTCGTAGTTGCGACTATGCCGGATATTGGGGGGGCGGAGTATAACGATTATGCCAACCGTCTATACAGCGCATGGGGAATAGGGAAAAAGGGCGAGGACAAAGGGGTTCTGATCTTTGTGACCGTCAAGGAAAGAAAGATGCGCATAGAGACCGGATATGGCGTGGAAGGCATTTTGCCCGACGGCTTGGTGGGCGAGATCCGCGACAGCTATATTGTACCCTATCTAAAACAGAATAAATACGGGGAAGGCTTGCTCAATGGTACCCTTGCCGTTGCGCAGATCATTTCCAAGAATGCGGGCATCAAGCTTACCGGTGAAATGCCAGTGAAAGCCCCTGCTAAGAAAAGTCGCTCCGGCCTTGGCTTTCTCCCCATCATACTGATTATTGCTTTTTTCATGTTTTCATCCCGCCGCCGGGGTGGATCATGGCTCTTTTTTCTGCCCTTGCTCCTGGGCGGCGGAAGAGGTTATGGTGGCGGGTCCGGAGGCAGTTTCGGCGGTTTTAGCGGCGGGTTTGGAGGTTTTGGTGGAGGCATGAGCGGCGGAGGCGGCGCTGGAGGAGGGTTTTAGGTTTTTTAAAAGTAAGAAGTTACGGGGTAACTATGGCAAAAAATGTAAAAGATCCAAAAGAGATATTTCCGGATATCACCGCCGATTATAAGGACGTTTATGATGGTGACCTTATCAGCATTATGCTTTATGGCAGTGCTACAGGTAAGGATTACCGGCCCGGAAAGTCCGACATCAATTTTATGATTGTTCTTTCTGAAGAGGGGATAGAGCGTCTTGATAGAGCATTTGAAATTGTAAAAAAATGGCGAAAGAGAAATGTTGCAATTCCACTTTTTTTGACGGAAAACTATGTGGAAACCTCTACGGACGTATTCCCCATAGAGTACCTGAATTTTAAAAGCAATTATGTGCCGGTTTATGGCAAAGATATCCTGAAAGACCTCTCATTTAAGCCTGAATTTATAAGGCTTCAGTGCGAGCGGGAGATCAAGGGCAAACTGCTTTTACTCAGGGAAGCCTATTTGGAAACATCCGGCAAAGGACGTGCCCTTAAGGGGGTTATAAGCCAGTCCATTCGGGCCTTCGTTGCGATTTTTGAGGCGCTTCTTCACGTGAAAGGGTTGGAACTGCCTAAAGAAAAACTTCAGATCATCCGGGCCACAGCCCAGGCATTTGACATAGAATCCAGTGTGTTTGAAAAACTACTTGATATTAAAGATGATAAAATAAAACCGGGCGACGATGAAATGAGAGGGCTTTTCCAGAAATATTTGGCAGAGGTTCGCAAACTATCAAAACAAGTTGATGCGTTAGGAGGATGACATGAATAAAGGTCTTAAAACCTTACTGATCATTGTTGGTATAATTATATTAATCATTGTGATCCCTTACTCGTACATTAAGGGGACATACAACAGCCTTGTGACTATGGATGAATCTGTGAAGGGTGCGTGGGCCCAGGTGGAGAACCAGCTTCAACGCCGTTACGATCTTATCCCCAATTACGTGGAAACGGTAAAAGGTTATGCGGCCCACGAAAAAGAAGTCTTTGTGAAGGTGACAGAGGCCCGTTCAAAGGTGGCAGGTGCCGGCAGTATTAATGAAAAGATTCAGGCCAATAATCAACTTTCCTCGGCCCTGTCGCGCTTGCTTGTGGTGGTTGAACGCTATCCTGAATTAAAGGCGAATACCAACTTTATCCGGTTACAGGACGAGCTGGCCGGAACGGAAAATCGTATTGCTGTTGAACGCCGCCGCTTTAATGAAACAGTAAAGGTTTATAATATCAAAATACGCACCTTCCCCACCAATATAATCGCCGGGATGTTTGGGTTTGAAAAAGCAACGTTCTTTGAAGTTCCAAAAGAGCGCCAGGAAGCACCTAAAGTTAAGTTTTAACGGTAGCAATCATTTCCCTTTCCTCAACAACCAAAGGTGCCGTGGCCTGTCTGGGCGCGGCCGTGTTATGGGCATCCAATGGAGTGGTTTCCAAATACTTAATGAATGGGGGCCTGTCACCGTTCGTCCTGGCACAGGGGCGGATGACCTTTGGGGCTATCCTGACTGTGACATGGCTATTGCTCACCCGGCCAAAGACTCTTATTATAAGGCCGCGGGACATTCTCAATTTCATGCTCCTGGGCTCCTTAGGCCTGGCAGCGGTCAACTGCTGCTATCTGGCGGCAATATCCAAGATTCCTACTGCTGCAGCTATCCTGCTCGAATACCTTGCCCCAACCCTCATTGCTGTGTATGCTTGGCGGTTTATGGGCGAACGGATGGGGCTAACAAAAATAATAGCCCTGGGCCTGGCCCTCGGGGGCTGCTACTTAGTAGTGGGTGGCTACAGCATAGACCTCCTCAATCTTAACCGATGGGGCTTAATATGGGGGCTGGGCGCGGCAGCGACTTTCGCTTTTTACTGCGTGTACTCTGAGTACAACTTGCGCAGTTACTCCCCCTGGACTATGCTCTGCTACGCCTTGATAGCAGCCAGCATCACCTTTAACCTGGCCCTTGGACCGGCACGGCTTCTCACCATGGGCTGGGACGCGAAATCCTGGCTGTTAATATTTTACTCTGTCAGCATCGGCACCATTGTCCCCTTCGGCATATTTGCTTATGGCATTGATAACCTTCGAGCCACTCGGGCGACGATAATCTCAACTTTCGAGCCCATCGCTGCCGGACTTATCGCCTACCTCTGGTTGGGAGAACGGCTGGAGGGACTTCAGATGCTGGGCGGCCTTGGCGTTCTGTTCGCTGTGTTCCTCATTCAGAAGGAAAGAGAGCGCGACCTGATGGCCCCCGCTATGATCAAGAAAAGAAACAAGTAAGCATACAACGCACTTTCTGACCCATTATAACCCATCTAAATTGAACCAATACCTGCTTAAAATCTTCAATACGCTATTTAATTATTAGATAAATCAATAAGTTAATTTCTACAAGATGGAATTCAACAGGGTGGCATTCATCTTGCAATTTGTCAACGCTTGTTAACGGCAGTAATTCATGAACGAGGACGAGGCATTCGCAGTCAGGCCTTCATTGCGCTTGACACTTAACAAAACCATTTCATTCGGAGATAAATGCGATGGCAGAAGGCTATATAAGACTCTGGGCTGCTGTACTGGAACAAGCGATCAAAGACGTTCAAGGAGATGCAAGAGCGCATAAGGGTAAAGTCAGGTCCATTTTTAGTGAAGGCGCCTGGACCTGGTTCCGCAGTGAAAGCCAGGAAATCGGTTCCTTTTTCTGGACCTGCAGCATGTTGGGCCTCGAGCCGGATTTTATCCTAACGCTTGTGGCCAAGCAAGATAACGAGATGCCCAAATCAAGATCTATGGCTTTTGGATAGTGTTCATCCACAAACTACCATCGGGCACCAAAAAAACCGTTTCTGATTGAGTCTTACTCTTAATGCTCAGGTCTGGACCCATTTGAAGGTTTGACCCTGAGGCAGAAACCGGTATAACATACAGCAGGCCAACTGGCCTGCTTTTGCATAAAGTATATGGAGAAAAGTGGAAATTTATTCTAAGTTGCTCAGTGCCAAAATATGTCTTGTCGTGGTCTCCCTCCTGATATGTGCCAGTTGTGTCACCCAGACATCTCGCCTCAGAACTGACAAGCAAACCTCTGAAGAGAAGGTTGTCCCGGAAAAAACAGGGCATAAATTATCCTTACAGATACCTGAGGAAGATATCTCCGCTCTGCAGGAGGGTGAGACAAAGGAAAAACTCCTGCCCCAGGCCGTTCCCCTTGAAAACGGTCCTCCACTTACTGAGCAAGAATCACCTACAAAACCAGCCCAGGAGATGCTTGATTCGGCCCTGGAGTTCTGTCAGGCTTCATTCGATTTTTGGGACAAGGGGGACCTGGACAATTCCCTCGATGCCCTTGATCAAGCCTATTCTCTCATCTTGAAGGTAGATGCAAGCCCTGAGGAGACTGAAATTTTACAGCAAAAGGATGATTTGCGTTTTACCATTTCTAAGCGAATCATAGAGTGTTACTCATCGAGGTTTACGGTAGCTAATGGGTACCATAAGGCTATTCCCCTTGTCATGAACAGACACGTGGAAAAGGCCATACACCTATTTACAGTGAGGGATCCCAATTTCTTTCTTGATTCTTACCGCCGTTCAGGACGATATCGTCCTGCAATCGTAAAAGCCCTGAAGGAAGCAGGGCTTCCGGAAGAGCTTTCATGGCTACCTCTAATTGAAAGTGGATTCAAGATAAGGGCGTTTTCAAGCGCCAGGGCCCTTGGTCTTTGGCAGTTTATCGCTTCAACGGGATACAAATTCGGTCTAAAAAGGGATCGGTGGATCGATGAAAGAATGGACCCGGAAAAAGCTACCATGGCAGCCATCGCTTATCTCAAAGAACTGCATCAGATCTTTGGCGACTGGGCCACGGTTCT
>Ga0180009_10008514_pt1 | contig 10151 bp, 11 predicted proteins | sample OS_PC_MetaG_FD_123537 | JGI IMG/M metagenome (GOLD analysis project Ga0180009, IMG submission 123537) | Groundwater microbial communities from the Aspo Hard Rock Laboratory (HRL) deep subsurface site, Sweden - OS_PC_MetaG | ecosystem: Environmental > Aquatic > Deep subsurface > Groundwater... | reverse complement strand
GGCATTGAAATGTCTTTATATAATTTTGAAGAGGATGTAAAACAAGAAAGCATAATTAAAACAATTGAATTCCTAAATAAGGATGAAGAAGTTGACGCGATACTTATTCAACTCCCTTTGCCAAATCATTTGGATGAAGACGCGATTATACGCGCGATTGATCCTGAAAAAGATGCTGATGGATTTCATCCTGAAAATATAAAAAAGATTTTGTCCTTGAACGGAAAAATCTTCTCTCCTTTAAATATGGGCATACTTCAACTGATCACAAGCACAAAAGAAAATTTAGAAAATAAGACAGCAGTCATAATCGCGCGCAGTAAAGAGTTTACCTCAACGCTTTCGCGCGTGCTGGATGATTTTGGAATTCGCGCGCAAATTGTGAATCCTGATTCTTCAGACGCCAAGCGCTCTCTATCAAGCGCGGACATTATAATCAGCGCCGTGGGAAAGCCAAAATGGATTACAAAAAATGACATCAAAGAAAACTCTATTCTAATTGATGTTGGAACAACTCGCGTCAATGGAAATACAGTTGGTGATATAGATTTTGAATCATGCTCTGAAAAAGCATCTTACATTACTCCAGTGCCAGGAGGCGTTGGGCCAATGACTGTTGCAATGCTTTTAAAAAATACAATATCTCTTGCTTGCGGCCGCAAACAATGATATAATATAGTCTCTGTTCTTTTTTTCAATTAGGCAGATCTAAGCTTTGAAGAATATCAGGTGAAACAGTCCCAGCATACGCTGGGCAAGCCGATATCTTTAGAGTAGCGTCTGCTTAAGCAAAACACCCCGGCGCATGCTGGGGTGTTTTGTTTTGGAGGCCACGACCGGAATTGAACCGGTGTAAGAGGTTTTGCAGACCTCTGCCTAACCGCTCGGCCACGTGGCCATATTGCTTTTTACACTGTATATGATTTTATAAAAAAAATCTAGCCCCTGATAAAAGCGTTATTGCATTGAACACATTTTGTGCTCATCATCTTAATCCAGGAAATGCGGCTTCATAATGATTAAATACATAATCGCGCGGAACACATACGTTTAATTGTTCCATGCGCAAATATTTAATTCCAAATTGTTTCGCCTCCTCTCGCGTGTACATCCATATATCAGCGCGATACGGATAGCGCACGTTCATCCTGTCTTCAACAATAAATATTTTATCTCCGTACTTATCTGGAAATCTAATTAATGTTCCTTTTGGGAGAAAATTCAAAGCAACAACTCCATCCCGAACAGGCGTCTGCCAGGCGGTTGTAAATGGCGTATCATCTGTCTGGCGCGATTCTGATGAATATGCAGTCACTGTAATCCAATGTTCCGCGACAACAGACGGCTCTCCTTCTAAAGATAAAAACGCTTCTTGCTTGCTATTAAGCGATTCTTGGCTGATTAAACGCTCTTCGCGAGAAGTTATCATATTATATGAATCAACTGCCGGCTGAGGGGCTAAAATACTGTATTCATAGGGCATTTTTTCACCATGAGACAGAGCCATATAGTTCTCGTGAGCTGCTAATGAAATATGGGGCATTCCAACATTAAAAACCAATGAAAAAACAACTGCCATAAGGCATTTTTTAATGTTATATAATTGCCGTCTTGTGAGTATCATATTGCATCTAAACCGCGGATCGCGCGATTTAAACGCAAAAAGACACCGAATAGTTTCGGTGTTCTGGAGGGGTCGAATGACTCCTTGCGGAAACAAATAGCTTTATCAAGCTAACATTAGTATAGCACATCTAAACGAAAAAATCAACCCCTTAGTTAATCAAATAATAAATCATCATTGCGGGGATTAGATTGCATGCCCAGATGCGCATACGCGCGCTTAGTTGCAATTCGTCCGCGCGGAGTTCTTTCTAAAAATCCTAACTGCATTAAGAATGGCTCATAGATATCTTCAATGGTTGCCATTTCCTCGCTTGTCGCGGCTGCTAGAGTATTTAAGCCAACCGGGCCTCCCTGGAATTTTTCTATAATAGCCGCGAGCAGCTTGCGATCAACCTGATCTAACCCAAGCGCATCAACTTCAAGCATTTCAAGCGCTGCGCGCGCCACATCCTCTGTGACAAATCCATCTGCTTTGACGTCAGCCCAGTCGCGGACGCGCTTAAGGAGCCGGTTCGCGACCCTTGGAGTGCGCCGCGCGCGCTGTGCAATTATTGTGTTCGCTGTTTTTTCAATCTGAACAGACAGAATTTGAGCGCTGCGATTGATGATTTGCGCTATCTCATCTTCTTCATAAAAATTCAAAGGATAGATCGCGCCGAATCTGTCGCGCAAAGGAGACGAGAGCAAGCTTATCCGAGTTGTCGCGCCTATCAAAGTAAAGCGAGGAAGATCTAATTTTAATATTCGAGCTGAAGGACCCTTGCCTACAACCAAGTCCAAAGCGCAATCTTCCATTGCAGGATACAAAACTTCTTCAATTGTTTTGTTCAAGCGATGAATTTCATCAATAAACAATATATCGTGCTGCTCAAGATTAGTCAAAATCGCAGCCAAGTCCCCTGCCCGTTCAATCGCGGGTCCGCTCGTCACTTTAATATTCACGTTCATCTCGTTCGCGATAACTCCAGCTAAAGTCGTCTTGCCCAAACCCGGAGGGCCATAAAGCAGAACATGCTCAATCGGCTCATTCCGCTTTTACGCGGCTGCCATGAAAATTTCCAAATTTTGTTTTACTTTATTCTGCCCTATGTATTCGGATAATGTTTTTGGGCGCAATGTTAAATCCAAAGCATTATCTTCATTGCCGCGCGCTTGTGATGATGTTATTCTATGTTCTTGCATATTAGATTAGGATATCATGTATCTAATAAAAAATGTAGGGGTCAGGCATGCCTGACCCCTACATAATGCAAATTAATTATTTTTTGCGCGCATTGCGCTTAACACGAGATATGCGGGTAAATCCGCTGCAAGGCACAATTTCAATTCCTTTTTTCTCTAAATTATCCAATAATAAGTTTAGGCCCAAAGAATCAGACGACATGTGCCCAACCATGATTACATTCAAATGATGCTTTTGCGCTTCTTCTTTCCATTCTTCTTTTAAATGCATTGAAAGCACTGTGCCGACTCCAGCATGCGCTAATCGCTCATATAATTCTTTTGCTCCATCTGTTCCGCCAGTAATTTCTGTAACAGCAATCTTGCCCGCAAAACTATCTGAAGATCCGCAGAAAATCATTGGGCCTGCTTTTTGCTTGGCTGCTTCTTGGTATTCTGGAATTGTTTTAAGAAATTTCATTACATCTTCAACATACATTAAATCTTTTTCGCGCTTTTTAATTTCTTTAGCAAGGTGTGAGGCCACATGATTATCTGCTGGAGTATGGATTGACATTATTGGAATATCCAAAATACGAGCAGCGTCAACTGACTGGCCATGATTAGACCCGGACACAGCGCGCTCAATTTCTCCGATTCTCTTGCGCATTAATTTGTCCGCAATGTTGATTGGAACTCCATAGTTAGCGTATATCTCTGTTTGCAGTTCCATAACTTCATGCAAACCAGCCAATCCTCCTGATAATGGATGGTGTCCGATTATCAAATCAACTGGATTATCAGGATGCTGGCGATTCAGTTCATTGGCAAGCATCACTTCTCCAGTATCAATATCAACTCCTACCATTGCTTTTTTGATCTTTTTTGCGAGATCACCATGAAATACGCGCGTATCAGAATATGGATTTATTAAGCGCTCTTCATCGAAATCCGCTTTTTGCTCTTCTGATAATTTGTCATATTTATCATTTATGCGCTTTAAAATTTCCTTAACCCGTTTTACGCCTCGTAAATCATTTTTTATCCCCTCTGAAATCGCTAAACTGTAGATTTGCTTTATTGTCATCATATAATTTAATAAACTAATTGCGTTAACTTACCTTATGCCTTGACATCTGTCAATAGATATGATAGTATATCCTCTTAAATAAAAATACCTAAAAAAACCCTTATTACTGCAGTCACGACAAGCATGGGGATACTATTCCAAGTACAAGATGGCTTTCAGCTATCTTTCTCTCGGAACTTATCTTCTTGACTGCAATAATAAGGGTTTTTTATTTACGAAGATAAACCATTAGACAGTTCATCTTCTTGTATCTCATCTATATCCAAACTTTCTTCATCAACCTCTTCTGACAATTTTTCCACTCCAATTAAGCATACTTCCTGCCATGGCTTATATTGGCTCAAAAATGTCTCTTTTTTAACTTCTCCATCAGGGTATGTGATAGTATAATCAAAAGACGCTTTCATTCCAGCATGCGGGGTTTCTGTGCATTTCTTTTCTCCAACAGGCAAAGACAAAGTTTCAACATATTTTGTTTCAGGAGGGGCTACCCTGCCCCAAACACTGACTTCTGACTCTTCAATAATTCTACCGTCTTTTGTTCCCCAATATTCAAAAAACAAATCACTGCCTTCAATTCTGGTTAAAATCAACACATGGTTGTGAGTATCGTTTAAAAATTTAAAATCAGGCCAAGGATCATAAATAGTGGCGTCTTTTCCAGGCCTGTGCTGCTCATCAAAATAATATGAAACAGTATATGAATGGGGCCTGCGCAATGTAATAGGCAAGCCAGCAGCTAATGTGCCTCGGAATGTTGTTGTTCCTATCTGGCATAATCCTCCTCCATATTCTGGAATTGTTTCATTTCCTTTGATAACAAGTTCTGGAAGATATCCAGTATCTTTATCAACCTTGCCAATAGTTTTTAAAAGAGAAAATTCTTCATCAGGAGGAATAAGGGTGCCATTCACAGAATCTGCTCCAACCTTAATATTGTGCCTGCGATTTTTTGGGCTTCCGCCAAAGTTTGACTTTCCCACGCCAAGAAGTTCAATAATTCCTAAATCATTTAAATCGCCAACATCTTGCTTTGGCTCTATTGTCAATACAACTGGCTCTAATTTTTCCTGTTTTTCCTCTGAATTAAAAAGCAGATCTTCCCAAGCTTTCCAAGTATCTTCTAAAGACAGTTTTCTGCCATTGGCGCTTGATTTAAATTCAACAACTTTGCCATTCTCCAAAGCAAAACGCGGCTCCTGGGGCTCAATATTAATCCTGCTCTCAAGAGGCTTAAGCAATTCAGAAAGTTTTTCTTTAGAAATTCCCAGTTCTGCTGATTTAAACCTAGAATTTGATTTTCTTACTTCAATCAAATCATTTATGCTAGTTGCAGGCCAATATATAAATTCTTTTTCATACTGAACAGTAATGCCTTTTGTATAAATAATTTTCTGCGCCTCGCTCAAAAGAGGTTCAACATCTTCTTGGGTAAATTCAGGAATATCTTTTTCTAGCTTCAGCGCGATAGGAGAAAACTCAAGAGAGCTTAGCCGCAGATGAGCCTCCATCAAGGCGCGATCATAATTAAATATAATACCGCTTTTTTCTCCCACAATCTCTGGTTTCCAATTTTTTATAACAATATGAGAATCTTGAGCTGGATGCTCTAATGATTTAAGATTCTCCTTTAATAAATTTTTAATATCCTGTTCGCGCCATTCAAAAACTGGCTCAACTTCAGATCTATCAATAACGCTTAAAAAAACTTGCTCTATATTTTTAAGAACATTTCCTGTCCTGCCATAGCTAAATGCAGTTTGCGCTGTTGCAGATATGTCGTATCTGATTAATTCATACGAAAGATCAGGATCTTCTGTTGTCGCGACAACCATTGGAGCATTAACTGTTCTATCCCTAAACACAAAAACAAGCCCATTCTGATGCAGCGCATCTATTTGGGATTGAATCGCTTTTTGAGCTTCATCAAAAGTTAATCCGCCAACAGGAATAGACCCAACCATTACCCCGGCATATATTCTGCCTTTATACGCGTATTCATAGAATTTAGACACTGCAAAGCTCAAAAAGATAAAAACTAAAAACGCTATAAGCAGCCGGTCCCACAATTTTTTAGTTTTTCTTTTGAGCATAGGAAAACTGCTTTTTACTCAATTTTTAATAAATAGTTCACTAACTCTATGGCTATATCTGAATCAGTATTTTCTCCGGCTGCAATTAATGCTAATTCAGCATCTCCGCCAGAATGCAGGGATGCGGGCAGATCTTCTTTATTAACAGAAAATGAGCCGCCTTGCTTAAGCATGACTTTGTAAATTCCACTGTGATCGCAAACAACTTTCGCATTCATATTATTCCTCGCTAACTCTGACTGAAATGCTTTTCTGTTTTTTAGAGCGCGGCAAGCGCACTGTTAAAACTCCATTCTTCAGGCTTGCGTTAACTTCGCCTGTTTCAACTTCAACTGGCAAAATAATTGATCTTGAAAACCCGCCCCAATAGCATTCTTGGTAATAATAATCATCTACGCCTTCTTCTTTAGACTGGCTTCTCTCGCCGCGGATTGTGAGCATATCGCTATTGATTGATATATCAATATTTTCTGGCTTAACTCCCGCGATTGTTGATACAACAACAATCTCATCTTCTGTGCTATATACATCAACAGAAAGCTGGCCTTCATAATTTTCATCAAGCCAGTCTTTTTTATCCTGCTTTTGCTCTTTGTCCGCGTCTTGTTTATGGGCTTCATGTTCTTGTTCTGCTTGCGTGTTTGCGTCAATTTCCTGGTCTTCTTCTGCCTCCTCTTTGATGCCAGCTAATTTGTTCAAAAAACTTACCATATTTATTTTTAAAATTATTATTATTCTATTTTTATTATTATATCAAAAAACACCTCACTTAAACAAGGGAAGTGTCTTTTGGTAGCCCCAAGGGGAATTGAACCCCTGTTACCAGGATGAAAACCTGGCGTCCTAGCCACTAGACGATGGGGCCTTAGTGGACAACGCTGATTATATATATATATATAAGTTTCGTCAATGCCAAAAAAAGCACCCTGCCTCTCGACTATGTTCGAGACTAGGTGCTTTTATTTTAAATTTCTGCTAACATTAGCGCATATGAAAATTCTTGGAATTGAAACTTCTTGTGATGACACATGCGCCGCGCTTTTGGATATAAAGCGTGGAAAATTTAATGTGCTCAAAAGCATTGTTGCGTCCCAAGCAAATCTGCATAAAAAGTATGGAGGCGTGGTTCCAGAGGTTGCGGCACGAAAACATGTTGAAACAATAATACCTGTTATCAGCGAGGCAATCAGACAACAACGATCAAAAGTTGACGTGATTGCCATAGCAAGCGGTCCAGGACTTATATCATCTTTGCATGTTGGTGTTGAAACTGCCAAAGCATTATCCCTTGTATGGGACGTGCCTTTGATAAAAGTGAATCACATTGAGGCGCACATCTACTCTGTATTGTTGAGTGTAGGTGTGAGGCATGCCTCGCACTTACCATTTAAATTCCCCGCAATCGCGCTAATCGTCTCTGGCGGGCATACAGAATTAATCCTGATGCGCGACCACGGCAAATATTCCCTCCTTGGCAGAACCCGCGATGACGCGGCAGGAGAAGCATTTGACAAATCAGCAAAAATGCTCGGCTTGCCTTATCCCGGAGGTCCGCAAATCTCGCAACACGCACAGCATGGCGATCCGCGCAAGTATGATATTCCAAAGCCAATGATACATGAACCAGGATATGAATTCTCTTTTTCTGGAATGAAAAACGCAATCAGATTGCTTATTGAAAATTTCGGTACAGACGCCCCATTGGGGCGTCTCTCTCCCGACCTCTGCGCTTCCATTGAGCAAGCAATCATAGATGTACTAACAAACAAATCCATTAAAACAATCGAGCATTATAAGCCAAAGACATTCATCTTAGCTGGCGGAGTAAGCGCGAACAAAAAACTGCGCAAAACATTAAAATATGCTTTGCCAAAATCAACACAATTTCTTGCGCCTGATATAAAATTCTGCATGGACAATGCCTCTATGGTTGCTGTGGCCGCATATTTTCATGCAAAAAACAAAGAATATATTCCCTACCACAAATTAACAGCAAATGCGAACTGGGAACTTGTCTAAAATAAAAATTCCAAAAATTGCCGGGGTGTTATAATATGCGCCGCGCATTCGTTCTAGTTCAAGCTGTCTAGGTCCTTGCTCATGCGCAATAGTCAAGTCAACAAGTTCAAAAACCCTATCAAGAGAATTATTCCTGCGCTCAATATCAACCACAACTTTGACCATGTCGCCGAAGATTTCCTGGGCAAGCCTTTTGAGCTTGTCTTTGTTGATTTTCTCTCTTATAATTTCTATTGCTGGCATTGAATTTTTTCCTAAAATATGGTAAATTATCTATATGAAACATACCTATAACAAGCAAAAAACACAAGCAGTATGGGATTATGACATCGCCACCGCGAACTTCTCAAATCCATGGGTAATGCGGTGGTATTTATCGCGCAGAATCAATTGGGCTGATTGGAAAGGGCTTCGCAAAAAAGATATAAAAGAACATCTTGAGCATCTTGATATTTCGCACGGAATGAAAAAATTACTAGCAAAAGCAGTGCATGCAATTAACTAAACTGCAAAAACAAACTCTTGACGCGATAAGCCAAACAGATCTGGTCAAGTATTTTTATTGGACTGGCGGCACACTGCTTTCTGCGCATTATCTGCATCACAGAACAAGCGAAGATTTGGATTTTTTTTCTGATGATTTAATACAAGAAGAAGCTGTTCTCGCTCAAATAAACAAAATCAAAAAAATGCTTGGATTCACAAAAATGCGCCATATAACAAATCTTAATCGCCAGCAATATATTCTGCAAAAAGGCAAAGAACAGCTAAAACTTGAATTTGTATATTTTCCGTTTAAGTCAATCTCAAAGCCAAAAAAAGTACGGAATTACCCGGTCAAAATCGCTTCATTGAAAGATATCGCAGTAAACAAAATTTTCGCGCTATACGAGCGTGGAGAACCAAAAGATGCAATAGATCTATATTACATAAACAAAAAAGAAAAATTCAACATTGATGAACTTTTTAAGCTTGCCACGAAAAAATTTGATAATATCGACAAAGCAACTTTAGCAAGTAAAGCAATAGAAGCAGTAGAGCGGATTGATGAAATAAAACCTTTATTAGAAAAAAAAGTAAACACGCAAAAACTAAAATCAGAAATAGAAGACCTGTTCAGCAAATCAGGGGCTAAATATTTATCAACTCTTCTGGTATAATATGACTGACAAAAATATCCCAAAAGCATATGAACCCAATAAAGTAGAAGATTCTATTTACAAAAAATGGGAATCTTCTGGTTTGTTTGAGCCAAATAAGAAAGCAGACAATAAGCCTTTCTCAATTTCAATGCCGCCGCCAAACGCGACCGGCACTTTGCACCTTGGACATGCTGTTATGCTTGCGATTGAGGATATTATGGCGCGTTACGCGCGCATGAAGGGAAGACCGACTCTTTGGCTTCCTGGAACAGACCATGCCGCAATCGCGACTGAGAATAAAGTTGAAAAAGATCTTTTGAAAAAATCTAAAAAAACCAAGCAAGAGCTCGGGCGTGAAAAATTTTTAAAAGAAGTAAATGATTTTGTCGCGTCCTCACAGAATACAATCAAAAAGCAAATGCGCAAAATGGGCGCGTCCTGCGACTGGTCGCGCGAGAGATATACTTTGGATGAGGGACTTTCCAGATGCGTGCAAGAAGTGTTCATCAAGATGTATAATGATGGATTGATTTATCGCGGACATAGAATTGTTAACTGGTGCACAAGATGCCAGAGCACTTTAGCGGATGATGAAGTTGAATACAAAGAGCAATACGCAAAATTTTATTATTTAAAATACGGCCCTGTCACAATTGGAACAGCTCGGCCAGAAACAAAGGTCTTGGATAAAGTAATTATTGTGCATCCAGATGACAAGCGATACAAAGAATATATTGGAAAATCTTTAAACGTGCCTTGGATTGATGGAACAGTAAAAGCAATATTTGTCGCGGACAAAGCAGCTGACATGGATTTTGGTTCTGGCGCAATGACAATCACTCCTGCGCACAGCTTTTTAGATTTTGATTTAGCGAAAAAATATGGCTTTGAAATTAAGCAGATTATCGGGCCAGATGGAAAATTGACTGAAAACGGCGGCAAATTCGCTGGCATGGATGTGCGGGAAGCTCGCGAAGCAATTGTAAAAGAGCTTGATAAAAAAGGTCTAATAGAAAAAAT
>Ga0180009_10008512_pt1 | contig 10152 bp, 11 predicted proteins | sample OS_PC_MetaG_FD_123537 | JGI IMG/M metagenome (GOLD analysis project Ga0180009, IMG submission 123537) | Groundwater microbial communities from the Aspo Hard Rock Laboratory (HRL) deep subsurface site, Sweden - OS_PC_MetaG | ecosystem: Environmental > Aquatic > Deep subsurface > Groundwater... | reverse complement strand
TTTCTTCCGTTCATGCTGAGCCTGTCGAAGCAGCGCTTTTTACTTGCCTCAAAATCGGTATTCGCTCTTAATCCAGCCCCGCATAGTGCCGCAGGGACGAACGGTTTCCAGGACACACATCATGCTGCATTCCTATCTCACCGCGGTGCGTGAGCTCCCCAGGGCGCCCCGTCTTTTTCTTATCTTCACGGCGGTCAACGTCTTTTCCTGGCAATGCATCGCCGGGCAGGCGCTGGTTCTCTTTGCCCGCGCCCTGAATATGCCCCCGGCCTGGGTTGGGTTGCTCCTTTCCTTTGTTCCCATTTCCATGCTGCTGGTTGTGTTTGCCGTGCCCCTGGTTGAGTGGCTTGGTTCTCGGAGATTGTTGATGTGGACCTGGCTTGGCAGGAATGTCCTGGCCATGTCGATTTTCCTGCTTCCCTGGGCGGTGCTCCGGTGGGGGGAAACCGGCGGGTGGCATGTGCTGTTGTTCGCCACCCTGGCGTTTGCTCTCGTCCGTGCCCTGGGGGTGGGTGCCTGGTATCCATGGCTGCACGAGATCGTTCCCCGGCCGCAGCTTGGCTCCTATTTCTCCATTGAATCCGCCATGAGTCAGGTGGTCATCATTACCGTTACCCTCAGCATGGGATTGGTCCTTGGTCTGGGGCAGGGGTTGAGCCGGTTTTTCCTGCTCTACGGGGCAGGAATTGGCGCGGGATTGTGGAGCGTGCAGCTTCTCAGAAAGATCCCGGGCGGAGAGAGCGGCGCGGGAGCGGATCTCGGGGTTTCCGGTCATCGGCCCGCTCTGCGTCAGGCGCTGGCGGATCGTGAGTACCGCCGTTTTTTCTTCCTCGCCATGCTGGGGGCCGCCTCGCTCATGTGGCTCAATGCCGCCTCGGTGATGTATCTGCGCGACATGCTCTTCTACTCCGAAACCAGGATCATGCTGCTTCTTGCCGCAGGCGGAATCGGGGTGGCCTGTACCGTCCGTTTCTGGGGCAGGGCAGCGGACCGCTTCGGCAGTGTTCCGGCCATGATCCAGCTTCTGGCAGCGCATGCGCTGGTGGCTTTCTCTTGGTGGGGGCTGCTGCCGGGCGGCAAGATAACCGGAGTGCTGGCGGTGGCGGTTGTCGTTTTTACGGCGATTTTCAATGCCGCTTTCACCATGGTCAGCGCCCGGGGCATGCTCTGCCGGGTGCGCGACGAGGGAAGGGTGGCCTATACCAGTCTCTGGATTCTTGGAATCTCCACTGCCAACGGCTTGCCCCCGATTGTGGCCGGGTTGCTCATCGACCATCTGGGGATGCTCGGGTTCAGGCTTTGCTTTTTCATCGCAGGCTGTGTCGGCCTGGCTGCGGCTGGGCTCATGTTCGGACTGTCGGCGGAAGAAGGGAAGCCGCCCATACACGAGTTGCATCATCTGATCCGTCCGAGTCAGCCATTGCGCTCTTTGGGCAGGGTTTTCTGGATTACCCTGGGGTTTGGAGAAAAAAAGGGAGGGGAGTCAGCCGGGGATGGGAAATGAGCTGGAGAAAGGAGAAGGAAACCGGGAAGTGGCCGCATGAAGATACTCAGTATACAAGACAATAATGGACTGTCGGAGTTCGAACTATTTTTGCAGGCGGTTTCCGGCAAACTCGCCGCTGCTATCTGTAAAAAAATGCAAGCCTATGCTGAGCTCAATGACATCTACAGTTGCAGCAGCTTGAAAATTCTCAACCCGAAGATATGGGGGTATAAAGGAACCATTTACAAGCTGCGCGTAGATTGCGGTAAAGAGTCCGCCCGCGTACTGTTTGTAAAAACACCGGACAACGACCTTGTGCTCTTGCATGGGTTTATCAAGAAAACCCGAAAAACACCGAGCAGAGACGCAAAAATTGCAATGGCAAATCTTGAGCGGCTAAAAAACAACGTAGAGCTGACTCAATTGCCATTGGCAAAGTATTCGCTCTAAACGTTCGGATTCCGGAATTCGAAGATACTGCCCGGCACCCTTGGGCTGGTGGTGGCAGGGATGATGTTTGGAGTGTCAACGGAGGAAGGGAGGCCGAATATCAGTGAGCTGGGGGAGTAGAAAATAGGGGCATGTCTCGAATGGCGCTGGTTTAAGGGTTTTTCTTGTCTCAAATGGCCTGAAATGATTGAATAAAACTACCATTTTTAATGGACTCATAACAACTGCCCTTCGACAGGCTCAGGCCGAACGGAAGGTGTCTTGATATATTTTTCTTCCGTTCGGCCTGAGCCTGTCGAAGCACCAGTTTGAATCAATTTCCGAGTTGTTGAGAGCCTGTCATGTTTAGGAGTTGAATGGAGTTTGACACCGATCAGCTACCATACTGAAAAGTCATAAACTAGCGCCATTCGGGGATGTCTCTGTTTTTTTTAAAATATCGGATTACCATTGATCTTCAGCCGGGTTTTCCCCGTTATTCCGGCGAAAGCCGGAATCCAGAGAAATTAGCTACCGTGCCTGGATTCCCTCAATTCACAAACGAAGTGCAACACGTTGGTAAGGTGTTGCCATAAAGCACGCGTGATGAGCTGGTTGACGCATGGACCTATGTGTTGGCTGAAGTTCGAGGGCAATCAGATTGAGATATGTGCTGCCTCGCTTCACGGGGTAAACAAGGTGTCGTCCAGAAAAGTATCGACGACAAGATTCCGCAGGAATACGACCTCTTTTTCCCCGCTACCAAAGAGTTTCACCACCTTGACCGGCAAGCGGAGCTTTGGATGGATCCAGACCAGATAGGTTGTCTTACCCCCTTCCACACGAATCCCCGGACAGACAAGATTTTCAAGCGTTTCAGGCGGCAGGCTGCTAACCGACCCTTCCCGACCGCTCTCCTGTATGGCCCGGATCAAGGCGCCGATGTCGGACTGGTCCACGGTATGTCCTTTTGCATCGGTGATCAGCCGGTTTCCCGGATCGAGATCAAAGGCGAAAAACCATTGCCCAAAGGGACGCAGGGTCGCCTTGTTTGTGATGGGATTGAAAACAAGCAGCGACCCTTTATGGGGCTGGATAAAATCCATCCGGATAAATCCCGGCTTTTTGTAGGTGTACAAAATCTTGCTGCGCTCGCCTTCTCCCTCGGAATCAAGAAGGGTGGTGTAGTTCGTCAAGGCATTGAACTTGGCACCCATCTCGGAAAGCAGGGAAATATCTCCGCCCCAGGCGGGAACGGCAACGACCAGGCATATCCAGGCCAGAAGCGGTGTTGCGACCCGGCGGATCATGCGGCGGCAGCCATCCGGGCAAGGTGCAGCGTAAAGCCATGCTTGCCCTTTGCCATGATCCGGTGGTGGTTTCTGGTAAAGCACCCCTTCAAAACCGGTGAAAAAAGGCTCATCCAGGTTTTGGTGATCCGCACATTAAGAGAAAAGCAATTTCTGGTTCCCCTTCGGCTTTCCTCTATGCGACAGGTGCAGACCCCTTCGATGTCTCCGTGGATGTCGGCGATGATCAGGGCATGGCTGCTGGACTCCCGGATTACGGCATTGATCTCAAGCCGATAATGCAGCGGGCTTTTCCACCCGGTTGTGTAACGTTTGCCTTCCATGCCCACAGGCAGTTTGTCGGCAGAATGTGAGAATTCCAATCCTTTCCACCAAACAGGCCAATCCTCCACATTGACGATGCTGTCCCATACCTTTTCGACAGGGGCTTCCACGACCCATTCGTCCTCAAAACGGTAATTCCGCCACCGATCCAGCCATGAATGCAATATTCCCATGTGTGCTCTTACCCTGTCGGTTGTCAGATGTTCTTGGTTGATTTGTCTTTACGGTACTTCAGATACCCGTGCAGAAACCAGCCGATTATGACCCCGATGGCCAACAGGGAGAAAATGAGCAGGGAGCGCGACATCTGGATCGACCAGAATAAAAACTGGATCTCCACGGCGGCGATGTTTTGAATGATGAAGAGAACAGCAAGGCCGACAAGGGTGAGGATGAGAATCAATTTGTAATTCATTGGCTTATTCTCCCTGCGTGTTTTCTCGGGAATAACGTGTGCGCAACCAGATGATCTCTCTGCAACCGCTAGGCATTTCCGCTTATCCCATCGGGTACAGAATCTCTTGGTTGACGCTGTCACATTCTTTCAGGATTTGTTGTGAAAGGACAATTTCCGAGGCTTTGAGCGTATCGTCCAGTTGCGAAGGATGCGTTGCTCCGACGATGGTGCTTGGCACAAAATCAAAACTGAGTGTCCAGGCCGCTGCCAGAGTTGCCGGAGCAAGCCCATGCTGTATGGCGATGGCTGCATATTTTTGTGCCGCGGCAAGCGAGCGGTCGTTGGCAAATCTCCCGGCCTGCGCTTTCATTCTCGGATCAGGGTTGTTCAGGTAATCCCCGAAGCGAAATCCGTCCCATTTTCGGTCGGGCTTGTACTTGCCGCTCAACACTCCACCGGCCAAGGGCGAGAAGGGGAGCAGTCCGACCTGTTCTTTTTTGCAGACGATGGCAATTTCATCCAGGAAGCGTCTGTTGAGCATGGAAAAGTTGTTCTGGATGCTCTCGAATCGCTTGAAGCTCCGGTAGCGGCTGGTCTCCAGGGCTTTGGTCAACCCGTAGGCGTTCTCGTTCGAGGTGCCGATATAGCGCACCTTTCCGCTCCGGACGAGTTGGTCAAGCGCTTCAAGGCTCTCTTCGATGGGTACCACGGTGTCAGGCCAGTGGACCTGATAGAGATCAAGGTAATCAGTCTTGAGCCGCCGCAAGCTCCCTTCAACAGCAGTAGTGATATGAAAGGCATCGATGGCCGTAAGTCCATGCCGCACCGGGGGAACGAACCAGCCATTGGCCGCCCCAGCGACTTTCGTGGCAACGATCACTGAATCCCGAGGCTTGCCTGCCAGCCACTCCCCGAAGATTGCTTCCGTGATCCCATAGGTTTCTGCTGTTGGCGGGACGGGATACACCTCGGCCGTATCGTAAAAATTGACGCCATTGGCATAGGCCTTATCCAGGATTTCAAACGATACTTTTTTATCGCATTTTTTCCCGAAGGTCATGGTCCCCATGCAGATGTTGGAGACTCTCAGGCCGCTTTTTCCGATGTAGTTGTATTTCATATTGGTGGTCGTGAGTTTTTTTTAAAAGGGCAAGGAAAAGCAAAGAAAATGCTTAACGCTCAAGGTCACTTGCGCCGCAACAAAACTTGTCGCGTCAGCGCCGCAGACGTTTACGGCGTCAAGTGAACCGCCTGGTTCGGCAATTATGTTTTGAAATGATCAATTCTTAATAATGCTGTATTGCTCGTGTTCGTTCTTTGGCATTTCGGAGTAAATTTTCCCATTCAGGGCACGACCTGCTTTCTTTTTATTAACCCCCCCCCACTGTTTGAAGAAAAAGGGGACTTTAGAAGCACCACATTTTTTTTGAATATCAAGCACCCATTTTTCTTCAATTGGTCTAGCTCCAGGCCCACTTTCTCCGCCGACAATAACCCACTGAATATCAGTAAGGTCAATATCTGGCATTGGGCCTAATAGTGGCTCAAGAGATAAGAATTTCAATGCTGCAGGTACTTTTCTCAGATATTCAAGACGAGAAAGGTAGGTATCTTTTTCTATTGTAACTCCCATCCAAATATTCTTTGCCCAATCAAGTGATGGTGCTAAATCTGCAAGTCTCTCAGCTCTTTTTGTAAGCACTTGGAACCGATGCCAATGGGCCTGTTTCATTATGCTGAAAACTTGCTGAATAAACTCGAGAGGTACTTCATTGTGAAAAAGGTCACTCATGGAATTCACGAAAATTGTTCGTGGTTTTTTCCATTTCAAAGGGGCGCTTAAAGTATGAGGGTGGAGAGTAACATCGAAACCATTGGCATAATTTGCTTGCCCCATAGCCATTAATCGATGTGCCATACGTTCTGCGTAGCAATTAGTGCATCCATCGCTTATTTTTGTACAACCTGTAACAGGGTTCCAAGTTGATTCCGTCCATTCAATCTTAGAGCTACTCATTTAACTTCCTATCCTAAAAGACACCTTTCTGGCACTTGGGTCGTTGTAATGTTTGTAAGAAATATAGAATCCCTTTGCTGGCTCACCGTCTAAAGAAATTACTTCCAGTTTATTAGCGCCTTGGGTCATAGATTTTAATACTTCATTCGAGTGTTTTGGCAAATAACCGTTTTCAAGCCCAAATAAATACACCTGCTTATTTGTTACAGACTCGTTATTTTGTATGAATTTTAAAAGTTTTTGAGGGTACTCACTGTGTTGAACGCCACTGAACAAGGATTGTTGAGGTGATATAGTAAATCCTTTGCCATTTTCAGTGTCAATTTTCCATTTCGCCTCCAGCATTTTTTCAAAACCTAGAATGTTTGATGTGAAAAAAAACAGGCAATATGTATTAACCTTATCTCTCTCAAGGGTGAATGAATCTACAAAGATATTTTCTTCGTCAAGATACGCTTTAAATTGATATCTACACTTATCAACAAAATCTTTCACAGAGTTAAATTGTGGAGTTGACCCACAAAACAAATCCGTTAAAAACTCAGATAAGGGATCGCTACCACAAAAATTTGAATGTGTGCATTTGTTGGCAAAACGATACATATGTGATGCTGGAAGGAATAAAAGAACTTCAGTGTTTTTCAAGGACAATACTTGCTTGATATGCTTAGGATGAATGTTTTTGTAGCCATAAGGATCTATGAAAAAAAGTGCCTTGGCCTTATTCGTAGAGCTAACTTTATTTATTGAATCAAAGAGAACTTCTTCAAATTCTTTATCATGATAATGTATTGTAACATTGCTTGGAATAAACTCTTTTTTTACTATTGATTCTAGGCGATCAACCTTCTTTACGCCTTCAATAATTTCTGACATTCCATTGTCATTGAATGTCACGGAAACATTTATTGATCCCCCTACATTTGAAGCACTATTGCGCTTTAAAGCATCTAGTGCAACTAATGGACTTCCCTTTAAATTATCTTGGTATAAACCTTCACCACAAAGCAAATCAAACAATAAAATATTATCTACATATTTTGTGCGGCTCAAAATACTCAAATATACTGATAGGTATTCACCGTAAAGTGATACTTTGGCTTGGGAATGTTGAAGAAGTTCAGCCTTTATGTTTCCAATTTTTTTTTTCATTCTGAATATGGGTGAATTGGTTTATTCCATCTTGCCGAACGTTTACAACACCAGCCAGCCACAGGATGACCAGAAAAAAACAAAGAAGCTTCTTCTGGTCTGGTGAATGTGCTGGTTCGGCGACTTTTGCCGTTTAACTTGTTGATATCTATAATATTGTTCCATCATTATGCAATAGGCATATTTGCAAATGCTTTTTGAGGAACAGGAGAGTAGTTTGCCAAAATCGAATCTATATCTCCGTCGGCCTTAGTGCCTATAATAACTCTTTTAGGTGCTATTCCTGGCTTCCAGTGCTCTCCAAATGCGATATATTGCTTTCCGCTAGGGCTTGTTCTAATTTGTTTCTTGGACGCAATTCCTGTGAAAACGCGAGCCTCAGATGCAATAGAGGGGTAGGCGAAAATACGCAATTCCCGTTCGTCCTCATAACATGGGTCTTTGTGGGTGGCACAAAACTCCATCAACTTTCTATATACCGCACTGTCTGCCCACATTCGATCCCATTGAGGTTCAACTCTAATGTCATTTCGAGTACGAATGATCTGAAGCAGTAGCTGTTGAGTAAGTTGATAACACAATACTCCAAAGTCATGTCCTTTTCTATCGACACCATATTTTACTTCTGCCATACCCAATGATTCATAATTCGATTTCCACGAATCCAGATCTAACATTCTCTGCACATCATTTTGGTCAAACTGTAAACAGTAGCCTTTATGTCCGTTGTATAATTCCCAAAGTGTACGGATGCCTCTTTTATCGTGGTCTTCGGTTTTTCCTCGTGCAAAGGAAGTTACATATAGATGCCCATAGCCGTTGTCCGTTGATTGAAAGAACTGCCTGAATTGATTCGTGACATTCTCGCATGTGGTTTCAATGTTGTGTCCGGGCAGCTTTTTTTCATTAGGTATTAAACCCATGACCTTTTCAATAGCTGCTTGATAGAGCTGTTGCCAGCCATAGAAGAATTCTGAAGTGTCGTTAACTTCTAGGAAATTTGTTGCCCAAAAAGTCCTAGTTTTTGCGATACCCTCCAGACCTGCACGAGTTGTGTAATGGGATAGTAAACTCATTGAGTTTCAGTTTCATTTAACTAGATTATAGAGAAAACATTATTGCCTGCCGAACGCAAAGCTAAGACGCGCGCCCGGCTTGGACCAACTAACTTCGAGATGAAATAAAGTTGGCCGAAGCCGGTTCAGCAAAGCGCAAGTTTGCGCGTCGTGCTTGAGCGTATTGTTAGCTGCTTTGTTTTGGTTGGGCTAGACGTCTCATTACTTTTTAAAGAATATGGCAACGCCAGATGCCCAAGATTCATAAGTACCAAAGCCTTTAGGGATAAGACCTTCATCTGTAATAATGACGGCGTTCGCACCTAGTGCGGAAGCTTTAGACCTTATGGCGTTATGCATTTTAGCGGTGTCTGTGCTCGCAAATCCTGTAACAGTAACAGTGCCTAACTCAATAAAAGCCTCGTTTGGTTTTGTTTTTAGTATTTTGACACTGGCAGGCGATGTCGGCTCGTAATAGCCTTCAGCTGTTTTTGTTATGTCGACAGTTGCGCAGGCAGTCAGCGAGGCCATAAATGTGATACACAGTACCAATTTCAACAATTTCATCATTATTTCTCCTTAGTGTATTTGATTGCAGTTGCAGCGATGCGCGAGTAATAGCTTGTGTGTTCTTGTTGTTTTGCCCATTGCTCTCCTGTGGAAACATAGCCACCGAGGTGAGAAACAATGACAGCATCAGCGCCAATTCTGGCTGCTTTTTTTCTCATGTCATGAGCATCTTCTCCCCTAGATTGGAAGTCAGCTATAACTATAAAAGGGCGGCTTGGTTTTTCGTATAAAATTTCAACCTCCTCAATTGACTTTTCAGGGTACCTTTCAGCCAGGTAGTACCGGTTTGCAACATCCTGTGCGCACCCGAAAACCAGAAGTGAAAACAACAGAGAGAGTAAGAGAGTTTTCATATTGAGCCCTCAAAATGAAATTTGAAATTAATGTTAATAAAGAAGGTCATTTTTTATGAAGAGCTAATCGTTAATTTCTTTTGCAGCTAACAATAGTATTATCGAGCTAGCTCGAGTTGTTTTTCTTTTGCTCGATTTCCGGCCCTTTAAATGATCTGTGTGGGCAATTCCTGAGCGTTTTTCCTCTTAAATAGCTACATATCCACCCCATATGAGGGTGTTATCGAGCAAGCTATATAATTCCGGCTAAAAATAGTCGGGGGTGTTATCTGCCCACAAAACTGCTGCATGGAGCATCGCATATTCCATGGCTACGCGTCAAGTTAGGAGAACGAGAACGGTTATTTTCTCGCCGCTCCGCTTTCCTTATCAAACAAAACAGGGGGACGGAGCCCGGTTTATTTCACTCCTTATTGCGTTCAACTGTAAGGAGCTTTCCTGAGTAGTAGTCAAGCAATAGTGCGGATCGTAACACACCGTTTTCTCCCTGGACGTTACAATTTATATAACGTGTGGGTCCAATTGTGATCATTCCGTGATGACTGTGGATATGGCCGAAAATATGATATTTGGGTTGTATTCTGGCCACGGCACCGGCGAGATCGGCACAGCCATGCGATATGGGTCCATCCTGGTCAAAAATGCCCAGCGGTGGTGCATGGGTTACCAAGATATCGATTTTTGCTGGGATCATATCCCATTTTTCTTTCAGGGCTTGCCCTCGGGGCAAGGCAAAGGCATCGCAGGCATAGTCGTTAAATGTTGGTTGCCAAGGCGTTCCGTAGATGGTGATTCCGGCAATAACAACACCTTCATCCTGAAGATATACCGCGTTGGATAAAAGGGATTTGGCTTTTTCCGGGTCACGTGCCAGCCTGTGGTCGTGATTGCCTCCAATGACAATTTTATGCGTATGGGGAAGACTTCCCAGAAAGGTGTTAAAGTTCGCAACATCTTGCGAAGTTCTGCAATGGGTCATATCGCCGGCAAATATTAAAATATCTGCATCGGGGATATGTATTCTTCCGTGTGTTGCGTGGGTATCGCTGAAAAGAGCTA
>Ga0180009_10008511_pt1 | contig 10153 bp, 11 predicted proteins | sample OS_PC_MetaG_FD_123537 | JGI IMG/M metagenome (GOLD analysis project Ga0180009, IMG submission 123537) | Groundwater microbial communities from the Aspo Hard Rock Laboratory (HRL) deep subsurface site, Sweden - OS_PC_MetaG | ecosystem: Environmental > Aquatic > Deep subsurface > Groundwater... | reverse complement strand
GTGATTCTCTATAGACAGCGACAACAAGTCGGTCAGCTTTCCAACGCGCTGAAGTTAACGGGCATTAAGGACTCTATAGTGAAAAATCGTTTTGAGGTCAAGCGGGAATTTGGGGGTCGTTTTGGATGTAATATATTTTTCCTGAAGCTTTTCACGAAGGTGCGGATTTGATTTCGAAATAATTACCTTAAGTTTCTCAGATTTCAACCAATAATATTGAAATATACTATTTATTCTAAAGATATTATCAATATTATCTATTGGACTTTTACCGGACGATTGTATAATGAATTCTGGGTATTTAGCTGTGAATCGATTTATTTTTCAGCATGATTTTTTAGTACGCCTATAACAGGAGGAAAGGATGCGGTCGAAAAGATTTCTATTAAAGGCTATCTCAAATGCATTAATGATTATGTTTGTATCATTAATAGCATCAATTCTTTATGCCGGAGATTTGGATACATTCAAAAATGGAGAAGGAACCGTTAAAATCTCAGGCGGAACGGCCCACATTCCTGTAATGAAAGAGGCTGCTAAAAGGATAATGCAACTAAATCCAGACATTCAAATCAGCATTGCCGGAGGTGGCTCCGGCGCGGGGATTAAACAGGTTGGCGAAGGGTTGGTTGATATTGGAAATTCTGGAAGAAAGGCGACTGATGAAGAAATCCATAAATATGGTTTAAAAATGTTTAACTGGGCCATCGATGGAGTGGGCGTTGTTGTAAATCCAAAAAATAGCGTCAAAGTTATCAGTAAAGAAGGGCTGAAAGATATTTTTTCCGGTAAAGTTAAGAGCTGGAAAAGCCTTGGCGGGCCGGATAAAAATATTAATGTTTATACAAGAGACGAAGCCAGCGGAACAAGGGAAGTATTTTGGGGAAAGGCGCTGGACAAAGGGAAAATCACAGCTAAGGCTAATGTCGTCGTATCAAACGGTGCAATGAAATCAGCAATTGCCAATGATCCTTATGGCATTGGATATGTTTCAGCGGGACACATTGACATGAGTGTTTCCCCCGTTGCCTTGGACGGTGTTTTGCCCTCATTGGAAAACGTTAAAAATGATAAATACAAGGTTGCCCGAGGTCTATACAGCAACACCAAAGGAGAACCTTCCGGCCTGACTAAAAAATTTATTGAATATCTGTTCAGCGCCGAAGGACAACAGATCGCATCTCAAAAAGGGTTTATCCCTGTTAAATAATAATGCGCTTTGAACATATTTTAGAAAAGATTTTTTTATCAGCCGCTATTATAAGCGTATTCGTGACTGTTTTTATTTTCGGATTCATGTTCTTTCTTGGCTTTCCCTTGATTGAGGGAGGCCATTTTTTTCGCCTTCTCACCCAATCATGGATGCCGGATCGCGGCATTTACGGTATCTATCCAATGATAATCGGTACGCTGTCTATTGCCTCTTTGGCGCTTTTTTTTAGTTTTCCATTGAGTATTGGCTGCGCTGCCCTGATATGCAATGCGGATGGCGGAAAACTTTCGTGGATGTTAAAGAAAGCTGTTCAACTTATGACGGGTGTCCCAACGGTTGTTTACGGTTTTGTTGGTATTTTTTTATTGGTTCCGATTATTCGTGAGTTGTTTAACGGCGGCGCAGGCATGTGCATTCTTAGTGCATCCTTATTACTCGCGATTCTAATCTCGCCAACGATGATTTTGTTTTTTGCAGAAAGTTTCGCCCAGGTTCCCAAATCCTATCTATATGCCGTGGATGCCCTTGGGGGTAGTAAGGCACAGAAATTATTATATGTGATTATTCCGTCCTCTTGGCACGGAATCCTAACCGGCCTTGTTTTATCTTTAGGCCGTGCCATGGGTGACACGTTAATCGCGTTAATGATTGCCGGTAATGCCGTAGCAATACCCCACTCGGTTTTAGATTCAGCGCGAAGCCTTACATCTCACATTGCGCTGGTAATTGCAGCAGATTTTGACAGTCTTGAATTTAGAACCTTATTCGCCTGTGGAATTGTTCTCTATGTGTTTACAACTCTAATTGTCATTGTGATACGAAGGGTTGGCGTTTTTTCAGGACACAGTGTATCGTGATGCGTATCATTGAAAAATGTATAATTCCCTTTTCATGGCTGTGCGCACTCATTCTCCTAAGTGCTGTTGGGTGCCTGATGGGATACCTTTTTATCAAGGGTTTGAGCAGCCTGAATCTGGCATTGATCTTTGGAAATGTTAAACCCCTGGATGCCCTATTATTTCGCAGGCAGGTTTTTGACGGGCTCTTTCCCGCTATCATTGGGACCTTAATTTTAGTGCTGCTTTCGGTATCCATTGCCATACCGATAGGCGTATCAGCCGGAATTTATATGGCAGAATATGCGACTGGAAGAATAAAAAAAATATTTAGTTTGTTTTTTGATATTTTGGCAGGCATTCCTTCTATTGTTGTAGGTCTTTTTGGTTTCTCGGTCGCTGTTTTTTTGCACCATTATGTATCTAAACGCATTTACCCTTGTCTGCTGATTTCCGCATTATCCCTGGCCTTTCTGGTCTTACCCTATCTGATTCGCGCAACACAGGTTGCGCTTGAAACGCTTCCGAATAATATACGAAAAACTGCTCCGGCGTTAGGGGCGACTCGATTCCAAAATATTTTTTACGTTCTCATTCCTCAATCGCTTGCAAGCATCATCAGCGGAACCATACTTTCTATTGGGCGTTGCGCTGAAGACACGGCCGTGATTATGCTTACAGGCGTTGTTGCAATGGCTGGTGTCCCCCAGTCTCTTTTTGGACATTATGAGGCGCTGCCTTTTTACATTTATTATATTTCTTCACAATATACGGACTCAAATGAATTGATGAAAGGCTACGGGGCTGCAATAATTCTGCTTATGATATGTGTCGGGCTTTTTTCAGTAGCATTTTTTATAAAACGCCGGGTGCGACAATATGTATTGTATCAGCCCTAATATATTCAAAATAAGCCATGTCGAACTCAAAAATTAAAATCGAGCATCTTTCATTTACTTATAATGCCACCTTGGTATTAAATGATATCTCAGGGCAGTTTGAGGAAAATACGATCACCGCTATTATAGGACCTTCCGGAAAGGGGAAGACAACCTTTCTGATGGTGTTAAATCGACTCTGGGAGGATATACCAGGGGCTAAACTGGAAGGTAAGGCGTTGATACGTTTTGGCGATACATATCGGGATATTTATTCGCCTTCATGTTCATTGCCGGACTTGAGAAGAAAAGTGGGAATGGTCTTCCAAGTACCCAATCCGTTGCCCATGAGTATTTATAAAAATGTTTCATTTCCTTTAAAGCTGGCCGGCTTTAGAGATACCGAAAAGATACCTGTTAGGGTTGAAAATGCGTTAAAACGTTCATTTTTATGGGAAGAAGTGAAAGATCGTCTTTGTGAAGATGCAATGGCTCTGTCGGGCGGGCAGCAACAAAGATTGTGTATTGCCAGGGCTTTAATTTTAGAACCCGAAATTTTACTTTTAGATGAACCCACTTCTTCATTGGATGCAAATGCCAGTGAAGTCATTGAAAGACTATTGGTGGAACTTAAAGATCGTTGTACCATCTTAATGGTTTCACATTATTTAGATCAAGTTCAAAGGACCGCAGATAATGTAATTGAGCTTGCTGAAGGAAAATTTATCAAACACTGATATTTTTTTTGTCGATCACCCTGAAATCATTTTTCCAATTTTTTGAAATCGCATTCGTATCGTGCTATGATTTTTCAATTCCAAACAGCTTGATACCTGAATTTTGCGCGAGTTGGAGGTTTTCATCTGCAAGGCACTTAAGGGTGAAGCCATAGTATACTATTGCGAACCCTTAATAACGCAGCAGATGGAAGCCTCCAGCTCGCCCGCAGGGTGAAGATTTATGAGACCAAATGACCTCCATGCTTATTTTGCCATTTGGGTATTATTTCTGTAATATTTAACTTTTCCTGAATCCTTTTGTATTCAGCAGCAAAACAACTTCTTATAAATTTTCATGCAAGATTCAGGTGATAAAAAAACCAGACAAGGTGGTTGAATGATTACAAAAATAGACGCAGTGTTTTCTCCGGACCTTTCCACAGCGTGTGGGCGGCCCTTATTCATGGTTCCGGTCGCGGCCGGGTTTCCTTCTCCAGCCGAAGATTACCTGGAGGGTAAGCTCGACCTGAATAAATACTTGATTAAACACCCGGCCGCCACCTTTTTTGTGCGCGTGACCGGCGATTCCATGCTCGCGGCCGGCATCCACCCCGGCGACATCCTGATCGTGGATCGTTCCATCGAACCGGCCGACAAAAAAGTCGTTATCGCGGTAATTGAGGGAGAGCTGACCGTCAAACGGATCCGCAGGCTCAAGGACAAAATTTTGTTGATGCCCGAAAACGAAAACTATAAACCGCTGTCCATCGACGACGGGATGAATTTTGAGATCTGGGGGGTTGTGACGAGTGTCATTCATCCGCTTTAGCAGGCTGGAAAGCTGGGAGGCTGGGAAGCCGGGAAGCTGGAATGGAAAAAGATTAAGGTTGAGAAGAGATAACAGTAACGAGTAACAAGTGACGAGTGACCAATTAGAAACATGAAACCGGAAAGCCGGATAGCTTGAAAGGAAACTTCCTAACATCACATAGCATCCTGGCATCCCAGCGGAACCCGATGCATTTCCGAGCCGGGTCCTTTCAATTAATTGAGAGCAGATCTTGAAGAGATTGCCTTTATGTCCAAAGTATTTGCACTGGTGGATTGCAACAACTTCTATGTTTCCTGTGAGCGGGTGTTTAACCCCAAGCTTGTCGGAAAGCCGGTCATCGTCCTGTCCAACAATGACGGGTGTGCGGTGGCGCGTTCAAACGAGGCCAAGGCGCTTGGTTTCCGGTTCGGTGTGCCGGTGTTTGAGATCCAGGCTTTGATAAAAACCCATGACATCCAGGTGTATTCTTCCAACTACGCTCTGTACGGCGACATGTCCCGGCGGGTCATGGAAACCCTTTCGCAGTTTGCGCCGGAGATGGAAATCTATTCCATTGACGAGGCTTTCCTGGACCTGTCGGATTTGCCGAAGGGCTGTCTCACCGAATACGGGCGCCGCATCCAGGCCGCCGTCAGGCAGTGGACCGGGGTTCCCGTTTCCGTCGGGATTGCGGAAACCAAGACCCTGGCCAAGATAGCCAACCGGCTGGCGAAACAATCGGAAAAAACGGGCGGTGTCCTGAATTTGACCGCTTCCCCCCTTCAGGACCGGGCGCTGGCCGAAGTGGAAGTGGCCGACGTGTGGGGGATCGGCCGCCGCTATGCCGGGTTCCTTAAGAAAAACGGCATCTTAAGCGCCCGGCAGCTTCGCGATGCCGACCGGGAATTTATCCGGGGCAGGATGGGGGTGGTGGGGACCCGCATGCTGCAGGAACTCAAAGGATGTTGCTGTTATCCCCTGGAAGAAAACCCCCCCGTTAAAAAAGGGATTACGGTTTCGCGAAGTTTTAGGGCGGGAATCGAATCGCCGGCGCAGCTCAATGAGGCGGTTGCCGCTTATGTATCCCGCGGGGCCGAGAAGCTCCGCAAGGAAAACGTCGCTGCCGGTGTTCTCATGGTTTTTCTGATGACCAACCGTTTTAAACAGGAGCGCTACTACTGCAATCTGGAAACCATCCGTCTGCCGGTGCCAACCAGCGATACGGCCGAACTGATCCGCTATGCCGGTGAGGGGCTCCGGGCGATTTACCGCCGGGGGTATTGCTATAAGCGTGCCGGAGTGATGTTTAAGGATCTGGTGAGCGCCGGCCGGATTCAGGCTGGACTTTTTGATGACAGGGACCGCCGGCGGTCCAAAAAACTGATGCAGGCACTGGACAGCATCAACACCCAAATGGGCGCCGGTACCCTATCCTACGCCGCTGCCGGCATGGGAAAAGGGCAGCGCTGGCGGACGGTCTTTAAAAAGCGTTCTCCGGCTTATACCACAAGCTGGGCGCAACTACCCACGGTAACGTGAGAATTCGAGGGTTCCAGGTTCAAGGAAATGATCTTACATTTTTTCGACCTTTCCCAGCCGCTCATCAAAGGCGGCTCGCTGTTCATCATAGCTCGCCGACTGTTTTTCGAGTTCTGCGTAAAGTTTGTCGATAGCACTGTTGGCGGCATGCAGGGACTTTGAAAGTGCTTCGATCCTGGGGCCGTCCTGCAACCGGGAAGCTTCCAGTATTTCAGCGTTGAGGCCATTGAGCTGCTGTTCGCCGGCAGCGATTTCATTTTCAAGCGCCGTGATTCGGGTTTCAAGCTTTTTAACCGCCCGGGATCGTTCCGCAATGATTTCCGACCGCAGCCGTCGCTTTTCTTTTTTGGTTAGTTTGGACGCGTCTGCTTTAGCGTCATTTGCAATGTCCGATTTGTAACCGGTTTTTTCGTCCTGCCAGCCGCCGCTTTCCAGAAATTCTGCGTAATTGCCTTCGAACACCTCGATGCCGTTATTCTGGAAAACGATCAGACGATCCGCCAGGGCGTTTAGAAACATTTCATTATGGGTGACCATCACTACCGTTCCCGCAAAATCCACCAGCGCGGCCAGCAGGGCATCGCACGACTCCATATCGAGGTGATGGGTAGGTTCATCCAGCAGGAGCAGATTTGCCGGCGTGACCAGAAGCTTTGCCAGCAGCACTCTACTTTTTTCGCCCCCGGAAAGAACGCCGATTTTTTTTAAGGCATCGTCTCCGGAAAACATCATGGCGCCACAGATATTCCGGGCCTGTTGACGGTCCACATCAGGATGCGAAAGTATGATTTCTTCCTCAACCGAACAGCTATCCATCAAGCGGTTGATATTGGTTTGCTCAAACAGGCCCTTCTGAACCCCCGGGCTGAGGTTGATATCGCCGCTTTGGGGTGTCAGCCCTTGCGCCAGCAGTTTCAGCAAGGTGGTCTTGCCCTTTCCGTTTTTTCCGATAATAAAAATCCGCTCCCGTGGCCGGATCGTAATGTTAAACCCGTTGATGAGCTGCGTTTTGACGTCATAGGAAAATGAGACGTTTTGCGCAGCGAGCACCCGTTTGCCCGAGAAAGGTTCACTCCGAAAAGAAAAGTCGAGGGTCTCAATGGTTTTCAGTTTTTCTTTTTTTTCAAGTTTTTGCAGCGTCTTGACCCTTGACTGTACAAGGTTCGCCAGTCTGGCTTTGGCCCTGAAACGGGTGATAAACTGTTCGATCTCTTTTCGCCGGCGCCCCTCATTGATTCGGGTCTTTTCATAAATCTCTTCGTCCTGGGCGATTTGGGAATAGTATTTAGTCGTGTTCCCGGAAATTTTGCGGATTTTTTGGCGGTGGATTCCCATGATATGGGTGACGACCGCATCCATAAATGACCGGTCGTGGGTGATCAGAATCAGCTCATGGGGCCAGTTAATCAGGAAGCGCTCGATCCAGCGGATCGAAGCAATATCAAGGTAATTGGTGGGCTCATCCAGCAGCAATAAATCCGGTTCGGCCACCAGGGCTTTCACCAGGTTCAGGCGCACCTGAAATCCGCCTGAAAATTCAGCGGGGTGCCGCTGCATATCACTGTCTGAAAACCCAAGACCCGCCAGAATCTTTTCGACTTTCCAGTGCTGATCCTGTTCCGCCGGGGGCAACCCCTTTATTCCTTCCTTTAGGACGGTATCTTCCGTAAACTCGATATGTTGCCGAACATAGCCGATGCGATAATTTTTAGGATAGGTGATGCTGCCGCTATCCGGCTGCTCTTCACCGACGATGAGGTGAAGCAGTGTCGTCTTACCGTGCCCGTTTCGGCCCACAAGCCCGATGCGTTCCTTGGGTGCGATGGTAAAATTTGCATCCTCAAAGAGCAACTGGGTGACAAACCCCTTTATAAGATTTTCAACAAAGAGCATTTCAGTTTCCGATTATCCATTCATTTTTAGCGCGCTGAACCGGAATTTTTCCGACAGCGTGATAACAGGATGCCTTCTTTTTGTCTGTAGAGCCAAACTATGTTTTTGGCAAGCTCTATATGGGAAAGTGCCAAAAGAGTCAAACGGAAACCGGAAAAGCCAATGTTCCGGGACTAAAAGCGGGAAGTTATTTGCTTTACGGTGCGGTGTTATAAAAAATGTTGATTTCAAGTGTTGTGATGATATAAAGAGAGCGTTGTTGGAATCGGTTTTATGGGATTCCGGCACTTGGTTGTGGCGTAACAAACTGGTAGGGCATAAAAGAACATAATGGATGAACAGGTACAGGCGGCGTTGTTATCCCTGAAGCGCTCCGCTTTCAGGGCCAAATTTAAACTTTCCGCCAAAGACCTATCCTATCTTCATGACAAAGGAATTGAAACCATCCGCAGGCACGCTTTCGATTTTATCACCGCACGCATTGTCCCGGCGTTTCCCGAAAATGACGGCAAACAGACACCGATGAAAAATCATCCTGTTTTTATTGCGCAGCATGCAACGGCAACATGTTGCCGGAGCTGCATATCAAAATGGCACCGGATTCCAAAAGGCAGAGCATTGAAAAAACCTGAAATTGACTTTATTGTTAATTTAGTCATGGTCTGGATCAAAGATCAGGCACTAGTGCCCGCCTGATGGATCGACCTGTGTTGTGGCCCGATTGAAGCTATTCATGAATAGCTTCAATCCGAAGGTGTATTTATCAAGAGGAGGAAACAAAATGGCAACTGGTGTGGTAAAGTGGTTCAGTAACAAAAAAGGTTTCGGTTTTATCGAGCAGGAAGAAGGCGGGGATATATTTGTTCACCATTCCGCCATAAACATGACCGGATTCAAAACACTAGCTGAGGGGGACCGGGTCACCTTTGAGGTCGAAAAGGGTGAGCGGGGTCCGTCGGCAAAGAACGTCCAAAAAGTTTAAACAACCAGATCGGCAGCAGTGAAATCCGAGGGGCAAGGGCGGCAGGGCACGCGAAAACGGCAGGGATAATTTTTTCATTGCCATCGTGATTACCTCCGCCCTTCCCACGGCTGTTTTTTCCTGATATGTCGTCGTGGCAGCCTCCGGTTTATGGAAACAGGGGGGGCCTTAAATCTGTTCAGGGATTTTTCTTTAGAACTTCATTCACATATCCCATGGCGGCAATCATGTTCGGAAAACCGGTGGTGGTCAGCGCCAGCAGAACGCTGTGGGTAATTTCTTCGGCGGTGGCCCCGGATGTCAGCGCTTTTCGGGTGTGAGACATGATGGCGCCTCTGGCATTTGCGCCGATGGAAATCCCCAGCTTGATAAGGTTCTGAGTTTTGGGGTCCAGGGGTCCGGCATCCCGGCAGGAGATGCCCAACTGCTTGTAGTCTTTGAAAACTTCCGGAAAACTTTTTGAAAAATTTTCATATGTCTTCGGCAGATACATAATTCCTCCTTGTTAGACATGGTTGCTGTGTGGTTTCAAAGTATCCTTCGCCCTGACAGGCCGTGCATTGCGGACCCTGGGCGGTTGGGTACGCTTCCCCGCAACCGGAGCAGATCTCAATTTGTCCCTTCTTTTTACGGTGGTAAAGTTGTTTCATCCGGATAGCCCGGGATGACAAAATGGATCGCCGTGCCGTGAAAATAGCGTTGAGCAGTACATCCAGCGGCAGGTCTTTTTTAGGTTTCCGACGCATATACCAGTCATAAAGATCGGGAACCGCGCGAGTCTTTTCAAGATCCAGCCAGACCCGGTAGCCGCTCAGGCTGAATCTGTCATACAGGCTTAAGGCAAACTTGTCCCAATCGAGAACCTTGAGCCAGCCGTTGCCGAAGGTACACGGTGTAAACAGCTGGACGGCATCCGGCAGGCAGTGGGTGGTTTCCACGATGGCGTCGGCTTCAACGTCCGGTCCGATAAGTTCCCGGGCCCAGTCAACCATAAACCCGCCTAGGACAATGCCCGGGGCTTTCCATCCGTGGAAGTTTTCGATGGCATCTAAAAATTCTTGCCGTGAGCGGCCGCAGATAGTAAAAGAAGGTGTATCAACATCCATAAGTATAGCGATCCCTTGTCCTTTGTATGTGCCGATTTAAACCTGTGCCGGCACTTTAACCACAGGTATACTAAGATATGAGTTAAAATTCAAACCCCAAATCCAAACAACTGCAACTGAGTGGTTTAATGAAAACAGCACCCGCATTATCCCGGCGTCATCAAGAGGACCTTCTG
>Ga0180009_10008510_pt1 | contig 10153 bp, 6 predicted proteins | sample OS_PC_MetaG_FD_123537 | JGI IMG/M metagenome (GOLD analysis project Ga0180009, IMG submission 123537) | Groundwater microbial communities from the Aspo Hard Rock Laboratory (HRL) deep subsurface site, Sweden - OS_PC_MetaG | ecosystem: Environmental > Aquatic > Deep subsurface > Groundwater... | reverse complement strand
TTTTTGAGACCTGATGGAAAATCCCAGGTAACCATTGAGTATGTAGATGGTCAGCCAAAAAGAGTGGATGCAATTGTTGTTTCAAGCCAGCATTCCCCTGATGTATCCTATGATGATTTGAAAACCGCTATTATAAAAGAAGTTATTAAAAAAGTGATTCCCGAAGACATGATGGATGGGGACACCAAGTTTTTTATTAACCCTACCGGGCGGTTTGTTGTGGGGGGACCCATGGGTGACTGCGGTGTTACCGGCAGAAAAATAATTGTGGACACCTATGGTGGCCAGGGCAGCCATGGCGGCGGTTGCTTTTCTGGGAAAGATCCTTCAAAAGTGGATAGAAGCGCATCCTATATGGGAAGATATGTTGCTAAAAACCTTGTTGCATCAGGTATTGCAGATAAATGCGAGGTTCAGGTGGCCTATGCGATAGGTGTTGCCCAGCCGGTTTCTCTCCTTGTCGATTTCATGGGAACCGGAAGGATTTCCGAACCCAAAGCGATTGAAATTGTCAAACAAGTGTTTGATTTAAGACCTGCTGCGATTATCCGAACACTTGATCTGCTTCGTCCGATTTACAGGAGACGTCATCCTATGGACATTTTGGAAGAAAAGACCCTGATTTTTACTGGGAAAGAACAGATAGAGCAGATCAAATAAAAGATCTGGCAGGAATATAGCTCTTATCCTGAATATTTTTTAGTTATATAAAAGCCGCCTGAACGTTTTGTTTTAAGTTTGCGCGGCTTTTTTTATTGACATCAACGATAGAACCCTGTATTTTTGATAAAAACAACACATCAATATATTTTGATATGCTAATTTATAATAATTTTTCATAGGAGTTATAAAATGTTACAATCAAGTAAAGACCCTTCATACATAGACCTTGACCTCAGTTTGAACTATAAGATTAAAGATATCTCCCTTGCAGAAGAGGGACACAAAGACATGCAGCTTTCGGAAAAGGAGATGCCGGGCCTGATGGCCATCAGAGAAAAATACGGCCCCCAGAAACCCCTTAAGGGATTGAAAGTCACAGGCAGCCTTCATATGACGATTCAGACCGCCATGCTCATTGATACTCTTTATGAACTGGGGGCTGATATCCGATGGGCATCCTGCAATATTTTTTCCACCCAGGATCATGCTGCGGCGGCTATTGCCGAAAAAGGATCAGCGGCTGTATTTGCATGGAAGGGTGAAACCATGGAGGAATTCTGGTGGTGTACGGAACAGGCATTGATCTGGCCGGATGGCTCAGGGCCTGATCTCATTGTTGATGACGGCGGGGATGCAACGCTTTATATCCACCAGGGAGTTAAAGTCGAAAATAATCCGTCGTTGCTTGACAATAAAACCAACAGCCTAGATGAAAAATGCCTGATGGACCGGTTGCGGGTGAGCTTTCAACAAGATCCAAAAAAATGGACCGTTATCGCAAAAAAAATCCGGGGTGTATCAGAAGAGACAACAACCGGTGTTCATAGACTCTACCAGCTGGCAGGAAAAAAAGAACTGCTTTTTCCTGCCATCAATGTCAATGATTCCGTGACCAAATCCAAATTTGATAATCTTTACGGATGCCGGGAATCCCTTGCCGACGGTATCAAAAGAGCAACAGATGTCATGCTTGCAGGTAAAACTGTTGTTATCGCCGGATATGGTGATGTGGGGAAGGGGTGTGCTGCCTCCATGAAGGGGTATGGCGCCATTGTATGGGTCACTGAAATTGATCCGATCTGTGCCCTCCAGGCAGCCATGGAAGGTTACAGGGTCGTGACGATGGAAGAAGCAGCGCCCTATGGTGATATTTTTGTGACAGCAACTGGAAATTATCATGTGATTAAAGGGGAACACATTGAGCAGATGAAGGACGAATCCATTATCTGCAACATCGGCCATTTTGATAATGAAATTGAGATGAGTTATCTGGATAACCATCCAAAAGCGGTGAAAACAAATATCAGACCCCAGGTGGATAAGTGGACATTGGCATCCGGTCGGTCGGTTGTTGTTCTTGCAGAAGGCAGACTTGTGAACCTTGGCTGTGCAACAGGACACCCAAGCTTTGTGATGAGCAATAGTTTTTCAAACCAGACGTTAGCTCAGATCAAACTGGCCAAAGAAGATCTTGAAATCAATGTCTATACATTGCCCAAGGAACTTGATGAAGAGGTGGCAAGACTTCATTTGAAAAATCTTTCCGTCACCCTGACCCAGTTAACCCAGGAACAATCGGATTATCTTGGAATTCCCGTCAACGGGCCTTATAAGTCAGATCTGTATCGGTATTAGATAAATGATAATCAAACTGACAGGTGTTTATGGCGCTTGCCTGATGCCGGTCAGTTTAATTTTTTAAACTGACTGAGAAATAGTTTTATTCTATTATTTCAATTTGTTATGTTGTTAGGAGACAATTCCAATAATTTTAAGGTTCAAGATTTTGAACTTTAGTGGGGTTAAATGGTAGAAAAAAATCATGGAAAAGTTGGAAAAATAAAAAAAAGGAAAAATATGTTTTTAATTATATAATAAAATAAGCATGTTGTGTTTTTTTATGGGTTATTGTTAAAAGAGCTGGCACGTCAATTGCTTTATAAAATATTAACAAATAAAACAATTAATTTTTTCATCTTTTTTTCCTTTTCTAAAAAAAGGCTGCTTTCAAAAGAAGCAGCCTTTTTTAGTTTTATTCCCAGTACAAACGGCATTGCTTTAATCGTTTGTCAATTTCTATATCAATCAATTTGTATGCTATTGAATCCAGATCAATGTATTTGCTTTTAAATTCAAGTTCCATAATCCCTTCGGGCAAATTTGATATTGATGGCACAAGCTCGATTTCATCGCTGATTAAACTAAGCTTTTTCTGAAAGCGTATGGCTTTTTGGGTAGATTCAATGGCAAGTTCCCCGAATTTTACCCCGGCTTTGTCTGCCGCAAGATCGGCAAAGCTGAATCCGGAACCGCCGTCGGAATCCTCTATTTCTTTGGCAAGCCCTACAAGATTGGCGAATTTACTGCCGGTTGAGACAGTTAGGGCTGCAGAAACAAGAAAGTGTTTTGGTAAATCGGTTCGATTGTGGAACAACAGTTTTGTTCGAACAGTAGATTTTATGTCTTTTCGATAGTCTTTCTTAAGCAAACGATCCAGTCGTTGACCAATGGCATATAATGATAATACCTGTAACGCTGTCGTATTTTCCAAAATTGGATTGCCGCTTGTTTTAGAATTCTCTGCGGCAAAGGCAAATGTGCCTTTAATTAACTCTAAAATGGCATTATTCTTATGGCTATATGTTTGGGTAAGTTTTGAAAGATGATTATGATACTTAATTAATTTTTTCTGGTGTTCATCCGGCATCAGAAAAGACCTGCCTTGTTCTTTAAGTGCTTTTAACATGACGTAGTTGAGCGTATAGAAAAGGGTTATTCTCTTTTCTGTGATGGTGACATTTTTTATGGCGTGAGCATTTTGCCACAAGTTTCCATAACCTCTGGTTTTTAATAACAGGGTGTGCACAAAGGATATGATGGGTTTTGTCATCAGCTTTGGAAATTTGATACGGCCGACATGGAAGGTATTGAGTTCTAAAAAATTATTCTTTGGGTTAAAGGTTGCCCGGCAATTAATATAATGGCCGGAGAGTGGCCGTGGGATCTGAATAGTTAAAAAACCTTTTAACATATTGTCTGCCAATTGAGTTTTGGCAAACAGATATTTTGTACCAAGCCCATGAAAGATTGCATAACTGATCAGAAGATTTAATTCATCTTCAGTCACACTTACTTTTTTTATTTGCCCTTTAAAAAACCTTTGGGGTCTATTGTCTTTGATGATCTGTTTGGCTTTTTTGATATTATCAAAGGACAGGGGCTTGTTGTGGGTAACGGTGGCGGTGTTGTCAGTACTCAGCACAAGCACAAGGATCGGCAGGGCTATTAAACCAATAAAAAAAGCCAAAAAAACAAATTTTAAAAATGATTTCAAATCATTAACGTTTAATCAATTCAATGATTTCATCATTATCCGGGAATCGTTTGGCCTGATGTTTTGAAAAAATAATCTTTTGATCCACAATTATATCATATATCCCTTTTGATCCGGGAACCAGTTCAGGGGATATGCCAAAATTTTCTTTTATAGTTTCTGCCAGACCGACAGCTCTTGGTTTATAATTTCAGACTGAACAATAATTGATTTTGATATCCATACTATGCCCTTTCATCTGTGAAATAAAGTTTATAGCGTTGCTTTGGATTTTTATATCACACTATAATTCATAATTACAGGATTTACGGCAGGTTTTATAGTAAAAGAGTATTGCTTTAATTTTTATGCAGTTAAATCATGGACCAGTTTAGTCTCAGTCAGTTTTACCTCATCAATCACAGTGATTTCCTTTGTTATAGGGTCTGTTTTGATGGCTCGGCCCTTTTCTAATTGCCTGAGCATAGCGTCTAAATGGCATATGGGAACGCCCAGTTCATCTGAAACCCATTTTAAGTCGTATAAGACCTGATCTTCTTCATCAACCTCAGTATCGTTAAAGGCATCGTTGATGGCAGATATTAAGCTTTTGTTTTGGGCAATTGACAATAATATCTGCTTGAAATCTCTATGCAGGTTGGGTTTGATCATCACGCTTTGGGCAATGACTTCATCAGTGGCACGAAGCTTCTGGACAACCGTGCGCAGCAAAAAATGCCCCACTTTCCAATCAGTGCTGATCAATTCTATCAATTCATCTCTTTTGATTTCTATGGCCCGGACAACTTCGCAGGCGATCATGGTGGCAGATCTTTTTGTGCCTTCAATAACCCCCATTTCACCCACCAGCGTTCCTGCTTCGGCAATGCCGAGAAGCAAATCACTGCCATCGGGCATTTCTAAGGATATGGCAATTCTGCCTTTATTTATCAGGTACATGCCGTCACTTGAGTCTCCCTGCCGGCAGATCAGTTCTGACTCAGTAAACTCAGTGGACTGTTTGTTGTTAATATAATCAAGCAACGTGTCCGGGAGTGGAATCGGTTTGAATTTTTCAGGGGCAAAAGGACCGGACCGTTTTACCTTTTCATTTAATGCCCGGATACGTCGAGACAGCATGGAAGCAAATTCAAAGAAGATTTCAGGCGTCTGGGAAATAACGGTTTCATTCAAGTTTGCCAACTCCTGCAATATCACATGACGGTGATTGCTGATGACATCAGCTGACCGTGGTTTGTCATCAATCAGTGCCATTTCTCCGAAAATTTCTCCCGGACCGATCAAGGCAATCAGCTTTGTTTCTCGCTTTGAAACCTCCACCCGCACACTGCCTGAGACAACAAGGTATACTTTGCGGTCAATGGTATCCCCTTGTTTGCAGATTTCGACATTGCGGGGGATGATACGGAATATCTCAGACCCTGAAAATATTGCCACATTGTCCGGCAGTGTAAGATCGATCCGGGAAAAAAAGGCGGAAGTCAGGTCAGCGGTCATCACAACAATATAGTTGCCAATGCCTGGCGAATACAAGGTGTCTGCTATTAAACGCGTGAAACCAAACTTTTCCATGGTTTTCTCTATGGCATGATTTATAGTGATGATGGCTTTTTTTGCCCCATTTTTTATACTGTGTACAACACACAGTTTCATCAACACCTCATAAAGCCGGGCAGCTACCCTGTGCTTTGAGCTTAGCGCCAGCATGCCATAGTTTACCAGTCCAGGGTCATAGGGGTTGCCACTCCTTAAATGACTGATATCAAGACGATGCTCAGTACCTGAGATTGGCTGCCATTTTTCAATAGGTGTTCTTGAGGTATCTGCTTTTTGGAAAACAGCCTTTTCAAAGGGAAATCCTTTATCAGAATCAAGTGTATATCTTATGGTGCCGCAAATCTGGTTGGGCAGATTGTTGGCATCGCTTTCAAGGGCATAAAAAATTTGAGTGGTGTGCAAAAGATCTGTTTCATCCACACCGTGGACCTTCACACCATCAAGTCTGTATACTTGATCGCTATAGTGACGGATACGTTCTATTTCCTCGCGTGTATTTGCGATTTTTACAGTATATCCTTCCCCCATAGTCATCCTTTTTCTTATTTCAAATCGACCAAGCTTAACAGGTTTATATTTATGAAGATGAACTATGAAGATGAACTTGCTTTTTGTCAATACAAGGACAGGAAAAAAATCAATAAGAAAAAAAGCTCGACATTCCATCATTTTTGTTCTAATGCAAAAAGCAAAAAAGTCTATTTTTAAAGGAGATCATTCATATGCTGTTTCATATGCCGGCAAGACTCTATTTCGGATCAGGAGAAATCAATCATCTTAGCGTCATCATTGATGAATACCTGAAAGCAAAGAACCCGGTTCTTGTGACGGATAAAGGCATTGTTCACTCCGGTTTGCTGGAAAAAGTACTGCCCCAGCTTCCCGGGATCAAAATAGTGGATGAAATTGAAGCAAACCCAAAATCCGATACCATTAATAAGATAGCCAGAGAGATGCACCGGCACCCTCCTGATCTGGTTATCGGATTGGGTGGCGGAAGCCCTCTTGATGCCGGAAAAGCCCTTGCACTGCTTGGAACAAATAATGGCAATATTGAAGACTATGAAGGAAAAGAAAAATATAAAAAGGACCCATTGCCGTTTTTAGCCATTCCCACGACCTGCGGAACCGGAAGCGAGGTCACCTGGGTGTCGGTGATTACAGATGTGAACAGGAAATTTAAAATGAGCATCAAGGGGCCGAAACTGTATCCTGCCGTTTCCATTATTGATCCGGATCTGATTAAAACCCTGCCGCAGTCAATTATTGCTTCCACAGGCCTTGACGCATTGACCCATGCCGTGGAAGCCTATCTTTCAAAGCCGGCTACCTTTATTACGGATCATCATGCCGTTAAGGCGGTTCAATTGATACTGGGTGCCATTGAAGGGGCATATGAAGATATAAAAACCCATCATACAGACCGTGAAAACCTGATGTTCGGTTCAACTATAGCAGGATTTGCTTTTGGCAATTCTGATGTGACGGCAGTTCATTGTATCTCTGAATCCATCGGCGCCTTGTATGATATCCCCCATGGCGTGGCAAACTCAATCTTTCTTCCCCATGTGCTTTCCTATAACCTGCCCGCCTGTTTTGAAAAAATGGCCACACTGGCCCGGCAGGTTGGAATTAAACATGCAGATGACAGGGCAGCCGCCGGGGAGTTGATCCAATTGATAAAAGCATTGTCAAACAGACTTGGCATTCCTGTGTTCAAGGACTTGAAAATTGGAAAAGACCAGTTTGAGAAGATTGCCGGGATGTCCTTTGAAAATAATTCAACCCCGTCAAATCCAAGAAAACTTCAAAAAGAAGATTATCTTGAAATACTTGAAAATGCCTATGAATAAAGTGTAGAAAAAAGTTTGTATAAAACAAAAACCCCTTATATGGAGTAGTGTCTTGGATTTTAATCCCTGTATGAAACACCAGTTGATTCGTAAAACCGTAAGAGAGTTTGCAGAAAGTGAAATCAAACCACATGTTTCTCTGCTGGATAAAGAATCACGATTTCCATGGGACATTATTGAAAAAATGAAACCCTTAAATTTTTTCGGCCTCCAGGTGCCGGAAATTTATGGGGGAGCCGGCCTTGATACCATCAGCTATGCCATTGTCATTGAAGAGTTGTCACGGGTATCTGCTGCCATTGGACTGTGTGTTACGGTTCATAACAGTGTGGGCATATTTCCCATCTTAAAATTTGGGACAAAAGAACAGATACAAAGATTTGTGCCGGTCATGGCCCAGGGTGAAAGCATTGGTGCTTTCTGTCTCACCGAAGCCAATGCCGGATCAGATGCCGGCAGTGTGGAAACCAATGCCGTTGAAACAAAAAACGGGTTTTTATTGAACGGGACTAAAATCTTTGTTACAAACGGTGGTGTCTGCGGCACAATCCTTGTGTTTGCCGTGTCTGAAGATATCTCAAAGAAAAGCTGTGCCAGTGTATTTATTGTTGAAAAAGATCGTCCCGGATTTTTTGTAGGTGAAATAGAAGATCTTTGCGGCATGAGAGCCAACCCTGTATCCTCCCTGTTTTTTGAAGACTGCCAGGTGCCAAGGGAAAATTTATTGGGGAAGATCGGGCAGGGGCTTAAGATCGGTTTAACTGCGCTTGATACCGGCAGGATCGGGATTGCTGCCCAGGCACTTGGCATTGCCCAGGCAGCTTTTGAAAGTTCAGTGTCTTATGCAAAGGAGCGGCAGCAGTTTAACAAGCCCTTGTCAAAATTTCAAACCATTCAGAATTATCTGGCCCGGATGGCCACACAAATTGATGCATCAAGGCTTTTGCTTTACAGGGCTGCTGCCTTAAAAGACAGTGGCAAACCCTTTTCTGCCGAAGCGTCCATGGCAAAGCTTTACTGCAGTGACACGGCAAAAGAAGTGACGGATCTTGCAGTTCAGATCCATGGCGGATATGGGTACAGCAAAGAGTATGATGTGGAAAGATATTTCAGAGATGCCAAAGTGACCCAGATTTATGAAGGTACCAGTGAGGTGCAGAAAATGGTGATTGCCAGATCGATTTTATCTCAACCCAGTTGAATAGGTAACGCGCATGTTAAACATTATCGTATGTATCAAACAGGTTCCAATGGTATCGGAACTGCCCTGGGATTCAAAAACCGGCACCTTAAAACGGGAACTGGCCCAGGGGATGATGGACCCTGCAAGCAGAAGAGCGCTTGAAGCAGCCTTGCAGATTAAGGAAAACCAGCCGGCTCATATTTGTGCCATTACCATGGGACCTTTGATGGCCCAAGAAGTTCTGCACCAGGCCAAAGCCCTTGGCGCAGATGAAGGAGTGTTATTGACGGACCGCAAAATGGCAGGGGCAGATACCTTCTTAACCAGTTTTATCCTGGCGAGGTTTATTCAAACCGACTGCAAGGATGTTGATCTGGTATTATGCGGCTCCCAGACCAGTGACAGCGAGACCGCCCAGATCGGCCCCCAGCTGGCTGAGGAATTGAAGATCCCGGCCATTGGTTATGCGAATCATATTAACGTCCTCAAAAAGAGTGTTGAAGTTCAACGCCAGGTGGATGATTTTTTTGAGATTCTCAACATGGATCTGCCCGGACTGATTACCATTGATCTTTGTGCCTATAACCCGAGGTACCTGTCTCTTGCCGGGGTGGAGAAAGCCTTTGAGAACCAGGGGATAAGAATAGTTAATGCAGAGCAGTTGGGATTTGATGAGACTTTTTGTGCCTTAAAAGATTCACCCACAAGGATTATTGATGTCTATTCACCCACAACTCAAAAAGAAAACCACGTCCTCAAGGGAGCAGTGAAAAAAGTAGTGGATCAGCTGTTTGATGAGTATGGCAAAGTGATCAGTTCCGCCATGGGTAAAGATCTTAAAACACATGAACATGATGAGGCATAATGAAAACCAAGAAAGATATCTGGGTGTTTGGAGATTATCGTAATTATTTTCAAAACAGGGTGACCCTTCAAATCCTTGCAAGAGCGGTTGATCTTGCCTCCACAACAGGCGGAAACGTCTGTGCCGTTGTGTTTGGGTTCGGGGTGGAGGCGTATGCGGCAGAATATATTGCCCATGGCGCGCAAAAAGTTTATGTAATGGATGACCCTGTCCTTGAATCTTATTCCATTGAGACCTATTCCTGGCTGATGGCCTGGCTTATAACAAAATATCAGCCTGAAACGCTTCTGGTAGGGGCAACAAGATTCGGACAGGAGATAGCCCCCAGGGTGGCCAAAAAACTTAAAACAGGTTTGACAGCGGATTGTATTGACCTTGAAATTGATGAAAAAGGACTGCTGGTCCAGATTGCCCCGTCCTTTGGCGGAAATTTGATTGCAAAAATTGTTACGCCTGTGCAACGACCTCAAATGGCAACGGTCCGGGCGGGAACCTTCCAGGAGTTGGTTCATGATGATACGGCAAAAGGAGAGATCCTGCTGCTGCCATTACCTAAAGATCTTCCAAAGGATAAAATCCGGTTGGTACTGTCGGAACACAGACCTTCAAAAAAACAGAAAATCGAAGATGCAGATATCGTGATTTGTGGGGGCAGAGGCATGGGCAGCAGAGGAAAGTTTAAAAAACTTTTTGACCTG
>Ga0180009_10008509_pt1 | contig 10153 bp, 14 predicted proteins | sample OS_PC_MetaG_FD_123537 | JGI IMG/M metagenome (GOLD analysis project Ga0180009, IMG submission 123537) | Groundwater microbial communities from the Aspo Hard Rock Laboratory (HRL) deep subsurface site, Sweden - OS_PC_MetaG | ecosystem: Environmental > Aquatic > Deep subsurface > Groundwater... | reverse complement strand
CTCGTGGGCGATGGCCGGCAGATGCAGGCAGGTGTTGGTGGAGCCGCCCAGGGCCAAATCCACCCGGCAGGCGTTGAAAAAGGCCGCCTGGGTGAGGATGTCCAAGGGGCGCAGGTTGTTTTTGAGCGCTTCCACCGCCACCCGGCCGCTGGCCTGGGCCAGCTCGGCCCGCCGGGGGGTCTGGGCCAGGGCCGAGGCCCCGCCGGGCAGGGCCAGGCCCATGGCCTCGGCCATGCAAGCCATGGTGTTGGCCGTGAACATGCCCGCGCAGGAGCCGGGGCCTGGGCAGGCGGCGCACTCCAGGGCGGCCAGTTGCCCCTCGCTCCATTGGCCGGACTGCACCTTGGCCACTCCTTCGAAAATACTAATCAAATCAACGGCTTTGCCGTTAAGCTTGCCGGCGGCCATGGGCCCGCCGGTGAGCATCACCGCCGGGAGGTTGAGCCGGCAGGCGGCCATGAGCATGCCCGGCACGATCTTGTCGCAGGAGGCGATGAGCACCAGGGCGTCGAAGCCGTGGGCCATGGCCATCAGCTCCACGCTGTCGGCCACCACCTCCCGGCTGGGAAGGGAGGCGTGCATGCCGGCATGGCCCATGGCCAGGCCGTCGCAGATGCCGATGGTGTTGAACTCCAGGGGGGTGGCCCCGGCGGCCCGCACCCCGTCGGCGGCCAGCTTGGCCAGACGGTCCAGGTGCATGTGGCCCGGCACCACGGTGTTGTAGGAGTTGGCTATGCCAACCAAGGGGCGGGACAAGTCGTCGTCGTTAAGGCCCAGGGCCCGGAGAAGGGAGCGTTGCGGCGCCCGGGCGGCGCCCTTTTTCACTTGATCGCTGGGTAGAGTCATAGCACGTATTCTCCCCTTGGGGGCTTTCCGGCGCGGTAAGGGTCTCGCCGGAGAATTTGCGGCGGCCGGCCCCCGAGCGGCATAGCCTTGCGGGGAGCCCGACGGCCTGTAATAAAAAAATCAGGATGTCGGTAGAGTGTTTGCGGCCCCTATAGGGGCAGGATAATTACGGAGGGTACCAACAACAATACTACGCCGAGGATGGCGCCGAGAAGGAAGGCGGGGCGGAAGTAAGAAGAATGCATAGCCTTGTTGGGCTTACTGAATGTTGTTTTTCGCCTCATGGGTCAGATCCTCCGTCAGATCGCAAGTAGATATGGCTCTACCACCAGCCGCGCGGCTTGTCAACGGCAACCCAGGAGTTTTTGGGGTAATTAAGTCAGGCCCGGTCCGGGCTTGGCTAAGTTTTACTCGCCCACAGGCTGAACCAGGTGAACTCCGCCTCGCGGCGCTGGATTATGGTGTAACCCCTGGAACGCAAAAGGTCTTCCAGCCGGCCCACCTGGGAGCGCATCACTCCCGAGAGGATTATCTGGGGCAGCCCATCCAGGTTGCGGGGGAGGGCCCAAAGCTCTTCTTGCACCGCCCAGGGCAGGTTGCCCAAAACCAGGGAGGCGGGGCGGTCCAGATAGCCGCCGGCCGGGCCCTCCACGGCCTCCAGGTGGATGCCGTTCAGTCTGGCGTTATTCTGGGTGGTGCTCACGCACAGGGGGTTAAGGTCCACCGCCAGCACCTCCTCGGCTCCCCAGGCGGCGGCGGCCAGGGCCAAGATGCCGGTTCCACAGCCTAAATCAAGCACACGCCCCAAGGGGCTCCGCTGGTGGCGCAGCCAGAGCAGCTCCAGGCAATGGCGGGTGGTGGGGTGCAGTCCCGAGCCGAAGACTAGGCCCGGGTCGATGAGCAGGCGGCGGGTTCCGGCCGGGGGCGGGGCCGGGTCCCAGGAGGGGCAAAAAAACAAATCGCCCACCACCCAGGGCGTCAGCTCCAGGCCGCCCTGCCACTGCTCGTAGGTCAGCTCGTGGCGCTGGCGCAGGCTCAGGGCGCCGGCGGCAAGCAGGTGCTCCACCGGCTCCGGGGCCGGGGCCGAAAAGAACAGAAAGCTGGTCTCGTCCTCCAGCCACAGGCCCAGGTAGGCGGGGCCCAGGCCATGGGCCAGGGCCCGGGCGTCTCCCAAAATTTCATATATATAAAGGTGTTGGTATGGGGGGGCGTTCACGGCCTGGCCAAATGAAAACTCACGGCCCCCCCGGTGATCCGGGGAAGCCGCTTGCGGTTAAAGACCGGGGATCTCGGTGCGGCCTCGTTATTAGGCCTCCAGGACGAAAATCACTTCTAGGCGGACCCGGTACTCGGAGATCTGGTTGTCGCCAACGGAAATGCGCTGCTCCACCACCTTCATGCCGGTGATGCCCCGCAGGGTGCGGGTGGCCCGCTCAAAACCGACTTTTATGGCGTCGTCCAGGCTGACCGGGCTGGCGGCTACGATCTCGGTAACTCGGGCAACACGCTTTTCTCCCATGGAAAAACCCTCCTATCCCCGCGGGCGTTCACCCCGCTAAACCTAATAACCCAGTAGTTGCACCAGTTAGTGAAAGAATATCCCGGGCCATCTATGCCGGGTTTTTCTTGCACAATTAGGTTATCATAAGGTTTAAAGAGGGTACAAGGTGAAATGTATTGACTCGCGAAGGACCAGCAGGGACCGTTTGTGCCACTTTGCACTTTGTCCTTGACAGGCCAGAAGGTCAGGTCTATAGATGCCTAGTCAGCCCGCTAAACCTTATTATTTGGGAGGCGGGTAGCAATGCTAAGTAGACCGCCCCGAGCCGTATGGGACCATTTGGCTCTGGTGATGCAGGTGGGCCTGACCTTCGCGGGCTCGGTACTGTTCTGCCTTTTCATCGGCTACTGGCTGGGCGAATGGCTGGGCGCCAGGGGGATATTCATTACGGTGTTTATCCTCTTGGGAATAGCTGGCGGAGGATATACGGTTTACCGCCAGATTTCAGAGGTGGGCTTGGAGCCCGAGGACGGCAAGGTTGAACGCAACGGCGACCAAGACTGAGGGTCCCTCCGGCGTGTTTGTTCGTCAGGTGATCACCCGTGCTTTGTTGTTCGCCTTGGGTGGAGCCCTGATCCTCACCCTGGCCGGACAGGCGGCCTGGGCCCGGGGACTGGCCCTGGGCGGGCTGGCCTCGGCGGCCAACTTCCTGGCCATGGCCTGGCTGTTGCCGCGGGCCCTGGACCCGGCCCAACGCCGGGGCCAAGCCTTCACCGTGGCTTCGGTGGCCCTTCGCTTCGGTCTTATGGCCGCGGCCCTGGCCGTGGCCCTGTCCATGCCCCAGCGAGTGGCCCCCCTGGCCGCCGCCGCGGGCCTTTTTTCGGTTCAGTTCACCCTCATGAGCGACCGCCTGCTGGGCGGCCGTCTGGTGGGTACTTCATCGGAGAGCAGATAGCGCCGTGCAAGAGCTGACCAACATACCACACTGGTATTTGAGCCTGGGCGGCTACCGCCTGGAGTTCAACTCCGAAACCCTGATCATGTCCTGGCTGGTGATGGCCGTGCTGGTGGTCTTCGGCTTCTTGGCCACCCGCAAGCTGTCTTTTTTGCCGGGGCCTTGGCAGACCCTGGGCGAGATGATGGTAAGCGCCTTCCAAGGCTTGGTGGCCGACGCCCTGGATGAGCGCAATCGCCATTACTTCCCCCTGATCATCACCGTGTTCCTCTTCATCTGGTTGAGCAACATGCTGGGGGTGATCCCGGGGTTGAGCGAGCCCACCAAAGACCTAAATACTCCGCTGGCTTATGGACTCATGGGCTTTGCCATCTCCCACTACGCCGGCATAAAGACCAAGGGGATCAAGGCCTACCTCAACGAGTATGTGCAGCCCATGTTCTTCATGGCCCCGCTGAACATAATCGGCGAGCTGTCCAAGGTGGTTTCCATCTCCTTCCGTCTCTACGGCAATATCATGGGCGGCTCCATCATCATCCTGGTGGTCAGCGATCTGGTCTACGGCTTGATACTGCCTCCGGCATTGAACGCCTTTTTCGGGCTGTTCGTGGGGACCATCCAGGCCTTCGTGTTCACCATGCTGACGCTGGTCTATATCTCGGTGCAAACCAAGTAGGAATCGCTTAATGGCCTTTAGCACGGAAACTTGGGTACAAGCCGCGGCCTTCCTGGGGGCCGGCTTCTCGGTGGGATTCGGGGCCATCGGCGCGGCCCTGGGCGAGGGTTACGCGGCGGGCAACGCCTCCCGGGCCATCGGCAAAAACCCGGCCATGAGCGGCCCCATCCTAAAGAACATGCTCATCGGCCAGGCCGTGGCCGAAAGCGCGGGCATCTTCGCCCTGGTCATAGCCATGCTCCTGGCCTTCATGAACGTGGAGGGCGCGCCCATGATCGAGGCCTGGGCCCTGTTGGGTTCGGGGCTGGCCATGGGCTTGAGCGCCATCGGCTCCGGGGCCGGCGGCGGCTTCCCGGCGGCAGAGGCCTGCCTGGGCATCGCCGACAACCCCTCCACCCAGGGCGCCTTGACCACCAACATGCTCATCGGCAGCGCGGTCAGCCAGACCCCGGCCATCTTCGGCATGGTGGTGGCCTTCATGCTCATGTTCATCGACTGGTCCGGCCAGCCCCTGTGGCCCGGCTGGGCCGCGGTATTGGGCGCGGGACTCTCGGTGGGCCTGGCGGCCATCGGCTCGGGCGTGGGCTCGGGCATGCCCGCCGGCAGCGCCACCGCCGGCATGGCCCGCCAGCCCGGCGCCGCCACCACCATCCGCACCAACATGCTCATCGGCAGCGCGGTCAGCCAGACCCCGGCCATCTTCGGCCTGGTGGTGGCCTTCATGCTCATGTTCGTGGATTGGTCGAGCAGCCCGCCCTGGCCCACCTGGGCCGCCCTATTGGGCGCAGGGCTCTCCACCGGTCTCAGCGCCATTGGCCCGGGCATCGGCAATGGCTTCACCGCCCAGGAGGCCTCCGCGGGCATCGCCCGCGTACCCGAGGCCTCTGGCCCGGTGACCACCACCATGCTCATCGGCCAGACCGTGGCCCAGTCCACGGTCATCTACGGATTCCTGGTCAGCCTGATCCTGCTGTTCATCCCCCGGGGGGCGTCCGAGTCCATGGTGGCTTGGGTGGCTCCGCTGTCCGCCGGCATCTGCATGGGCTTCGGCGGCATCGGCCCCGGGGTGGGCGAGGGGCTGGCGGCGGCCTACACCGTCAACCGCATTGCCCGCAACTACGAAGAAGTCGGCGTGCTGTTGACCAGGGTTATGTTGGTGGGCCAGGCGGTCAGCGAGTCCACCGGCATCTACTCGCTCATCGTGGCATTGCTACTGCTGTTTGTAATTTAAAACCACCGGGCCTATAAAGGGCCCCGAGGATTTGTTCATCACGGGAGGAATTAGGAAATGGCCATTGAAGGCGCGGATCTGGTGAGGGCGGCGGCCCTGATGGGCGCGGGCATCTCCATGGGCCTGGGCGCCATTGGCCCCGGCGTTGGTGAGGGTTTCGCCGCGGGTAAAGCGTGTGAGGCCATCGGGCGCAACCCCAAGGAAGCGGGCCTGTTGACCCGCACCATGTTGGTGGGCCAGGCGGTCAGCGAGTCCACCGGCATCTATTCCCTGGTGGTGGCGCTACTGCTAATCTTCGTGGTCTAGGCCGGAGAGCGGACCCATGATCAGCATCAACGCCACTCTGCTGGTGCAGATCATCAACCTGCTGGTGCTTATCTTCATCCTTAACAGGTTGATGTATAAGCCCATCGGCAAGATGATCGCCGAGCGGACGGCCACCTTGAAAGGTGGATTGGCCGAGGCCGCCTCCCTGCGCGAGCAGGCGGTGGATACCAAGGCCGACTACCACCAACAGCTGGGCCGGGGCCGCCAGAAGGTTCGGGACCGTCTTGAAGAGGTGCGCCGCAAGACCGAGGGCGAGGCGCGCCAGGTCATCGAGGAGGCCCAGGCCAAGGCCAAGGGCCAGGCCGAGGAGATGGTGGCTTCCATCCAAGGCGAAATGGTCCAGGCCCGCGGCGAGATTCGGGCCCAGGCCGAGAGGGTGGCCAAGGAGATGGCCAGCCGAATCCTGGGCAGGGAGGTCGCGTGAAAGCCTTTCATCTGATAGCAGTCCTGGCCCTGGCGGCGGTGCTGTTGGTCGGTGGGGCCGAACCGGCCCTGGCCGCCAAACACGCCGCGCCCGCCTGGAAGTTCTGGTGGGACTGGTCGTGGAAGATCCTCAACTTCCTGGTGCTGGCCTTCTTGATCTATAAGCTGGCCAAGAAACCCCTCAAGGAGTTCCTCACCGGCCAGCGGGCCCAGGTGGCCGGTGAATTGGAAGCGGTCGACAAGGCCAAGGCCGAGGCCGAGGTCCAGCTCAAGCTCATCCAGCAGAAGACCGCCGGTTTGGCCAAGGAGTTGGAGAGCTACGAGGAGGCCCTGAGCGAAATGGCCGAGCGTGAGCGCCAGCGCCTGATGGACGAGGCCCGCGAGGATTCGGAGATGATCATGGAGCGGGCCAAGCTGCAGGCCGCGATGGCCCTGCAAAGCGCCCGCCGTGAACTCACCCACGAGATCGTTGAGTTGGCCGCCGAATTGGCCGAGGCCAAGCTCAAGGAGGCGGTGCTCCCCAAGGACCAGGACCGTTTATTGAAGAAGTTCACCGACGGCGCCGTGAGCGCCCGGGGCGGGGCGGTATAAAAAGCGCATGGCCGTGGTCACCATCAGCAAGGAGTGCGGGGCCGGAGCCCAGGAGTTGGCCCGACGGTTGGCCCATGACCTGGGCTGGCGGCTGGTGGGCCGGGGAGTCCTGGCCGATTTGGCCCAAAAGCTGGACATGAGCGAAGCCGAGGCCGAGCTTCTGCGCCGGGGGCAGGACAACTTTTTGTTCAAGCTGCTGGACGATGTGTTCCTGCACACCGTGCGGCGCATAGCCCAAAAACCCGAGGCCGCCCTGGACGACGACCGCTACTTCGTGGCTGTTTGCGACCTGGTGAAGGAGGTGGCCGCCCAGGGCGACGCGGTCATCGTGGGCTGGGGCGGCCAGTACATCCTGGCCGACGACCCCAACGCCCATCACTTCCGGGTGGTGGCTCCCCTGGCCCAGCGGGCCGAGCGCTGCGCCGTGCGCAACCGTTGCGACCAGGGCCAGGGCGAGGACGAGTGCCTGCGCCAGGACGTCATCTCCTCGGGATACGTGAAGCACTTTTTCAAAAAGGCCTGGGACGACGCCACCGCCTACAAGCTGGTGATCAACAACGGAGCCCTGGGCTTTGACATGGACAAGGCCATGGCCATCATCAAGGCCGCTCTGTAGGCTCGGGCCAACGGCGAATCGTTTTGGGGCCTTCCGCTGGGAAGGCCCCTTTTGCGTGTTACCGTCCGTTCGCGCCGCCCTGCTCCTTTTCCCCTTGCCCGCCAGATGTTATGCTTGCCGGGAACCCTGGTTTGGAGGAGCCCTTGCCCTTTTATCCCGCCCTGTTGGACCTGAAGGACCGCCTGGTGCTCCTGGTGGGCGGCGGCCGGGTGGCCGCGCGCAAGCTGGACTCCCTGCTGGGGGCCGGGGCCAGGGTGCGCCTGGTGTCGCCGCGCCTTTGCCCCGAGGCCCAGGCGCAGGTGGGCGCACCGGGCGTGGAGCTTCGTGAACGGGGATTCGAGCCCGGGGACGTGGAGGGCGCCTGGCTGGTGATCTCGGCCACCGACGACGAGGCCCTGAACCGCTCGGTGGCCCGGGCGGCCCAGCAGGCCCGGGTGTTCGTGAACGTGGTGGACGTGCCGCCCCTGTGCTCCTTCATCGTGCCGGCGGTGGTGCGAAGGGGCGAGCTTACCCTGGCGGTGAGCACCGGCGGGGCCAGCCCGGCGGCGGCGCGGCGCCTGCGCCAGTCGCTTGACAAGCAGTTCGGCCCCGAGTGGGGGGTCTATTTGGCCATACTAAAGGCCGCCCGCCACAAGCTGACCGCACTGGGACGGCCCGCCGAGGAGAACCGGCCCCTGTTCTACGAGCTGGTGGATTCGCCGCTGCTGGAACGGGTGGCCGCCGGAGACGCCGCCGGGGTGGAGGGGATTTTGGCCCGAGTCCTGGGGCCCGGCTTCGGCCTGGAGGACCTGGGCCTGGAGGCCGGTCTCGCGGCCGGAGAGGGGAGGGAGCCCGCGTGAGCACCACCCTGCATTGGTTGACCCTGGCCGCCTATATACTGGGCTCGCTGATCTCCATGGGGTTCCTGGTGCATCAGCGCCAGGGGCTCTACCGCATGGGCATGGCCCTGCTGTGGATCGGCTTCGGCCTGCACACCCTGGCCCTGGCAACCGCCTGGGTGGAGGGAGGGGTGCTGCCCGCCACCAGCCTGCGCCAGTCCCTGGACATGTTCTCCTGGGCCCTAATGGGCGCAATGCTGGTCATCAACCTGCGCCTGGAGGTGAAGATCCTGGGGGCGCTGGCCGGGCCGGTATGCGTGCTGTTGTTGCTGGCCGCCTCGGTGCTTCCCGTGATGCCGGTGGTGAAGACCGCCGCTTTCAGGAGCGGCTGGATCATCCTTCACATCATCAGCATCATGGCCGGCTACGGCCTGTTGGCCCTCACCTGCCTGGGCGGAGTGCTCTACCTGGGGCAGGACCGCGCCCTGAGGGCCAAGAAAATGGGCCCGCTATTCCGCCGCCTGCCCAGCCTGGGCCGTCTGGACTCCCTTAACCAGGCCAGCCTGTTGGCCGGCTTTCTGCTCATGACCATCGGCCTGATAAGCGGGGCGGTGTACGCCCAGATGTTCATGGGCTCCTACTGGCGCTGGGACCCCAAGGAGGTCTGGGCCCTGATTACCTGGCTGATGTATGCCGCCATGCTGCACACCCGCCTGGTGCAGGGGTGGAGGGGCCGGCGGGGGGCCTGGCTCTCGGTGGCCGCCGTTGCCGCCCTGGTCATCACCTTCCTGGGGGCGGGGCTGTTGGCTAACGGCTACCACAGTTTCAGCTCCATGGCCGAGCTGGGGGGGCCCAGGCCGTGAAGCTGCATTTGGTTGGCCTGAGCCACAAAAGCGCGCCCCTGGAGGTGCGCGAGTGCCTGGCCCCGCCGCCCGAGGCATTGCCCACGGCCTTGCGCCAGTGCCTGGACCTGCCCGGGGTGCGCGAGGCGCTGATGATCTCCACCTGCAACCGGGTGGAGGTCTTGGCCGCCACCGAGGACCAGGTGGGCCAGGACGAACTGGCCGCCTGGCTTTGCGCCGGGCGCAGCCTGGCCCCGGAGCGCATCGGGGAGCACCTTTACCGCTACCAGGGGGCCGAGGCGGTGAGCCACCTTTTCCGGGTGGCCTCCAGCCTGGATTCCCTGGTGGTGGGCGAACCCCAGATCTTGGGCCAAATCAAGGAAGCCTACCGCGCCGCCACCGAGGCCGGCACCACGCGCACCGTGCTCAACCGCCTGTTGCACAAGACTTTTCAGGTGGCCAAGCGAGTGCGCTCGGAGACCAACATCGGCGGGGCGGCGGTGTCCATCTCCTTTGCCGCCGTGGAGTTGGCCAAAAAAATCTTCGACTCCCTGGAGGGCTTGAGCGCCCTGGTGGTGGGGGCCGGGGAGATGGCCGAGCTGGCGGTGGAGCACCTCATGGCCCAGGGGGTGAGGCGGGTCCTGGTGGCCAACCGCACCCTGGAGCGGGCCATGGAGTTGGCCCGGGGCTGGGGGGGCAAGGCGGTGGGCCTTGGGGAGTTGGGCGCGGTGCTGGGCGAGGTGGATATCGTCATCGCCTCCACCGGCAGCCCCCAGGCGGTGATAACCGCCAAGATGGCCCGGGCGGCGGTGAAGGCCCGGCGGGGGCGGCCCCTGTTTTTCATCGACATCGCCGTGCCCCGGGACGTGGAGCATGCCGTGGGCGAGCTGGACGGCTGTTATCTCTACGATATCGACGACCTGACCTCGGTGGTGGAGGCCAACCGGGCCGGCCGAGCGGTGGAGGCGGCCCAGGCCGAGCACATCGTGGCCGAGGAGGTTGTCAAGTTCACCGCCTGGCTGGCGGGCCTGGAGGCGGTGCCCACCATCAGCGCCCTGGCCGCCAAGGCCGAGGAGATACGCACCGCCGAATTGGCCCGCACCCTCAAGGATCTTAGCGAGTTGAGCCCCGAGCAGGCCGCCGCCCTGGACCGCCTGACCCAGGCCCTGGCCAAGAAGCTGGTGCATGACCCCATCATGTTCATCAAGGGGGCCAGCCACGACAAGAGCCCCGACACCATGCGCCAGCAACTGGCCCTGGTTCGGCGCATCTTCAACCTGGAGGAGAACGGCGGGGAGTAGATAACCAAAGGGGGGAAGTTGGGGGG
>Ga0180009_10008508_pt1 | contig 10153 bp, 10 predicted proteins | sample OS_PC_MetaG_FD_123537 | JGI IMG/M metagenome (GOLD analysis project Ga0180009, IMG submission 123537) | Groundwater microbial communities from the Aspo Hard Rock Laboratory (HRL) deep subsurface site, Sweden - OS_PC_MetaG | ecosystem: Environmental > Aquatic > Deep subsurface > Groundwater... | reverse complement strand
TAAAAAGGGAGTGCATGATAAAGTTTATTCTGCTCTAGATCAAGGTAGGGTGATTGGCATCTTTCCTGAAGGAACAAGGTCTGCCAATGGAGAAATTCAAAAACCGTTTACAGGAGTAGCTAAGTTTGCTCTAAACGCTAAAGTTCCTGTGATACCAGTTGGAATAATTGGAACTTATGATATTATGTCTCGCCATGATAAACGTCCTAAATTTAGAGGAGCAAAAGCAAGGATTAAAATTGGGAAACCGATATACTTTTCTGAATATGCTAATATTCAACCAACAAACGAAGACTACAAAAAAATAACTGATAAAATAATGTTACAGGTTGCTGAATTGGCCGAAAAGAAATACACTCACGCAGACACTCAAACAGACACTCAAACAGACACTGAAATAAAAACAGCATAAAATACGAAGGTTAGTAAGAATATGGAGGTCCAGCCTCCATATTTTTTATTGTCCTTATGTGTCTTGATTAAAACTCGAAAAGAGCGTAAATTAAATAATATGGAAACTAAAAAATACAAGATAAAAGTTTATGGAGAGGAATGCTTAGTTGAATTAATGGATTTTAACAAAAATGATGGAAAGAACTGGAAAAGACTTTTTGATATATGGAAGAAATTAAAGATGGGGATGAGAGATTATAAGTCTAGAGAGCCTAATTTCCCAGAAGGACTTTCAGAAGTAGCTTGTCGAACTCAAACAAATATCAAAAATCTACAAAAAAGATCTAAAATTTTTTGTGAAATAATATGAAACGAGAATACTATTCTAACTCGATTGCCCTCTTTATAAAATCTGACGTAGATGAGATACTAGGCAAACTAACACGAAATAGTGATTTTGACTTAGGGCAAAATCAACGGAACGCATGGATAGAAGAAATTAATGTTTTACAAAAAGTTCTAGCTTCTTATTCTGGTTCAATATATTTTGAATACTCTATTCCAAGAATGGGAAAGAGAATTGACGTTGTATTAATTATTGGATCAGTTATTTTTATTCTTGAATTTAAGGTTGGAGATAAGGAATTTTCTTCAAGTGCAGTAGATCAAGTTTGGGATTACGCTTTAGATTTGAAAAATTTTCACAGCTCAAGTCATGATCATTTTATTGCTCCTATTCTTATTGCGACGAACGCAAGAAATATTACTCCTGTTATTTCATCAACTCCACAAAGCGATAAAGTTATTTTCCCCATAAAATCGAATACGGAAACATTAAAGGGCGTCATAGATAATACCCTGGCTTTATTAGACGAAACCACTATCAATATAACTGAGTGGGAAAAAGGAAGATATTGCCCTACGCCTACTATTGTTGAGGCGGCGATGGCTTTGTACCGAGGTCATTCTGTCGAAAATATTTCACGAAGTGATGCGGGAGCAATTAATCTGACGCAAACATCCGAGGTTGTATCGGAAATAATTAAATCTTCACGAGATAAATCACAAAAATCAATTTGTTTAGTTACTGGTGTGCCGGGTGCTGGAAAAACATTAGTTGGTTTAAATATTGCAAATAAACATATCAATAAAGAGAATGATCTTTATAGTGTTTTTCTTTCTGGCAACGGACCGCTTGTCGCTATACTAAGGGAAGCATTGACTCGTGATAAGGTGTCTCAGGAGAAAGAAAAAGGAAATAAAATTACCAAAGGCAATGCGATGCGTGATGTTAAATTATTTATTCAAAACGTTCATAATTTTCGTGATGATTGTCTTAAAGATGAAAAACCGCCAATTGAACACGTTGTTATTTTTGATGAAGCACAGCGGGCCTGGAATTTAGAACAAACAGCAAATTTTATGCAAAGGAAGAAGGGCATGCCAGATTTTAATCAGTCTGAGCCGGAGTTCCTCGTCTCTTGTCTCGATCGCCATCTTGATTGGGCGGTTGTCGTTTGCTTAATCGGCGGAGGTCAAGAAATAAACACAGGGGAAGCAGGAATTAGCGAATGGATAGAATGCTTAAATCGCTCATTTCCAGACTGGAATATCTATATATCTTCCCGACTTACTGATAGTGAGTACGGAGCCGGAAAAATTTTAGACCAAATTAAAATTCATAAAAATGTATTTACAAAAGACGAATTGCATTTGTCTGTCTCGATGCGTTCATTTCGGGCTGAGAGTGTTTCTTTACTCATAAAGCAGATTTTAGATATGGATATAAAGGAAGCACAAAAAACATTAATGCAGGTGAAATTAAAATATCCAATTGTAATTACTCGCGATATTTCAAAAGCAAAAAAGTGGTTGGAAAAACAAGCTCGCGGTTCTGAGCGTTATGGAATGGTTGTTTCTTCGCAGGCAGAAAGATTAAAACCTCATGCGATATTTGTGAAGTCTCCGATGAATCCGATTCATTGGTTTCTTGATGGGAAAGAAGATGTTCGGTCATCATACTATCTTGAAGATGTCGCAACAGAGTTTGATATTCAAGGTTTGGAATTAGATTGGTCATGTGTACTTTGGGACGCTGATTTTAGGTACACAAAAGATGGTTGGGACTATCGATCCTTTGTTGGTAGTAAGTGGAATTATATTAAAAAAATTGAACGACAAATGTATTTAAAAAACGCGTATCGTGTTTTACTCACTCGTGCTAGACAAGGGATGGTTATTGTCATTCCACCCGGTGACCTATTGGACCCTACTCGTAACCCAGATTTTTATAATCCGATTTTTGATTATCTACAAAGCATTGGCTTTGAAGAGATTTAGAAGACCTTTTTGATAATATAAAATTTATCTGTCTAGCTTCTCAAGACTATAACCTTGCTCAATCATTGTTAGTTTGTGTTCTATATTAATAGCTTCATTTATCAATTTTTGTTGTTTCTTTGGAAACATTTCAATTATTTTGTCTTGCCTTTTTAACATGCTTTTTATTGTTACGATTTTTTTTCGTATAACAATACTTCTAGCTGAATTTTTAGACTTTGAAAGATATCCTTTTTGTTTTAGGTTTTCTATGTGTTGATGAACAGTAGCAATAGAAGACAATTTAAATTTCCTGCCTATCTCTTTCAAGGATGGGGAGTAGTCGTTGCTTCTTATATACTTCTCAACAAAATTCAATATTTCTTTTTGCTTTTTTGTTAACATCACTCTTATTATAGCACGAGTAGGCAGGCGAAACAAAACCGAAGTTTTCCACAGGGTCATTCTTGACCAATCCCCCTCAAGAGCTAGAATATAAAAAAAATTGACGAAAACAATATTGAATATTGGCAAGCTCGTGAATTAATGCTTCTTTTGGGTTATCAAAAATGGGAGAATGCTGAAGAGGTAATTGGTAGGGCAGCCAGGGCATGTATTAATAGTGGCCAAGTTGTGGATAACCATTTTCACCTTTTCAGGAAAATGGTAAAAATAGGTTCAAATACAGTAAGAAATATAAAAGACTGGAAACTAGATCGTTTTGCTTGCTATCTAGTCGCTCAAAACGGAGATTCTAATAAGCAAGAAATTGCTTTAGCTCAAACATACTTTGCTATTCAGACTAGGAAGCAAGAAATATTTGAAAAACTTTCTACTTCAGATAAAAGACTTCTTATTCGTGGCGAAGTGACGTCAGAAAATAAGAAACTTTTTAGTACTGCTAAAAAAGCAGGTGTTACTAAGTTTGGATCTTTTAATGATGCTGGATATAGAGGTCTATATGGAATGTCTCTAAAAAGAATTAAAATTAAAAAGGGCATTAAAGAAGAAAATCTTTTAGATAGGGCTGGAACTACTGAATTAGCCGCTAATTTATTTCGCATTACACAAACTGACGAAAAAATTAAAAAAGATGATATTCAGGGGGATTATCAGGTGTCAAGTGCCCATTTTATGGTTGGTGGTAAGGTTCGGCAAACTATTAAGGATATTGGAGGGACTACGCCAGAAAATTTACCTCCAGAAAAGCATATCAAAGAGCTGAAGGGTGAAAAGAAAAAGCTCCTGAAGGGTAAAAAATAAAAACAGCGAAGTATACGAAAAAATCGCACAATTAAAAAACCAAAAATAATTAAAGTTTATGAGAGAGTATAAATTCTCAAAAGAAGAGCAAGAAATGGAGCTTAATTATAAGGCAATATTCTATCATTTATATTCTAAATCAAATGGATAATATGGACAATGAATTGCGTTAAGCCCGACTTAACGCAGAATTAAAATTATGAGAAAAGTTGTTAAGGTGATTATGTATATATATAGGGATAATGATGGAAGAAAAGAGTTTTTTATTTTACATCGAAGAAGAAACGATGTGGTTACTTTAACTGGTCATGTTGCAGATAGCGAAGAAATTAAAAATGAATCTATAGAAAATGCCGCCAGAAGAGAAACTATAGAAGAGCTAGGGGTTGAGCCGATAAGTGTTATTGATCTTGAAATGAATATTGAGGTTGAGATGGAAGAAAGAGGAAAAGATATAATATCAGTGGAGCATTCTTTTTTAGTTCAAATCCCAAATAAAGATGTTCATTTCTTGGAAGGCGATGAGAAACATCAATGGCATACTATAAATGAATTATATAATACCCTCACCTACCCTAACCAAAAGAAACCATTGGATAAAATAAAAGAATTAATAGTATAATTAAAATTATGGAATGCAGAAAGGAAGAAAACTTAAAAGATTGTTCGTGTAGTTATCCTTGTGAAAGAAAAGGGCTGTGTTGCGAGTGTGTGAGATATCACAGAGAAAGAAATGAGCTTCCTGCTTGTTATTTTTCCGAAGAAGCAGAAAAAACATACGATAGATCATTCAAGAGGTTTCTCCAAAGTGTGCAAAGCTAAGCTTTGCACACTTTCGTCGTCGTGAGAGGTCCGTACCTCTAGCGATTAGCGGAGAGGCCCGCCCAAGGCGAGGTAAATCGGACCTCTACGCAACTCTTCCGTCGTTCCTTGAGAGGTGATTTTCACAAAATAACTAATTCCCCGATTAAGAGTGATGCGTCCCCTTTCCTTATTTTATTTTTGTTTGGGGTGGTTTGTGGTATAGTTGATTAAAGAAATATAGTTAAAATAAATATATGAAAAAAATAGTGGCAATTGGAGGAGGAGAGATAGGTAGACCTGGTTTTCCTGTTGAAACTACCTTGATTGATAAAGAAATACTCTCTTTAAGTGGAAAGAAAAAACCAAGATTGCTTTTTATACCAACTGCGAGTTCTGATTCAGAGTTGTATTTTGAGGTGGTTGAAAAACATTTTGGTAAGCGATTGGGGTGCACAGTAGATGCTTTGTATCTCCTCAAAAACAAACAATCTCAAAGTGAAATCAGGAAAAAGATTCTAAGTTCGGATATCGTTTATGTCGGTGGTGGCAATACTCTTAAGATGATGAAAGCGTGGAGAAGATTAGGAGTTGATAAAATTCTTCAAGAGGCTCATAAAAAAGGCGTTGTCTTGTCTGGAGTTTCAGCGGGGGCAATATGTTGGTTTTCTTTTGGATTATCAGATTCATTATTATTTTCAAAGAAAGAAGCTTCAATGATTAAAGTTCGTGGATTAGGTTTTGTTAATTCACTCTTCTCTCCTCATTATGATTTTGAGAAGAAACGAAAACCAGAATTAAAAAAGATGATGAAAAAAACTTCAGGCGTAGCAATCGCGATTGAAAATTGTTGTGCTATAGAAATTATAGACGATACTTTCCGTATTATTAACTCAAAGAAAACTGCCAAAGCATATAAGGTCTATTGGAAAGATGGAAGGTATTTTGAGCAAGAGGTTCTTAAGAAGAAAGATTTCTTACCCATAGAGGAACTTATTGCTAAAAATTAGTTTGTAGGTAAAAAATAAGGGTAATAGCTGTTTAGCTATTACCCTTTTGGTTCTACTGTTTTCTGCTACGGTGTTAATCTATTTGGTCCACGATAGAGAAACGTTACTTCTCTCACATTTGGGCGGTTAAGTAAGACCATTAACAATCTTGTTAGTCCAACTCCACAACCTCCATGTGGTGGGCAACCATAGCGGAAAAAGTTAAAATAATGTTCTAGGGGCTTAAGACCAAAACCGTGTTCTTCTGCTTGAGCCATAAGTTTATCCACTCGATGTTCTCTTTGAGCACCAGTTGTTATTTCAAGTCCTTTCCATAGAAGGTCAAAACTTTTTGTTACCTCGGGAGCGTTCTTGTATCTCATGTGATAAAAAGATCTTACTGAAGCAGGGTAGTCTGTCGCAAACACAAATTCGTGGCCATAACGCTCTTTGATATGTTCGCTGAGCATTCTTTCTCCTTGCGGATCAAGGTCGGCCTTGTGGCTTATCTCGTGTCCCTGACTATTTAATACCTTCCGTGCATCTTCAAGTGTGATTCGAGGGAACGGAATGGTTGGAACTACGACGTCGATTCCAAAAACTTCCTTGATCTCATTGCCATGTTTTTTAGCGATGATATCTAGGGAGTAAGCAATCCATTCTTCCTCTAACTGCATGACATCTTCGTGACTATCAATCCACGAAATTTCCATATCAACTGATGTGAACTCTGTGTCATGTCTTGATGTAAATGACGGATTAGCTCGAAACACTGGAGCGATTTCAAATACTTTATCAAAACCAGAAGCCATCGCCATTTGCTTATAGAACTGTGGTGACTGTGCTAAATAGGCTGTCCAATTATTGAAATAAGGAACTTTAAACAATTCAGCACCAGACTCACTAGCTGTGCCCATAAGTTTTGGAGAATGAATTTCAATGAAACCATTCTGAGCCCAATACTCACGCATAGCCTGTTCCATGGTTGTCTGCACTAGGAAGATAAGTTGATTTTCGGGGCGACGTAAACTAATTTGTCGCCAGTCAATTTGCTTATCAAGGCTTGAATCAGCGGTTATTGGTAAGGGCGATTCGGCCATATTACAAACTTGAATGGAATCGATTTTGATTTCTAAGCCACCCAGTTTCACATTAGGAGCCTCTATTACCTTGCCGGTGATAACGACTGACGATTCGGTGGTTAATGAACTAATCAGAGAGCCGATTGGGTCATTTGTTGTTCCACTTTTCATGTGCAATAATTGTACTTTTCCAGTGAGGTCACTTAAAACAAGAAATTGCATTTGTTTTTGGTCACGAACAGTACTAACAAATCCTTTTACCGTTACTATCTGGTTAATGCAACTTTTCAAATCTTTAATCAATGTTCTATCTTTCATATTTCTTCTCCTTTTCTATCTGTATCACAGATGATTTGACTAAGTTAAATTAAGGTGCAATATTCCGTCTTATTACTCTTGGAAACGGAATTGCATCACGAACATGGGGAAGGTTAAGTAACCAGCGAATAAGTCGTTCTAGCCCCATACCAAAAGCAATATGTGGGACACATCCGGCAGCATGCACCTCTTTTACAAACTGATAGCGAGGGTCATTGAGTTTACCCTTTTCTTCTAGTCTTTCGTTAAGCATGCTCGATGTATGGATTTTTTCAGCAACTCCAAGCAATTCTCCACAACCGTTACTTGCGATTAAATCTGCTACCATAGTAATTCGGGTATCAGATTCATCGATAACATAAGGAAACGGCTCTACGCTACGAGGAATACCAATGATCCAAAACGCATTATCATAAAGCTTAGACAACTCTTCTTCCTCTGCTGTGCTGATGCTTTTTCCAAAATGAGTGTCATAAGACTTACTCTGAAGATGTTTGATAGCATCTTCATATGTAATACGAGAAAATGGTGATTCTAATCCATCTACGCATAGTTCAGACCCCAATATCTTTAATAAGTCTTTACATCTTACTTGGCATTCTCGAGTTATATGTCCAATTATATCTTCAACGAGTAGGATAATGTCTTCGCGATTGCCAAAAGCAATTTCAGCTTTAACGTGCCAATATTCTATTAAGTGGCGCTTGCTACGAGATTCTTCTCCCCTAAAACTGGGACCTAAATTGAAAACTCTTTCAAAAGCATGTACCGCCGCTTCTAAATAAAATCCTGCACATTGAGTGAGATAAACGCTTTGGTCATGAACATCAATAGACATTGCGGTTCTATTGTCATAAAGTGGTGCGGGTGTAAGAATGGGAGCATCAAATTCAACGAATCGATTTTGGAAAAACCATTCTCTAATAATTTGCATAAGCTCACCGCGAAATCTTAGTATCGCCATTATCTTAGGATTGCGTAAATAGATATGCCTATAATCCAACATCTGTTTTGTGAGAGATGGATCAAAGATATCAAAATTACTCCGTGGACGTGGCGATAAATTAAGAGTATCTTCACTAATAACAATAAAATTAGATACAGTTATTTCTGACGGGCTACTATTAAGTTTTCCTTTTACTTCAACACTTGATTCTAGAGAAGTATGAAGAGCGATAGAGAACATTTTGCCTGAGACGTTCCCTTTTTCTAAAGTCGCTTGTATCGTTCCAGTAGAGTCAGAAATATCAAGGAATACTATCTTGCCGACATGTCTGCGATTAGAAAGCCATCCACTTAAAATAACATTTCCTGTTTGATTGCTCGACAATAAATCACTTATGTAAATTGTCTTCATGAGTTGCCTCTCTTTCTGTTTGTGTCTTGCCTTTGTTGGCGTGGTTAAATTGAGTTGGAATAATCTTACGATATTCGACGAGATGATCTCGACGTAACACCGCAAGCCATCTACCTGCTTTTGCTTCTGAAACGCTTTTAGTTTCGCTAAAAACCATCTCATAAGCAGCTGATGGGCTACTGCTTGCTTCCACAAGAGCGACAATGCTCTTGATTCCAAGGATGCAAGTACACCGTGCTTTGACTTCTTCAGAAGATCTTTGCATGGCCTGCTACCTCCTATATATTTGTTAAAGATCTGTTTCTAACAGAAAACGGTTCCCTGTTAATACATAAGACTACATCTTTTTATTTACTTTGTCAATGTTTAAATAAGGTGATACGCAAGGGTACGCGGTGGGTTTTATTTTTATTAAGATAGTTTGCTATTTTGATAAATCTAAGAGGTCTAAAGCGTCCTGGCTTCTTAGATTATATCTAATGTGCAAACCTTAGGTTTGCACACTTTGTTCGTCGTCGGGAGGTCCGGACCTCTAGCGATTAGCGGAGAGGCCCGCCCAAGGCGAGGTAAATCGGGCCTCTAGGCAACTCTTCTGTCATTCCTTGAGGAGTGATTTTCGCAAAATAACTAAAACCCTGACTAAAAGGGAAACGTCCCCTTTTCGCTTAAGATAAAAAAAACTAATAAGCATCAGAGATTAACCATTGTCCTTAAAAAAGATTAAAGAGAAGTGAGCGAAGCTAAGCTTTGCTCACTTCTACTCTTGTCCTAATAGTTCGGGAAACAATCTCTCGAACTTTTTTATTTTCTGCATAAGCCGGGCTTATGGCAATCTAATAGTGTGCAAACCTAAGGTTTGCACACTCGAGACTATTGAGGTTCAACCTCAATCATTTTAGTTGATTTTGATTTTATAGCCGTTTTAGAAAAAGTGTTCAAAGCTCGGCTTTGAACACTTGAACACTTCGTCATGGTCGTCGAGAGGTCCGTACCTCTAGCGATTAGCGGAGAGGTCGGACCTCTGGGCAACTTTTCTGTCGTTCCTTGACTTGAGACGATTTTCACAAAATGACTAAAATCCCGTTTAAAAGTGATGCGTCCCCTTTTCTTCTTTTCTTCTTTTCTTCTTTTCTTCCCCTTTTCCCCAAGCGAAGATTATAAAGAAGTGACTAATAAGATAATGTCACAAGTTGCTGAATTAGCCGAAAAGAAATACATCCACGGAGATACTGAAATAAAAACATCATAATAAAAAGTGTTAGACACCTGGTGTCTAACACTTTTGACGAGGCAAATCTAAGGAGCTCAGCTCCTTATTTTTTGATTGGGGCTTATTATGATATGATGAAATATATGGAATGTAGGAAGGAAGAAAACTTAAAAGATTGTCCATGTAGCTATTCTTGTGAAAGAAAAGGGCTGTGTTGCGAGTGTGTGAAATATCACAGAGAAAGAAATGAGCTTCCTGCCTGTTATTTTTCCAAAGAAGCAGAAAAAACATACGACAGATCATTTAACAAATTTCTCCAAAGTGAGCAAAGCTAAGCTTTGCTCACTTCAGTCGTCAACAGAGAAGCTTAGTCTTGTTTCAACATTAAATTCTAGAGGAAGACCTAGAAAAGGTACCTGAC
>Ga0180009_10008507_pt1 | contig 10154 bp, 9 predicted proteins | sample OS_PC_MetaG_FD_123537 | JGI IMG/M metagenome (GOLD analysis project Ga0180009, IMG submission 123537) | Groundwater microbial communities from the Aspo Hard Rock Laboratory (HRL) deep subsurface site, Sweden - OS_PC_MetaG | ecosystem: Environmental > Aquatic > Deep subsurface > Groundwater... | reverse complement strand
CAGTCTTTCCACGCTGCGTTTCAAGTCTAATGAATTTGAACCGCAAAGCAAAACAAAGCAATCCTTTAATTTGCCAGCATCGTAAAGGTGCTTTATAGCAAGCTCCCAATCTTTAACAAAAGGTATCTCATCAAGGAAGATGAATTTTTTTCCAGGTTGGGATAATTCCAGAAAAACATTTATGATTTCAAGCAAATCATCTTTATTAAGGTTATCGCAGGAATAGAAAAATATGTTGCTCGGTGCTGTTTTTGCAAGCAGATATTTTATCTTCTGCTTTATCCAGCAAGTCTTACCAACCTGCCTCGGTCCCCTTAATGAATAAATGCCTGCGCTGAAATCATCTATTATTGAATAACTCCATTTGATAGATTGCTTGTTCAGATTTGTAAGGTGAAAATCCTTGTCTGCCCAGCCCTTATCCTCCCACCATGGATTGGATTCCTTTAATAAAGCAAGCTCCATCATATCAAGGAATATATACTACTTTATAAAGCTTTCTTTTTCAGTAATGAAATAACTATAATTCGAGCTTTTTAGTTAGTTTAATAACAAAAAAGCGCTTGTTCCGCAACCTAAATACTAGAGTTTAACCTCTTTGAAAAAATTTGCGAAATTTCCCATAAAGAAATAAAAAAAATTTTAACTGCAATCAACAGGACAGAGTAATGCTGTTTCTCCTTTCTTAGTATCGCACTTATTGTCGCCACAGCAGGCACCTTTTGGTTCAGCCCAGCAGTCAGCAGGACACAAAGTACAATCCTCGCCAAGAGCTCTTCCGTCACAGTAGCCATCACCACAGAAAGGACCTGAAGAACAACCTTCATCAATTTCGTCGTTGCAGTTGTCGTCAATGCCGTTATCGCAAACCTCAGTCATCCCTGGATTTACCTGGTCATTATTGTCATTACAATCCTGATTATCCAAAACATAACCTGCTGGCTGACTACAAACCTGAGAGCTCACTAACAAATTACCATAAGTGTCAACATCAAAATCCTCATAATAAGTTGTTAAAAGGCCTTCATCAATTGAAGTGTCACAATCATTGTCTAATCCATCACAAGTTGCTTCTGGGTCTTCATAATAAGGTCCATAATAGCATTCAGTCCATGAATCACCAAGGCAGAGCTGGAATGCTCCTTCACACACACCATCCTGCAAAGGACAGAGTTGAGTGGTGTTCAAATCACAGATAGGGCAGCCTTCATCAATTAAACTGTCACAATCATTGTCAAGACTGTCACAAGTTGTTTCAACTGCTTCATAACCAATTATTCCTGAATAATCACATCCTGGCCACGCTCCTTCTACAGTGCAAGTCTCAAATGAGCCAGCACAAACACCAACTTGGTTTGGACAATCTCTTGTCTCGCCATTAATGCAATCTGTGCAGCCCTCATCAATCTCATCATTACAGTTGTCATCAATGCCATTACCGCAGATTTCTGTTGCACCAGGGTATATGTTTTCATTGTTGTCGTTGCAGTCAGCAACACCACCATCATTGAAAGGATTAAGATTTCCGATCATTACATGCATTGAACCAGCAGCATGATTACTCCAAGTAAATGTGTTATCAAAACTAGTTGCTCCTATGGCATCACTTTCCCACAACATATACTTATCTTCATTAGGATAACCAAAAATGAACTCTGATTTTCCATCATTGTCACAGTCACCAACAAAACTTGATCCTATGCCAGGAACGCTACTAAATGTTACAGGAGAATTCCAAACATTTGCATAAGAAACTCCATTATAAGAGAATACTCTTGGACCATCTTTTGAACCATCAACCCAGTCATCATAGCCATCATTAGTGATGTCACCAATACTAACTGATTGAGTGAAGCTAAAAACGCTCGGAGTCTCAGGAGTGTTGTAGTCAATAAAATAAAAACCAGAATATGTCAATATGTGTGATTGCTCGCTGTTACCTCCAATAACACAATCAACAACACCATCTCTATTAACATCGCCACTGCATTCAATATCATCAACAAGGCTGATGGAAACATTTACAATACTCTGTAACTCATAAGAACTTCCAGTCCACTCCCAAATCTCAACAGGATTACCAGCGCCATCCTGAAAGATAAGCTCAGGGATGCCATTGTTGTTTAAATCACCACTACCATCAATGAAAGTAGTACCACCACCGAAATCCTTTACTATAGCTTCTCTGCTAAAAGTTGTAGCAGAGGCAACATCATTACCCCAGATTTCATAGCCAGTACCTGAAGACTGTACTGTTAATGCGAACTCTGTAAAACCATCATTATCAAAGTCGCCAATATCAGCAACATACGCACCACCATCAGCTATGCCAGTCCAAACATTATACCATTCATGATTTGAATTGTCATAAGTCCAAACTTCTATCAAAAAATTTGTTCCGTCATACCTAGTAATAACAAAGTCATTCACACCATCATGAGTCACATCACCAATCTCACCACCCGCAGGGTTTGCCAGGTTACTAATTCCAGGAGTGCTTGTAGACCATACATTCATATATTGGTCATTTTGATATTCAAAAATGTCAATGCTGCCAGGATCATTATTCAGACCAGTTAATAACAGTTCATTAACTGTTCCTGCAGCTGATGCACATGCACCTGAGCCGTCACCATCAGCATCAACATCATCAACAGCACCATTGCAATCATTGTCAAGGTCATCACATGTTGCTTCAACTACTTCATAACCTGAGATAGATGAATAATCACAACCAGGCCATACTTCTCCAGTGCATGTTTCAACAGAGCCAGCACAAACACCTAACTGGTTTGGACAAGCTCTTGTCTCACCATTAGTGCAACCTGTGCTTACTGCTGTCAGAGCAACATATTCATTAGAAGGCTGAGTAAAATCTACTCCTGAGCTTTCATCACAGAAAACCCTGAAAATATAAGTGTCTGCTTCATCAAAAAGAATTGTGTGGCTTGCTGAGCATGTTCCGCTCTCAGGAACATTACAAGCGCTGGTTTTTTCATTCACAAAACCACTGCCATCATTAACCTGTAAGATTATATTTCCATTACAAGGCCTATCACCAGGCAGTTTATCACAGCTACATTCATAATTAAATGTCCTGCTCTCACCAGCATTAAAGGTTTCTGAAGCACCGTTATTATAATCAGGTGCAAAGAAATTTGCATCATCATATGTACCTGGCAGCACTGCTTCAATACCTGGCTTGCCTGCTAACACAACTGCAGCCAAAGATAAAACTGTCATTACAATAACAAAAAGTGTTGTTAGAAGTTTTTTATTCATTTTATATACCCTCCACACAATAATATTTTTAATTTAAATAATTACGATTTTGTAGGAATCAAGCATTTATAAATATTTATATTTTAAAAAGATATATTCAAATCTGTTAGCGAAATGTCGCTATTACATCACAATAATATTTAAAAAGGTTATCCCAAAACATAAGAAGTTATCCTAACTTTTAAAAGGAAAAATAAAAAAAACAGAGGGAGTGGGTGAGATGGTGAAAAAAAATGATTCTAAAAAAGGCAATTCTAAAAATAAATTGTTAAACTGGATAAAAAACATAAAAGTAGAAGACCTGCTCTTGATTGTGGTGGGAATTTCAATATTGAGTTTCATACTTCAACTATCGCACTATGCACTACCAGGGAATGCATTCAAAGCAGAAGTTTATGCAGCCATTTCTTTTATATACTATCTAGATATATTTGTAAAACAAACTTCGTGGAAATATATATTCTTCATAATCATCCCCCTCTTTGTGATCTGGATTGCTAAACTATTTCAAAAAAAGACATGGAACTATAAAAAAACTGCTCTCTGGTTAGGGATAGGGATTACCGTGATGCTCCTAATTTACTTTGGAGCTCCAAACATAGATCAATTCTCTAATATCCCAAAAGCCGAAAATCCCACTGTAAAGGTGTTTGTAATGAGTTTCTGTCCTTTTGGCCAACAAGCAGAAACTGCTCTGGCGACAGTCCAGTCTCATTTGGGAAATAAGGTAACTATAGAACCTCGTTTTATAATTAGCAATCTTACTTACAAAGCAGATACAATTGGATTAAGCGGAGGATGCATTAACAACAATACTTTATGTTCACTCCATGGAGTGACTGAACTAAATGAAGATATGCGCCAGCTGTGCATATGGAAGTACTATCAGGATAAATGGTGGGACTATGTGCTCTGTATAAATGATGAATGCACATCTGAAGATGTGGAGACTTGTTGGGAGGGATGTGCTCAAAATAATGAACTCAGCGTTCCAAAAATAAGAGTATGCCAACAGACAGAAGGAGTAAAACTAGCAGAAATAGACAGGGATTTAGGTGATGAATTAGAGGCATATAATTCACCTACAATAATTATAAATGATGCAATATATAAAGGAACTGAAAGAACTCCAGAAACATTAAAAGAAGCCATTTGTTATGGGTTTGAATCTCCTCCTGATGAATGTAAAATTAAACTAAAAGAAGAAAACAAAGACAAGATTGTTCAGGATGAAGAAAGCGCCACAGATAAGTTAGAAGATTTTTGGGGTGGGTGCAAGGAGGAAGGTGTTTGTCCAAAAACAGGGGAAAAACTTGTTCCTAAAGAGATAGGTGAGAAAAATGAAACCGGATGAAAAAAAATCTAAAAACAAAAAAACTTTTTTTGAAAAAATTTTAAACTCAATAAACAAAATCAGTGCAAAGGACATTTTATTCGTATTGTTATTAGCAACAGGAATTCTGGTAATTTTAGGTGTATTAGCTAAAAAAGAATTGTTATCAGTGTACTTTTCAGGAATAGCATTATCCTCTTTACCAGTTGTTTATTATTTTGACCTGATAGTTAGGAATGGGATACTTAAATATCTGTATTTTGCAATCGTAATAGTTTTGGTTTATATGATGGGAACAAATATATTAAAAGCATCAAAGAAGAAAAAGATTAACATACCTTTCAAAGCGATAATTGTGGTTGTTGGTTTTATTATAGCCTTCCTTATTTATCTTGTTCCAGCATATTATCTGGAAAATTATGAACCTTTGACAAGCAGTTTTTGGCCATACCCAACAGAGGAAGATATCCATTTTATTGATCATCAGGGATGCGATGATAGAATAGACTTCCTTTTCTCACCAAGTTCAGAGATCGCCTTGAAAGTTATTCCTGAGATTGTATCAATAAGAAATCAAGGAATACCAATTAACATTTACTGTATTGGAGACCAATGGATAAATGATGATATTCTTTGCGAAAAAAAGTTCGGCTTAGCATCTGGAAAAGGTGAAAAGATAAGAGACCAGTTCGGCATAATACAAGAGTTTAAAGATCCGATATTCATCACAGGATGTAAACAATGGATAGTTCCTCGGCAAAACAAAACTGACACAAAGAAATACATTTGTGAGAATACTAATCTCTGCACATGAAAAAGAAAAAAACAAAAAAGAAAAAGGACAATGAAGATACACTCACTAAAATATTGATTCTTGTAATTTTTATCATCTTTGTCTTTTATGTACCAAACTTGTGGAAATCATTTGACATAACAACTAAAGTAAAAAAAGGATTGTGGGAGTTAGGAGCCGAAGATAACCTTGACGCTGAACTAATAGGGATAGAAGGTGAAGAATACATTTTTATTAATGGACTCTTAAAAAGTAATTGTGATCGTGCACAAAGCGATAATCATTGCCCGCAAACAATTCTTAATGCAGATAAACCGATATTTTTCGATAAAACCAATTCGTTTTACAAACCAAATATCTATGCGCGGATAAAACGTCTTAATCAAAAAGGAGAAGATATAATATTAAATCCTGATGATATAAAAATCATCAGCTTTATTAACAAAAGCGATAAAAACATAAAGTTCCAGATACGTGACGAGATATTAAATGGAAAGATTTGTCCAAAACCCAAGTTTAATAATACTTTCTGTTCAATAAATTGGGAAAAAGAATTCAAAATAGAAAACATAGCAACCAAAAGAAGAGATGTATCTGTACAATTGGTGAGCTTTGAAGTCAAACAAAAGGAGGGTTTATCAGATATTGAAGTACAGGGTAAAATTACAGGTAACCTCATTGAACCGTTCATGAAAATAAGTATTTATTTATACAATCAGGGACCAATGTTAGCAAATTACCTTGAAGCAGAAAAAATTATAAATCTAACGCCTGAAAATGATTACCATACTTTTCATACAAAAATAATCATAACTCCGCAAGAAATAAACATGGGTAATATAACCTATGATGACTATGAAGCAGAAGAAGATATAGCTTCTGCTAAACTAAAAACAGAGGGTATAAATTTTACCAAAACAGAAAAAGTGGCTGATTTAGACATACTCCTTTTGTTCCAAGACCAGAACTATTTCTATGCAAACAGAAGAATAGTGCAAAAAGGCATTGTTACAGAAACAGTATATAAGTAAATAACTAGATATAACTAAAATTCTTAGAATATACAAAAAATTATAAAGGGAAAAAAATTATAAAAAAAATTTACTTAACTACTGCATTCTTTACTTATGCGCAACATTCGTTAGGACAACCACTGTTGTCGTGTATTTTTTCTGTTCTGCCAGCACAAGCTGAGAATGCCCAGTTACAACAAGAGTTCCAGTATGCACAATTAGTACCTGCGTGACATGAATTTCCTGTTACATAGTCTTCGCATATAGAACATGGCGGGTCATTTCCAACAAGGATACATGCACTAGAAGCACCCATAGGTACAATTTTTGCCATTGCTCCAATCTGCGTAAATACCATTAATGTTGTTAATGCCAAAGCAATTAAGATTAAGTTTCTTTTGTTCATTTCGTTTTCACCTCCTTTGTTTTGAATAAAATCAGGTAAATGATTACAAATCCATAATAAATTCATAATCACCGAAAACCTTACAGTTCTGTTTGGAGAGCTTATTTATAAACATTATGGCGAAATTTCGCTAAAACAGGATAAATAATTAGAAAAATTATCCTAAATAACAGAAAAATAAGGGTTATGTATATAGGGCGCCTGAAACTAATTCTATAAAGCCAAAGTGTGCATTAGTAATGCAAACATTTATATATTAGTAATGCACACGTTCATATAATATGATTTTAAAAGATAAACTCAGGGAAATTGTAAAACTGCAAAGAGAAGAGTTAAAAAGACAAAATACAGGCATTCCTAGAGAACTTATAAAAAAGATTGATTTCAATTCAAGCCACGCAATAATAATATCTGGAATTAGAAGATGCGGAAAAAGCACACTATTAAGGCAAATAATGAAAAAAACAAGCAAGTTTTATTATTTTAATCTTGAGGATTCAAGAGCAAATGATTTTGAATTAGCTGATTTTGAAAAATTAAACAAAATATTTAAAGAAGACTATGGAGAGCAAAAAAACTATTTTTTTGACGAAATACAAAATGTTCCTGGCTGGGAAAAATTTATTAGAAGGCTACAGGATAATGGCAAAAAGGTTTTCATAACAGGCTCTAATGCATCATTACTAAGCAAGGAACTAGGTACAAGACTAACAGGAAGACATCTAACTTATGAACTTTTTCCATTTTCATTTATAGAATCATTAGAACTAAAGAAGGAAAACCCTTCATTAGAAAAATTTCAGGATTATCTTAATAAAGGAGGTTTTCCAGAATACCTAAAATATGAAAACAACGAAATCCTTCAACAAGTGTTTAAAGACATAATCATAAGGGATATTGTTGCTAGATACGGATTAAGAAGCACAAATGTTGTTAAAGAACTTGCATTATACTTAATAACAAACACAAGTAAAGAATTCACACATAACCAATTAAGAAAAATATTTGAAGTGGGCTCAACCAACACAATAACATCTTACATATCATATTACGAAGAAAGTTATCTTTTATTTACAATTCCACAATTTAATTATTCGTATAAAAAGCAGCTCGTAAATGCAAAAAAAATATATGCAATAGACACTGGTCTTATAAAAGCAAATACTGCATCATTTTCAGAAGATAAAGGAAGAATACTTGAAAACAGTGTTTTTCTTAAACTCAGAAGAAAATATAAGGAAATATATTATTTTAAGGAAAAATATGAATGCGACTTTGTAATTAAGGAAAAAGGAGAAATAACTCAGGCATACCAGGTATGCTATGAATTAAATGAACACAACCAAAACAGGGAAATAAACGGGTTAAAAGAGGCGATGAAAAAATTCAAGCTAAAAAAAGGTATAATTCTAACTTTAGAACAAAAAGATGAGTTTGAAAATATCAGTGTGATACCTGCCTATGAATGGATGAAAAACAAACAATAAATACCGACATTTCGCTATTACATCACAACAATCTTTAAAAACAACCCATTTCAAAGATGATTCTTGGATAAAATTCAAATGGTAGATAAAGAACCAGGCAAATACGCCAGGTTAGCAATTCTAGCTGGCCTTGTAGAGCCAAAAAGCCTTTCGGAGCTAGGTATGTTCTGGTATAATGAGAACGGCAGGTTTTACAAGCAAAAAGCAAGGCAGGAAATAGAACAAGCAGTAAAGAATAACTTCTTGATAAAAGAGAAATCAAAATACCGAACCAACACAGAAAAGATAATACTCTCTGCATACTCGCAAATAAATAACAAAGAACTTAAAGCCCTTCTCTGCATGTTCTGGAATCATCCTTTCAGCCAGAAAACATTTCTTTGCTGCAAAGCAATAAAGCAGATGTTCAACAACAACCCTGAAATAGCAGCAGAAAACAAACCACAAACAATCCTAAACACTCCATTAATCCTGCACCAGCTGCAGGAAAAAGATAATGATGTATACAACTTGTTTGTTTCAATGCAGGGATTAGAAGCTTACACAAACCAGATAAACAAGAACGCTGACAAGAACATGGATAAAGAATTCGAAAATCTTAAAGACAAAACAGACTGGCTTTCAAACCTAAACAAAATAATTAAAAATGACAAAATCCTGTTTAAAGGAAAAAATAATAAATTAAAAATAACAAACATACTAAAAAAATGAGCAGGCTAAGAATAAAAGAACAAATAGAGAAAGAAGAAAACAGCAAAATCAAAAACATAATAATAGGCATAATTATTATTTTGACAGCCTGGATTGTGACCAGTCTTTTGCTGAAAATAACAATGACAGGAAAGATAATAATTACAATAGCTCTAGTATTATTCCTGGCATATCTTGTTTATGAATGGTACAGGGTTTATCATAAGTAAGTTTCGCAAAAAAAACACAATCTTTTTTAAGCATTAGCTTATCTTAAACATAATGCCCAAGAAAAAAAAGCCGAAAACATGGTACGGCAAAATATGGTACTTTCTCTGGCACGATAACTCCACTATCAGTTGGATTATAAACATCATACTTGCTTATCTGATTATTAAATTCATTATTTTCCCAGGCATAGGATTATTATTCGGAACAAGCACGCCGGTTGTTTCTGTAATCAGCAGCAGCATGGAGCATAATGAACAATTTGACCAGTGGTGGGCTGAGAATGAAGAATATTACTCCTCATTAAATATTACGAAAGCAGATTTTGAAGAATTTCCTTTTAAAAACGGTTTTAGCAAAGGCGATGTAATAGTTCTTTTCGGAAAAAACCCTGAAGACATAATAATAGGTGATGTTATTGTTTTTAAATCAAGAACCCCTGAGCCTTATATTCACAGAGTTATTAAGAAAGAATACACATCTGAATTTGTGTTCCAAACAAAAGGAGATAATAACAATGCTCCATTAAGAAATAGTGAAATTGATGAGACAAAAATTTTAGAAAATCAAATTTTAGGCAGAGCAGCGCTAAGAATTCCCTGGCTAGGATACATAAAGATAGGGATTTTTGAATTAGTAAAGAAAACAGGATTATTATAGTGCTCAAACACACCTGAAAAAAAGATTTTCCACAAGACAACCCCGAAAATCTTTCATAATCACATAACTTTTTTGTTATGCGAGTCAAAAATTTGTTTTTTTCGTAAAATTTTTGTTCTCCACTGGACAAGTGTGCGCGGACATTGTCATCTTTGCGAATGATGGATTTTCTTTGCTCTTAGTTTGATTAGTTTTAAGAATTTGTTTCTTTCTAATTTTAAATCAAGCCCTGCCTTTTCGGCAGGCGTTGCTCCTTTGAGCT
>Ga0180009_10008506_pt1 | contig 10155 bp, 4 predicted proteins | sample OS_PC_MetaG_FD_123537 | JGI IMG/M metagenome (GOLD analysis project Ga0180009, IMG submission 123537) | Groundwater microbial communities from the Aspo Hard Rock Laboratory (HRL) deep subsurface site, Sweden - OS_PC_MetaG | ecosystem: Environmental > Aquatic > Deep subsurface > Groundwater... | reverse complement strand
TTCTCCACGATGAAGGCGGAGATGCCCCGGTGGCGCTTGGCCGAATCGGTCCGGGCCGTGACGATGACCACATCCGCGTTCTTGCCGGAGGTGATGAATCGCTTGGCGCCGTTGATGACCCATTCGTCCCCGTCGCGCACAGCCTCGGTCTCCTGGTGCACGGGGTCCGACCCGGCCAGAGGCTCGGTCATGGCAAAGGCCCCGATTTTCTCCCCGGAGGCCAGGTCCTCGAGAAACCGGGCCTTCTGGACGTCCGAGCCCAGGCGATACAGGGTTTCGCACACGATGGAGTTGTGCACGCTCATGACCACCGCCGTGGCGGCGCAGGCGTAGGCCACCTCGGACAGGGCCAGGACGTAGGAGACCGCGTCGGCCTCCGCCCCGCCCCATTTCGCGGGGATCATCATGCCCATGAGGCCGAGTTCCCCCATCTTCTTCAGATTTTCGGACGGGAACTCCCCGGTCCGGTCGCGCTCGGCGGCTGTGGGAAGAATCTCGCCACGAGCGAATTCCCGCACCATCCTCTGGACCATGAGCTGTTCGGACGTGAGCTTGTAGGACATATCGCCTCCCAGGGGGGCGCCTTATTTATAAGGATGACCCTCCCGAATTGCCACGTGCGGCTTGAGCCGCGGTTTGGATCCTATGGGGTGTAGATCACCACAAGAAGCTCGGCCTTTTTGGCCGAGGAGTTCTTCAGGTTGTGGGCCACGCCGGAATTGAAATGCAGGGACTCCCCCTTTTCCAGGTGGTTCACCTGCTCCCCCACGGTGATGTCCACAGACCCGGCCAGGACATACACGAATTCCTCGCCCTGATGGGAATACCCCACGCCCTCGTGCTCCCGGTTGGGATCGATGGTGACCTTGAAGGCCTTCAGGTGTTTGTGCTGGGCTCCGGGGGACAGGGTCTCGTAGGCATAGTTGCCGGTGCGGTCCTTGTAGGCCCGGGCCCGGCTGGCCTTGGTGGCGGTCGGCTTCTCCAGGAACTGGGAAGACTCCACCTCCAGGGACCGGGACACGGACAGGAGGGTTCCCACGGGGGGCACCATCTCTCCGGCCTCTATTTTCTGCAGAGTTGCCACGGAAACGCCTGTATCGTTGGCGAGCTGTTCCAGGGTCACGCCCCGGTCCTCGCGGATGGACCGGATCTTTTCGCCGATGGGCGCGGGCTCGGCTTTCATCTTCCTGGGCATGGCGGCCTCCGGTGTTGAAAAAGGGGAAATGCGAGGACAGCGGGCATCAGGTTGGTGGGTTTGGTGGATTTTGTCAACCGGAAGGGAATGCCAACATTTATGTTTGCTATCATGCCGGAACCTCCGATTTCCTTCCATTCGGAATGTTTCCGGTGAAGAAGCCTTGTTTCGTAGTCCTCTTGGCGGTTCCGCCCTGGATGCCGCGGAAAAAATCCCAGGGCTCCTGAAGGATGACGGATATTTGCAAACAAAACTGTTTGATATTGGGCATCCAGGTGATTTTTCCAGATGCTCCCTCAGCATTCGTCCTCCTTGCCTGCCAGCCAAGGAGCCGCCACTCCAGCCATGGGTCCCAAGAGCCTTTACAGTCCAGCCTTAAGACTCGAAATCAAATTGCAAACTAATTTGTTGGCAAAGAGGCGCCGGCTCTCCGGTGCCTCTTTGCCCCGGTAAAATCTCCGCAAAAACCCCCAGGGCCGTCTTCGCAGTAGAAAAGAGGCTCCGGGGCCTCCTCCGCCGGCCCCCGAACCAGCGGCCCAGGCCGTGCGCCTCACCGGCTGTTCCGGTCAGAAGCCTTTCCATTAGCGGCTATGGGTAGCCCAACATATCTGTTGGCTTTTTTGGAAAATCCTGGTAGCCTCCTCATGGACAACAAGGCCCCGGCCGAGACCTGGGAAAAGGGAACCTGACGGTCCCGCCCGGCAGGCCGCGAAAGCCAGGAGCCCCACAATAGCCTGGCGGTCAACGGAACCTGCTGATTTTTTGGCCATTATAACCCGAGCAACCTTTCGAGGGACCCATGGACCCCCGATTCCTGGCGGACGATGCCATCCTTTCCGCGCCCCTGACCCGGCCCGGGCTCCACGGCCGGGCCCGGGACCTGCTCCTGACCCCTCATGCGCCGGGCATCCTGGTCCACGGCGAGCCGGGCTGCGGCAAAACCTTTTTCCTGCGCCGCCTGGCCGCCTCCCTGGCCCGGGAAGGCTCGGCCCGGCCGGTTTTTCCCCTGGCCCTGGACACCACCCCGAACGCCGCGCCGGTCCTGGCTCTTCTGACCGCTCTCCTGGAAGAGGCCCCGGCGGACCCGGCCTTGATGCCCCCGGAAGCGTCCGGCGGCGTTCCGCCTTCCCTTTCCACGGCCCGGGAGCGCTGGGCCTCGGCCGTGGCCCGGGCGGGCAGGCCGGTGGTGGTGTTTCTGGACGATCTCTCCGGGCTCCTTTCGGGACTATCCGCTCCGGAGAAGGCCCGTTTTGCCGAAGCCCTCCTGGTTCCGGGCGTGGTCCCGGCGGCCTCGGCTTCGTGGCGGATTCCCCTGAACAAGGCGGCTTTCGGGCCCTGGGAACGTCTGATTCCCCTGGAGCTTTCCCCCCTGACCTCCGATGAAGCGTCCGGGTTCTGGCGCGCCCTGGCCAGGGAAGAGTCCCCGGAGGTGATGGGGGCCTGCCTGGCCATGGCCCAGGGCAACCCCCGCGTCCTGGCCGCCCTGGCCGCTCCGGCCCCTGGAGCCGGTTTTCCGGAACGGCTCCAGGGAGCCGCCGCGATGCTGTCCAGGAATTTCGATCCCCTGTTCGAAGCCCTGCCCCCGGCCGAGCGGCGGCTGTTCGCCTGCCTGGCCCAGGCCTGGAACCCGGCCACGGCCCGGGAAGCGGGGCTCGCGGCGGGCATGGACGTGAACAAGGCCAGTTCCCTGGCCTCCCGCCTGGCGGGCCGGGGCCTGGCCCGGGTGGCGCGCCGGGAAGGCCGCCGGAAATGGTACGAGGTCCGGCATCCCGGCCTGGCCCTGACCCGCCAGGCCGCCCACCCCGCCGGCCGGAAACGCCTGGCCGCCTTGGACCGATTCCTGGCGGCCCTCCTTGCCTTGGACAGCCCTGGGCCCGGCCCCCAGGAAGATGGCGTACTCCCGCTCCCCGTCCGGTCCGGCGAGGCGGTCTACCCCATGGAACGGGACGTGGCCCGGAGCCTCCTCTCCCAGGCCCTGGACCGCATGGCCGGGGCGGAAACGGCCACGAACGCAGGCGGCCTGCCGCCTCTGGAGGACCTGGAGGCCTCGGGGCTTTCCGTGCCCCAGTCCGGCCCGGACCCCGATGCCGCGGAGGCCGGGCTGCGCAGGATTGCGGACGAGACCCCCGACGACCCGGGCGCCTGGTCCCGCCTGGGGGCTTTCCTCCATGCCGTGCGCGGCGCGGCGATCGAGGCCGAGGAGGCCTACCTGGCCGCCGTGGACCGCCAGAGCGAGCAGGCGTGGACCTGGCTGGGCCTTGCCCGGCTCCTCCACGAGGACCCCGACCGGGCCGTGGACGCGGAGCAGGCCTATCGCATCGCCTCTTCCCTGGCCCCGGACGACCCCATGGTATGGGCCCTGCTGGGCCGACTCTACACAGATCTCCCCGGCCGGGAAAAGGACGCGGAAAAGGCCCTGGCCCGTGCCCTGGCCCTGGCCCCGGATCATCCCGTGGCCCGGGAGGCCCTGACCCGGGTTTACGGCCGCACGGGCCGGGAGGACGAGGCAGGTACCCTTCGGGGCGGCTCCCCGGCCGGGGCCTCCTGGATGGCCGAGGCCGCCCGTTCGCCCAACCCCCTCCAGGCCCATAAGGACTGCGTGGCCCGGGCCATGGACACGGGCGACCCCCGGGCCTGGGCCCTGGCCGGGCTCCTGGCCGCCCGGTCCGGGGCCAACCTGCGGGAGGCGGCCGAGTGCCTGGAGCGGTGGGCCGGGGCGGACTCCGACGACTCCCCGGCCTGGCTCCTGTCGGCTGCGGCCCGGCTCCTGGCCGGGGAGCGGAAAAACGCCGCCAACATCCTGGGTCAGGTCCTGGGGCAAACTCCCCGGGACCCCGACGCCTGGCTTCTCCAGGGCCTTTTGATGGACAAGGGGACCGGGATTCCCAGGGGCCTGGAACAAAGTCTCTCCCTGCGGCCGGACCACCCTCCGGCCCTGGCCGCCAAGGCCCTTTTCCTGGCCCGGGAGCCCGGCGGCCAGGACGAGGCCCGGCTCCTGGCCGGAAAAGCCCTGAAAGGGGACCCGGATCTGGCCGGGGCCTGGGCAGCCCTGGGTATTCTGGAGGCGCGGCGGGGAGGGATTCGGGAGGCGGAGGCGGAGGAGGCGTTCCGGCGGGTGGTGAGCGTAAACCCGGACGAGGCCTGGCCCTTCGTGGAGTTGGGGGCGCTTCTGGCCAGCCAGGCGGACCGCTTGGGCGACGCCAAAAAGGCCCTGGCCCGGGCCGTGAATCTGGACCCGGAAAACGCCAGGGCCTGGCGGCTTGTGGGGGGTCTGGGCCAACGGGAGGGCAACCCCGCCCAGGCTGTGAAGGCCCTGGAAAAGGCAGCCGCCCTGGACCCCGCCTCCCTGGAAACCGCCTCCGGCCTGGCCTCCCTGTTCCTCTCGGATCTGGAGGACCCCGTTTCCGCGGCCCGGGCCGTGGAGGAGTTCCTCGGGGCCCGGCCGGGCGCAGCCCCGCCCCTGGACTGGCTGGGCGCCCTTTCCGGCCTTCCCGGGTTCGCCCGGATGCTGGACCTTCTGCCCCCGGACGCCCGGTCCCGGCTGCCGGGCATGGAGGAGGATTTCGGAACCGGGCTCATTGCCGGGGCTTCCCGGGCCGCCGGGCCTCTGGCCGAGGCCGCCCGTCAGGCAGACCCCGCACCGGCCCTGGGCCTTCTCCTGGAAATGGCCCGGACCGGTGGAGGCCGGGAGGTCCTGGATCAGCTCCGGGCCTCCCCGGCGCGGAGCCTGTTCGAGCCCCTGGAGGCCGCCCTGGCCCTGGCCCTGGGGGAGCCCCCCCTGTGGCCCCCGGAAATTTTGGCCCTATCCCGGGATCTGGCCGCCTTCCTGGGAGAGGGGTGTTCGGGTAAGGAAAAAAAGTTCATCCGGCTGAAGCGTACCCGGCCTCCAGGACAGAACGGTTGCTGAAAGCGGCCCGGGCGGGTCCCCCCCTTTGCCCGGAGTCAGGGTGAGAATGCCGCGCCTGTCGGAAAAACCCGATGACAGGCAACGTTCCTCTCCTCCTCAAGTCCCTGCCCGGACTTTGGCCAGGTTCCGGAAACCGGATGAGCCAAAAAAAGATAACAAGCTAAAAGTAAAAAGAAATCCCCACTGCCCCCCTTTTTCCAAGGGGGGTTCTGCTTCAACCGCTTCCCTGCAAAGCCTGGATTGGCAACCAGGTACGCAAAAACCGGATGAACCAGAAAAATCCTAAGAGGATACAAATTCCCAGGTAGATTCTTCGTCAACGGCTATTTTTCCCCAGGAGAAATGAAGCCCCTCTTTGCCGTCCAAAACCTTGCTCAATTGTGCTAATCTCTTGCCCGTGGTGTTGGCCTCCTCCTTGGAAAGCGGGACGCGTCGTGAACAAGCCAGCCCGTCCCGGGCCATCTTTCCCATCCGTGTAACCTGATGATTTTATGAAAACCGCCTGCCCTGGCGGGTTTCAGAAGGACCATCGAGGAGAATCATGACTCGACCCCTTTGGGTGGTGGCGGACATCCGGAACGAAAGCCTGTTCTTCAAGAGCCTGGGGGTCCTGGGCGCGGCCCGGGACCTGGCCGGGGAGCTGGGGGGCGCTGAGACCACGGCCCTGGTGTTTTCCGGGGCCCCGGAATCCGGCTGCCTGGACGCGGCCGAGGCAGCCTCCCGGCTGGCGGCGGTCGGCGCGGGGGTCCTGGTGCTGAAAAATCCGGATCTGGACCCCCACCGGGCGGACCTTCTGGCCCGGGCCGTGGCCGCAGCCGTGGAGGCGGAGCCGCCGTCCCTGGTGCTCTTCCCCCTCACCGGCCTGGGCCGGGAGACCGCCGCCCGGGCCGCCGCCCGCACCGGGGCCGGGCTCATCGCGGACTGCGCGAAACTCTCCGTGGAAAACGGCCGGGTGGTGGCGGACTGCCCCTCCTGGGGCGGCCGGGTTCTGGCCCGCATCAGCCATGTCGACCCCGGGGTTCCGGGTTTTGCCACCGTGTCCCCCACGGCGGCCCGGACACCCGAAGTGGCTACAACACCCGGAAAAATCGAGGAGAGGGACATCGCCTTTCCCCTGCCGGAAAAAACCCCCCGGGTCCTGTCCCGGGGCCCGGTGCCCGTGGCGCCCGGGGACCTCTCGGACGCCCGGACCGTGGTGGTGGGGGGTGCGGGCATGGGCTCGGTGGAGGGTTTCGGCCTGGTGCGGGAACTGGCCGCTGTCCTGGGGGGCCAGGCCGGGGCCACCCGCCCGCCGGTTCTGGCTCACTGGGCTGACGAGGACCGGCTCATCGGCCAGACGGGCCGCGCCGTGCGGCCGGAGCTTTTGATCTGCGCCGGGGTCTCCGGGGCGGTCCAGTTCACGGCCGGGGTCACGGAGTCGGGCTTTGTCGTGGCGGTGAACCGCGACCCCACAGCCCCCATCTTCGGCCTGGCCGACCTGGGCATCGTGGCCGACGCCCGGAGCTTTGTGCCCGCGTTCACGGAGAAGGTGAAGGAGGCGGTGTTTTCCCGCATGGCCGAGGAGGTTTGCGACCCGGGCAACGGGGAGGCGAAACAGGGGCTGGGAGCCCGGGTGCGGGGCCTCCGGGAAGGGCTCTCCTGGACCCTGGAGAACCTGGCCCAGGCCACGGGCCAGACCCCGGATTTCGTGGAAAAGGTGGAAACGGACGAGGTGACGCCCTCGGTGAGCTTCCTCCTGCGCCTGGCCCGGGCGCTCAAGGTGGACCCCAGCGCCTTCCTCGGGACCGAAGCCCGCGCCGAGATCCGGGACCGCCGGGCCCAGGCCTTTTCCACCCGGACCCAGAACTACTCCTACCAGACCCTCACCCCCGAGGCCGAGACCGAGCACCTCCGGGCCTTTGCCATCGAGATCGAGCCCCGCCAGGCCCACAAGCCCGTGGCCTACAAGCACGAGGGCGAGGAGTTCATCTACGTGCTGGCCGGCATCCTGGAACTCACCCTGGACAACCGCGCCCACACCTTGAAACCCGGCGAATCCAAACGCTTCAACTCCGAGATTCCCCACAAGCTGAAAAGCCTGTCCGACGCCACCACCCGCCTCCTGGTGGTGCTGTACACGCCCTGACGAGGGAGGCTTGGAGGCTCAAAAAGGAAGGAAAACGGCAGATTACGCCCGGTATGATGGTTCTGGGAGATTCCCGGCTTATTGCATCACCATCAACATTGATGACCCTGCAACAAGTCGCCATCCCGGCGGAGGCCGGGATCCAGGGTCTTTGTAACCTACTGAAAAGACTGGACCCCGGCCTTCGCCGGGGTGACGCTTGAGAGTGGTTTCAGGACTTGTTGCAGCTTCATCAACATTTATCGACCAAAGGGTGCGAAGCACCCATTCCCGAAAAGTTTTTGAAGGGGAGAGCGGTGCAGGGGAGAGGGGAGACTTTTTCAAAAAGTTTCCCCTCTCCCCTGCAAAAAAGACATGATCATCGATTTCCATACCCATTTGTTTCCCAAGGATATCCGGGAGGACCGGGCGCGGTTTTTCAACAGCGAGCCGGCCTTTGGGCTGTTGTATAGGCCGGAGAAGAGCCCCCTGGCCGGGGCGGACGCCCTATTGGCGGACATGGACGAGGACTACTTGGACGCCTCGGTGGTGTTCGGGTTTCCGTGGAATTCCGGCGAGTTGTTCATGCGGCACAACGATTACATCCTGGATCGGGCCTCGCGGCATCCGGGGCGGATTTTCGCCTTCGGGTGTTTCGACGTCATGCACCCGGACGCCCCGGCCGAGGCTGCGCGGTGCCTGTCCTCCGGGGCCGTGGGCCTGGGGGAGCTGGCGCTGTACAGGAGCGGCATTGACGAGGAGTCGCTGAAACGCCTGGACCCGGTCATGGCCGTGGCCCGGGAGCATGGCAACGCGCCCGTGATGATCCACGTGAACGAGCCCGTGGGGCACATGTACCCGGGCAAGACCCCCGTGACCCTGGGCCAGGTGTGGAACCTCGTCACGCGCTACCCGGAAAACCGCCTGGTCCTGGCCCACTGGGGCGGCGGGGTGTTTTTCTATCATCTCCTGAAACGCGACGCCAAGAAGGCGCTCCAAAACGTCTGGGTGGACACGGCCGCCAGCCCCTATCTCTACGATCCGCGCATCTGGGGCGTGGCGACCGATATCCTGGGCTCCGGCAAGATCCTTTTCGGCACGGACTATCCCCTCCTGAAGGCCCGGCGGTACCTGAAAGAGCTGGAGGGCGCGGAGCTTGCCGGGAAAACCCGGGAGGCGGTCCTGGGCGAAAACGCCCGGGCGCTTTTGGGGATCCCCGCTGCCTGACCCCTCCCGGACCTGACCACGATCCCCCTTCCCAAACCATCCCCAATCCTTATAATAGGCTTTCAAGACTCTTCTCCAAAGGCCATGTTTCCATGAAACGGACCGTTCTTTCCGCCCTCGCCGCCCTCACGTTCCTTTGGAGCGCTTTCCTTCCCCTCCCCGCTTTTGCATCCCCCGGGGTGACGGAAGCGGTGCGGGAGGAGCTTCGCCGCCGCATCGAGATGGCCGAGTCACCGCCCTCCATCCTGGTGGAGAAGGAGGCCATCCTGGCGTCCGAGGCCCTGCCCGGATTTTACCAGAAGCGTATCTACGCCCCGGCCTGGACCGGCGAGGACGGGACCCTTCCCCTGGTGGAAAGCCTGGCCCGGGCCCTGGACGGGGCCACAAGCCACGGGCTCTCTCCAGAAGACTACCACGCGAGCCACATCCGCCGGCTTCTGGCCTCCATCCGGGAAACCCGGGAAAAAAACGAGCAGGCGGACCCCGGGGTGCTGGCGGACCTGGACCTCCTGTGCACGGACGGGTTTCTGGTGTTCGCCGCCCACATGGTGAGCGGCAAGGTGAGCCCCGAAAGCATCGAGGTCTCCTGGCTGGCTGCCCGGCGGGAGGCTGACCTGGAGGCGGTCCTGACCAAGGCCCTGGGCAATGGGGAGGTGGAGGCGGCCCTGGAGAACCTGGCCCCTCCCTATCCATGCTACCAGGGCCTGCGGACAGCCTACGAATCCCTGCTCCCGGAAATGGGCAAGCCCGTCCTGCCCAAGGTGACCGGCGTTTCCATGCTCCGGCCCGGAAGCCGGGGCCCGGCCGTGGGCCGGCTCCAGGTCCGCCTTGCCGCGCTGGGCTACCTGCCGGAAAATCAACCGGAAGACGCCCCTTTCTTCGGCCCCCGGACCGAGGAGGCTGTCCGGCGCTTCCAGGAGGACCACCGGCTTTCGGCGGACGGCCTGGCCGGGCCGACCACCCTGGAGACCATTAACGCCGACCCGGCGGACCGGGCCCGGACCATCGCCGTGAACCTGGAGCGCTGGCGCTGGCTTCCCCATGACCTGGGCCGCCGGTACATCCTGGTGAACACTGCGGATTTCAGCCTGAAAGTGGTGGAGGACGGGAAGACGGTTCTGGCCATGCGGGCCATCGTGGGAAAGCCTTACCGCAGGACGCCCGTGTTTTCCGCGCGCATGACCTACATGGTCCTGGCCCCGTACTGGAACGTGCCCCCAAAGATCGCCATTCACGACAAGCTCCCCCTGATCCGAAAGGACCCGGCGTGGCTTTCGGAAAACCACATGCGGGTGTTTTCCGGCTGGGGCGCGGAAAGCCGGGAGGTGGACCCGGCCGAGGTGAACTGGAAGGCCCTGCCCGTCGGCCGCTTCCCCTATCACCTGCGCCAGGACCCGGGGCCGGGCAACGCCCTGGGCACCATGAAGTTCATGTTCCCCAACAAATACAACGTGTACATCCACGACACCCCGGCCCACGAGCTGTTCGACAAGGCCCAGCGGGCCTTCAGCTCCGGCTGCATCCGCATTCAGGAGCCCATGAAGCTGGCCCTGTACCTCCAGCGTACCGATCCCCGGTGGAACGAGGAAAGCCTGGGCAAGGTCATCGAGGCGGGGGTGGAGACCACCGTGTCCCTGCCCGAACCCCTGCCGGTGCACGTCCTGTACTGGACCGCCTGGGTGGATGAGGCCGGGGAACTGGTTTTCCGCCCCGACCTCTACG
>Ga0180009_10008505_pt1 | contig 10155 bp, 6 predicted proteins | sample OS_PC_MetaG_FD_123537 | JGI IMG/M metagenome (GOLD analysis project Ga0180009, IMG submission 123537) | Groundwater microbial communities from the Aspo Hard Rock Laboratory (HRL) deep subsurface site, Sweden - OS_PC_MetaG | ecosystem: Environmental > Aquatic > Deep subsurface > Groundwater... | reverse complement strand
GTGCCTAAAATGCCTAAAGTTGTGGAATTCTATCCTTTTTATAAAAAAAGATAGAGCAAAGCGATACCTTAACTTTAGGCACTTCAAACTTTAGTTCACTTGTAACTTTTCCGGCTTGTCCGGATTAGAAGAATGGAGCGTTACATTGAAAACGGAAGACGACAGTTGGATCCGCATGGTGTTCAAAGGTAACAAAGTCTGGATTCAATCGGATTCTGACGGCAACCCTATCCATAAAGACGGTAAGATCAGACTCAAATACCGCCTGGATCAGGACTATGAGTATTGGGTCAACCCACAGCATGTGAATCCCTTGGATGAACCGAACCGTGTGAAAAACTCCCCTAAGATCAATAAGGGCTCAAAACAAAAAAAGCCGGCCCCTCGATCGAAGAAAATGTCACAGCCGGTTGAAAAGCCGCCGGAAAATGCCATCGCCTTATTTACGGACGGCGCTTCTTCCGGGAACCCCGGCCCTGCCGGTGTCGGGGTTCTGTTTAAATATCGGGAACATGAAAAAGAAATATCGAAATACATCGGAATTGCAACCAACAACCAGGCTGAACTTGAAGCGATCCGACTGGGACTTTCAGAAATTAAAAGGGCCGAGATCCCTGTACGTGTATATACGGATAGTGCATACGCTCACGGGGTGCTGATGCTGGGTTGGAAGGCAAAGAAAAATCTTGAATTAATAATAGAGATCCGTAAAAGCCTGTCACGTTTTATGGATCTAAAAATCATTCACGTAAAGGGGCATGCAGGACTCGAAGGCAATGAACGGGCGGACAAATTGGCAACCGCCGCCATAGAGAACAACAGATAAACAAAAAGCCCCTGCTTCACGTCAGGGGCTTTTTGTTCTAAAGATGAACTTAGTTCGCTTCAGTCTTCGCTGAAGCTACGCCCGACAAGTCGCTCACAATTGGAATGATGGAATATTGGAACGCTGGAATGATGGGTTTAAATGAATTCTATCGATTTTATAAAAAAGATCTTTTCCGCTTTTATACCCAATATTCCATCATTCCACCATTCCATGTTGCACTGCAATGTTGAGCGTCAGTTAATAAAATAATATCAATAGGTTATAGAATTTTCAAGACGTTTAATTATTCGTCTTCTTTGTCGGTCTTCAGAGTTTCAATTTCTTTCTTCAGGTCGTCAATCTCTTGTTTGTACTTATCCACGCCCTCTTCGTCTGTTGAAGTATCAAACGTCGTATCATCCTTTTTCCAGCTGTCCTTAAGCTCGTCAAAGCCAAGATATATGGCCAAGCCGCCGCCCAGTACAAGCATGGCAGGAATGGCACCGGCAATGAGCTGTAAAAAGGGTTTCCACCAAACCGATAATCCGATTATGCCCAATACAGCAGCCACCGCACCACCAATTAAAGTCTTCATAAAAAATAGTCCTCCTTTATTGCAAAAATATTAATAAACTGACGAATGATTCTATCGGGTAAAAGACACGTGTTGCGCTTGACACGCCGTTAGATTTCAACTGAATGAGACGAAACCAACGCGCAGGTAACTATCACAACCAAAAGGCCAACGCAAGATTAATTTTCCTTTTTTCTTTCTCTCAATACCCTATATCATAAACATAAGTCTCCAAATTCATAAGTGATTCATATAAAACCGCAACAAGAAAACTTGCTTTGATCAATTCTTTCTGGTATTTTTTTTTGCCTCTAATTATATATTAGGTATAATTGTATCGTCAAACGAATTTTGACCGTGAACACTCCTGTGGATCAGGATGATACGGGCAGGATATACCATAATGTTTAAATTGAAATGGAATAAGCTGAGAAAAACCATAAGAAGTTGGATCGAGAGGCTCCTTCTCGGCAACCATAATCACTATTTGTGCCAGATACCCGAGAGGATGGATTTCCTGTCCCGAGCCTTGCTTAAACTCTTTTCTTCTCGAATCAAAATCGCAGAGAATCAAACAGCGCGTTTGAACAGGCTTCCGGAAAATGCCGTTGTTGTATTTGCCACCAAAAATAAATGGAATTTCGAATTCCTATTTTATCATTCACGCTATAAGCGGCTGGGATATACTTTTCCTGAAATCGGATTTGATTACCGGGTCACTTTCTGGCAGCCGTTGTCCCGTATACTTAAAATCATCTTATCCTGTATCGATTACTTCATCTTTAATTTATCTTTACCCAATCCGTATAAAAGCGGCTTTATCGAACAACAGCTCCTTAGCGGAAAAGCTGCATTTTTATCCTTGATTGACAAGAGAAGCTTTTATCAAAGATTTGTAAAAGCCCAGATCGACCCGATACAGCACCTTATCGACATTCAACACACCATAGATCGTCCCATCGTCATTATTCCCCTACTCATGTTTTTTGATAAAAACCCGGAACGATCCGTTCCGGGATTCATCGACTCGCTGTTCGGAACCAAGGGGAATCCCGGAAGAATTAGACGCACCCTTACCCTCCTCATTAATCCGAAGCACGTATTTGTTGAAGTATCTGAGCCGGTAAATCTTAAAACGTATGTTAGCGATCCGGAGAATGAAAAGTTAGGTACAGAGCATTTATCCTTTGCATTGCGGCGCAAATTGGCGAAACAGATCAATCGGCACCGTCAAAGCATTACAGGGCCTCAGCTTAAAACAAGGGAAGAACTCAAGGAAAGAATCCTTACCAGCGACCGACTCCAGCAATTCATGAATCGATATGCAAAATCCCGCAGTATCACCCTCCAGCAGGTACGAAAGGAGGCAGATGATTATCTAGAGGAAATTGCAGCCGACTATAGGGTCGGTCTGGTTAAGGTGGCCTCTCTTATCGTCAGGAAACTTGTACGGTTGATGTTTGAGGAGGTGTCCGTCAACACCGATGTATTGGACCAGGTCAAGACCATGGCTCAGAAAGGTCCCCTCATCCTTCTTCCATGTCACAAAAGCCACATGGATTATCTTATTCTATCCTCACTGTTATACGATCACAACATGCCGTGTCCACATATTGCAGCCGGAAAGAATCTGTCATTCTGGCCCATGGGAACACTCTTCAGGGCCGGGGGGGCATTCTTTATTCGAAGGAGCTTCAGAGGAGCCAGGCTCTATTCCAGAGTATTTTCCGAATACATCCACAAGCTGTTGGATGAGGGATTCAATATTGAGTTCTTCCTTGAGGGTACGCGAAGCCGAACCGGCAAACTGATTATGCCCAAATTAGGGCTGCTATCCATTCTTCTTAATGCATTCCGCAACGGTGCATGCGAAGATATGATCCTGGTGCCCATCTTCATCGGATACGATCAGGTTTTGGAGGAAAGTGCTTATCTGAATGAAATTGAAGGCGGGCAAAAGAAACCCGAAAGTTTCATTCAGGTTATTAAGGCAAGACGGTTTCTGAAAAGGCGACACGGAAGAATTTATATCCGTTTTCACGAGCCCCTATCTCTGAAAATGCTGTTATCAAATCAGGGACAGACCATCAAAGACTTGTCCTCCAAAGAGCAAAACAGCTTCTGTCGAAATCTAGCGTATCAGATGCTGACCGCAATAGACGGTGTAGCCGTAGTAACTCCTCAAGCGCTCTTTGCCAGTGCGGTCTTAAACTGCTCCCGACAACGATTCTCATTTGATCAGGTTCGGTTTTATTTTGACACATATTACCGATACCTCGTCTCCCAAAAGGTGGACATGTCTGAAGCGTTGTCCGCAGATCATTATCACGCCCTGCGCCAGCTCCTCGATGCTTATATTCAACTTAAATTTATTGAAAAGATATCAGAAGACAAGGAGGGATATTCCGTTGATACCTTGTTTCGGACCAATGAAAACAAGCGGCCAATCCTGGAGTACTACAAGAACAATTGCATTTCATATTTTGTTCCCCCGGCCTTTACCGCACTTTCAATACTTGAAAAAGACACATTTGAGTTCTCTGTGGAAGACCTCGGCTCCAACTATCGGTTTCTTCGAGAACTTTTTCAGAACGAATTCGCATACAGCGACAATCAATCAGGCGAAGATCTAATCCGAAGAAGCCTTAAAGCCTTTGCAAAAGACGGTGTGCTGGTTCCCCATTCCGATAATGAAGAAATATACAAGGTCACACCCACGGGCTTGAAAAAGTTAAGATTATACTCCAGTTTTTTGAGAACCTATTTTGAATCCTATTGGGTGGCGCTTAACTATTTTATGCGGTCTTCACAAAACTCCATCGATCCGAAGGAACGTCTAAAAAAAGTCCAAAGTGTGGGAAACCGCATGTATAAACGGAATGAAATTGAACTGAAGGAGGCACTATCAAGGGTTAATTTTGATAATGCCGTGAATTATTATCTCTCAAATGGCGTTAAGGGTTCGGAAAATACGGAAAAAATCAACTACTATGCCTATGAAATTCAAAAGTACATGAAACGATTGTCAATTCATTAATATCTCTTTTAACCGTCCAAGGTTTTAATTCAAGCACTCATGAAAGCTCTGGTCCTTGCAGCCGGTCTCGGGACACGACTCCTGCCCTATACCCGATACACTCCAAAACCGCTGTTCACCATTGGCGGTCGGACGTTTCTGGATATCATTCTATGCAGCCTGCAAGATGCCGGTTGCGAAGCGATTGCTGTAAATACCCATCATCTTGCATCCCAGATCGAATCGTTTGTCATTGCTCAAAATTATTCCGTGCCGATTCGAACCTGTTACGAACCTGAGATTTTGGGTTCCGGAGGGGCAATCAAAAACATAGAAGACTTCTGGGATAATCGGCCCTTTCTGGTTGTAAACAGCGACATTATCACCGATATCGATTTTCGCTCGGTATATGAATTTCACCTGGCCCATGACTATCCGGCAACCCTGGTTCTCCATGATTGCCCTGAATTCAACACCGTATCGGTCAGCAGTGACGGATTTGTCACGGGATTCCCGGCCGATTCCAAAACAGGCGAGTCGGCTAAGTTGACCTTTACCGGAATTCAGGTGCTTGACCCGGAAATCATAAATTGGATTCCCCGTGATCGCTTTTCAAGCAGTATCGAGATTTACAAACAGCTCATATCTGAAGATCGGAGCATAAAGGCCCATATCTTAAACGGCAACTTCTGGTCTGATATGGGAACACCAGCGCGTTATAAAAAAGCAGTATACAATCAAATGGCTGCTATTGCGTTTCAAAAAGCCTTTGCAACCGGTATCGGAAAAAAAATCGAACGTTCAAGGATCGCAGGTGACGGCTCGGATCGAACATGGTACCGTATCACATCCCACAAACACTCCATTATCTTGGCTGATCACGGTATCAGACAACAACAGAGCGTTTCAGAAGCGGATTCGTTTGTCTCCATCGGGTGTCATTTACATAAAAAGGGGGTTCCGGTTCCGAAGATTCATCATTCGGACCCGTTTTCGGGATTGGTTTTCATGGAGGATCTGGGAGATATCCATCTGCAATCGGCAGTACAAGAATCAGATGACACGGATCATATTTGCACCCTGTATCGAGAAATTATCGGCCGATTGATCCACATGTCCATCGAGGGTCGTAAAAATTTCGATCCGAATTGGACGTATCAGACATCGGAATACGACAAAAAAATGATCCTTGAAAAAGAATGCCGCTATTTTGTAGAGGCTTTTTTAAACGGGTTTATGCATCGAAATCGTCATTTCGGCGATTATGAAACCGAATTCGACACGCTGGCTGAAAATGCGGTACGATTCGGAATCAATGGGTTTATGCATCGAGATTTTCAATCCAGAAATATTATGATTCATGAAGGACAGTTTCACTTCATCGATTTCCAGGGGGGTCGAATAGGCCCCATACAATACGATCTTGCCTCGCTGCTGGCAGATCCGTATGTATCGCTTCCATTGTTTCTACAAAATCGATTATTGGAAGACTGTGCCGATTTATACGAATTTAAAACAGGGGTTTCCAAAGATAACTTCATCAAGGGTTATCGATATTGTGCCGTGACCCGAAACCTGCAGATATTGGGGGCATTCGGCTTCCTTTCCCGGGTAAAGAAAAAACAATATTTTGCCCAGTACATTCCGAAAGCGCTTAAAACACTGAAGCAGAATTTCGATTATTTTCCAGAAGACGAATTTCCCAAGCTGACGCGTTTGGTAAAAGAACTTGATGTTGCTTGAATTTTTAACATCCTAACCCGGATATGCCGGTTGGAGCGAAGCGTTTCTATTATTCCCGATTTATCGGGGAAATTCCAAATCACAAATACCAAATACCAAACAAATCATAATGACCGAAATTCAAAATCCCAAACGAGAATATGTTTTGATCATTGGTTATTGTAATTTGAGATTTATTTGTAATTTGCTTGTCCGCCGTTTTTCTGGCGGGGTGCTTGGTATTTGAGATTTTTAAAGTTGGTGCTTATGTAGGGTTTATGAATATAAGACTAAGAAATATCAATTGAGACTCTTAAGAATGGAGAAATATGATGGACCAAATCAAAATAATGGTAAATGGAATACCCGGTAGCATGGCAGTCAATGTGGCGAGCATGGCACAGAATGACAACCGCTTTTACGTCATCCCCTATTCCCTTACAGGACCCGAAATTCAGAAGGATAGACACGAGATCGGATCCACCGGCTTCGGATTGATAAAACCGGATCAAAAAGAATCCTTGATCCTGGAATTAATAAAAGATGAAGCGCCTTTTATCAGTGTGGATTATACCCATCCGTCGGCGGTTAATCCCAATGCCGATTTTTACTGTCAGAAAAACCTTCCCTTTGTCATGGGAACCACCGGCGGTGATCGGAAACGCCTCTTGGAAACAGTCACCACATCCGACACTTCCGCCGTTATTTCACCCAATATGGCAAAGCAAATCGTCGGATTTCAGGCAATGATGGAGTACGCTGCCGAGCATTTTAAAGACCTGTTTAAGGGGTATGCCGTGGAAATAAAGGAGAGCCACCAGGAGGGCAAGGCAGATACCAGCGGAACCGCAAAAGCCATGATCGGTTATTTCAACAAACTGGGCACACCGGTTGAAGCGTCCGATATTATTATGATAAGGGAGCCTGAAATTCAAAAAGAGGAACTCGGTGTACCCGAAGCGTTTATTAAGGGTCATGCCTGGCACACATATACATTGACATCCGGCGATGAAACCGTCCGGTTTAAATTCACCCACAATGTCAATGGAAGGGATATATATGCCAAGGGCACGCTGGATGCGGTTGTGTACCTATCGCAAAAGATCGGGGAAGGAATTCAAGGAAAGGTGTATTCCATGATCGACGTTCTAAAGGGTGTATAACGGTTATCGCTAATCTTCGATCACTTTGCGAAGCTTTTGAGATAACACCTCAATTTTAAAAGGTTTTTGTATAAATGCCTTACAGCCTCTATCCATAATCGCCTGAACCTTGTCATCCAATCCGTATCCGCTGGATAAAAGTACTCGAATTTCAGGATTGATTTCTTTTAAGCGGTCGAATGTTTCTCCTCCGCTCAGTTCCGGCATGATCATGTCCAGAATAACGGCATCAATCGTTTCATGATTCTTTTTATAGACCTCGATCGCTTCTTTTCCGTTCTTTGCGGTCAGAATGGTGTAGCCCAAGCTCTCGAGCATCTCCTTTCCAACCTCGAGAATCATTTCCTCATCATCCACCATAAGGAGTGCCTCGGTTCCGGTAAAAAGTTCTTCCGGGACAGCTTCTTCCTGGATCGCTATCATTTCTTTTGCCGGTAAATAGATGTAAAATGTGGTCCCCTTTTTCTTTTCGCTGAATACATCAATGAGTCCGCCATGATTGTTGATGATGCCATAAGCTGCTGCAAGCCCGAGACCGGGGCTCAAGCCTGTGTCCTTGTCCGTAAAAAACGGTTCGAAGATACGCTGTTGGGTTTCACTATCCATGCCCACCCCGGTATCGGTGATCGTGATCTTGACGTATCGGCCGGGGGCGAGTTCTTCTGCCCTTTCAGACGCTTCGTCCAGCTCAAGGTTTTCCGATTGGATAAACATATCTCCGCCGTCCGGCATGGATTGGGCAGAATAAACATAAATATTCATCATAACTTGTTCGATCTGTGACGGGTCCGCTTCAACCATACACATCTTTTTCTGAAAGCTCCGGTGAATCGTTATTTCCTTCTTGGTTCGGCTGTAAATTTCAGATGTTTGTTGAAGCAGTTTATTGATATCAATCGGCTTAATCTCATATTTTCCTTTTCTTGCAAAACCCAGGAGTTGACCGGTCAGATCAGCCCCCTGTTTAACAAACTGTTCTATGCGCTTTAATCTCAAATAAAACGGATTCTCTGAGCTGAGATCGAGCATCATCAATTGAGCATTACCTTGAATGCCCATGAGCATGTTATTAAACTGATGTGCAATACCCCCGGCCAGATTCCCGATAGCTTCCATCTTTTGAGCTTCATGGAATTGAACCTCGAGGATTTTCTGTTCGGTAATATCCCTGAGAAAATAGAGCCCGGCAGGTTTCCCCTTCCACTTGATAAAAACCGAACTGATCTGAACCCACAGCACTTTGCCGAATTTGTCTAAAATTCTGACCGTATATGTGCTGGGAGATTCTTCTCTGCCTATAAGCCTCTGGTGTCGGTACTCCACCCATTCTCTTTCCTTGGAGTGGAACAGGCTTATAAACTGAACCTTCTTAATTTGATCTGCCGAATAACCGGTTAGTTCCTCGGTTTTCGGATTTGGAAAGTTAATAACATTGTCCTGAACCACAAAAATGGCGTCGTTGGCATTTTCAACCAGCATGCGATACCGGACTTCACTCTCACGCCGGGCCTGCTCGGCAAGTTTGCGAACGGAAACTTCCTGTTTGAGCTGATCATTGGTGAGCGATAATTCATCGGAATGAGTTTGGAGTTTTCTCAGATTTTCTGATACTTCGGAGTGTAATCTTGCATTTTCCAATGCAAATCCGATTTCATTTATCATTATGGAAAGCGTTTGCTTGTCATGCGTATCAAAAACCTGCTTGGTTTCCTTGCTCGAAAGATTCAGAACAGCAACCAGCTTCTCTCGGATAAAAAGCGGCATGCTCAGAAAGGACGGCGACGCATATCTGGGATCATTCGGCCTGCCGATTCGCTCATCCTTTTCAATGTCATCCACCAAAAGCGTCTCCCGATCCTGAAGCACGTATCGGGCAGGTGAATCTTTAACATTTACCAGCAATTCTTCTTGAAGTTGAAAATCCAATCCCTTGGCAGCAACCATCCGAAATTTGTCTTTATCCGCATCCACCATAAAAATCGATCCGGTTTGGGCGCCTGACACCCCTATGGCCTTATCCAGCAGCAGCTTCATGAGTTCATTGATATTCAACACCTTGCCGGCGGCTTCGGTTAGTTCTTTAATGGTAAACAATTCAAAGATTCGCTGTTCAAGTTGGCTATTGGTATTCTGAAACTGGGCCAGCAGCCAATTGAATGAATCCGTGATTTCCTGTAGTTCGTCGGTGCTCTTTTGTATATAATCCGGAATCACATCTGTGCGGGTATCCACCACTGATCTCATGAATTTACTGACATCATAGAATTTATCAAATATCTGTCGTAAAATAACGAGTCCCCCTAAAATCAGGACAAGAATCGCCGCAAAGACAACCAGTTGAGTGGTACCGAGAAGGATTTCCTGTTCGTAAAAAAAGTAGAAAACCATCAGGAAGGGCAAAACAAATACCAATGCCTCTATAATCAGAAGTTTATATCTTAGACCCGAACCTGAAAGACTGAATTGTGATTCTGTCATGAGAATTCCCCTTGCCCGTTAAAGAGCATCCAATCTCTGACCTATATTTACTAAAACCGTATTACTCCCCGCCCCAAAAACAAATCAATAAGCAGGATCATGGGATAAAACCGTTATAACGAATTTCTTTCGCCATTTAAAGTTGATATCGGACCTCCGAGCAAACAACTGAAATGTCTAAACATGTAAGCGTTCATGGGTTCAGTGTTCAACGTTGAAAAACCCTAACCCGGACAAGCCGGAAAAGTTACAAATGAACTAAAGTTTGAAGTGCCTAAAGTTAAGGTATCGCTTTGCTCTATCTTTTTTTATAAAAAGGATAGAATTCCACAACTTTAGACATTTTAGGCACTTTTAATTTTAGGCACTTCTTTGAGCAGTTTATTATTGCATT
>Ga0180009_10008504_pt1 | contig 10156 bp, 8 predicted proteins | sample OS_PC_MetaG_FD_123537 | JGI IMG/M metagenome (GOLD analysis project Ga0180009, IMG submission 123537) | Groundwater microbial communities from the Aspo Hard Rock Laboratory (HRL) deep subsurface site, Sweden - OS_PC_MetaG | ecosystem: Environmental > Aquatic > Deep subsurface > Groundwater... | reverse complement strand
GAGGTCCTTATGCGTGGTGAAGGGGTGGAGGTGATGGGCGGCGTCCATCTCCTGCCAGCGTTTGGTCTGATTTGAAATAGTGGCTGATTGCGACATTTCGCATGCTCCGGTTCCGAATGAAAAGGCGGAAAGGCGCGGGCGCCGAGGCCCGCGCGGGAGCGGCGTTTACGGGTTGTAGCCGATGCGCGCGCAAAGGATCAGCAGTTCCCGCTTGGCGAGGCGCATCCTTGCGGCAGGTGTGAAAGCATCGCTGGTCATGGGGCGATTATAGGGAAAACCTGCCGATTTGCCAGTTTTGCGCTTCCAGGCTCAGTGCAGATGTTTGCTCTCCCGGCGGTTGCCTGAAGGGAGACCCGTCTGGAACGTGCGACGATATTATGAAAAAGGGCCGGGGCGCTGACCGCCATCCATCAGGGCCAGCTACGTTCGGCGAGATCGCGGCGCACGACAGCGTCGGATGGCAGATAAGCCCGGACACGAGCGAACCAGTCCATCAGCGCCGGATGGCGCTCGATCCTGTCGGCGCCTGTATAGCCGGCAAGATAGGGGAGCGAGAGCACCGCAAAGGCGGAGAGGTCGGGCAGCGACGGCCGGTCTCGCCCGCCCATGAAGGCACCGCCCTGCAGCCAGACGAGGATGTCCGCGGCGGCATCGTCCAGAAGGCCGCCGTTTGAGCGTCCAGGGTCGGTCGCCTCGATCTGACGGCGGATAAAGCCGATCCGCGACACCAGAACGGGATGAAGCCCGCGCAGACTGTATCCACCGCGTGTTGTCCGGTCGGCGGCGCGCGCACCGAGTTTGCGGTTGCGCCAACGGACACCGAGCGGCTCGCCGAAAGCGATCAACAGGCGGAATGACAGGGGAATGAAGCGGCTGGTAACGTGCCTGTCGAATTCGAGAAGAAGCTCCCGGTCTGGGCCCGCCTCGGGCAGAAGCGGCGCTCGCTCCGGGAAGCGCTCGTCCAGCCAAAGACCGATCGGGGTCGAATCGTTACGCGCCTCACCGCCGATCTTCAGCACCGGCACCTGATGACCGACGGGCAATTCCGCGCGCGCCTTGAGCGGATTGACGTAATGCGTCCGGTAGTCGAGCTGCTTCAGGCCGAGGAAACACCGGACCTTGGCTGCGTAAGGGGAAAACTCGTAGCTGTAGAGCGTGATTGCATCGTCGTTCATGTCGCGCCTCAGTCGGCCGCATTTGGATCGGAGCGGCGGCGAGCGAAACCCTGCCACGGGCCGGGCGGGCGGCAAATTCACAGTCTTGTGTGGTGGACTTGATTGCGCGGGCGACAATCGGGCGCAAAATTGCCGCGGCAACAGGAATTGACGTTTGGCGCAATGAGCGCCGTTGCATCGGGCGGGGAGCAGGCTTTAAGGATTGTAGCCGATGCGGGCGCAAAGGATCAGAAGCTCGCGCTTCTTCTTCTGCCAAGCAAGGTATTGAATTTTCGGGTTCATGGGAGAAAGCCAGCCCAATATGTGCGCATGACCAAGCGGGTGCTGCTCATTCCAATTCGAGCGCGCGGAGATGGGCGGCGAGGGTCTCGCGGGCCCGTGCCCGGTTTTCTGCTGTCGGGTGAACTGCAGCCTGAATGCCGAGCCCGTCGACAATGCCCATAATCCGTACCGCTTCATAGGCTGGGTCGCTTGCGGGTGCGATCTCCGCGATGAGCGGCAGGATCGCATCTCGCCAGCGCTCGTGCCGGACGTCGTTCTCCTGTGCGAGGGTCTCGTTCACCGCTGCCGCCGCCCAGAAAGCGATCCAGACCTTCCATTCGTGGAGACGCATTTCGTCGAGCGGCAGGGTTTCCTCCAGTATGCGCAGCAGCCTTTCCCCGGCCGTGCCTCCCGCTTCCAGCGCCTCTGTCATCCGGGCGGCGGCGGCACTGTAGACGGCGCGGAGTGCGGCCAGAACGAGTGCTTCGCGGTTGGCAAAATAATGGGTCAGCCGTCCCGTGGTGCAGCCGGCCGCAGCCGCGATCTTGCGCATGGTGAGGCCGTCCAGCCCTTCACCAGCAATGACTTTCCAGCTCGCTTCGACGATTTCCCGGCGGCGGGCGTCGTGATCGACGATTTTTGGCATGACGGGAGATTAGCCCCGAATTCTCCTTTACACAACAAATGTTCTGTAATAATTATCACACAACGAATGTTATCCAAAAGAGGCGATCATGCATGAATTTTTGCAAGGGCTGCTGGAAATCCGCGATGTCGACCAGCTCTGGATTCTGCTCGGCCTTATTGGCGTCGATGTCGGGCTGACCTGGATATTGCGGAAGAAATACTATGAAGCGACGGACACGCTTTGCTCTATCGTCATGGCCGTCGCCTATGGCGTGACCATCGCCGTGTCTGCGGCCGTCGTGCTCGTGCTGCTGTACTGGTTTCACGCCCGTGCCTTTTTCAACATCGACTGGGCTGGAGGTATCGCGCTCATCCTCACGGCCTATATCATCATCGACTTTGGCTTTTACTGGTATCACCGGGCGATCCACGAAATCCGCTTCGGCTGGGCGGCGCATGTGAACCATCACTCCAGCCAATTCTTCAATGTGGGCACGGCGCTCCGCGCGTCCTTCGTTGAGGCCTGGCTCGAACCTCTCTTTCTCGTGCCGGTCGTCCTGATCGGCATCGACCCGGTCATGGCGATCGCGCTGATGTCACTCAACCACCTCTATCAGTACTGGTTGCACACGAGACATGTCGGCAAGCTCGGGCCGCTCGAGTGGATCATGAACACTCCTTCCCATCACCGTGTGCATCACGGCTCGAATCTCAAATACTGCGACAAGAATTATGCGGGCACGTTTATCGTCTGGGACCGTTTCTTCGGCACCTTCGAGGAAGAGCAGGAAGAGCCCGTCTATGGCATTCGCCACCAACTCGAAACGCGCAATCCGGTGACCGCGACGTTCCATGAATGGGTCGCGATCGCGAAAGACCTCAAGAGGGCGCGCTCTTTCCGTGAAACAATGGGCTATCTTTTCGCCGCGCCCGGCTGGGCGCCGGACGGCAAGGGAGAGACAACGCGCGCCCTGCAGGCGGAGATGAAGCGTCACCAGGCGATGGGCTGACCGGTCACACGTTCAACAGCAAATGCTCCCGTTCCCAGGCGGAGATCACTTGCTGGTAGGCTTCATGTTCGGTGAGCTTCACGTCCATGTAGAGCGTCACGAAATCGGCGCCGAGCACTTCCTTCAGTTCGGTTGCGGTGCGCAGATTGTCGAGCGCGTCGAGCAGGTGGCGCGGCAGCGCGTAGCGCTTGCTGTCATAGGCGTTGCCCGTCATTTCCTTGGTGGGCTTCAGGTCGTTCACCATGCCGATATAGCCGCAGGCGAGCGAGGTCGCGATGGCGAGGTAAGGATTTGCGTCGGCGCCCGGTACGCGATTTTCCACGCGGCGTCCCTGACGTTTTGCCTCCGGCACGCGCAGGCCCACCGTGCGGTTTTCATGGCCCCAATGCGTGTTGATGGGGGCGGCATGGTCGCGCACGATGCGGCGGTAGGAATTGACGTTGGGCGCAATGAGCGCCATCGCGTCGGGGAGGAATTTCTGCAGGCCGGCGATGTAACCCAGGAAGAGCTTCGTGTCCTTGCCCTGCTTCGTTGCAAAGAGATTGTCGCCCGTTTCCGCGCTCACGATCGACTGATGGATATGCATGGCGCTGCCGGGCTCACCCTCGTAAGGCTTTGCCATGAAGGTCGCGTAGATGCCATGGCGCAGCGCGGCCTGGCGCATGGTGCGCTTGAAGAGAAAGGCCTGATCGGCAATCTCGAGCGGGTCGCCATGGTCGAAATTGATTTCGACCTGGGCGGCGCCCGACTCATGGATCAGCGTGTCGATGTCGAGGTTCTGCGCTTCGCAGAAATCGTACATGTCCTCGAAAATCGGATCGAACTCGTTGACCGCGTCGATGCCATAGGACTGGCGAGCCGTCTCCTGACGTCCGTTCGCGCCGACCGGCGGTTCGAGCGGGTAATCGGGATCGATGTTCTTCGCCGCCAGATAGAATTCGATTTCCGGGGCGACGACAGGCACCCAGCCCTTCTCTTCGAAAAGCGCCACGACCTTTCTGAGGACGTTGCGCGGTGCGATGGGAACCGGGCGTTCGTCGCGATAGTTCGCGTCGCAGATGATCTGCGCCGTCGGCTCGTCGTACCAGGGTACCACGCGCACCGTCGCCGGATCGGGATCGAGAATGATGTCGGGCTCGATGTCGCCGAGGAAGTCGCTGTCGACATAGTCGCCGGTCACGGTCTGACCGAAAATCGACTCAGGGAGTTTCAGGGACCGGTCGCTGAGCCCGGCAATGAACTTCCGGGTCGGGATGATCTTGCCGCGCGCGATGCCGGCCATGTCCGACACCATGCATTCGACTTCGGTGATGCGACGGTCCTTAAGCCACTTGATCAGGTCGTCCGTGTTCTTGACCGTCTCTTCCTTCTCGCTGCCCATTGCCATGGGACACCACTCTTTCCTTGTCCGCGTTCGCGGCCGCTGCCTCGCGCACCGCGTCTCCGAAAGCCCGGAACAGCTTTTGCGATACCGGGTTTTCCCAATATTTCCATTCCGGGTGCCATTGCACACCGAGCGCGAAGCCCCGGGCACTGCGCACATGAACGGCTTCCACCGTACCGTCAGGCGCGCGGCCTTCAGCCATCAAGGCGTCTGCGAGGCGCGCTACACCCTGCCCGTGCAGGGAATTTACCTCAATTGTCCGTGTGCCGAGCAGATTTTCGAACAGGCCGCCATCTTCCAGCGTGACGGCATGCGCCGGGCCGTACTGAACGTCCAGAGGATCGTTCTTGTCTTCGCGATGATCGAGGCGGGGTTCGTAGCCGGGCTCCGAGGGGATCTCGTGGATGTGCTGATGCAACGTGCCGCCATAGGCGACGTTCAGCTCCTGAAAGCCGCGGCAGACCGCAAAGAGAGGCACGGCGCGATCCACGCAGGCGCGAATGAGCTTCAATGTGAGCGCATCCCGCTGCCTGTCCAGCAATACGCCCTCGCGCGGCGGCGTGCCGCCATACTCCTCCGGGTGCACATTCGAGTGCGAGCCGGTTAGGAAGATGCCGTCGCAGAGGTCGAAAAGTTCGGCGAGATGATCGCTTGCAACGTCGAGGGGCTCGCGCGGCACGGGCAGAAGAATGGGTTGGCAGTCAGCGCCGCCATCGACGGCGGCGATGTATTTTTCGCCGGCCGCATGAAAGGGATGCGGTCCCAGCATCTTGACGTCGCAGGGGATGCCGACGATGGGACGCCGGCCTGATTTTCGTGTCATGCCCGTTCACAAGTACCACGCCGCCCCCGCCTGCGGTCAAGACAGGGCGCGACGCTACAAAAGAGATGTGTTGAGGATAATAGACGAAAGGCCCGAGCGCCAGCCGTCTGGGATCAGCGCTTTCCGCCGATTTCCGGGCGCTGTTCATCCCGCAGCACGAAAAGCGAGTTGTCGGCGCGGATGCCCGTCTCGACGTTCCTGAGTGCAACCGTTGTCTGAAGCCCCTGCACGTCGGTCACGACCCATTGGCGCAGCTGCATCTTCGGACGGTCGAAGATCAGCGTGATTTGCCCCGGCGCCTCGCCGGAGCGGTCTGCCAGCGCAATAAGGAGCGAGCCCGGCTGCTCCTCGACATTGAGCACACGCGCCTTTTCCTCGAGGTTCACGTTCTTCGCGAGAATGATACCCAGCGGTGTCGAAGCGATCGGGTAGCGCTGTGCGGCGGCGGCGCTGTCCTTCACGGCAACCCAGGTGCCGTCCGCGACGACGAGAAGGTTTTCCGGTGGCGCATATTCGAAACGCAGCCTGCCCGGGCGGCGGAGATAGAACCTGCCCTCGGCGACCGATCCGTCCGGACCCACCTGCAGGAAATCCCCCTGCAGGTCTTCGAGAGACGAGAGATAGGCGCTCGCTTCCGCCAGCGCCGACCGGTCTTCCTCGCTGAGCGAGTTTTCGCCCGGCACGGCGGTTACAGTTGCCATGCCGTCTGTCGCCTCGGCCCGCGCCGATCTGCCGCCCGCTGTCAGGAAGGCCACGAAAAGAAGGCCAAGTCCGACAAGGGCCGCGGCAAGCAGCATGCGCTGCCGGTAGCGGTGGTTCTGGTCCAAATCTCTCATGAGGGAAATCATGACGGCCCTTTGTGGCAAAATATGGTGCCCCAAAGGGCCTTTTGGCGGCGTCCGGTTAGCGCCGCGTTAACGGCGGAATCGCGCTTCCTTCAGTGGTCGCCGACAAGGACTTCGCGCTTTCCCTGGTGATTTGGCGGGCTCACGACGCCTTGTTCTTCCATAAGCTCGATCAGGCGCGCGGCCCGGTTGTAACCGATCTGGAGGCGGCGCTGGATGTAGCTCGTCGAAGCGCGCTTGTCGCGGGCAACGATCGCGACAGCCTTGTCGTAGAGGTCGTCGCCGGAACTGCCGCCATCGAGCGCGAAGGGATCGTCCCCCTGCTCTTCCTCGGCGGTGATCGCCTCGAGATATTCGGGCACGCCCTGTCTCTTGAGGAAGGTCACGACTTTCTCGACCTCCTCATCGGTCACGAAGGGCCCGTGCACGCGGCGAATGCGCCCGCCGCCCGCCATGTAGAGCATGTCGCCCTGGCCGAGAAGCTGTTCGGCGCCCTGCTCGCCCAGAATGGTGCGGCTGTCGATCTTGGAGGTGACCTGGAAGGAAATGCGGGTCGGGAAGTTCGCCTTGATCGTGCCCGTAATCACGTCGACGCTCGGGCGCTGCGTTGCGGTAATGATGTGGATGCCGGCGGCGCGCGCCATCTGCGCGAGGCGCTGCACGGCGGCTTCGATTTCCTTGCCGGCGACCATCATCAGGTCGGCCATCTCGTCGACGATCACGACGATGAAGGGCATGGGCGAGAGGTCCATCTCCTCTTCCTCGTAGATCGCCTGGCCCGTTTCCTTGTCGAAGCCCGTCTGCACCGTACGGACCAGCACTTCGCCGCGCTCGTTCGCTTCGATGACGCGCGTGTTATAGCCGTCAATGTTCCGTACACCGACTTTCGACATCTTGCGGTAGCGGTCTTCCATCTCCTTCACGACCCATTTGAGCGCGACGACCGCCTTTTTCGGTTCGGTAACGACGGGCGCGAGAAGATGCGGGATGCCGTCATAGACGGAAAGTTCCAGCATCTTCGGGTCGATCATGATGAGCTTGCACTGCTCGGGCGAGAGCCGGTAGAGGATCGACAGGATCATCGTGTTGATGCCGACCGACTTGCCGGAACCGGTGGTGCCTGCGATCAGGAGATGCGGCATGCGCGCGAGATCGGAGAGCACGGGCTCGCCGCCGATATTCTTGCCGAGGGCGAGCGTGAGCTTCGAGCTCGAGTTTTCGTACTCCTGGGTTTCGAGCAGTTCGCGCAGATAGACCATTTCCCGGCGCGCGTTCGGGAGTTCGATGCCGATAGCGTTGCGCCCCGGCACGACGGCGACACGCGCGGAGACGGCGCTCATCGAGCGGGCGATATCGTCGGCAAGCGAGATGACGCGCGACGATTTGATACCCGGCGCGGGCTCGAGTTCGTAGAGCGTGACCACGGGTCCCGGCCGCACCGAAATGATTTCGCCCCTGATGCCGAAATCGTCGAGCACGGATTCAAGCAGGCGCGCGTTCTGCTGCAAGGCATCGTCGGTGAGCTGCGCCGAAACGCCGGACGGCTTGGGGCGGGTCAGAAGGCTGAGCGGTGGCAACTGATAGTCGCTCGCCGGTTCGAGCGGCAATTTCGGTTGGGCCTCGCGTGCGGCGCGGGCGGACGGTTTCACAGGCTTCGCCGTGCCGCGATTGACGCGCGGCGCGGGCTTTTCCGACCACGCCGGTTCGACCCGCTCCTGTTCCGCGCGCGCCTCGCGCCGGCGGGCACGGCGTTCCTTTACGCTTTCCTCTTCCACACGGCGACCGAACTCGCCGAGGCGGCCGTGACGCGCGGCCTCGATTTCTTCGGATGTCAGCGGGGCGTAGTCGCCCCGCCGCAGCAGGCGATCCGTCGCGTCGCCCAGCCTGTCGCCCACCGCCCACATGACGATGCGAAGCCGGCTCGGTTCCACATCGGGTCTGCGCGGGCGCGGGGCTTCTTCCTCGGCGCTTGCGCGCCTGCGCGGCCGGGCGCTGGCGGTGTAGCGGCGCTCCTCGACTTCTTCCGTCTCGACGCGCCGCAGGGTGCGGATGCGCGTGGCGGCGGCGCGGAGATCGGTCAGGGACGTGTCGGTCGCAAAAAGCGACAGGAAGAAAGCAAGCGGCGCGGCAAGGAGCGCCGTCAGCGTGTAGGCGGCACCTTCGCCCGTCAGCGGCGCGAAGAGGCTGAGGCCAAGCGCGGCGAGCGCATTGCCCAGCAGGCCGCCAAGTCCAAGCGCCAGAGGCCAGAAGGTGAAACGGGGCAATGCGCCGAGAAGCATCGCGGTTGCCAGCGTGGCGGCGAGCCAGGCCGCGACGCGCAGGACTATGTGCGAGGAAATGCGGTGCGAGAAGGCACGCACGCCCCAGACGAGCGGCGGCACCAGAAGCAGGATCGAGGCGAGCCCCAGCGTCTGCAACAACACATCGGCGACATAGGCGCCGGGCAGTCCCATCCAGTTCTCGGGCGCGCGGCCCGGCGGGGTCGCATTGTTGTAGCTCGGGTCGTCGATCGACCAGCTCATCACCGAAAGCAGCCCGAAGCCCGATACCAGAATGAGTGCGATACCCGCCCCTTCCACGACGCGGCGCAAAAGGAAGTCGTTTACTGCCGGCGGCAGATAGCTCAGGGGATTGACGAGCCACCTTCTCACGCGCTGCATCCTCCGATCGCCCCTCGGAGCAGGCTGCTTGCGCGAAGCCGCTCCGGATTTCTTGGCCGTCTTCTTGCGCGCCGGCTTGCCATCGGCGGACCGGCCTGCCCTTGCGGAGGAACCGATCACAGAACCTCCGCCATGCGCGCAAGCGCTTCCTCGGTTTCGGCCTCACCGTCGACAAGGGCGACGCGAATATAGGCTGTGCCGGGGTTGCCGCCCGGCCCGTAAGGCGAATCTTCGCGCGAGAGATAGGCTCCCGGCAACACTTTCACGCCAGCTTTCGCCCAAAGCTCGCGCGCGGCCGTCTCGCCGTCGCCGACGTCGAGCCAGAGAAAGAAGCCACCCGGCGGCCGGTAGAAGCCGAACCGGTTGCCGAGCACGCGTTCGGCCGCGTCGATCTTCGCCCGGTAGAGATCGCGATTGACGGCCGCGTGGGCGTCGTCGTTCCAGCAGGCCGCCGAGGCCGCCATCAGCGGCAGCGGCACCTGCGGCGCGGCAATATTGCGGAAATTGCGGAAGCGCTGCATGAGCGCGCGCTCGCCCGCGCAAAAGCCCGAGCGCAGGCCCGGCAGGCTCGAGCGCTTCGACAGCGAGTGGAAGACGATGATATTGGCGAAGGGATCGGCCCCCTCGCCGGCCATACCCAATGCCGCCTCCAGCGCCCCGGCGGGCGGCTCACGGTCATAGATATCGGCATAGCATTCGTCGATGGCGAGCACGATGGCGTGCTCCCGCGCGAGCGCGATCAGCCGCTTCAGATAATCGAGGCTTGCAACCGAGCCTTGCGGGTTGGCGGGGCTGCAGAAATAGATCATCGCCGTGCGGGCGAGGAGTTCCTCGGGCAGGGCCTCGAAATCGGGCATGAAGCCCGTTTCGCGCGTCGCCGCGATATAGACGGGCTCGGCGCCTGCCGCGAGCGCCGCGGCCGCGTAGCACTGGTAGAAGGGGTTCGGCATCAGGATCGCGGGGCGCTTTCCGGCCTTATCGGGCGGCGTCGCGATCTGGGCGATGTTGAAAAGCGCTTCCCGCGTGCCGTTCACCGGCAGGATCTGCGTCTCGGGGTCGAGCGCGCGGCCCTTGCCGATCGCCTCCGCAATGCCGTAGCGGCGCCCAAGCCAGCCCGCGGCGGCGTGGCGGAATTCGGCGGTTCCGACGATCGGCGGGTATTTGCCGAAAAGAGCGGAATTCCGGGAAATTTCCTCCATCACGAAGCCCGGGAAAGGGTGCTGCGGCTCGCCGAGCGACATGACGAGTGGCGGCTTTCCCGGTTCAATCCCCTCGATCAGCGCGTTGAGGCGCGGAAAAGGGCTGTCCGGAAGGCTCTCGAAGCGTGAGGAAGGGCTCGCCGTCATGGGAATCGCGCAAGGTCCTGTGGCG
>Ga0180009_10008503_pt1 | contig 10156 bp, 6 predicted proteins | sample OS_PC_MetaG_FD_123537 | JGI IMG/M metagenome (GOLD analysis project Ga0180009, IMG submission 123537) | Groundwater microbial communities from the Aspo Hard Rock Laboratory (HRL) deep subsurface site, Sweden - OS_PC_MetaG | ecosystem: Environmental > Aquatic > Deep subsurface > Groundwater... | reverse complement strand
CGTCAATGGTTCCGATTTTTCCCCGCAAAGCTGCCAGGTTCAGCAGATCCTTTGAATACAGGCCTTTAAAAAATGAAGCCAGCTCCTTTGAAAGGTCTGTATGAAATTTGGCCAATTCACCATACCGGATCAGTCTAGTGACGGTTTCATTGCCGCAGGCTTTTTCAAGATCATTGTTATCTTTATACCAGGATTTTAACTGTTCTGCCTGGTTGGAGGAAAGGGTTGAAAAAATAGTATAAATCTTTTGAACATGTCCATTAAAAAAATCCGCCCCCTTTGCATCTGAATAATGAAAAGCCATTACGATCTCTTTTAGATCCGGGTTTCCATTAAAAAGGTCAAATGAGAAAGGAATGTCTTTTGATGCCCTGCACCACACATTGTAAAAGATATAATCAATATATCCCTGCATTTTTTCCATGGAATGGGGGACATAGACATAGGAAAACAGCATCAGGTTTCATCTTTTTTCATGCTGTCAAGGAGGGTCTTTGTGAACAAAACCTTTTCAACCGAATCCCCCAGTTTTTCATCCAACTCTTCAAGCAGTTGCTTTTTGTTCTCTCCGTTTTCAAACCTGCGTTTCAGATCATCCAGAATTTGATGGGCAAACCCGCCAATGGTTTCTTTTTTGCCAAAGGTCTTCAGGGTAATTTTGTTGATGGAGGCCCCAAGGGTATTGTAATCCGGCCGCGTGACGTTGACGTTTCCATTTTTTTTTTCAAACACCAGGACCTTTTCAGGTTTACTGTCTGAGATCAGAAACGGGGTATGGGTGGTGATCAGCATTTCCCTGAAAATCTTCCCGGGAGCATGAGCAAAACACTGGCGCAACCGGGAGATCAATTTTGACCGCCAGTCCGGGTTAAAATGGGTTTCAGGCTCATCCAGCAAAAACAGGCTGTTGGTATTTTTATACAGCAAGCAAAGCCCCAGGCTGTGCAGGAACTGGTGTTCACCGTCAGACAGGGATTTTGCATACAGGGTGTCTTTTACCCCGTTTTTCACCAGCACCAGATCCTTAAACCGCATGACCCGTTCATCTGACGGCAGGACAGGGATGGTTTCATTCACATAAAGGCTGGCGGACTGGTACAGGTCTTTTTTAAGGGAATCGCTCACTGAATACAGATTCAATGTCAACAGAACCTGAAAACTTTGAAACAAATCAATAATGGTGGAGAAATGATTTTTAAAGGCCTTTTTTGTTTCCTCAGTCACCCAGTAATCCAGAACCAGGGAATCGGTTTCATCATCATAAAAGGTGCAGGTGGCGCATTGTGCCAATTTATCGATAATCCCTGTTTTTCGGACGGACCCGTCATCTCTTTGTATGGATTTTTTAAGGGCAGCGGTTAATTCCACGGTGACCCGGGAAGAATCTTTTTTTTCGGCTTCCGTCAGGGCATCAAGGATTTCCCGGTCAAATTCAATTCGCCTGTGCTGGCGGATGATGATCCTGAATTGCTTGAGCCCTTCAACCCCCACATCCTGCTTAAACGGCAGGAGCGTTTTGTCATCCTGGAACAGAAAATTGCTGATCAATATGGCCTGGTTCATCTCGGCATCCAGAAAGGTCATCTGTCCTTCAGGAATTCCCGGATAATCAGACTGACGAGTGAGATAATAAAGATAGGCATCAAAGTTGATGAACCGCATTTTAAAAAAAGGCAGGCTTAAAATTTCATTTCCCCCGGAAGAATACCCCAGGACAAAATCCGGCAGCATCTCACAGGCCTCCATCCGGGGAAGGCAATTGGTACTGTCCACATTCGGATGGTTCAGCAGATAGACCCTGGCACCGGAGGCCGTTTCTTTTACAATCCTGATATGAGCCAAAAACCTGCTGTCATCATATTCAGATGCTACCGGCGGGATAATGAGATATTCCAGTTCAAAGGCATTGGGAACAGCCGCCTCATCCCTGAATCCCGCAGGATTGCCCTCTTCATCATAATCAAAGGACTCCGGTCGGTGGTCAAGGTACTGGCATTCCACATGATAGAAAATCGCAGCCAGCACTTCCAGGACATTGGACTTGCCGCTGCCGTTGGGACCGGCCAGAACATAGGGGGAAAACCCGTCATTCTTTCCTCTGTCCCACTCCCGCTGAAAATGCAGCTCAAACCCTTTTTGAAGGCAGCGAAAGGCTTGGTTTATTTTCAGCCGCAAAAGGATCATGGATTGATATGGATCTCCATGCGGTTTTCATCTTCATTAAACGATTGGAAGGCCTTTCCCGATTCAAGCAGATCAAAGAGCCACTGCTTTGCTGCATCATATTCTTTCATCCCCAAAGGCAGGCTTTCATCGTCCATAAGTTCCATGAATTTTTCTTCTGCCTCTGGCCAGAAGTCTTCCAGGGAGAACAGATTGCCCTTTCTGTTGGAAAGAAATGTATCAAACAATTGGCGCAGGACCTGGTCCCGGTCAGCGGATTTGGTTGTGATCTCATCTTGAGGCGTTTTAACCGCCTCCTGAGTCTGAGGCTCAATCTTTTCCTGTTGCGCTTCTACTTCTTTTTCCAATGGAATCTGGCTTAAATCCAGTTCCCCTTTAAATGCTTTCTGACTTAAGGCAGCATAGAGGTTTTTCATGTCTGTGAGGCTTTTGCGATAGCGTTCTTTGATGAAGTCCACTTTTTTAAAGATTGAGGCGAATTTGTTTTGAAGTCTGATTGGAGGTTTTATCATTTTTATTTTTTCAAACTCACCTTTGGTAAGAATTTTCTTCATTCCCTTTGTGGCATGATATTGTACATATTTTTTCGATATTTTAAAAAGTTCATACAAATAAAACGAATTTACGTCGTCATATGGTTGTATGGCATTAATTTGCTGATTAAAAGAGACTCTCCGATCAGTCAGTGCAGCCCTTCCGATGGAGCTTACACTTCCAGCTATACAAGCCACTAATAAAGCCCCAGCTTCTATAGTTCGTCCAGTCTTTAGACCAGTTTCTGATAAAAATTCTGTTGCCTCCTTAACAAACACGCAATCTGATAGAATGTTATCAGTTTTTATCCATTCAATATATTTTGTGGAATAATTTTCTATATTTTTTCTAGGAGGAGTATTTCCTGTACTGATTTTACCAAATTGTTTTAAGTCGGGTTTCTCCCACCCTTTCTCATTCCTCACTGGATCACCAAATATCTCCAGAAAAGTGCTTTTCAACAGCTTATCCAAATCCTCTATGCTTTTTTTGCGTTTGGCAATCAGTGATTCGACTTTGTTCAGCAGGGTAGCAATAAGGATTTGGTCATTAATTGGTGGTAGAGGAACTACCAATTTTTCTATCCCCTGGTTTGTAATTGCTGGCTGAATTGCCCCAGAACAATATTTATCTTTTTGAAATTCAAACTCAGCAGTTTTTAAATAAAACGAAAGATACTTTGGATCACATTCATGATTAGTTCTATGAATTGAAAAACCTGTTGAAACAATAATACCGGATAAATTCTTATCTATTCTTAAAACTTTGCTTGTTCCTTTCATTCGAGCAAACAAAAGATCGCCTTCATTGACCTGAATATCTGCACGAGATGGTCGATTTTTATAGTCAACTTCTTCTAAATTTAGCAAATCCGCTTGATAATTCCCTGTGCTTAGATAAAATTTTCGGCCCAAAAATTGTTTAACCCTAACTCCCGAAAAGGGTGCTATTTTTAACAGTTTTTCCGTTTTCATCTAACCATCCCTTTCAAATCCAGCAACTCTCTTACAATCCCACTTTTAATATTTTTCAAATCCTTATCGTCTATCTCACCCACTTCACTGGCTATCAACCTATCCATTATCTTGCTATGTTTTTCATATATTATTTTTTCAGGGACATACTCTAAATAATTCTTGGAAGAAAGGTCATATTTTTCGTCTGCAATTTCTTGATAAGACGCAAAAAAGCCTTTGGGGTTTTTCTGGTCACTATCTTTTTTCGGATCACGGGTGTTAAACTTTTCCACAATATCCCGCAGATCGCCATGGTTATTGATTTTACTCCGCTTGTCATCCAAGGAATAGCCGTCAGACTCCATTTCATAAAACCAGACATGCTCTGTGGCAGGTTCGGTGATCTTGTCTTCTTTGTCATAGACCTTGGTAAAGACCAAAATGGCGGTACTCACCCCGGCATAGGGCTTGAACACGCCGCTGGGCATGGTGATAACAGCTTTGAGATCACACCGGTCAACCAGAATTTTTCTGGCATCCACAAAGGCGTTTCCATACCCGGATAGCACGCCCTGGGGAACGATGATGCCTGCCTTGCCCCCTTTTTTGAGCATCCTGACCATGGTTTCCACAAAAAGCAGTTCTGTTTTGGTGGTGGTCAGGCTCAAATCTTCGTTGATGTCCCCTTTGTCTATGGAGCCGGTAAAGGGCGGGTTGGCCATGATGATATGGTATTGATTGGGTTCGTTGAACTTTTTGCTCAAGGTATCCTTGTAATCCAGAAGGGGCTCTTCAATGCCGTGCATCATCAGGTTCATCATACCCATCCGCACCATGTTGGAATCAATATCATAGCCGAACAGGGTTTTATTGAGTATTTCTTTAGCATTTTCCGTCAGCCCTGAACTGACAGAGGTCCTGAAAAATCCGTCTTCATCCTGGTTCAGGGTTAGATTGTCGGATTTGCGGGCAAGATCGGTCACGATATACTGGTACGCTCCCAGAAGGAAGCCTGCGGTACCACAGGCCGGATCCCCGATATGGTTTCCCAGTTGAGGTTTGACCAGTTCGGCAATCAATTTGATGATGTGCCGGGGGGTTCGAAACTGACCGTTTTTGCCAGCCGAGGCAATTTCAGAGAGCAGGTATTCATAGACATCTCCCTGGATGTCCTGAAAGGCCTGGCCTTTTTCTGATGAATCTTTTTCCATGATAATGAAAATCTCATCAATGGTTTTAACCGCCTCCACCAGCAGAGACGGTTTGGGGATGATAAACACGGCATTTTTCATGTGATGGGTAAAGCCTGATTCTGCCCCGTTCATATCCTTAAGGTATGGGAATACTTTGGTCTGTACATGGGTGAGCATGGCTTCGGCCTGCATACGCTTGAATGCGCTCCAGCGCAGGGTGCTTTTATCCACTTCAAAGGGTTTCTGGTCCTGTTCGGATTTATCCCGGTGTTCCGGCGGCACCCAGACCCCTTAAAATTTTGATGTATAAGCTTCCCCTGTAAACTGGGCAGCAGATTGCTGTTCCATGTCAAGTTCATCTAACCGTTTCATGAACAAGAGATAGGTGATCTGTCCAATGGCATCTATAGGGTTGGAGATACCGCCTGCCCAGAACTTGTTCCAGAGCTGGTCGATTTGTGATTTTAATTCAGGATTATTTTGAAGCATGGTCTTTCCTCTACGCTTTTATGACTTTCCAGTGCCCACCCCTGTCCGGGCCAATCCGTTTCAGCCGCCCTTGTTTTTTTAACTGGGCAATCTGCCATTCAATGGCATTTTGTGTCAGGCCGATCTGTTCAGCCAACTGGTTCATGGAGATTGTCGGATCTTCCAGAATCAAGGCAAGAAGTTTCTCCCTAGTTTTCTCCCTAGGTTTCTCCCTAGGTTTCTCCCTAGGTTTCTCCGGGTCCAGAGATGTTATATAGGTTGGCCTTAAAAATACAAACTAAACATAGTATGAAAGTCTATTTTTACCCGGGGGCAGTTCTCTTTTTTAAGGGCAGCATGAATCCGTTCAATACCGGAGCCCATTTTTTCGATGTAATCGCACCGCAGCAAAAGGCTGGCAATATTGGGGTTGCGGCAGACACTTCTCTTACCAAAATCCTTTTCCGGCAGGCCCTTGGGAAGACCGCCCGGGTTGTAGATTTCAAGGCGGTCATCAAAAATTTCCACCATTACCTGGGCGCCCTGCTCCAGGTAATCCCGATGACAGACGGCATTGACCATGGCTTCGCGCAATGCCACTTCCGGAAGTTCAAGGATTTCGTTTCTTCGGGTGCTCTTGCTTGTGATCTCCCAGCGAAGCTGGAGGTGCTTTTTTAAAAAGATCAATGCGTCTTCAACGTTTTCCAGAAGGCTTCCGGTCAACTCTTTGCGGTCCAGGATATAGGCTTTAGTTATGCCTTTAAAAAGCGCACAGACCACGCTGACATGAAACAATCTTAGTGTGGGGTCTTTGGAAAAGAACAGGACACCTGTCTGGTTCAAATAGAATTGGTCGTCTTTATAGTCACCAGCCCCTAAATTGAGCAAAAGATTTTCCGTGTCGGTTTTAGGAGCAATATGAGCCAGTGCCAGGAAATGATTCAGCCGGTTTTCGTCCAACACCTCTTTCCAGTCCAGATCCAGTCTCAGCTGCTGGTCAAATCGGACTTTTCCCTCGGCCTGGATAAAGGCCGTGATATCAAGGGTGCTCATTTTCTGGGAACTGGCACCGTTTCTTAAATAAAACCCCTTGTTAAACCTGTGGGGCCGGTTGGCGCCTTCAGGCACATGAATGACAATGATTTTGTGATTTGGCAATTTTTCAATCTCAATGGCAATGGGCGGATCGCAGGCGGCTGCCATGGTTTCGATCTGGGAAAAAAGTTAATTGGAGAAAGAACATCCCGTAATTTGATTTGTATCATCCACCCCGATAAAGATTCTTCCGCCGGATGCATTGGCAAATGCCGTCAGCTCCTTTGGCAGATCGGAATTGATGTTCTGCTTGAATTCCAGGGTATAGCCTTCCCCTTCTTCAAGGACAAGGGCCAGCTCTTCTTCTGTGGTTTTTTTCATGCGGCAAGGGTCTCTGTCAATTTTAGGATGTCATTAATCTGGGCAGGACTGAAAACCCCTCGAATCCCCTGTGGATGGATAACTGTAAAAGGAGATTGGATCAGATCCCTCTTTTCCACTTGTTCCCGCTCAATAATAAAGTCTTTTAACAATCTTAAAAATTCCAGCTGTCGGGAGTTCAGATCCGTGTGGTTCATGATGAATTGATCAAAGGCATTGGCAACAGTATCTGGAAAACTTGCAAGAGGTTCGATGCCTAAAATGTGGCGGATAAATTGAACAAACCGTGCTTTTCGATTTTGATAAACGATCTGCAGCAGGTTTTCCGTAATATGGGGATGGGTCTCAACCAATGTTTTTGCAAGGATTTGAGTGTCTTCGGCAGAAATCTGCTGCCCGTCTTTGATTCTTAACAGGATTGGATTGTCTTTTGTCAATTCCAGCACCTGTTTTTCCACCATATCTTTGTATCGGGAGATACTGATCGCCTCATTCTGTGGGCCGAATGCCACCATCTCTTTTTGTTTTACCTTGTCTATCAGATCAAGCAATACAGGCCCCGGCCCTTCCTGGTCTTTTTCCCTGGACTTCATCAAAGGACCCAGTTTTTTGATCAATATATCCAGCGAATCATCTGTAATGGTTGCCCAATAATGATGTTGCTGGGAAGCCTTTATCAGGGTTTGTTCCCGTTTGACAATATTAACGGACAAGGGAAGCTCGCTGATCTGGACAATCACAGCTGTTTTAAGAAGGTCGAACAGTTCTTTTTCATTGCAAAGCTTGGCCACAGACACTTCAAGCACATCCTTTTCAAATCGCATGGCCTTGAAATCAGCTTCTGATACCGTTCGGAATAAGGGTTTGACCTGGGTGCGTAAAAAATCCAGTTTCCCATGATCCAGATGATTCCAGAAATTTTCCTCCTCGAGCCTATTCAGCACGATTGAAGCCTCTTTTATCACCACTGAAGAGGCCGGAAGGTTTTTAATCTGCTGCCGGAGCGTGTCGATCTCTTTGGCTGCGATCTTATCCCTGCCCAAATTCTGGGCCTTTTCAATCTTGTCCAGTCGGATACCAAACAGCCTTATTGGAATGGGAAGACCGGGTTTTATTTTTTTCCCCTCGGGCGTAAGCTTGAAGTATTCAAAATTATCCCAGCAATCCAAAATCAGGAAAGCATCTTTTTCAATGCACCAGGGTTTGACTTTTGAGATCTCAAGCAGACGGGTACCGCGGCCGACCATTTGCCAGAACTTGGTGTATGAATAAACGGGTTTAGCAAAAACCAGGTTGACAATTTCCCTGATATCAATGCCCGTATCCAGCATATCCACACTGATGGCAATTCTTGGCATATCATTGTGGGTGAATTGATCCAGAAGACCGCCTTTACCATAGACCCTGGGGTCATCCGATACCAGTGCCCTGGCAAGTTTTCCATTGTATTGAGGGAAAAGCTTGTCAAATACTTCCTCCATTCTGCGGGCATGTGCTTTTGAAGAACAGAAAAATATGGTTTTACCCGGCAGAACCCCATTGAAATCCTTGATGCACTCTTCCATGAATTCTTTGACAATCAGCGTATTGGTTCCCCGGTTGATCACTTGTTTTTCAAGCTGAGATCCTTCAAAATTAATTTCTTCAACATCGATTCCGTCCAGAATCAATTTTTTCTGGTCTTCCAGGGTAATGGTCCGTTTGCTGATACCATCCATCTGGAATTTTGTCTGGATCTTCATGACTTGAAAATTACACAGATATGGGGGTACATTGTTCACGGCTTCTTCAAAGGTATAAGCAAAGGAGGGGAGACCATCTTCACAGTCAAACAGGTTAAAGGTGTTGTGATCAATCATGTCTGTTGGCGTGGCGGTCAACCCTAAATTGATGGCCTTGAAATAATCAAGGACTTCACCATAGGTGTTGTAAATGGATCGGTGGCTCTCATCAATCACGATAAAATCAAAAAAGTGGGGGGAGAGGTGTCGTGTTTCATCCCGAATGATATTGAGCATGGTGGGATAGGTTGAAATATAAATCCGCCGACCTTTGCTGATCAGCTTTTCTCCCACTTTGGGCCAGCGAGGTTCGTTGGGCAGATATTCTTTAAACGCGTTTAATGCCTGTTCCCGCAAAGCAATCCGGTCCACCAGAAACAGCACCCGTTCCATGTGCCCGGCCCTCATCAGTGTATCTACCAGGGCTATACTTGTACGGGTCTTTCCCGTGCCGGTTGCCATGACCAGTAAAAAGGATCGTTGTTTTTGTTCAATGCCTTCCAGCACGGAACGAATGGCCCGAATCTGATAATCTCTCCCTGCAATATCTGTATTAATCAATTCCCGGGTAAGTCGTTTTCGATTCTGCCGGATGTATTGGAACCGCTCCAGATCATCCAGTGTTGGAAAGCCGATAACTTTTCGCGGCGGATAATTATCAAGATCCCAGAAAAAAGCCTCGAGCCCATTGGTATAAAAACAGAATGGTAATAAGTCCCCAGTATTCTTCTGGATATTATAACAATACTGTTTGGCCTGTTCCCGGCCGATGGCCGCATCTTTACTTGTTTTTTTTGCTTCCACAACAGCAAGTGGCCTGCCGTTTTTACCTAAGAGGACATAGTCACTGAACTGATGCCCCTGATATGGGGTCTGAGCTTCGGCAACCCCTTCCTGAAGATCAACAAGGATATCATATTCCTGAACAACCTGTGTCGGGTCGTTCACATTCCAACCTGCTTTGGCAAGTTGTTTGTCGATCATTTCAGCCCTTGTCTGTTGTTCAGTTTTCATTAAAATATGACTTTGAGTTTTTGTTTGAAAAATCCAGAAAAGACAACGACGGTATCTTAAAAATTGCCTTATGGAGCTTTCTTTTTTTACCAAGAGTAATCATTTTTATTCATTTGTACCCAGAAAATAAATGGGCTGCTACTAAATCCTGAAATTCATTTGGTTTATCACATCTTTTGAAGGCAAAGTTCCATCTGCTTTTTTCAATATTTCAAATGTTGCAAATACTGTTTTTGCGGCACATGCCATTGAGGGAGATAACCTTTCTATTCCATCGTATGAAGTCGCCATTTCTACCTCTTGAAAAATAGTTATTGAGACAATCAATCTGTATCAGGATTGACAATGATAGTAAAGGCAATTGGAGATTCAATTTTCCATCAAACGCATTAAATTGTGAAATGCTTTCATTAATCCGTCGCCGTAATCATTAATGAAAAATTACACCAACGACATGTGATCGAAATTAAAAACAATCCAAGGCATTCTCCGGTCTTGCTGATATCCGGAAAATGGTGTAGAAATAAGATAGTTGGTGTGGGCTTTCCGGCTATCAGCGGAAGTTCGCAATCAAAGCCCGGGGTTGCAGCTCCGGGCTTTTCTATGCTTT
>Ga0180009_10008502_pt1 | contig 10157 bp, 10 predicted proteins | sample OS_PC_MetaG_FD_123537 | JGI IMG/M metagenome (GOLD analysis project Ga0180009, IMG submission 123537) | Groundwater microbial communities from the Aspo Hard Rock Laboratory (HRL) deep subsurface site, Sweden - OS_PC_MetaG | ecosystem: Environmental > Aquatic > Deep subsurface > Groundwater... | reverse complement strand
GGCCTGCGCATTTCCGAAGCCCTGTCGCTGACTTCGGGCGACCTGCCGCGCGACGGCGAAACACTCAGGATCACCGGCAAGGGCGGCAAGACCCGCATCGTGCCGCTGCTGCCCGTGGCAAGGGAGGCGATCGCCGAATACCGCAAGCTCTGCCCCTATTCGCCCGCTCCCGATCAGCCGCTGTTCCGCGGCGCCCGCGGCGGACCGCTGCAGCCGGCCATCGTGCAGAAGGAAATGCGCCGCCTGCGCGGTGCCCTCGACCTGCCCGACACCGCCACCCCGCATGCGCTCAGGCATTCCTTCGCCACCCATCTTCTGGCCGGCGGCGGTGATCTCCGCACCATCCAGGAACTGCTCGGCCACGCCAGCCTGTCGACCACCCAGGTCTACACCGGCGTCGATTCAAGCCGCCTCATCGAGATCTACGACCGCGCTCACCCGCGCGCCTGACCCGAACATCTGTGCGGAAACAAATTTCCGGCCGCCACTTGCATCGGGCGGCGATTCCGGCAGAAACCATGCAGGGTCCATTTCGATCAACCGTCAGCAAGCAGCGATAAAGCCATGTCCGTCTCCGATGTTCTTCCGATCGTTCTCCGTGTCGCGGTCATCTCCGTGATCATCTATTTCCTGATCGCCTTCGGGCTGATCCTCTCCCAGAGCCCCACTGAGTCGGTCTCCGGCGAAACCATCGATTTTTCCGGCCAGACCGCGAACGCCAGGCCGGAACCAGCACCGCTGCAGACTTACCAGGCGCGCGACGGCGCCACGCTCGGCTATCGCCACTACGGCAGCGGCAACGCCGATGCGCCCTTGCTCATCTTCATCCACGGATCGGGCTGGCACGGCGGCGCCTATGACGGGCTGGCGCGCGCAATCGCCGGGAAGGCCGGTGTCGAGGTTGCCCTGCCGGATCTGCGCGGCCATGGCCCCGATCCGCAAACCCGCGGCGACATCGGCCATATCGGCCAGTTCGAGGAAGACATCGCCGATCTCGCCGCATCGCTGCGCAAACCCGGCCAACAGCTGGTGCTCGGTGGCCATTCGAGCGGCGGCGGGCTGGTCGTCCGTTATGCCGGGGGAGACTACGGCTCGACCCTCGACGGCGCGGTGCTGCTGGCGCCGTTTCTCAAGTACAATGCGCCCACCACCCGCCCCAATTCCGGCGGCTGGGCCCGGCCGCTGACCCGCCGGATCATCGGCCTGACCATGCTCAACGCCGTGGGGATAACGGCGCTGAACGGCCTCACCGCGATCCAGTTCAACTTCCCCGCCGAGGTGCTGAACGGTCCCGATGGCGCGACCGCGACCGCGAGCTACAGTTTCCGTCTCAACACCGCCTATGCGCCGCGCAACGACTATCTCGCCGACATTGCCGCCCTGCCGCCCTTCCTGCTGCTCGCCGGCGAGGATGACGAATCCTTCGTCGCCTCGGGCTATGAGCCGTTGATGAAACCCGTCAATCCGAACGGTCAGTACCGGCTGCTCGACGGGCAGTCCCATCTCGGAGTGATTTCCGATGAGCGGACGGCCGACCTGATCGCCGGTTTTCTCAAGGACCTGCCCCGCTCGCGCTAGGCAATCGCTCCGTTCTGGAAAGGCAAGCCCGGCGGTTAACGCCGTGTTCACCACGGTCAGATCTTCAGCGGCGGTTAACCGGATTGTCACGGGCCAGGCGCTAACATGGGGGGTCAGATCCTGAAGGAACGGCCTGCCATGCATCACAAGCCCATCTTGTCCCGAGTCCGGAGCACATGCGCGCAATTTCCGAACCTGGTGTTCGGCGTGGCGATTTCGCTTCCCATCGCACTGCTGATCCTGCTTGTGGCGGGCCTGCTCATCGGAACCGGCAAGGCCGGAGCCAGCGAGACATCGGCCTGCAACGGCACCAGCCTGGTCAAGCAGCTGGCGGCCTCCAACCCGCAGAAACTGGCCGAGGTTCGCGCAAGGGCCAGCGGCACCCGCAACGGCAGCGGCCTGTTGTGGAAGATCGAGAAATCCGGCATTGCCCCCTCCTACCTGTTCGGCACCATGCATGTCACCGATCCGAAGGTGACGCGGATGCCGGACGCGGCCCAGGCAGCCTTCGATGGCGCCGGCACCGTGGTCATCGAGACGATCGAGATCCTCGATCCGGCCATCGCCCAGGCCGTGCTGGTGTCACGGCCGGAACTGACCATGTTCACCGACGGCACCACGCTCACCTCGCTGCTCGACGAGGAGGATGCAAAGCTCATCGAGGCCGAATTGTCGCGCCGCGACATCCCGTTTGCACTTGTGTCCCAGATGAAGCCGTGGATGATCTCCGGCCTGGTCGCCCTGCCCGCCTGCGAGATGGCGCGCAAGGCCCGCGGCGTCGAGTTCCTCGACATCAAGATCGCCAGGAGCGCCAGGGCACAGGGCAAGCAGCTGCTCGGGCTCGAGCGCATCGGCGAGCAGATGGCGGCCATGGCGGACCTGCCGATGGAATTTCACATCCGCGGCCTGATCGAGACCATCAAGCTCGCCGACCTGATGCCCGACATCATGGCGACCATGACCGACCTGTACCTCAAGGGCGAGATCGCCCAGATCATGCCGCTTATCCTGGCCGCCGGGCCGCAGGGCGCGGAACAGGACATCGACGGCTACGCTCAGTTCGAGGAGCGCATCGTGCGCATGCGCAACCATGTCATGGCCGAGCGCGCCGCGCCGATCCTCGACGCCGGCAACGCCTTCATCGCCGTCGGTGCGCTGCATCTGCCCGGCGAAGAGGGCGTGGTGGCTCTGCTGCAGGACGCCGGCTACACCGTGACCCTCGTGCGCTGATTGCTCGCCGCGCGTTTCATGCCTGCCGGCAGAGCGCGAAGAGGCTGCCGCGTGAGGAAATGCCCAGCTTCTCGTAGGCGCGGCGGCGATAGGTGACGATTGTCGCGGGTGACAGGTCGAGATCGCCGGCGATCAGTTCGGTCTTCTTCCCGTCCAGCACGCCAAGACAGACCTGGCGCTCGCGTTCGCTCAGCGCCGCGAGACAGGCCGGGTATCCCGTCTCCGGCCGGGTCTCGTAGTGAACCAGCACAAGCCGGGCGACCAGCGACATCAGCGCCTCGTCGAGGTCCGCACCGCTACCTTCCCCATGATAGAAATTGACCATCAGCCGCCGCGCTGGTCCCGCAGCCAGAACCGTGGTCTTGCCCGCAAGGCCCGGCTGGTTGAAGAAGATGTCGAGATACGCCTCCGACATTGCGGAAACGATGTCCTCCATCCGCCGCAGCCGGGTTTCCCCCGTCTGCATCCGCATCAGCTCCGGCAGCAGCGGATCCTGGCGGAACCAGCCGTCGAGGTAGCGGCGGGCCAGCAGATCGCCGGTTCTCAGCCGCGAATAATTGCGCGAGACCAGGCAGACGACGGTTTCGCCGACGGGTTCGAAGATCATCAGCTGGCTGGCGCCCATACTTTCGACCAGCGCGAGAACGCCCGGGATGAAGTCATCGCCACCGCTTGTGGCGATGCAGTCCTCGATCAGGCGATAGATGCTGGTCACACACTCAATCCTCACGGCACTGTCATCCCTTCAAGGGGACATACAAAACCGCACGCCCGGAGTAAATTGGTTGAGCAAATTGGCGCTTCACAGGGATGAGGGAGCATTTTCATGAGACCTGCCGGTCGCAGCGAACTGGACTCGGTCTATTTCGACTATCCGCATTTTGAAGAACCCGCTGGAAACCGCAGGGCGCATCTGAGCGATCCCGTCCAGGTCGCCATCGTCGGCGCCGGGCCGGTCGGAATGGTGGCGGCGCTCACCCTGGCGCGCGAGGGCATCCGCTCGGTGCTGATCGAATCGAAATCGACCTTCAACGACGGCAGCCGCGCCATCTGCATTGCCCGCCAGAGCTTCCATATCCTTCAGAGCCTCGGCGCACTCGAGCCGTTCCTGGCCAAGGCGCTTGGCTGGACCACGGGCCGCAGTTTCTATCGCGGCAGGCAGATCCTCGAATTCACCATGCCTGACGGACCGTCGGAAAAATTCCGGCCGATGTACAATCTCCAGCAGCAATATATCGAACAGTACTTGTGGCAGGCGATCGACCGGAACCCGCTCGTCGACATGCGATGGCAAAGCCGGGTGACCGGGCTGGAGACAGGCCCGGACGGCGTCGAGCTGACGGTCACCGACCCGCAGGAAACCTACACGTTGAAGGCCGAGTGGCTGCTCGCCGCCGACGGAGCCCGCAGCGCCATCCGCAAGACCATGGGCCTGAAGCTCAGCGGCGAGAATTACGAGGGCCGCTACGTCATTGCCGACGTCCAGATGCAGCACGACTACCCGACGATTAGGCGCGCCCTGTTCGATCCCGAATGCCGGCCCGGCGGAACCGTGCTGATCCACAAGCAGCCCGACGATATCTGGCGCATCGACTACCAGCTCGGCCCCGGCGAGGACGAGAGTGAAGCGCTGAGCGAGCAGACCGTCCGCAACAGCGTTGCGCGAGTGCTGGGGGACATCGGCTACAGCGGCGACTGGGATCTGGAATGGTGGAGCATCTACTCCGCCAACACGCTGGCGCTCGACGACTATCGCCACGGCCGCGTGTTCTTCATCGGCGACAGCGCCCATATCGTCCCGATCTTCGGGGTCCGGGGCCTCAACAACGGCATCGCCGACGCCCACAATATCGGCTGGAAACTCGGCCGGGTGCTCAATGGCCTCGCCGGCGAGGACCTGCTCGACAGCTACACGCCCGAGCGGCGCGGCGCGACGCTCGACGTCTTCGCCAACGCCACCAAGAGCGCCCGGTTCATGACGCCGCCGAGCCATGGCTGGCGGATCATGCGCGATGCGGCGCTCGGGCTGGCGCTTGAGCATCCATTTGCGGGCGAGCTCGCCAATCCCCGTCAGATGACGCCTTTCACCTATGCAGGCAGCCCGGCCGTCCTGCTCGACGACCCGGGCTTCGCCGGAGGCGCCGCCCCGGGTGCGGCCATGCCCGATGCCGCCCTCGCAGACGGCTTCCTGTCGGACCGGCTGGGCAGCGGCTACACGCTCGTCTGTTTCGACAGCAAGCTCTCGGGCGAGGTCGCCCGGCTGCCCGGCGCGCCGGAGGTGGTCTGCCTCGATCATCCTTCCGATGCATCCCGGATACTAGGCGCAGCCCCCGGCTCCGCCTATCTGGTCCGCCCGGACCTGCACATCGCCGCCCGCTGGCTCGACGCATCGGCCGGCGGGATCGCTGCCGCCATGAAGACGCTGAATTTCAGGAAGGACTGACGCCATGCGCCAGCAGGACATCGAAGCCGTCTACGAGGAACTGGCGACCGGGATTGACCGCGTCGGCGAGCCGGATGCGAACATCTTCGTGGCCCAGGTCTGCCTGCTGCTGGCCCGGGAACTGGGTGACCGCGACCGGGCGCTCGACCTGATCCGCCAGGCCCTGCGGCTACACGGGGACAAACCGGTCACAGCCCCGGCGCCGGCCCGCTGACGGCAGCAAAGCCCGCGCAATATCTCCGCAGGAATGGATGACGCCGGCTACACGGCCGGTTCTGACCGGTAACAAACCGTGACCGCAAAACCGGGATATCGCCGGAACCTGTCACCCGATCCGGGCGTTCCTGCCCTGTGACAGAAAAGGAGATGTCCAATGGTCGATTACACTCCGCATACCCGCCCCGCAGGCCACGATCGCCCGCACGAACATGTTCGCGAAACCACTGTCGTCAGATCGGGCAGTTCCACGGGCCCGTTGGCTGCACTCGTGCTGCTGATCCTTCTCGGTGTTGCAGGCTTCGTCTTCTGGACCGCCGATGAGGTCCAGCCGGTCAACACCACCGCTCCCGCCGTGGAGAGCGGCGCCCAGGTCAATGAACAGGCCGCACCGGCCGACGAGCCGGCTCGCCCGGTTCCCGCACCCGATGCGCCCTTGATCGCTCCGGATGCAGCGGCTCCTGCAGCCCCCGATGGCACCGCTTCCCCGGCGCCGGCCACCGACGGCTAAGCCGCGGGCGTTCCATCGCGCCAGTTGCTTCCTCCCCCACCGCGATGGAAACGCCCGAACCGCCCGGCCCCGCGCCGGGCGGTTCGCTATTGTCATCTGGTGGAAAGGCCCGGGTCTCGCTGGCCGGTCGTTTCAGTCCGAAACCCGGGACAATGTGGTCGCCACGATCAGCTTGTGAAAAGGCATGATCGCCGCCAGGTAGGCGCGGCCAAGCGGGTTGTGCCGCCTGACCAGCGTCATCATCCGCACCGCGGTCCGCCTGTCCGGCAATTTTTCCGTTTCCACCACGATGCGGAAATCGAGATGCCGGTCGTCAAACCCCAGTACGTATTGCGTCGGCGAGCTGCTGAGAACCGGGAACATGCCGATCCGCGGCGCACCCGCCGATGCGGCTTCCGGATCGCCTTTCAATCCAAATGGCTTGACCAGCAGATTGCGCAAGGCCATCAACCCGCCGACCCATCCGGGCATTTTGTCGAAAGCCCTCCGGGCCGCGGCTTCCGCCGTCAGGCCGGGTTCAACGCCCAGCGTCTCGAAGCAATCGGCCCAGTCCGCACCCGGCAAGGCCGGATGCGGCAGCGTGACGGCGATCTCGCGGGCCTTCATCTCGTCCGGCCTCCCGCAAGCCGCATTGACGTTCACCTAGATATGGATCGGCTTGAAGAAGGTCGCGAGCGCCGCTTCCTTCACCGCTTCCGACATCGTCGGGTGCGCGTGGCAGGTGCGGCCGAGATCTTCGGAAGATCCGCCGAATTCCATCAACACCGCGGCTTCGTGGATCATCTCGCCGGCGCCGAAGCCGATGATGTGGACACCCAGGACCCGGTCGGTCTCGGCATCCGCCAGCACCTTGACGAAGCCGTCCGGGGCCTGCATCGCCCGCGCCCGGCCATTGGCCGAGAACGGGAACTTGCCCGACTTGTACTTGACGCCATCGGTCTTGAGTTCCTCCTCGGTCTTGCCGACGGAGGCCACTTCCGGCTGCGTGTAGACAACGCCCGGAATCACGTCGTAGTTCACGTGACCGGCCTGGCCGGCCATGATCTCGGCCAGCGCCACGCCTTCGTCCTCGGCCTTGTGCGCCAGCATCGGGCCGGCGATGACGTCGCCGATGGCGTAAACGCCCGGCACATTGGTCTGGTAGTGATGATCGGTGCGCACCCGGCCGCGCTCGTCGAGCACCACGCCGGCGTCTTCAAGCCCCAGGCCCTCGGTGAACGGCTTGCGCCCCGTGGCGATCAGCACGATGTCGGCTTCGATGGTTTCGGTGTCGCCGCCCTTGACCGGCTCGAAGGAAACCTTCGCGCCCTTGCCTGACTTCTCGACGCCCGTCACCTTGGCGCCGAGCTTGAAATCCATGCCCTGCTTGGCGAGAATGCGCTGGAACTGCTTGGAGACCTCGCCGTCCATGCCGCCCAGGATCTTGTCGAGATACTCGACCACTGTCACCTTGGCGCCGAGCCGACCCCAGACCGAACCCATTTCCAGCCCGATGACACCGCCGCCGACGACGACGATGTGCCCGGGCACCTTGTCGAGCGCGATGGCGCCGGTCGACGACACGATCACCTTCTCGTCGATATCGACCTTGACGCCGGGAATGCCGGCGACGTCCGAGCCGGTCGCGATCACAACGTTCTTGGCTTCGAGTTCCTGGGTCTTGCCGTCATCGCCGGTCACCGAAACCTTGCCTTCGCCCAGCACCTTGCCGTGGCCGATGAAGCTGTCGATCTTGTTCTTCTTGAACAGGAAGGCAACGCCCTCGACATTCGACTTCACGGTGGCGTCCTTGTGCGCCATCATCTTCTCGAGATTGAGCTTCGGCTTGCCGGTCTCGACCCCGAGGCTGTCCATGCCGTGGCTGGCGTGGGCGAACACTTCCGACGCGTGCAAGAGCGCTTTCGAAGGAATGCAGCCGATGTTCAGGCAGGTGCCGCCGAAGGTCGCGCGCTTTTCGATCACCGCCACCTTGAGGCCAAGCTGCGCCGCCTTGATGGCGCAGACATAGCCGCCGGGTCCGGAACCGATGATGATGACGTCGTAGCTCATGGTCTTGTCCTTATGATCGAATTCATTCCTGGCAGGCCTTCAGGCGAAAGTCGTCCCGGGGCGCGACGGACAATCCCTCACCTCCCCACGCCGAAGACATCCTGACCGATGCGCCGAAATCCGGCAGCAGGATCGCCGCCATCGCTTCTTCGCCCTGGCCCGCGTCCGGCACGGCGCTGACATTGCCCAGGGAATCGATCCCGTAGATCGGTCCTTCCCAGACCATGCAGGCGTCGATTTCCGCCCCCGTGGCGTCGCCCTCGGGGCAATTGTACATCACCATCGCCCAGGGGCGGGACGGCTCGCCCGCCATCATCACCATCCCGTCCATGCTGACCGCGTTCTCGGGGAACGTGACCACGAAGCGATTGAGCGACGGCTCGGCGGGATGCAGATCGTCCCTAAATGCCATCTCCGCGTTTGCCTGCGCCTCGCCGTAGATCGCCAGTTCCTGGAAACAGGTTGCCCGCGCCGCACCGGGAACCAGAACGGACGCCGTCAGAAGGCCGGTCAGAAACGCCGCAGCAATGCGCTGTGATGAGCCGAATGACCGTGGCATCATGATCCTTTCACCCGTTGACGGCGCGCTTCCGTCCCTTCTTACAGATCCAGAACCAGACGCTCCGGATCTTCCAGGCTGTCCTTGACCCGGACCAGGAAGGTCACGGCTTCCTTGCCGTCGACGATCCGGTGGTCGTAGGAAAGCGCAAGGTACATCATCGGCCGGATCACCACCTGGCCGCCGACGGCCATCGGCCGGTCCTGGATCTTGTGCATGCCGAGAATGCCCGACTGCGGCGAGTTGAGGATCGGCGAGGACATCAGCGAACCGTAGACGCCGCCGTTGGAGATGGTGAAGGTGCCGCCCTGCATGTCGGCCATCGACAGCTCGCCGTCGCGCGCCGCCCGGCCCAGGCGGCCGATTTCCTTCTCGATCTCGGCAATGCTCATCTGGTCGGCGTCGCGCACCACCGGAACCACCAGGCCCTTTTCGGTGCCCACGGCAACGCCGACATGGCAGTAGTTCTTGTAGATGATGTCGGTGCCGTCGATCTCGGCATTGACCGCCGGGATTTCCTTGAGCGCATGCGTCACCGCCTTGGTAAAGAAGCCCATGAAGCCGAGCTTGACGCCGTGCTTCTTCTCGAACAGCTCCTTGTAGCGGTTCCTGAGATCCATCACCGCGCTCATGTCCACCTCGTTGTAGGTGGTCAGCATCGCCGCCGTGTTCTGGGCTTCCTTCAGGCGCCGCGCGATGGTCTGGCGCAGACGGGTCATCTTCACCCGTTCCTCGCGCGGTGCATCGTCGGCCGACGAGCTGGCGCGCGCCGCAGCCGGCGCGGCGGCGGGAGCCGAGCCCTTGCCGATGGCGTCGAGCACATCGCCCTTGAGCACCTGGCCGCGCTTGCCCGAGCCCGACACGTCGCCGGCGTCGATCTTGTTTTCCGCCATCAGCTTCTGCGCCGAGGGAGCGGCGGGCATCTTGCTTTCCTTGATTTCGCTGCCGCCCGCGATCTGGGCAGTCTTTTCCGCTGCCTTGCCGGTCGACTCCGCTCCGGACTTGTCCGACGCCTGTGCGACGGCGTCCGGCTTGTCCGCCTTGGCCTCGCTCTTGGCCGGCGCCGCAGCGCCTTCGCCTTCGGCAATGTTTGCCAGCAGCGCGTTGACCTCGACCGTCTCGCCGTCCTTGGCGAGGATTTCGCTCAAGGTACCGGAGACCGGCGAGGGAACCTCGATCGAAACCTTGTCGGTTTCCAGTTCCACCAGCGGCTCGTCCACCTTCACGGTGTCGCCCACCTTTTTGAGCCAGGTGCCGATGGTGGCTTCGCTGACAGATTCACCAAGGGTCGGGACGCGAACTTCAGTAGCCATGATATTGTTTCCGTTCTTTTTCAGTCAGACAGACAGTTCAGTTGGACGGCGGCGCGGGCGGCATCAGCCGCCCAGCGCATCCTCGAGGAAGGCTTCGAGCTGTGCAAGGTGACGCGACATCAGGCCGGTCGCCGTCGAGGCCGAGGCCGGCCGGCCGGTATAGCGGACGCGCTGGAACTTGGCGTCGATATGGGCCAGCACCCACTCGAGATAGGGATCGATGAACGACCATGCTCCCATGTTCTTGGGCTCTTCCTG
>Ga0180009_10008501_pt1 | contig 10157 bp, 10 predicted proteins | sample OS_PC_MetaG_FD_123537 | JGI IMG/M metagenome (GOLD analysis project Ga0180009, IMG submission 123537) | Groundwater microbial communities from the Aspo Hard Rock Laboratory (HRL) deep subsurface site, Sweden - OS_PC_MetaG | ecosystem: Environmental > Aquatic > Deep subsurface > Groundwater... | reverse complement strand
TGGCCCGGTGGGATGCACGTCCAGATCAGCTACACGTTGATCAAGTGATGGATCGGTACCGTCGGCAATAAACCAGGAACGCCTGCCTTCCAACTGTATTGCGTCTCCCGGCAATACCTGCTCCCAAATACCTGACGACACCCGCGCCGCCAGAACTTGATTGAACAAAAAGCTGCGTGCGGCGGACAGATACAGGCCCCGCACATGCCGATCGACCCGTGGGCCTTCGCCACGCAGCATCGCCGCTGCCGCCGCCAGATTCCGGCCATCGCGTCCGAAGCGCTGCACACCGAAATAATTGGGTATACCGCGTTGAGCAATGGTTGCTAAACGCGTTTCCATATCCGCACGGGTTCCGCTGTAGTCACGTATGCGCAGCCGGAATCGGTTGCCGCGCAAGGCGCCGCGCTTGAGTTTGCGCGAATGCCGCTCGGCACGCAGGATCTCCACGCCTTCGATGCATGCGGCCTGCCAATCTGGATCGACCTTGCCCGGCAGCTGTACCGAAAACCATTGCTCGGTGAGCGCGTGCCGGTCCTTGAGCCCTGCATAGCTGACGTCACGCGGCGTGACCCCGGCGAAGCGCGCCAGTTGCCGTGCCACCCAGTCGGTGTTGGCATTGCGTTTGCGCACCCAGAGCCAGACATGCTCGCCTGCGCCGTCCGGTTCGCAGATGCCCATCTCTTGGACCTGAAAATCCTCCGGCTCAGCGCGCAGCTGTCCGGCACCCACTGGTCCGCCAAAGGCATAGGGCAATTCGGGCATGGCTTGCGTGCTTATCGGCCTATCGATTGTTACGGGCGCTGTCACTGGGTTATTCCACTCCGGCGAATACTGAATCTGAAGACTTGATTTAATCACCAATCACCAATTCAAAACACTAAAACATAATTAAACACGAAGGCGCCGAAGGCGCGCAAAGGTAAAATGAATAAAATCTTACTTCGCGCGACTTCGGCGCCTTTGTGTTGAAAAGGTTTTCGTGTGATCCCAGCCTGCGCCAGGTAGAGTCAATCATGGCGTCGCTAATTGACGCTATTCAGGTTTGAACCTCAAACTCAAGCAACACCACAGCAAGCGCCGCGATACCTTCCTTGCGCCCGGTGAAACCCATCTGCTCGGTGGTGGTCGCCTTGATATTGACATCGGTACTGTTCACCCGCAGGTCACGCGCGATCAGCGCGCGCATATCATCCCGGTACGGCGCCAGCTTCGGTGCCTGGGCGATAATGGTCAGATCTGCATTGCTCACACACAGGCGGCGCACTTTTAAGAGCTGCATCACTTGCGCGAGCAGTTTGCGGCTGTCGATGCCTTTGAAAGTCGGATCGGTATCGGGGAAGTGCTGACCGATGTCGCCAAGTCCGGCCGCGCCTAGCAACGCATCACACAGCGCATGCAGCACGACATCACCATCGGAATGCGCCGCGAGACTGTGCGTGTGCAGAATCTCCACCCCACCCAGCACCAGACGTCCGCCTTCGCGAAAGGCATGCGCATCGAAACCCTGGCCGATTCTCATTTCCGCCCCTGCTGTGTCAGATAGAACTCGGCCAAGGCAAGGTCCTCGGGCCGGGTGATTTTGATATTGTCGGCATGTCCCTCAATCAGCCGTGGCCGATGACCGGCATGTTCCATGGCGGACGCCTCGTCGGTCACATTCACACCCGCGGCCTGTGCCGCTGTCAGCGCGTCACGCAACAAGCCAAACCGGAACATCTGGGGTGTGAGCGCATGCCAGAGCCTAGCGCGATCAAGCGTTGCCACACAATGCAGTTCGGCGTCCGCCTGCTTCATAGTATCGCGTACGGGTATCGCGAGCAGCCCGCCGACCGGATCATCGGACAGCTGCGCAATAAGCAGCTGCAGATCATTCGTGCGCACGCAAGGTCGCGCCGCATCGTGCACCAGTACCCAATCCTCAGGGGCCGCCTGCTGGCTGAGTTGCGTGAGCGCATTGGCAACCGAATCGGCACGTTCGGCTCCACCGGGCGCTGTCGTCACCGGTGTGCGAAGGTTTAGATTCAATCCTGACCAGCGTGAGTCACCCGAGGTAATGGCCACCACGATCCCGACCAACCCGGTTATCGAATCCAGCGCCGCGAGGCTATGTTCCAGCACCGTGCGACCAGCGAGTGAGAGATACTGTTTGGGGATATCCGCGCCCATGCGCCGGCCACTGCCGGCGGCCGGTACGATGGCCCAGAGTCTTGGTGAAGTAGCGGGATGTGTAGTCATGTGTTTTGTTGGGGCTGGAGATTAGAGGCTAGGGTAAATAAGATTATGGAACCTCCGATCACTTACTAAGCCGTCATTCCGGCGAATGCCGGAATGACGGCTTACTCAGAGTTTCCTTAGGTTGTTCTAGTTCCTAGTTCCTAGTTCCTAGTTCCTAGTTCCTAGCCCCTATTTCACTTCCCCTCCGGCTCGACCAACTGATAGAACACCTCATCATCCTTGATCATGCCCAGTTCGGAACGCGCGCGCTCCTCGACGGCATCCAGACCCTGTTTGAGGTCGTTCACTTCTGCTTCCAGCGCGGCATTGCGTTCGGCGAGTTGCTCGTTATCCAGGCGTTGTTCGCCCACGGCCGTGTGCAGATGCCAGACTTCCGCAAGACTGCCGTCACCCACCCACAGCTTGTACTGCAAGCCGAGCAGAAGCGCTATCAATATGACGATCAGCCAGCGCCGCATAATGTCTTGGTGAGCTTAAGAATCTAATGAACCCGCAGAGGGGACGACAACGGATTCACTGTACTCATACTCCGCAATAACTCCATTGTCGATCTGACGCCGGGCATAGTGCCCGCGCCACTTGAGGCTGCAGCCGCTTATAGATGCCGGAAAGCAGTGCGGCCGATATAGCTGGCATGATCGCGCAGTTGGTCTTCGATTCGCATCAACCGGTTGTACTTGGCCACACGATCGGAGCGCGACAGCGAACCGGTCTTGATCTGGGTCGCGGTGGTACCGACCACGATATCGGCGATCACCACGTCTTCGGTCTCGCCGGAACGGTGCGAGACGATCGAGCTGTAGCCCGCGCCGGTCGCCAGCTTGATGGCTTCCAGTGTCTCGGTGAGCGTACCGATCTGGTTCACCTTGATCAGAATGGAATTGGCGATGCCCTTGTCGATGCCTTCCTGCAGGATGGCCGGGTTGGTGACAAACAGATCGTCACCGACCAGTTGCACCTTGTCGCCCATTTTCTCGGTCAGCAGTTTCCAGCCATCCCAATCGTCCTCGGCCATGCCGTCTTCGATGGTGATGATCGGGTACTTGTCGACCCAGACACCCAGATAGTCGACGAACTCGGCGGAGCTGAACTCGCGGCCTTCGGAGGCGAGCACATATTTACCGTCTTTGTAGAATTCGGAACTGGCGACGTCGAGACCGAGATAGATGTCTTCACCCGCTTTGAAGCCGGCCTTCTCGATGGCCTCGAGAATGACTTCAATGGCTGCCTCGTTGGACGACAGGTTCGGCGCGAAGCCGCCCTCATCACCCACCGTGGTCGCGAGCTTGTGACCACTCAGCACCTTTTTCAGGGCGTGAAACACCTCGGTACCGTAACGCACGGCCTCGCGGAAATTCTCAGCACCCACCGGCAAGATCATGAATTCCTGCATATCGTCGCTGTTGTCCGCATGCGCGCCACCGTTGATGATGTTCATCATCGGTACCGGCAACTGGAACGGGCCCGCGCCACCCAGCATGCGATACAGCGGCACTTGCTGTTCGCGCGCCGCCGCCTGCGCCGTCGCCAGCGACACAGCCAGGATGGCATTGGCACCCAGGCGTGATTTGGTTGGTGTGCCATCCATCTCGATCAGCTTGTGGTCGATGTCCGCCTGCTGGCTCGCTTCCATGCCCAGCAAGGCATCGCGGATCTCACCGTTCGCATTCGCTACGGCCTTGAGCACGCCTTTGCCGCCATAACGTTTGGCATCTCCATCGCGCAGTTCCACCGCCTCGCGGGTGCCGGTCGAGGCACCGGACGGCACAGCGGCGCGACCGACCGCGCCGGATTCCAGAATGACATCCGCCTCGACGGTGGGATTGCCACGGGAATCCAGGATTTCACGGGCGCGGATATTGCTGATCTGAGACATCGTTACTCCATCTATTCAGTAAGTTATTCAGTATCGTTAAAGCTATGTCTGTCCGGTGCCGTGGGGACAGATCTTCAGCTCTGTCCCCGTCGTGGTTCCACGCAGCTGAAAGAAACACCCTATGTCAGTACCTAACCCAGCAGATCGGCCTCAGCGAAGCCGTGGCGTTTGACGGTCGCATCCAGTTCCTTGAGCGTCTCCAACAACTGCGCCATGCGCGGCAGCGGCCAGGCGTTGGGGCCATCGGACAGCGCCTTGCTCGGGTCGGGATGGGTTTCCATGAACAGACCGGCAACGCCGGCAGCGACCGCCGCACGCGCCAGCACTGGCACGAATTCGCGTTGACCACCGGAGGTCGCACCCTGCCCGCCCGGTTGTTGCACCGAATGGGTCGCATCGAACACCACCGGACAGCCGGTGGCGCGCATGATCGCCAGACCGGGCATATCCGAGACCAGCGTGTTGTAACCGAAGGACACGCCGCGTTCGCAGACCATGATCTGCTCGTTACCCACCGCGCGCGCCTTGTCGACCACGTTCTGCATATCCCAGGGCGCCAGGAACTGGCCCTTCTTGATGTTCACCGGCTTGCCGGTGCGTGCGACGTTCTGAATGAAATTGGTCTGGCGGCAAAGAAAGGCCGGCGTCTGCAACACATCGACGACCGCCGCGACTTCATCCAATGGCGTATCTTCATGCACATCGGTCAACACCGGCACGCCGATCTGATCCTTCACCTTCTGCAGAATGCGCAAGCCCTCTTCGAGGCCGAGACCGCGAAAGGATTGGGTCGACGAGCGATTGGCCTTGTCGAAGGAGGATTTGTAGATGAAGGGAATGCCCAGTTTGGTGGTCATTTCCTTCAGCTGTCCGGCGGTATCCAACGCCAGCTGCTCGGACTCGATCACACAGGGCCCGGCGATCACAAAGATCGGCTGGTCGAGTCCCACATCAAAACTGCAGAGTTTCATATTGCTTCCAGATGTTCAGTATTACTGTCGATGTCGCGGATTACGCTGGGAACCGCCATGACACGAAGACAAACCTTATTGAACCGCCAAGGCGCCAAGAACGCCAAGATTGATTCATGAAAAAAAACCAATAGGCCTTTTCATTAATATTGCCTTGGCGTTCTTGGCGCCTTGGCGGTTCAAAATTCCTTCTTGGCGACCTTGGCGTCTTGGCGGTTCATAAAAAAACCAGGTCAAGCCTGAGCCGCCGCCGGCACCCGTCCGCGCTCATGCTGTGCACGGGCCGCGTTCACGAAACCGGAGAACAGCGGGTGGCCATCGCGGGGCGTCGAGGTGAACTCCGGATGGAACTGACAGGCGATGAACCAGGGATGATCCTTGAGCTCGATCATCTCGATCAGATTGCCATCAAGTGATTTACCGGCCAGCACCAGGCCCGCCTTCTGCAACACGTCACGATAACCGTTATTGAATTCGTAGCGGTGACGATGACGTTCCTCGATCACGTCCGCGCCATAGACCTCGCGCGCCTTGCTGCCCTCCAGCAACTGACATTTCTGACCGCCCAGACGCATGCTGCCGCCCAGATCCGTATCAGCACTGCGGCGCTCGACGCGACCATCCTCGGTCTGCCATTCGGTAATCAGTGCAATCACCGGATGCGGCGTGTCCGGACGGAACTCGGTGCTGTGCGCACCGGCGAGACCCGCCACATGACGTGCGTATTCAATCACGGCCACCTGCATGCCTAAGCAAATACCGAGATACGGAATCTTGTTCTCGCGCGCAAAACGCACCGCAGCGATCTTGCCCTCGATACCGCGCTCGCCGAAGCCGCCCGGCACCAGAATCGCATCGACGCCTGCAAAGTCGACACCTTCCTGCTCAAGGCGCTCGGAATCGATATAGTGGATGTTGACCTTGGTACGCGCGCGCAGTCCGGCATGGATCAGCGCCTCGGACAGGGATTTGTAGGACTCGGTCAGATTCACGTATTTGCCGACCATGGCCACGGTCACTTCCGACTGCGGATGGGTCAGATCATCGACGACCCGCTCCCATTCCGAAAGATCCGCCGGCTTGACGTCGATCTTCATCTTCTCGACCACGATGTCATCGAGGTGCTGCGCGTGCAGCAGCAGTGGAATCTTGTAAATGCTGTCGGTGTCGACGGCGGAAATCACCGCACGCTCCTCGACATTGGTGAACAACGCGATCTTGCGGCGCTCATCAGCCGGCAGCGGCCGGTCGGCTCGGCACATCAGGATATCCGGCTGGATACCGATGGAGCGCAGCTCCTTGACGGAATGCTGGGTCGGCTTGGTCTTGATCTCACCCGAGGCGGCGATATAGGGCACCAGGGTCAGATGCATGAACAGGGTCTTTTCATGGCCCAGTTCCACGCCCATCTGGCGGATCGCCTCCAGGAACGGCAGTGATTCGATGTCGCCCACCGTGCCGCCGATCTCGACCATCGCGATGTCGGCACCCTCGGCACCGGCACGGATGCAGCGCTTGATCTCGTCTGTGATGTGCGGGATCACCTGCACGGTACCGCCGAGGTATTCACCACGACGCTCTTTGCGAATCACATTCTCGTAGATCTTGCCGGTGGTGAAATTGTTGCGCTTGCCCATGGTGGTGCGGACGACGCGTTCGTAATGGCCCAGATCCAGATCGGTCTCGGCGCCATCGGCAGTGACGAATACCTCACCATGCTGGAACGGACTCATGGTCCCGGGATCCACATTGATGTAGGGATCCAGCTTGAGCATGGTGACCTTGAGGCCACGCGTTTCGAGAATGGTGCCAAGTGATGCGGAGGCGATGCCTTTGCCCAATGAGGACACTACACCACCTGTGATGAAGATATATCGAGTCATTGAAATCCGAACGGCTGAGACGTGGCTAGGGTCGATGATCGCGGCTCAAAATGCTTGCTGATGCGCGATCTGAACTGCACCACAAGACGGGGTTGAACCTTACCAGAATGACCCGTCAGGCACAATCGCGCGACTCCAGTTGAAACGCACACCCGGCTCCTGTACGGCGGCCTGAAACCCTTCGCAGACCCAGTAACCTGCTACGGCAATCAATGCCTCATCCTGATACAGCAGCGGCACCCGTGCACGTTCCCAGGGCGGCACACCGGCATCCTGAAACAGATGCTTGAGCGTATGGTGCTCGCGGCGCCCCGCCGGTTGCAGACGCTCACCACCCCGACGAAACTCGATACGCAGCGGCCTGTCAGCCAAATGGCGCCTAGCCACACCCACTCCCAGCCCCGGTTCGGGGCTCAACACCCCACCGGCCAGGGACACTGGCTGATCCGCTGCCCAGAGCATGCCTGCAACCTTGCCTGCTGTGTCGGTATAGCTGTCCACAAAAATCTGGTCGCGATAACGCCGCACGCACACACTGCCCCAGGCGACGCAGGGCATGGCGTCCATTCCCGCCCGCAGTACGTCCTGTTCAATACGTGCCAGGATCGCCGCGCTGGGTACCGGCGCGCCACAGCGATGCAGCCAATGGCGCAGCAGGTTGGCGCGGCGCGGCGCGGACAGGGTTAATGCAGTGCTGACCGACAGAGGCAAACAGGGGTCAGAGCCCGATTTCAAATGATCGCCGCGGACTGCTTCTGTTTGGCTAGAAGAAATTGATCTCTGCCCCGTTTCCACAGAATCGTCATCTCGGCGTAGGCCGGGATTCAGAACCGCCGTCGGCAATGTGTCTACATGGATTCCGGCCTGCGTAGGAATGACGGAATGTCTGGACGTTGATGAATGACCTTCATTGTCCTGCAGATCTATCGCTGCGAGCTCATATAACAGCTGCGCTGCATCGGCCTGATGGCGCGCGCCGCGCGCCAACACCGCACTGGTGGCAGGCCAGCGTTGCTGCAGCAGTGGCAGGATGTTGTGGCGCAGATAGTTACGGTCGTAATCGAGTTGCGCATTGCTCGGGTCTTCAATCCAGCGCAGTTCTTGCTGTTCGGCATAAGCCTGTAATTCAGCGCGACTCACGGCCAGCAATGGTCGCAACAACCGGCCTTGCCCCAACGCACTGGATTCCGGCATCGCCGCCAGGCCCTTGGGGCCGGCACCACGCAGCAATTGCAACAGCAGGGTTTCGGCTTGATCGTCCTGATGATGCGCCGTCAACAACACCTGTCCCGCCGGCAGCAACTCCGTAATGGCCCGATAGCGCGCCGCGCGTGCCGCCGCTTCCGGACTCTCGCCGTTAGCGTGACGTGCATCCACAGACAGTGACCGGTATTCGATATTTAGATCAGCGCACACCGCGCGACAATGCGCATCCCAATCAGCAGCAGCAGATTGCAGATTGTGATTCACATGCACCGCCACCAACGGCGCGGGAAGTTGCTCACGTACCGCCGCCAGCGCGTGCAGCAGGACATGCGAATCGAGCCCGCCGCTGTAGGCAACCCAATAGCCCGCCGAGTCCGGCGCGAGCGCGAGGACGTTGGCAATGACTTGGTCGGCAGTGAAGGGCATGCCTTCCCCCATCAAAGAAGTCGCCGCGCGAGCAGCGTCTGCATATCACGCCGCCCGTCGGCGATGAGATAGACATATACCTGTTTGTCGATCAGCCGGTAAATCACTCGGTAGGGTTTGAAAAAGACTTCGCGGAATTCGCGCAGCCCGAGTGCTGCCAGTTCCTTGGGCGGATGACCACGCTCCGGCAATGCAGCGAGACTCATAAATACCTTTTCGATCCGGTCTAGAACATGGTCGGCCGCGTCGAGGGTATCCTGTTCGGCGATGTAGCGATGAAGTTCTTCGAGATCGCGTGCAGCATCATCCGTGAGCAGCACCTTGTAGGTCATCGGCCTTGAGCCCTCTTACGCAACCGCGCGACGACGTCGCCCGCCGCCTGCACCTTACCCACCTCGATCTGGCGGCTGCCCAGTGCCAGAATCTTCAGCAGCGCCAGCGTCTCCTGAGTCTCCTCGTAGGTTTTAACATCCTGAATCACGAGTTTGGCCTCGCCATTCTGGGTGATGACCATCGGCTGACGCTGCTCTGCGAGTTCGCGAACCACATCGGCAGCATGCGCCTTGAGGTAGCTGATAGGCTTGATCTGGGTGGAGTATTTCATGGGCGACATACCATAGGACTGAATATGGACCGAATTTAGTCCCAATCCAGACCCAACGTCAAGCTTCAACTAGGTGCCAGAGAGCAATTTCCTCTAATGCTCCCTCACCGCAGGGATCAGCTCGATATACCCCATACAGGTCAACTGATAAACATCCATCTCGACCAACCCAGCCTTGAAACGCCCTTCCCAGAGCGTGCCCGTGCGCCGATAGTGATGATTGATCTTATAAACCGCATTTGCCACGGAATCACATGGAAAAACACAGACCAGATCATTAGCTTCACGCCGGCACCGCCATCACCCGCAAAGTGGTGAATAGTTGTTCCATGAATGTACTGTGTTTCAGTGTCTTCCGTGTGTTTCCGTGGCAGAAATGATTATTTTAGGTTGATGTAATACTCATAGCGCCGCCCCAGCGCCTGCATCATCCGCGAGATGCCATATTCCTCGGCACTGTCGACCAACAAATGCACATGATTGGTCATCAACACATAGGCATGAATCGCGCAGGAAAACCGCACAGCCACCTCGGCGAGCTCATCCAGGTAGCACCGATAATCGGCCTCCGCAAAGAAACACGGCTCGCAGTTGTTGCCGCGCTGAATCACATGCTGGGGAACGCCCGGAAGATTGAAACGGGGTTTGCGTGGAACAGTTCACCTCCTTGTGAATGGTACAGGCTGAATATGTCTGCTATGCGAACGCGATGCTAGCAGGAAGGCATATTAGAGAGAATTGGTCTCTGGCACCTATTTTTTGCGCACGCCTGAACACCACCGCTGTGGGGACAGATCTTCAGCTCTGTCCCCGTCCGTGCGGGCCACGCAGATGATTCTTTCAGCTGCGTGGAACCACAACGGGGACAGAGCTAAAGGTCTGTCCCCACGGCGGCGGAGCGTTACGCATTCGTGCGGGCCACGTGGATAAACAAAGCCGCTGAGGTAACGTGA
>Ga0180009_10008500_pt1 | contig 10158 bp, 4 predicted proteins | sample OS_PC_MetaG_FD_123537 | JGI IMG/M metagenome (GOLD analysis project Ga0180009, IMG submission 123537) | Groundwater microbial communities from the Aspo Hard Rock Laboratory (HRL) deep subsurface site, Sweden - OS_PC_MetaG | ecosystem: Environmental > Aquatic > Deep subsurface > Groundwater... | reverse complement strand
CTTCGGATGTACGGCGACGCCATCGGGGTGCCGCGCCGCTTCGTGATCTACGATGACGATGACCAGCTCTGCCTGCTGCGCAAGATCCAGGAGGACCTGGGCATCCCGGAGAACCTGCTCGCCGCCAAGGAGGTGCGCTGGCGCCTCGACCGGGCCAAGAACGAGGGGATCGGTCCCGATCGCTACGAGGGAGGCGATGAGGTCACCGACCTCGTCGCCCGCATCTACAAGGAGTACGAGCAGCGACTGCTGGCGGCGGCCGCGGTCGATTTCGGCAACCTGCTGGTCAAGGCGGTCGAGCTGCTGAGCGTCGACTCTGCGCTGGCCGAGAGCCTCTCGCGCCGCTTCGAGCACGTGCTGGTCGACGAGTTCCAGGACACCAACACGGTCCAGTACGAGCTCGTGCGGACCCTGAGCGCCACGCACCGCAACCTGTGCGTCGTGGGGGACGACGATCAGTCGATCTACGGCTGGCGCGGAGCCAACGTGCGCAACATCCTCGGCTTCGAGCAGGACCACCCCGACGCCAAGGTGGTCAAGCTGGAGCAGAACTACCGCTCGACTCAGGTGATCCTCGACGCCGCCGCGGCGGTGATCGAGGGCAACGTGAGCCGCAAACCCAAGCGCCTGTGGACCGACCGCAGCGGCGGCGCACCCGTGGTGCTGACACAGTGCGACGACGAGCGAGCCGAGGCCCAGACGCTGCTCTCCAACATCCAGCTGCTGAGGCAGACCGAGGGCCGGACCTTCGGCGACTTCGCCGTGTTCTACCGGACCCACGCCCAGTCGCGTGTGATCGAGGAGGCGCTGCGCTCGACGCGACCGCCGACCCCCTACGCGGTGGTGGGCGGGATCCGGTTCTACGACCGGGCCGAGGTCAAGGACCTGCTGGCATACCTCAGGCTGCTGGCCAACCCCGCCGACGAGGTGGCGCTGCTTCGGATCATCAACGTCCCCACGCGCGGCATCGGGACCAGCACCATCGAGCGCATCTCTGCCTTCGCTGCAGACAACAAGCTCTCGCTGCTGCAGTCCGCCCGACGCTGCGCCGCAGCAGAGGGCAACGCGGCCGGTATCCTCAAGTCGGGGCCGCGCAACAAGCTGGACCGCTTCTGCCAGCTCTACGACCAGCTCTCGACCGATCAGGCGACGCTGCCGCCCTCCGCTCTGGCCGAGCACGTGCTGGAGCGCTCCGGTTACCTGGAGCGGCTGGCGATCGACGGCTCCCCCGAGGCGCAGGCGCGCGCCGAGAACCTGATGGAGCTGCTGGCCAGCATCCGTGACTACGAGCAGCGCAGCGAGGAGCCGTCCCTGCTCGAGTTCCTGGAGCAGGCGGCGCTCGCCTCGGACGTGGACAGCTACTCCGAGGACGAGGGTCAGGTGACGCTGATGACAGTCCACAGCGCCAAGGGGCTCGAGTTCCCGGTGGTGTTCATCGTCGGGCTCGAGCAGGGCGTCTTCCCCCATTCGCGCTCGTTGAACGACCTGTCCCAGATGGAGGAAGAACGTCGGCTGGCCTACGTGGCGATCACCCGGGCCAGGCAGCGGCTGTTCCTCTCGCTGGCCCGCAGCCGCTGGACCTACTCCCAGGCGCAGGCCAACCCACCGTCGGAGTTCCTGCGCAGCATCCCCCGCGATCTGCTCGCCCCCGGCTCCGCGATCGCCGGCCAGCGCCGGGCGACCCACGCCGGCCGACCAACGCACGCCGGCCGACCGACGCACGGCGGCCGACCCACCGCCGGCCGCCGTCGACCGCCCTCGAACGAGGTCTGGATCGACCGCAGCTACGATCAGAGCGGACCTGCCGGCTACGGCGACAACTTCACCGTCGGCGGTTTCCATGTCGGGATGAAGGTCACGCACCCCAAGTTCGGCGTGGGAGAGGTGCGCGTGATCACCGGTGCGCCGCCCAACGTCAACCTGACCATCTTCTTCTCGGGCATCGGCTCGAAGACGATCCGCAGCCAGTTCATCAAGCCGGCGTAGCTCAACCGCGCCAGAGTCCGATCGCACCTGGTGGCTGCGGGCGACGTGGCGCAAGCGCAACATCCCCGGTGACCAGAAGCTGTCGCCATGGTCCCACGCGGGGCGTCGCGCGGTGCTCCCCTCGCCCAGTCCACCCCTCGCCCAGTCCACCCCCTCCCCTTCTCTCACCGCGCGAATCTGCCCAGACGTTTCGGACTGGCTCCTCCCCGATCGTGGCTGCGGACGACGCGGCGCCCGAGAGGTTTGTCGATCATCGAGACTCGAACAGATCCCTGGGCCCCGCGCGGGCCATGGCGACAGCGGGGAGCGGGGGCACCCAACGTGGGGGCGGGTTGCTCGCGGCGTAGGGCCCCAGGGGGCGGGAGGAGGCCAGGGAAGCGCCGCGCGCTTGCGCCGCGTCGACCGCGGCCACGGCTGGTGACGCGATCTGCCGCCTCACCCTGCCACAACCCGGCATGGGTCTCAGGTCCCACCCGACTTATGGCAGGATTTCCTGCCTCAAGTACCGACAGGCCCGAGGTCTGTCAGGGGTTATGGCAGGTTTTCGCCGCCTCACCCTGCCACAACCCGGCATGGGTCTCAGGTCCCACCCGACTTATGGCAGGGCCGAGACCGGGTGCCTCGACTCAGCGTTTCCTCACCCCGGCCCGCGTCGCCCGCAGCCACTGGCTCATGCGCGCGTGGAGATGCTCAATCCTCCGTCGGCTCCACCGGCCCGAGCACCAGCGCGGCCAGCGGAGGCAAGGTCATGTTCGCCGAGTGCTCGAAGCCGTGCCACGCGATCGGCTCCGCATGGACCTCGCCGCCGTTGCCCATGTTGCTGCCGCCGTAGACCGCGCCGTCGGTGTTGAGTACCTCCCTGAGCTTCCCGCCTTGGGGCAACCCGACGCGGTAGTTGTAGCGCGGCACCGGCGTCATGTTCAGCACGCAGGCCAGCGGGCCGCTCGGTCCGTACCGGACATAGGAGATCACCGACTGGCCGTTGTCCGAGCAGTCGATCCAGGAGAACCCCCTGGGCTCGCTGTCCCAGGCCCACAGCGCGTCGCTTTGCACGTAGAGCGTGCCCACGTCCTTGACCAGCTGCTGGATGCCCTGGTGCAGCGGGTCGTTCACCTCGTGCCAGTCGAGGCTGAAGTCGGCGTTCCACTCCCGGGACTGACCGAACTCCCCCCCCATGAACAGCAGCTTCTTGCCGGGCCGGGTGAACATGTAGGCCACCAGCAGCCGCAGGTTGGCCGCTTTCTGCCACGGGTCGCCCGGCATCTTGCCGAACAGCGAGCCCTTCATGTGCACCACCTCGTCGTGGGACAGGGGCAGGATGAAGTTCTCGGTGTACTCGTAGAGCATGCCGAAGGTGAGGTCCCGGTGGTGGTAGCTGCGGTGCACGGGGTCGTTGGTGAAGTAGCTCAGCGTGTCGTGCATCCAGCCCATGTTCCACTTGAAACCGAACCCCAGCCCGCCGAGATAGGTCGGCATCGTGACGCCCGGCCAGGCGGTGGACTCCTCGGCCACGGTGAAGGTGCCGGGGAACCTGTCGTAGAGCACGGTGTTCATCTCCTGGAGCAAGGAGATCGCCTCGAGGTTCTCGCGGCCACCGTAGCGGTTCGGGACCCACTCTCCCTCCTCGCGGCTGTAGTCGAGGTAGATCAGGGACGCGACCGCGTCCACCCGGATCCCGTCGATGTGGAACTGGTCGTACCAGTAGACCGCGTTCGAGACCAGGAAGGCCCGCACTTCGTTGCGGCCATAGTTGAAGATCAGGGTGCCCCAGTCCCGGTGCTCTCCCTGCCGCGGATCGGCGTGCTCGTACAGCGCGGTACCGTCGAACCAGCGCAGGCTGTAGTCGTCCTTGGGGAAGTGCCCTGGCACCCAGTCCAGCAGCACGCCGATACCTCTCTGGTGGCACAGGTCGACCAGGTAGCGCAGGTCATCGGGCGTGCCGTAGCGGCTGGTCGGAGCGAAGTAGCCCGTGGTCTGGTAGCCCCATGAGGGGTCGAAGGCATGCTCCGCCACCGGCAGCAGCTCGACGTGGCTGAACCCGTGGGCCTTGACGTGGTCGACCAGCCGCGGCGCCAGCTCGCGGTAGGAGAGCCACCGTCCACCCTCCGAGGCTCCACGCATCCACGAACCCAGGTGTACCTCGTAGATCGACATCGGCTCGGTGCGGTGGCTCTTCTGCTTGCGCTGCTCCATCCACTGCCGATCACCCCATTCGTGGCTGCCGAGCCCCCAGACGACGCTCGCCGTCTTGGGGCGCAGCTCCATCATGAAGGCGACCGGGTCGGTCTTGACCCGCAGCGACCCGTCCCGGATCTTCAGCTCGAACTTGTACAGTGCGCCCCGCTGCACGCCGGGGACAAATATCTCCCAGATGCCCGACCCGCCCATCAGCCGCATCTGGTGCACGCGGCCATCCCAGTCGTTGAAGTCCCCCACGACGCTGACGCGTCTGGCGTTGGGAGCCCAGACGGCGAAGGAGGCCCCTTCGTGGCCGTCCATCACCCGCAGGTGCGCCCCAAGCTTCTCGTACAGCCGGTAGTGGCGACCCTCGCCGCTCAGGTGGAGATCCAGGTCGCCCAGGGTCGGGGCGAAGCGATAGGGATCCAACCGACGCACCGCCTGGCCGTGGCCGAAGTAGAGCTCCACCTCGTAGTCCAAAGGAAAGGTCCGACCCGGCAGGAACAGAGCGAACAGCCCCGCGGGCTCCACCGGATCCATGGGCAGCAGCTCTCCTGCGACGACGATCGCGGCCCCCCTCGCCACGGGGTGGTATACGCGCACGACGAGACCCAACTCTCCCTCGTGGTGTGCGGGGTGTGCGCCGAGCAGCGAGTGAGGATCGTGACACTCGCCTGCCAGCAGCTGTCGAATGGTGTCGTGCGATCCGATGATATCGGGCGAAGGCAGCATGATCCTCCCCGGGTCAGGTCAGCCGGAAGCTGGTGAGAAAACGGGGCAGCAGGCCCAGATCGAAGTAGACCACAGAGTCGCTGAGCGGCCCAGCCGCATCGGATTGCTGCTCGGTGACCGACCCGTAGCAGGTGGTGTGCGATCGGTGGAGGTTCCAGGGACGGATCTCGCGCTTCTGCCCCACGTAGCGCATCAGCCTGCTGTGCGCCTCGAACTCGAATTCGTAGCGAACCGTCGCATCCGAGAAGTAGCGCAGCTCGAGGGCCCCGCGAAGCGGCGCGTCGAGGCACAGTCCCCCTGCCGTCACGGTCCCCTCCATCGAGGCCCGCAAGAAATCCGTACCACCCGGACGCAGATACTGGTTCAGACGCGGGTGTCCCCAGCTGGCCTCGAAGACAAAGGGGAGCTCCGTCCCCGCCCCCACCTTGCCGGGCGGAAAGTCCCGCAGGAAACGGTGCGTTCCCTTCATCTTCTCCTGCACGCAGAACCCCACCCGCCCGTCCGCCAGCATCGCGGCCATCTCCTGGATACGTCCCATCGGTACTCCTGTGTCACGAAGCATGAGGCCGGTCAAGACCGTCCCCGTGGAGCCTGACTATCTGCTATATTCGAGACTCAACTCTACCAGCTAGGTCCAATTCGATGAAGCGCTGTCCTCTCTGTGCAGAGTCGTTCCCCGACACAGAGCGTTTCTGCACCGACCACGCCCTGCCCCTGGTGGGCGAGCTGCCTCTGGAGGGGCTGATCCGCGGCGAGCTCACCGGTCACGCGCTGGATACGCGCTACCTGCTGGGCGGCGTCCTCGGCGCCGGTGGCATGGGCACGGTCTACGCCGCCCAGAACCTGCGCACCGGCCGCAGCTGCGCCGCGAAGGTGCTGCTGCCACAGCTCGTCAGCGACGACAAGATGCGCCGTCGCCTGCTGCGGGAGATCCAGGCCGCCAGCCAGCTCGACCACCCCAACGTGGTCAGGATCCTGGACTATGGCGAGGACGGGCGCGCCGGGACCTTCCTGGTGATGGAGCGTCTCACCGGCCGTAGCCTCGACCAGCTGATCCACGAGCACGGCCCCCAGTCGCTGTGCTTCACGATCAAGGTCGCGCTGGAGCTTTGCGACGCCCTCGGTGCAATCCACTCCCACGGGCTGGTCCACTGCGACATCAAACCGAGCAACATCTACATGCTCCCCGAAGGCCGCACGAAGATCCTGGACCTGGGGCTCGTCAAACCCTACGACCCGGACAGTACGGCGTTGTTCCAGAGGATCACCACCGGTGGCATGGCCTTCGGCACTCCACACTACATGTCGCCCGAGCAGGCGAGCTTCGCCGCGGTCGACCCCCGCTCCGATCTGTACAGCCTCGGCGTCGTTCTGTTCGAGCTGTTGCTGGGTCGGACTCCGTTCGACGGCAAGTCCGCCATCGAGGTGATGGACGCGCACCGCAGCCAGCCATTGCCGCTCCCGCGGACGATCAACCCCCACGTGGTGCTCCCCGCCACGGTGGAGGTGTTGCTGCTCAACCTGCTGAGCAAGGACCCCGACAAGCGACCGGGCTCCGCGGCCGAGCTGGGCGAGACGCTGGAGTCGATCGCCGAGCAGCTGCGCCTCAACCTCGCCACCGTCGACCTGGGGTCGGTGGCCGCCGGCCAGGCCCCCGCGCCGGAGCCGACCGTGCCGCTCGACGTGACCATGCCGCTCCCCGCGCCCCTCGACGACTTCGAGATACTCTGGGCCAAGGCGCAGCAGCAGCGCGAGCAGCTGATCGACTGGGCAATGGCCGATCTGTGCCAGAGCGTCCCCCGGTTCCAGAGCATCAAGCCGGCCGTCCTGCGCAAACAGCTGGGCGCGTGGATTGACGCCTTCTTGGAGCAGATGCAGCCGACACCGCCGGAAGGGCTCCCGCGGGCGATCGAAGAGGAGATCGAGTCCCGGTTCAAGGACCGGTTCAGCGCGACCGAGATTCTGGGAGCGTTCTGGATCGGCTACTGGGCCTGCCGTCCACTGCTGCACGATGTGGCGGGCGACGATCTCGAGCGCTATCTGACGCTGCAGGCACGCTTCGAGCAGCGCCTGCTCCCGCTCTACCTGCGGCTGGCCAACCGTTTCGTCTCCCAGTTCAACAGCAGCCTGGGGCGCAAGAACCAGCTGCTGGGCCGGCAGAACGAGGAGCTGCTCGAGCTTCGCAACCAGCTCGACGGTCAGCTGCGGCGAACCAGCGGCGAGCTGGTTGAGTCGGAGCGGGTCAAGGCCCGCGTGGCCGACGCCATCTCCAGCGGGTTGCTGCTGCTGCGCCTCGAGGGCCAGCGCGTGCTGATGTTCAACAAGCCGCTGGAGCGGATGAGCGGACTGCGCGGGGCCGACGTGATCGGGCGACCGATCCAGGACATCTTCCACCTGGTGGAGGGGGTGCCCTGGGAGGAGTTCGTGGAGCAGGTGCGGATGCACGGTCAGGTGGGGTTGCGCAAGCTCCGGGTGCGATTCCCCTCGGGCAACGAGCGGACGGTCTACCTGCGGGGTCAGCCCTACACCGACAGTCAGAGCCGACAGACCGGCGTCCTGTTCGTCGTCGAGGATGTCACCGAGCGGGAGAAGATCATCGAGAGCTTCTCGCGCTACGTGTCGCGTGAGGTGGCCCAGCGCATCCTGCGGGGGGAGCGCCGCCTCACCCCCCTGGGCGAGCATCGACGGGCGGTGCTGCTGGCGGTGGGGATCCGCGGCTTCCGCCCCCTGGTGGACCAGTTGACCCACCAGCAGACCGTCGAGCTGCTGGACCAGTATGTACGCAGCGTGGGCAATGCGGTGTTCCACCACGGCGGTGTGATCGATTCGGTGGTCGGGGACTGCGTGCTGGTCTACTTCGCCGGCCGGGGACAGACCTGCCGGGCGCCCGTGGAGAGCGCCATCGAGCTGCTGCGCAGGATCGAGCGGCTGGACAACCGACGACGCAGCGAGGACCAGCCAGGTCTGCAGGTCGGCATCGGGCTTCACGTGGGCGACCTGCTGCTGGTCAATGTCGGGAGCAGCCACATGGTCAACACGGTGCTCGGCGAGCCGGCCGCGGTGGCCCGGGCGCTGCAGGCAGCCGCCGGCGCGGGCGAGATCCTGATCACCGACGAGGTGGCCGCGGACCTGGGCGACCACTTCGAGCTCGAGCCGGGCCTGCCGGTCACGGTCAAGGGTCACCCGGCGCCGCTGCCGGCGCTGCGGGTCAAGGCCACGCTGGAGATCGAGGCGGCGGAGGACCTCGACCCACCGACGCTGACCTAGGCGACGGGAGGTAAACCGGTCGCCGCTCTAACAGCCGAGTACGGAGGCAGATCATGCGACGGCCCGTCATCTGTGTGCTGGTGTTCACTCTGTGCGCCTGCGACGAATCCGCGCCCGCCGGCGACGGACCTGTCGCCGACTTCAGGATGCACGACGGCAGCCCTGATGCTGGCACCGACGGGCCCGTCGATGCCTCCACCGACCTGCCGCCGGCCGACGCCGGCCTGTGCCCCGTCGCCACCCGCTGTGTCGACACCACCAACCAGGAGGTGTGCAAGGTCGTGGGCGGCAAGGTCGTGTGGGTCAAGGAGGGCTGCCCGACCGGGACGCTGTGCCTGGACCAGCAATGCTCGACGGAGTGCACCGACGAGTGCAACCTGGGACAGACCCGCACCATCGCCGGCAAGACCGAGACCTGCTCCCCCTTCTCCGTGCCGCAGAACACGCAGGTGCCCCTGTCCGGCGGACTCCACGACCGGGCGCGGCAGCACAACGCATGGTTGCGCAAGTGGCACCTGCCCGGCGGCACCGTCGCCGATGTCTCCTTCACCGACTCCAGCCACCAGACGGCCGCTGCCTATAACGGCACCGGCGACTCGGCGATCTGGAGCGGCTCCTACCTGGCCAGCGAGGCGTTGCGTCTGAAGGTCACCGGCTCCGTCGACGCCCAGAAGAACGTCGAGCAGCTGGTCGAGGCGATCCATCGCCTGTTCCAGGTGACGGGGCACCCGGGCTACATGGCCCGCTACACCGCCCCGCTCTCGGGCGATCCGCTGATCACCGCGCTGTACAAACCGGCCGACCCGCAACACCACAAGGCGAGCTTCCAGGGTCAGGACTGGTTCTGGAACGGCAACACCAGCCGCGACCAGTACCAGGGCATGCTGCTGGGCTATGCGCTGGCCTACGAGGCGCTCGGCTCGTCCGCGCACAGGCAGATGATCCGCGACGACATGGTCGCCCTGTGCGACGAGCTGATCAAGGAGCACAAGGCTGTCACCATCACCGTCAAGTTCTACGCCATGGGACAGTGGATGGAGCTCCCGGTGCAGGTCAACCTGCAGCACGTCGTGCTCAACCCCTCCGAGTTCAAGGCCGGCGGTCCGTTCGTCCAGATCGGCGACACGTCCAACCCCTCGGACTACGCGTCATCGGAGATGCTCGGCATGCGCGAGTTCTTCCCCGACTACGCCGCGCTGGTCAAACAGATCCCGATCCTGGGCCCTCTGATCACGTTCCCCATCCCCAGGTCGGGCAGCGCGATCATGCTGGCCTCGATCCTGCGTATCGGCATGCTGGTAACGAGCGGGGTGACGGGCTACACCGCAACCCACGCCCAGATCAAGGACCACTACGACAAGAACATCCAAACCTGGCTCGGGATCATGAAACAGTACGTCTTCTTGAACGAGTGCTGGAAGAGCTACTACGGGCTCAACATCGGCTTCCAGCCGGTCTACAACCTGGTCCGCCTCGAGCCCGACCCCGCGCTGCGAAGCTCGCTGCAGCAGGATGTGCTGGCGGGCAAGATGTGGCCCATCGTCAAGGACCACAAGAACGTCTTCTTCAGCTACATCCATGCCAGCCAGGCCCCGACGAGCAGCGCGATCCAGGCCATCATCGCCGACGCCTCGGCCCAGTTGACCCAGTTCCCGCCTGCGCCACACGCCAAGCTCCCGGTCGACAACACCGGCAAGTACCCCGCCGACCCCAGCTGTCCCGGGCAGTCGACCGAGGCGGTCGATGTCAAGGACCGCCTGGCCTCCGACTTCATCTGGCAGAGGCAACCGTTCGGGCTCAAGACCGCCGGCGATCCGAAGAAGGTCTACCCCGGAGTGGACTTCATGCTGCCCTACTGGATGGCCCGCCACCACAAGTTCCTCGACGACGACGCCAAGGGCACCTGCCTGCGCTGGCAGTGACTCCTACTTGCTGATGTAGGTCTCGCGGACCGTCTTGCCCGTCGCCTGGTCCTCGGTCTCGGCGCCGATGGCG
>Ga0180009_10008499_pt1 | contig 10158 bp, 12 predicted proteins | sample OS_PC_MetaG_FD_123537 | JGI IMG/M metagenome (GOLD analysis project Ga0180009, IMG submission 123537) | Groundwater microbial communities from the Aspo Hard Rock Laboratory (HRL) deep subsurface site, Sweden - OS_PC_MetaG | ecosystem: Environmental > Aquatic > Deep subsurface > Groundwater... | reverse complement strand
CCCGGCTTCTTCCGATCTCCAAAGGTTCTGCGGCTAAAGACTCATTCAAGCGGTACATCTTCAAATTTCTATCAAAAAGTTTTGACTGTTTGGTTTTTTGATAAATATTTTTTGAAAAGCCAATACGCAAAGCATGGACCACTCCCTCAAGAAACAACGGTAAAGCCTTCTGCTTAAAACTTAAAGCCTGAAAGTGATGTTTGTTTTTTAACTTAAACTTAGTGACTTGATAAGTAAAATAAGTCCTGGGAAGGCCGCTTTTCTTATCCTTAGCTTTGGCTAAGCCACGGTCTAATTTTTTAAGCAGCCGGTTTAAAAAACCCTCTAAAACCCCCAGGCTTAAGCTGGATTCCCGGCCGGAAAGGCAAAAAAAAGTCTTTTGGCGAAAATCTTCCTTAAGGCAGTTACTGCGGTCCCAAAACTTATAATCATAGTCGCTGATTTTAGGATTTAGGCTTAATAAGCCGTTGGTCTGTTTTAGAAAGTTGGCTAACTCCTGAGGCAGGGTGAGCTTTTTTAAACCGCTGATTCTTAACTTCCTTAAGGCCTGGCCTAAAAGAAGCACTGCCCGCTTTAGCTCAAAAGTTTCGCAAACCGATGAACCGAATAGAGCCGGAAGGCCGTTAAGCGAATCACACCAGCCGGGCTTATCGGCCTCCATCTCAATACCCACTCCATAAGGGTCAAGAGTAGTCGCCTTGTTTAAAATCAAGCTAAGCAGTTTAACTGCCAGGCTGGTTTTATAGATCTTGCCGTTTTTGGCCCGCAAAATGTTTTTATCGTCTTTACGGCCCTTGATGGCCTGTTTTTTTTCTTTTACTGCTTCCAGGCTTTCTCCCTGATAAGGTTTTCCCGACCGCAAAATATAACGCCGGCTTCGAGGCAAGATGCGGTGTTCGTCATCCCAGAAAGTAAACTCTTTCTTTAAAAACAACTCAGTTAATTTATCAGGATAAAAATAAAGAAAACTTTCGATCAAATCCAGGTTATAACGCCAATGGTCTATCCAATAACCTTCAGTATGTAAACCTTGAGGCTTGGCTTTAGCCGAGCTTAATAAATCGGAAATGAGGTCTCGCGGGCTTAAGAGTTTTATTTTTTCATCAACCAGTAAAGTAAACAGTTCGCCTAAGTAAAAGCCTTTGATCAAAAGATGTAATAGTTTGGAATCCTTAAGCGAAAACTTCTTTAACAGTTTTTTAGCGGCGATTTCATTCAAAGATAGCTTCTCGCCCTTGACCAACAAGGGATTGTAACCGTCAAGTTTAATAAAATTAAGAAAATAGATGATATTTTTATCTTCCAGGCCCGGCTGGAAAAACAGATCCAGGCGGCGATTTTGGTTTATATCCCGGTAGTTTCCTTCGCCTTCGGAAAACTGGGTCGGCGAAACTTGAAAATTATTATAATCCCTTTCCAGGTCTCCGTGCTTACGGGAATAGATATAGTAACTGTTTTGGCTGCCAACGGCTTTGGCCTTGTTTTCCGAATAAGGGTAGCCTCCGCGCAGGACATTATCCAGGTAACTGTTCTGAAGGTAATGGTCAAAATTCTTAAGGCCGGAAGCACAAAAAGCCTTGCTTTTTATCTCCTCGACTATCCTTCGGTTTTCCTTTTCTTTCTCCTTTAGGAATGACGCGCTTAAAAAAGGTATAAACTTCTTTACTGCTTCCAGGCTTTCCGAAGCTCCAAACAAGCTGTACAGGGTTTTTTCCTGGCCGGCTGAAAGCTTCCAGTTAAAACAGCTAAAAGCGCAAGGAGTCTTACCACGGGTCAACTCTTGATTAGCGGCTTTAAAACCACTGTCGATAAAATTCAAAGGTAAATTGTAGGAAGTCTCCTGGCCAAAGATATTTTCCGGGTCAACTACCAGCTGGGGATGGACTTTACGGCCGGCTTCCTCATAAAACGAACAGTTAAAATTAGCCCCTTCTATATATTTGGTGTGGCTGGTATCCCGGGGGTCGACGATCAAACGGAAAACCGCCAGATTGCGGTGAAGTTCAGCCTGCATCCAGGCTTGGAGAGTCCGGGACATCTCCTTTAGGAACCATTGAGTCGAACCAAAGGGAATTATCCGGCTCAAACCGTCGGCTATTTCTAAATTTAATTTGCGGCCGGAGATATTTTTTAAACTAAAGACTCTGACCAACCCGGGAACCGGAGTGTTAGGCAGGGTGAAATAACGCACTGTAACTTTAAGGCCGATTTTTTGATTTACTTCACCGATCTCTAAACAATCGCTTTTTACCAACAGCTGTTGATTTTTACTTTCAGCTGAAGAAGCCTTAAACGGCTCGTGGAAGTTTTTCCCGGATTTGATAAAGGTGCGAAAGCCGGTTTGAGAAACATAAGAGTAGGCTTTATCAGCCGGAAAAAATTCCGAGATCGAATGGTCTTTATCTTTTATCCCAAAGCTGGCTATGCCTTGAGCCCGGTTTACATAGAACACCCACAAAGGAATTCCCCAGGGGCCTGAGATTCCCGGTAAAAAGTTAGAAAAAGGATAAACCCGGTTATAGTCACGGATAAGAAAACTTCCGTCAGGGTTAAGCGAATAATTTTTACTCATTTCTAATTATACAGCTCTAAAATCTGTTTAAGGTTAGAAATCACTGTTTTACGGCGGTATTTTTTAACCTCGGCTAAACTGCTTGAGCCGCCGCGGATAAAAACCGCATCGACCTTAGCCCTGCGGGCTGCTTCTAAATCAACATCCATATCACCGACGTAAACTGTTGATCTTCTTTCGGCTTTAAAATATTTTAAAATAGTTTTAAGTATTTTGGGGTCAGGCTTAGCGGCCTTTACCTGGTCAGCACACCAGATGCCGTCAAAATATTTGGCGATCTTAAGGCCTTTGAGTAAAATATTAGTAAAATAAGACGGCCGGTTAGAAGCTACAGCCAGCCGTTTATTCTGTTTTTTAAGGCTAGAAAGGACTCTTTTAGCCTGGGGCCTTAAACGGGCATAATCGACTAAAGCTTTCTGGTGATGCCGGCGGTAAATCTTTAAAGCAGCCTGGCTGTTGACCTGAGGAAAAAAAGTATCAATAAACGAGCGGTCTCCGCGGCCAACGCTTTTCTTGACCCGCAAAAACCCCACCCGGGATAAACCCAGTTTTTTGCGGGTAAAATTAAGGCTCTGTTCTATGGCCCGGTAAGAATCAACCAGGGTTCCGTCAACATCAAAGATAAAAAGGCTTTTAGTAATCATTGGGGGTTAAGCAGGCCGCCGGAAACCACCAGCCGCAAAGCTTCCTCTACGCTGACATTTAAAAAGTTGACTTCTCTTTCTTCGACAATAATGGTAAACCCGGTTAACGGCGAAGGCGAAGAAGGAATAAAAACATTATAAAGCTTGCTCTTGCCACGGCCGGAAAATTCGATATTGTTTTCATTAGTTATAAATCCCAAAGAATAAAGGCCTTTACGGGGATACTCTACTAAAACCGCGCTTTTAAAATCTTTCTTGGGCGGGAAGAATAAAAAATCTACTATCCGCTTAACCGGAAAGTAGATCTTACTGACCAAAGGTATTTTTAAAAACAAATTGGCTGCCCAGTGGTAAGCCCAGCGGAAAAAACGCATCCGGGAAATCTGGATCAGCAACCCTAAAATAAAAATGATCAGGATGCCGATGACTATCCCCAAACCGGGAATGGTCTGGCCGAGGTATTTATAGACAAAAGCATTGATCGGTTTGCCTAAAAAACCGTCGGCAAAGTAAAACAGCCCGACGATTACGTAACCGGTAATGGTTAAAGCCACGGTTGCGGTCAGGCCGGTAATAAATATCCGCTTAATCATAAAATCAGTTCTCTTGTCTCAAAAGCCAGAAAGAAGCAATGGCGATCTTAAAGGCCTCGCCAATAACAAAAGGATACAATCCGGCGATCAAAGCCTGGGATAAAGAAAGATGATGCAGGCCAATAAGCCAGCTCAGGCCGAAAACATAGATCATTGAACCGGCAGCGCTAAAAAATAACAAGGCTTTAGTTAAAGAGATCTTTTTCGGTAAAAAATAAGGGAATAGCAAAGCTACGGCCAGAAAACCGATTAAGTAACCTCCGGTCGGGCCTAAGAGGTAAATAGCCCCGGCTCCTCCATTGGTGAATACCGAAAACCCGCCCAAGCCTAGCAACAAGTAAAAACTCTGGGAAAAAACCGCCCGCTTCTTTAACACCACCAGGCTCAAATAAACTACCAAAGTCTGCAAAGTCAATGGCACCGGGGTAAAAAAAAGCGGGATACGGATATAGGCCGACAAAACCATAAAAATGGAAAAGGCGGCGATCAAACTTAAATTACAAGCTAATGAATTTTTTTGGACCAGGCAAGCACTCTTCATAACTCCCCCTTTTTTAAAAATCACTGATTTTATAAAGTTATTAATTCTATCACAGACTGAAGACAAAATGAAGCAGAAAAAAAGCAGGCTTGGAGCCTGCCGGTTTCTATGAAAACTTAAAATATCCTTCAATTTTTAGCAATGATAATGGCCACTGCCCCAGCCATGATCAAAAACAAACCCACTGCTCCCTGGATCAAATTGATAAGGTCTTTCCACCAGTAGATCACTGCTGCCAACCCCAGAACCATCAAGGCTACTCCGATAGCCACTTTTAAGGCTTTTGCCGAAACTGGCTTGGTTTGTTTATCTTTGTTTTGCTCAGCCATAATTGATAATAATATATCGCGCTTAAAAAGCCATGTCAATCTAAACTTAATCTTTATGCAGGCTGAAACTGATATTTCTCTTGCCTGATTGGGGCGAATCGAAATTTAAACCGACTAAAATAATGCCACTATCCTTAGTGATGGTTATCCGGCCCCAGCTATAACTATAATTTTTAAAACTGTTTAAAAGAGTATCATAGGAAACCTGATCCAGATATGGTTTAAGGCCGGAAAGCGAACTGTCTTTTTTAAAGTTGATGTCGCCGGGGCCTACGCTGATAAAACTGCCCTCGAGTTTACCCGGGCCGGCCGAACCAACCCCCAGGATAAGCTGGCCTATAAACATTCCCTTAAAATCAGCCTCTTCGTCCTTCAGTGAAAAATCAATATTTTGCAAATTCAGCTTAAAAGAAAACTCACCCGGTTTGGTTTTTTTTAGTTTAGCTGATTTTTTTGATGATTGCTTAAGCTGGTCAAATTTATCTTTCACTCCCTTGAGGTCACTAACTACCAAGGAGGAATTTTTGACTACGATGTTTAATCCTTTGAGGAAAAAATAATCAGAGACTTGGAAACTGACATCCAGATGCGGTATCTCTAAAGTAAGGCCTTCGACCGAAATCTTTACTTTTTCTAAGCTTAAGCCCTTAAGCGAAATCCTGGCTTTACCGATCTCTGATCCCAAGCTTAGTTTTTTATTAAGAAAATTTTCCAGGGCTATTTTAGCTAAATAATCCTTAGTTAAAAAAATAACCAGGATCAATAAAATAAGACTGATGATTATTTTTTTAAACATTTTTGAAAAGGTAAATATTCCCAATTCACCAGTTGATCTTGCCGGTCAAAATAGATATAAACCTTGTCAGAGTCAAAGTAGTTGGTCGGATGCCGGTAAAGAAACCTTTTACCTAAAGAAGGGATGTCTTTAGAAACCACTGGCTCACCGTAAGAGCGTAAAAAACTTTCAACCGGGATCCCCAGTTTAAGCTTATCTTTTTTTATATCAGCGGTAAGTTTACGGAATAAGCGCTCCTGGGCTTTTATGCTGCGCTCAATGTATTTTTGGTTCTTACCCAGCTGTTTTAAAGTAAGCAGCCCTTCGATGTTCTCTTTAAACAGGCAACCGCTTAGATTAAAAACTAGTGCCGCTAAGATTAAAAATTTTATGACCATGAGCTTACAAGCCCAGGCAGGGTTTTAAAACACTTGTCTCAAAGGTGCAGATACCGTCCAAGACGGGCAGCCATACAGCTGGAAACGTAACTTATGAACCGGGTAGCATCGTTCTCTTCAACCGTAAAAAGCTTGACCCCTACCTCGTAAACCTTTTTATCTTTATTCTTTACCGCAGATACCCAGCGGATCTGGCCCCGAATATGCAATGGTGTTTCCTCGCCGGGAAGATAGATCTCCAAACGGACCCTTTTGCCGTTAGGAAAAGGCTTCTCGGAAAAAAAGCAGACTCCTTCCACGCTGATATTTTTGGTAAAAGCTGAGACCGTGGCTTTAGAAATCCTGATAAATTTACGATCAAGGTATACCTCGATCTTGTTTACTGTATCCAAACGAAGGTATTTACGGCGTTCGTCCAAGTTATTTTTCATAAGTTTAATCGATCTCCCCGGGTTCAAGATCTTCCCCGATAGATTCGATCTGCCGCTTCAAATCACTAGTCGAAAAAGGCCAATTTTTCCGGCTGTAAAGGGCTTGGGTAATCTCGCGGTAAGTCAAATCATTCATCCTGAAATCGGGATTTTTATTGTCGATTTCCAAATGATAACGCATAAGAATGATTTCTTTTTTAAGCATCTGGGGAAGAAGAAAATTCTCGGCTACATGCTTGCGGGCAGCCTGGCCAAAAGAGTCACGCAAACCTTTATCTTCAAGAAAAGTCTGCATTACCCGGGCTATTTGAGAATTTTCATAAGGCCCGACCAAGAAACCGTTAGCCCCATTTACAACCTGTTTAGGAATCCCGCCGACTTTACTGCCAATAACCGGAATCCCCTGCCACATGGCCTCAGCCACAACCAGGCCAAAACCTTCCTTGGTGGAAATATGAACAAAACAGTTGGCAATCGACATCAGCGAACCGACCACCTCATCATTGTTTTCTACATTCAGGAGAAGGTAGATATCTTTATCGTCTCCGGCGGCTTTTTTAACCTGTTCGTAGATTATATTACCCTCGGGGTCATCGGTCGCGCTATTACCCATGATAACCAATATCGGATTCATTCCTTTGGCCAGGCTCTGTTTCATCAACTTAAACGACTCAATAATTCCTTTCTGGTTCTTGTGGATATCATAACGTGAAACAGCAACCACCATCGGCCGCTGGGGGTCAAGGTTATACTTATTAAAAACCGGCTCTAAAACCTTTAGGGCCTCTTTTCGGCTACGCTGTTTATTCTTTGCCCGCAAAGGGTCTATCGAAGGGCTGATCTCATAAGTAGGAATTTTAAGGTTATCTTTGACAAATTCGGGAGCGGTAAAAATCGCTCCCTCGTACTGGTTGATATAAGGAAGCAGGAAACGCCAAATCCGGCGGCTGGCATTAGAAGTATCGATGTGGCAACGCCAAATAGTGTGGCCGTAAATATTTCCGTTCATCACCATGGCTGCCGGCTGGGGGTCATGGACTGTGATCATATCCCCGACAACCTTGACCTTACGGGTATTTACATCGATAATGTCAAGATAGGCATGGAAAATCTCCTGCAGGCTTATGGGCTGGTCAACACCCTGGAGAAGGTTATGAAACTTCTTGGTAACCGTGAAAAAGTCTTCACTCCCCTCAATCACAAACCAACGGGCATCAATACCCAAACCGCGGGCAAAAGGAATAACACTTTGAAGCATCTCAGCCACTCCTCCGCCGACAAAAGTAGAATTAACATTAGCCCAGATCTTATTTTGAAGCGGCTTGGCTAAATTCCAAATATCATCCAAAGCTTCTTTACCGACAAACGGCTCATAGCGGCTGATATCTACCGGAAGCAAAGGTACATACTGGTTTTTATATTTTCGGCTTCGATCGTCAAACATAGTTTAATATTTTAATATGTCTTATCATCCAACACAAGTTATTTTTGAATTCCGGCCGCAGAAACGATTATCTTTTCGCCCAATTCTATAGCCCTTAACTGGTCTTGTGAAGCGCTGGCCTTACCAACGATCACTACCGGAGAAGCCGGCACTGGCTCCTGGGTAACGCTATCCGGAGTAGGGCCAAAAAACACACAAAGACATTTACCTTGCGGCCAGTAAGCCACATCGCCTACGCTGACTTCCATAGTCGCTCCTTGGGCCGAAGCTTTAAAGCCGATATCAAAGTAAATCTCATCACCCCAAGTTGAAACTGTAGAGTTAAGCGGCAATTTGGCAAAAATCTCCCTGGCAGTAAGAGAATCATTAAACTCAACGCTGAAGCTGGCCTGTTCAGTTTTAAAAATAGCTTTCATTGTTACTTTATGCCCCAGGGGCATTCGATGATCGGACTGCTTTCAGAAAAGTCATAAGGCAGGAATTGATAATTCCTTGAAAATACCGGCTGGCCTTGGTTATCTTTAAGCCAATCAACAGGCACCCATCCGGAATAACCTCTTTGCAGGCCCTCGGCAATAATAACCTTGGCTTTAGCTTCAAATAATTTTACTTCCAGGACTAAAGCCGGGGTGTGATTCTCTATTCGTAAAATATCGGCTGACTCTAAAGCCTGCTTGAATTCCAGATCATCCTCTAGGGCCATTATGGCCATAAGCTTATCGCAAGCCTTCTGGCTTAGAGCAACCCCGATCAGATCATAATCTCGGGGGCCGTTGATATATATTGCTTTTGAGTCCAGGGAAGCGTACTGGCAGAATCCGGAATAGGAAACCATTGGCGAAAATAATAAAGCGATCAATAGCAGTCTAAACTTAAAAATCATTCGAAGCCTCCTTAAGCTTTGTCTAATAATACCACAAACTCAGGCTAAAATCCACCCTTTTGGCGGATAATCTCGTAGCAGAAAATCGCGCAGGCCGCAGTTATATTAAAAGAAATGTCAGCTCCGGGCATGGGAATATTCAAAGCAGTATCAATATGCTTGGATAAACCGTAACGCATACCCTTTCCTTCCGAACCTAAAATAAGACAAAGCGGGTAAGGAAGTTTGGACTTGGCAATGTCGCTGCCTCCCTGGACAACCGTACCAGCTGCCCAGTAACCGGCTTCTTTGGCTTTTAACAAAGCATTACTAAGGTTGGAAACCATGGCTACCGGAACAAAATTTTCTCCGCCGCAGGCTACATGAAGAACTGTTTCGGTGACTTCGCAAGCTTTATGTTTAGGAATGACCACCCCGAAAGAGCCAAAACAGGCGCAAATCCGGATGATCGCCCCTAAATTCTGAGGATCAAAGATCCGGTCAAGAAAAATAAGCGATAGTAATTCATTTTTTGGCTTTAGAATCAAATCCTCAAGGTAGGAATACTGAAAATTATCCACCTGGGCGATAATCCCTCCGCAGGAAACCGGCTTGATCCTCCAGAGCCTGTCCGGGCTAAGATGCTCTGTAGGGATTTTATTAAGCTTGATCAACTCTTCAACCTGAGGAAGCTTAAAATCGTTTTTAAGAAATATTTTTCGGATAGTTTGAGGGCTGTTCTTCAACCGTTCGAATACGGAGTTTTTACCATACAAAAATATCGGTTGTTTAGGCATCAGCTGTTTATTTTTTAGCTCGGCGGGCTAAGATGGCTTCAATCCGGGAATGGAGTTCGGGAAGCTCTACCGGTTTAACCAGATAATCTTCGTTATACAGTCTGGCAGCCATAGCCCTGGCTTCCTGGTCGTCTCTGCCGGTAAGCATGACTACTGGTATCGAAAGAGTATCTTTGTCAGCTTTGAGATTCTTTAAGACCTCAAAGCCATTGATCCCCGGCATCATCACATCAAGAAAGATGAGGTCAGGTTTTTTATGCTTAGCCAGCTCTAAACCTTTATGGCCGTCAGAAGCTTCCAAAACCTGATAAGAATGGCGTTCCAGATTTTTCTTGAGGAAAAAACTGAAATCCTCTTCATCGTCGATTACCAGGATCTTAACTGCTTTCTGAGCCATCTTTGGCCTGCTCCTCTTTTTTAACTTTAAGGAGCTCCTTAACATGTTTTTTGATTATTTTTTTGTCGACTTCCTTGACTTTAAAAAATTCAAAACCAGTGTCATAAAGCTTAACCCCCTCGAGATACTGGCTGATTCTTTCCCCAACCCAAGTGACCTTGCCTTTACAAATTATCGGCTCGGAACGCAAATAGATCTCCAAATCGACCGAAACCTCTAAGGGGATATTCTCTCTAACCGTGACCTTTATTCCCCCTTCGCTAACATCTTCGGTATAAGTAGAGATCGGCGGCCTATCCGGCAAATAAATATGCACGGTAAAAGGGTACTGCACCCTGACAAAACGCCTGCGATTAAGTCCATCCCACTGCATAT
>Ga0180009_10008498_pt1 | contig 10159 bp, 9 predicted proteins | sample OS_PC_MetaG_FD_123537 | JGI IMG/M metagenome (GOLD analysis project Ga0180009, IMG submission 123537) | Groundwater microbial communities from the Aspo Hard Rock Laboratory (HRL) deep subsurface site, Sweden - OS_PC_MetaG | ecosystem: Environmental > Aquatic > Deep subsurface > Groundwater... | reverse complement strand
CATATTGACCGGGGATATGAGAAAATTGAAGAGCGCCTCACATCTCTCGGAGCAAGTATCAGGCGCGTTACAAGGGGAGATGGAGTATGAAAAAAGAAATCATTGCTATAGCCCTGGCAGGAGGAGTAGGAAACCGCTTTTGGCCGATTGCGACGGATAAAATGCTTTTCCCTTTCATGAGGGGTACCATTTTTGATCACGCAGTTATTCAAAGACTTCCGAAGATCGTTTCCCGGCTTGTTATCGTTGCAAATCCTACGAATGTAAGTGTTCTAAAAAACATCCGCCTGCCAATCCCGCACACGACGGTCGTGCAGGAACACGCGACAGGCATGGCCGGAGCGCTTATGACGGCTAAGGAGCTTATTGCCGGAGGGAGCCTCCTTATCATCATATCTGATAACCTGGTAAAACCCGAGCTCTACAAGGAAGTGCTTAAGCAGGCCAAAGAAAGCAATGCGTTTGCGGTTGTTCCGGGTTGGAAGCCGCGGGAATATTTTCCGGGCGGCTACTTTATTCTCAAAGGCGGGAAGCCCATCGGTATTGTTGAGAAACCGGGGAGCGGAAACGAGCCGAGTCCGTACGTCAATATTTCCGGGCATTATATCGACGATGCTGATATACTTTTGGAAACAATTCAAAAGACCAGAAGCGACAGGGATGATGTATACGAAAAGGCCATCTCCGAGCTTATGAAGCATATGGATGTCCGTATGATTCCCTATAGCGGCTCTTGTGTTTGTTTGAAGTATCCGTGGCATGTGTTGGACGTGATGGATGTATTATTTGCCGACGGGCTTGTGTTGCATAAAGGCCGAAATGTAGAAATACGCTCAAATGTCGTGATCGATGGACCTGTGTATCTGGGTGACAACGTGAAAATCTATGAAAACACAAAAATTGTGGGGCCGTGTTACATCGGCGAAAAGACTATTATCGGCAATAACGCGATGATTCGTCAAAGCCATATCGGCGATTATTGCGTCATAGGCTTTGGTTGCGATATTACGAGGAGCTTCATCGGAGACAATTGTTGGTTTCACGGCAATTACGTGGGGGACAGCGTGCTTGAGGGGAATGTGAGCATGGGAAGCGGATCGGTGCTTGCCAATTTGCGTTTGGACGAAGAAAATATCCGCTCAATGGTCGGCAAAGAGATTATTGACACAGGTAGGATGAAACTCGGTTCTATTATTGGCCGCAATGTCAGGATAGGCGTAAATACCAGTATTATGCCGGGAGTCAAAATCGGAAACGACAGCATGATTGGCGCCGGAGTGGTTTTAGCTAAAGATCTTCCCGAAGAAAGTTTCTGTCTTGCTCAACAGGGTTATACGGTCAGCAGGAACACGAAATCGTTTGACAGGCGAAAGCCGCGGGCTGAATTTCGCAAAAAACTTGAGTAGTATGTATGAAATTTTTTTCGCACAGACCGACGATCATTGTTCTTCACGGCTGGAATTTATCCGGTGAAAAGTTTGCGCCGCTTGCGCAGGGTTTACGCCGGCGTGGATATCGTGTTTTTACTCCGGATCTTCCGGGCTTCGGTAAGGAGCCGGCACCGGGAAAACCCTGGCATGTTGAAGATTACGCCCGGTTTGTCAGAGAGTGGCTTCGGAAAAATCGGATCAGAAAGCCGGTTTTTATCGGTCATTCTTTTGGCGGAAGGGTGTCTTTGAAATACAGTCAAATGTTTCCGGAAGATGTCGAGTCACTGATTCTTGCAGGTACACCGGGTTTTAGTCCGGTTCCTCAAAAAAGGTTGATTTTCTTTCTTTTGGTTGCTAAGGTCGGCAGAATTATGTTTTCTCTGCCCCCGTTTATTTTTTTTGCCGATTGGGCCAGGCGTTGGCTGTATTACCTTGCAGGGGCGCGGGAATTTTTCCAGGCCGAAGGCGCGATGCGGCAAACGTTTAAAAACATAGTCCAGGACGATCTTGTGCCGTCGATGGAGGATGTCAAAGTTCCCTGCCTGCTTCTCTGGGGCGAATATGACCTGATCGTACCGGTAGCGATCGCTCATCGCATGGAGGAAGTCATTCCTCGCGCCCAACTCAAAGTCATCCACGAAGCGGATCACGGAGCTCCATACAAGCAGCCGGAAATTTTTGTTTCCTATGTTGATGGCTTTTTGAAGGTTACAGTGTGAAACTCATGAATTTTTTAAATATCCTTTTATCCGCCGTTTTTGTTTTGTGGATTTTACGGATACTGGTAAATCTTGTTTCGTATATTGAACTGTGGTGGGCTAAGGAGTACAGGTTTGACCGGATGCTCATTCATCTGCGGACATCCCAGGGTAAAAAAATTCTTTTTCCCGCATGGAGAAGGCCTCCGATTACCCCCAAAGCAATTAGTTTACTCGTCTGTAGCGTGCTTACCATGTCGGGTTTGTTTTATCTATTGCAGTTGCCATTGGCCGGCAAGCTCATTATTATGGATTTAGCCGCTTTTCCCATCACTTGCTTTTGGGTTGGCTTGCTTACGTTCCCCACCGCCATCTATCACGAAGTTCTTATCTCCAAAGCAGTTCGCAGGCTTCGAGCTCATAAATCTATGCTCGTTGTGGGTATTACTGGTAGTTTTGGTAAGACTTCGACTAAGGAGTATCTCGCGGCCATCTTGGGGCGTCAATACAAGGTTCTCAAAACCGAGGCCAGCAAAAATTCGGCTATCGGGATTGCAGAGGTTATCTTGGGAAAGCTTCAGCCGGAGCATGAGGTTTTTGTGGTAGAGATGGGTGCTTATAAAAAGGGTGAGATTGCGCGGATGACTCGGATGGTCTGTCCGGAGATCGGAATTATTACTGCTGTCAACCCCCAGCATCAGGACTTATTTGGCTCACTTGAAAATACCATGAGTGCTAAATACGAATTGATAGAAGGGTTAGTCGGGAAAAAGATTGCCATTTTTAATGCCGACAATGAGCTGGTATGTGAAATGGCCGACCGGGCTAAGAAAGACGTCCGTGAGATTTGGTTTTGGAGCAGCAAAATTCAAAATGAGAAAATCTTCACAGCCAAAGAAATCAAGACAGGCCTTGGGGGAGTAGATTTTGTGTGTCAGTTCGGGCATAAAAGTGTGAAGGTAAAGGCATCAGTTTTGGGAGAACATCAGGTAAGCAATATTCTGGCGGCTACCGCAGGCGCGGTCGCCTGCGGTATGACACTCCCGGAGGCAGCTTCTGCCGCTTCGCTGATCAGGCCTACGGCAAAAGTTATGGAGATAACCGGCGGAATTAACAGGAGCATGTTTCTCAACGATACATTCAACAATAACCCTGATGCCGCCAAGGCTGCCATTGATTTTATGGTGAAAGCCCGCGGCCGAAAGATTCTGGTTTTTCAGCCGATGATTGAATTAGGTAAATATGCCGAGGCGAGCCACGAGGAGGTCGGGGAGTACGCCGGAAGAAGTTGTGATGACATTATTCTCACCAACAGTAACTGGTATGAGCATTTTTTGCAAGGCGTGCGCAAGGCCTCGTCGTCGCTCCCGGTCGTTGTTCTTTCCCCCAAAAAAGCGAACGAGTATATCAGAAAGAAAGTAAAAAGTGGAGATATGGTTGTTTTTAAAGGTAAAGAGGCAGAACGCATACTTCAGTATTGCAAAGATAATTAAGGATTAGTGTAATCATATTTTGGTATGACTTTACGGCGCGTTATATCTTCATCGCTTTCTCCAAATACGGAATGGGGTGACGTTTTAGCGGCATTGCGCATTCTGTTTTCTCCCTCCCGATGGAAGAATGGCAAAGAGATATTGCAGATTGAATCGTGGTTCAAGCGACGTTTTAAAACCAATAGTGCTGTATCTTTCAACAGCGGCAGATCCGCGCTTCTTGCGATACTATATGCTTTTGACATAGGTTGGCGCGACGAAGTTTTGATACAGGTATTTACGTGTGTCGCCGTGCCAAATAGTGTGCGATGGGCAGGGGCAAAGCCCGTGTATGTGGATATCGATGAAACGTATAATATCGATCCAAAAGACGCAAAAACAAAGATATCCAAAAAGACAAAGGCTATAATTGTTCAGCATACGTTTGGGACTCCTGCAAAAATGGATGAACTTCTGTCTATTGCACGGGCACATAACATCATTCTTATCGAAGATTGTGCACACGCGCTTGGAGCAACGTACAAAGGTAAATCCGTCGGAGGGCTTGGTGATGCTTGTTTTTTCAGTTTTGGAAGAGACAAGGTTGTTTCGAGTGTGTTTGGCGGGTTGGCAATAATTGCCGATGTACACAAAAAACAGCAGAGAAAACTCGTCGAATTCCGGAATAAACTTTCCTGCCCGTCGGTATTTTGGATTGCCCGGCAATTGCTTCATCCGATCGCATTTTCTATTATTCTGCCAATGTATACGATGGAGATCGGAAAGGTTCTGTTATGTATGCTTCAAAAGTTAAAACTTTTGTCATTTCCTGTGTATCCCGAAGAAAAAAAGGGGGAGAAACCTGATATTTTTCCATCAAAATATCCCAATGCACTAGCCTGCTTATTGTTGCCGCAGTTGGCAAAGCTTGATCGTTATAATGACAGGAGAAAGAAGACGGCAGAATATTATCGCGCCGCCATTCGTCAGGGCGTCAACATAACCATGCCCCCGGAGGTTCAGGGAGCCATATATCTGCGGTTTCCAGCAGAAGTCCCGGATCCGGATCGTTTTCATAAGATAGCCAAAAGTAACGGTGTGTTATTGGGCAACTGGTATCACTGCGTTATAGACCCCTGTGGAGTGGCTCACGATGCTGTTGGATACAAGAAAGGCAGCTGTCCGGCTGCGGAGGAGGCAAGTTGCGGAATCATCAATTTGCCCACGCTTATTTTGCCGGAGCAAGCAGCACGCATCAGTTATTTATTGAAGCACGCCGCATGATATAGTAGAAATATGAGTTTTAGCTGGATAGATATTATTATTTTGGTTGTTGTTGCATATTATATCGTTGAAGGCTGGCAGCAGGGTCTTGTTTCGCTTCTTCTGGCGACGGTTTCTTTTCTTGGATCTCTGTGGCTTGCCGTGAGATATTCTGGCTTAGTAGGCGGGTTTCTCATGGAAAAGTTCGCGTTTTCCTCGTTGTGGACGAATGTAATAGGATATCTTTTTGTCGGTATTGTCGGAGGAAGCATACTGCATGCAATTGTTTTTAGACTAGGATCCCGTATTCTCCATAAATCACAATCCTCAAGCCCGAATAAAGCGCTTGGCGCACTTGTGTCTACGATAAATGCGTATATTTTAACTGTTTTTTTTCTCCTAGTTGTGCTGGCCTTGCCTTTGCGGGGAACTATACGGGAGGATGTGAACGATTCTACGCTCGGCAGGAGTCTGGTTATTCTCGCAGAGCGCTACGGAGGCAAAACAAAGTCTTCTTTGGATAAGGCGACGCAGAAAGTGGCGCAATTTATGACCGTAGCCCCGCTCTCTCTCGAAAAACAAGCACTGGACATACCCGTGGGTATAGATGATCTGTCTACGGATAAAAGAATGGAGGATCAGATGATTCAATTGATCAACGAGGAACGGAAGAAGGATGGCAAACAAAAGCTACAACTGGATTATGATTTGAGATACATGGCACGTACGCATAGCCAGGACATGCTCGTCCAAAAATATTTTTCACATTTTGATCCGGAAGGTAACGGTATTGAATTTAGGGCGAAGCAAAGCAACGTATCGTATCAACTTTTGGGAGAGAACCTCGCGTTCACACCTGATCTTTCTACCGCTCACGAAGGGTTTATGAACAGTGAGGAGCATAAGGAAAACATTATGGATTCGCAATTTCACCGCATCGGCATCGGCATTGTCAGCGCCGGAGTATACGGTAAAATGATTACTCAGGTGTTTGCTGATTAATGAAAAATAACATTGGAGTAACCCGGCTTGTTGTCGGACAACTTGCCACCAATTGTTATATATATTGTGACGCCGTCCGAAAAGTTTCCTGCATTATCGACCCCGGTGACGCACCGGAGTATATAAGCGAGTGCGTTGAGAGCCTTGGCGTAAAGCCCCTTTTTATTATTGCCACCCATGGTCATTTTGACCATATATTGGCCGCATATGCCTTAAGCAATATGTACGCAATTCCTTTTATCATGCACAAAGATGATGGTTTTCTTTTGCGTCGGGCCCGGCAATCTGCGATTCATTATTTGGGGATAAAACATGTGGATCCAAGTCCATCCGTGTCCAGAGTCTTGAGGGCCGGAGAGGCGCTTTCCGTGGGAGAGGGGACGCTACATGTTCTTCATACGCCGGGTCATACGCCGGGAAGCATAAGCCTCTACGATCAGAATCAGGGAATTTTGTTTACCGGTGATGTTTTGTTCAAAGGCGGTGCTGTCGGACGAACAGACTTCGCCTATGGAGATTCCGAAGAATTAAACAATTCGGTTACCATTCTTTTGGGTTTACCCGCAAATACACTCTTGTATTCAGGCCATGGGGATCCAAGCACTGTTGGGGATGAACGCGGGTACCATAGGGTTTTTTAGTATAATAGTCTTATGTCGCTTCATATCAAGCCGATGACCGATCAAGACGTTTGGGATGATTTTATCATCAGGCATTCTCCCGGGGCGGTATTTCAAAGTTGGCTATGGGGGGAAGTCCAGAAGCGCATGGGGAACACGGTTTGGCGATGGGGCGTATTTGACGACGGTCGGTTGGAAGGAGTATACCAAGTGGTAAAAGCACAAGCCAGAAGAGGGGTATTTTTGCATGTTCGTCACGGACCGGTAATTGCAAGTGACCGCACACATTACTCTGCGGTAACCAGACACCTCAAGGAGCTTGCCATTCAGGTAAAGGCGGTCTTTGTAAGGATGAGTCCACGGATAGCCGACTCACCTAATAACCGACGGCTGATGGAGCATTACGGCATGCGGCCGGCACCCATACACGCTATGGACGCGGAGCGCTCTTGGGTATTAGATTTAGACGTATCGGAGGATAAACTCTTGTCGGGGATGCGTAAAACAACGCGGTATGAGATCAGACGCGCTCAAAAACTCGGCGTAACGATCAGAAAATCTACAAAACTACAAGATATTGAATTATTTCTGTCGCTCTATAGCCAAACTTCCAAGAGACACGGTTTTGTCCCTCACGAAGGCATATTAGAGGAGTTTGAGGTTTTTGCCAAACAAAACCAGGCGATTCTTATAAATGCGTGGTACGAACAAAAACTATTAGCCTCCTCCGTCATCCTGTTTTTCGGAGGACAAGCGATTTACCACCATGGCGCATCGCTACCGACCAAAATTCCTGCATCATATTTGGTTCAGTGGGAGGCAATACGTGAGGCAAAAAAAAGAGGGATGCAGGTATATAATTTTTGGGGTATCGCACCACCGAATACCATCCGTCATCCATGGCAGGGGATTACATTGTTCAAAAAAGGATTCGGCGGGAGAGAAAACATAAGTCTTCATGCCTACGATTATCCGTTGAGCCGGATGTATTGGTTTTCGTGGATGATAGATTACTGGCGAAAGATTCAGAAAGGGTATTCCTGAACCATATTGGAGTCTAAACTAATCAAAAAATGATACCGTAATTCAGGGTCGCCATTTACGGTTTCTGCGGCCAAAATATTTTGTTAAAGAGTTTTCGTTCTTCGTTTCGTACTTTTTCAGCAAACTCGTTGTCGCTGTACTGTTGGGCTATTGTATCAAGTTTTCCCCACGACGTCGATGGCGTGAGGAAATTTCTTTTTGTTTCCCGATAGACCTGTTTGAGTTTGTCGTAGGGAACCATGACTTCACCATACACCCTGCGCTCTCTGTTTTGTTCATCTCGTTTTGTTTCGGTAAGATACAAACAGGGACGGTGAAAATTCAGGTATGGGTTGAACCACTGCGTATAGTAGGCGTTGATCTCGTCTGCTTTCTCCTGGTTGATGTGGACATAGCCCATGTTCTTTCGTATGACCGATCCGTTTTTGGTTTCCACCAGTGCATTGTCATTACAATGTCGAGATCTGCTTTTCGTGTGTTTGATGAGGAGCCGATTGAGGATTGCCTCAACTGTGTAGTTGATGAACTCTCCTCCCCGGTCGGAGTGAAAATTGAATACCACAAATGGAAACTGATCAATGAGTATTTTCAATGCCGGTTTCATACAGGATTCTGCAATCACCGGGACACAGACGACAATCTCCCATTGGGTAATCTCATCGACGGCGTTGATGTGGAAAACGTCCCTTTGGTGGACTGTATCAATCCGAATGGCACCAGGGAGATTGTTTGGTTCCGGAGGTTTGGTGGTACCGATGGCGATCGCTCTGGGCTTGGTGCCATTGACCCAACTGTTGACATAGACGGGATGATGTCGCAAATTGTTGATGTGGGAAATGGAGACACCGGCAATATGGTGATACTCCTGGTGACCAAATACTTCCCATTCCCGCCGAAGAATTTCATGGGTAGCGGTGGCATTGAGCCGCAGATGGAGTTCATCTGTTTTTTCCAACAGTTTCACATCTCCACTCGTGTAGATCCGGTTGGGGTTCTCCCGATGATATATTTTCCGTACGAGCTTCCCGAGAACCGCCCGCTTCATGAGTTGACCAATTGTTCCAATTGTTCGATACTTTCAATGCGTGAGTCATCCATACTTGTCTTCATTGCAGAAACAAGTATATCCGGTGACTCACGTTTTGTATCCACCCGACGGTATCATTTTTCGGTTAGATGCAAAACCTCGTACGGTATCATCTTCGATTAGACAAGACTTGAGTTTGACAGATAGGCATCTAGTATGCTATATTCCCTTCACATGTTCAAAAGTCTTGAAGGTGAACTACGAAGAAGGGGTGAAAATCCGTTGGCAAATATTGTCGCTTCTCTACTTAGTGTACGTGGAGAAGATATTCCCTTTAAAGAAAAAACAGGCGATGTGGTTCGCTTTTCTGCCGAGCAGCGCAAAGCGTTAGAAAAACGAGGCAGGACGGTATACGTTGAACTTCACGGAGAGACGTTGGAAACGTTAAAAGCGCAAACAGGTACGAAAAGTTATCTGTATGGCAGGAAAGCAGAAGAAGTCGAAGCGGTTTCTGCTATGCGAGGAGTTGAAGTAGCGATTAACCTCGATCATGCAACTCCGGGAAAAACTTTTGGCAAGCCATTTAATGCACAACTGCCAATCCTTGAAACAGCAAATAAAGCGATTGAAGGGGTGACTGATACTTATCCTCAAACTCCGGCGGATGCGTTAGCCGTTGCTTTGGATGTGCAGAAGCAAACAGGAGTAAACATTTTATCAAATTATACTCGGGTAGGTAAAGCTGGCTCTATTCGTGTGGGCTTCTTGAGTCCCGGCGTCAGAGTGACGGTCGATGACGATTTCCATCCGGATGAGTCGGTTGACCACGTCGGGCTTCTTTCTCTGGCAGTGCCCGCAGCGGCACTTGGGCGTTGATTTTTTGAATCTTTTGGATTTTCTCCTTTTGGATCTTCGCGTTTGTGTGATATCCTAGAAGTCAGAAGGCAGTGAATGAATAGCGACTAGTGCTATTCGTCGCCTACTCACGAGCGGATACATATCGCCAGAGTTCTTGAGATTCATTGATATCTCAAAGAAGTGTGCGGTACCAACTCGAGACACTGCGGACTTTCCTCTTTGGACGTGTTTGCCTTTTCATTTCTGTTCGAGCAAACGGTCAAATACAATACAGCAGCCTGATGGTCATCGGACTGCGGTGGGAAAAGAGGACGGAGGAAAGTTTATTTGCGGCTCTATTATTGTGGGCAACTTGAATCCCGGCGTCAAAGTGAACGTCAATGACAATTTCCATCCGGATAAGTCGAATGACAACGTCGGGCTTCTTTCTCTGGTAGTTTTTCGAGGTCACTAGCTCATTTCGTTCTGAACTTTAGCAGCCCGTATCCAACCACCGAGCATTTTGCCGATTTCCTGAAGCATTTCTTGCAGAACAAGATAGCGTGCACTGGAAAGGGCTTGCGTGTCTTTTGCTAATCGCAGGAGAACCTTGAGTAGGTCTACTTTGACACTCATCATTTGAAGGATGTTAAATTTTTCAGGTGAAGTTGGGACGAGAAACAGAAATTCAAGAATATCGAGAACAGTATTTTCTAATCGTGCTCCGAGACTATATCGTTGGGTTTTCGGAAATGAGGGAAGTGTT
>Ga0180009_10008497_pt1 | contig 10160 bp, 10 predicted proteins | sample OS_PC_MetaG_FD_123537 | JGI IMG/M metagenome (GOLD analysis project Ga0180009, IMG submission 123537) | Groundwater microbial communities from the Aspo Hard Rock Laboratory (HRL) deep subsurface site, Sweden - OS_PC_MetaG | ecosystem: Environmental > Aquatic > Deep subsurface > Groundwater... | reverse complement strand
GCACTATGACATCCAAACGACAATCGATATGGTCAAATGGATTCAGCAAAGAAACCTTCGGGCCTCCATTTCACATCGCAATAAAAAATTGCGACTTATAAGCTAAGTATCGTTGTAGGGATAAGATGATAGTTTATTTCATTTTGGAGTAGATTCTTATTTTATCAGTTCATATATAGTAACGAGGTTAATCGATTAGGTCGGCTTCTTCAAGGTAATCAAAATAACTCATTTTACGGGTAGAAGTTTTTAAGGGAGTTAGGTCAATAGATTACCAAGAGCAGCTCCAAGTCATCTATCTGTGTCTATCTGTGTCTAATGGATTTTATCCTCCCAGCAGACAAACTTATGTTGCTGGGAGCATGATATGACTAATTTGAGATGTATGTCCATGGGGTAACCTCCTAAATAGAGGTTAATAGATAGAAGGGAAAATAAGTTAATTAGAATGGTATAAAAACCCCTATAAATGTCAATCAAAATCGGCTTTTAGAGTAGTCTCAGATTAAAGGATTTTAGTCTGACGGAGGGGATGATAAATCCTACATATTGTGTAGCCTTTTTTGACCCCCAACCCTTCCCTTACTTACCAAAAAGCCCTATCCGGTCTCAATTGATGTCTAATAACGATTTCGAACCATAATCATAACCGTATCAAATTTGATTGAGAGAGGTCAAATTCTCACAAATCCGAGAGTCTAAGAATCGAAAGTTTTACTGTAAATCGATTCACCCATTGGAGTAAAAAATCATAGAATACAAACCGTAACATTCAATTTTCAGGTAATCATTTTTGAGTGATTATAATGAAATTCCAACAAGTTAAGATGATCAGGACGATTAATGTTTAAAAAAAGAAATAAAAACATCAGCCTTTTCCGTTTATTTTTTCCTTTACCATCTGTGAACACCTGGAAATTACCAATCTCCTTGCTCCTAGCATTTTATTGTCCTAAACCTCAAGTTTCTGTTACTTTATTTCTTCTGAAAGATACTTTGCAAGACGCTTTCCAAGGCCAATAATGGTTGTTGTTGGTGGCATTCCCCAAGCTTCAGGAATAACCGAACAATCACAAACAAACAAGTTGTCATATTTTGTCATAAGATTTGAATCCACGAGGTCGTCAACTTTAGCGGTACCACCGGGATGGGCGGCCAGGTACTGGGTCTTAAAAATACCCTTCGCACCAGCATTCTTTAATATCTCTTTTGCCCGTTCATATCCTCTCCGCAGCTTCTGTTTCTCATTCTTATCCAATATTTTGCGTACTCCACCGTGGTCGGTAAGTTTCCCACCAAGTTCGTCTTTTGCTTTTACCATTATTTGGAGAGTGTTTCGTCGTGAAAACATTTTATGAAATCTAAAAACCCCAGCTGCAAACATCGCAGTGGTAGCGAACGGATGTGCCATGTCTGTCATCATGTAACCCTCATCCTCTATATGCACACCTGCGGTCATAGGAATCTCACTGGTTGGAACATCAATGTCTTTTACCGTACCCCGAACTCCTATGAGCGGATCAAAGAAAAAATCATATCCGGCTCTTTTCATGCCGCTTGCTCGAAGTATAACGGGGGTGCCAATACCACCTGCAGAAATAACAACCTTTGGTGCAAAAGCTTCATATTTCTTTTGTCTTTTTGTAAATTCTACCCCAACCGCTTTATTGCCTTCAAATAGAACCTTGTTAACTTTTGCGCCGTTTATTAGTTTTGCCCCATTCGCCACAGCTTCCTCAACAAACATTCTTGCACTCCACTTCACCCCATGGGGATCTCCATAATGGCCAAATTTATATTCTGGTTTCCATTTATCCTGATACATAAATTTGTCCAGTTTTTTCCAGCTGTATCCGAGATCTTGAGCGCTTTCCATGATCCTCTTTGACATAGGACCAACCATTTCATCTTTAAGTGGAGCAACAGGAAGTTCTACTCTTAGCTCCTTTACCTCTTCCCTGATATCTATCCCGTAAGATTTTAGCATATCGAAAGGAACAGGAAACGACGTTGCATAATAATGGACTGTGCTCCCGCCGGTTGTGATGCCTCTAACCAGTCCCAGCATTTGGCGTGTAAAAAGCATGCTTCTGCCCGGAAATAAAAGTGTCCTGGCGCCTTGCCAGAAGCTTCCGTTTAAAGGAGCGTTATCACCCCATTCAAGAATGAGCACCTTTTTGTTTCTTTGGGATAATTCCTTCGCAACCGTTGCCCCACCAGGCCCTGATCCTACCACTATGACATCTTTCTCCTGGATATCTAAATCCATAATACGTCCTCCGAAAAATTTTTTTACAGGGTTTCAGGTATTTGCATCGAACTCGGAGATTCACCCTTTGTAAATAAATAAGCAAACGGTATCGCAATAATGTCACCGATGATAAAGCTCGCCATTACTACAACATGTAAGAGACCATACATGCGGAATTTTCCAGTGATTAAAAGAGGCAAAACAACACCAATGAACCAGATCGATTTATAGGAAAGTTGCATCAGCAGAACAGGTACAAATTTGAGAGGAGATCTAATACCCAATATAGATACAAGCCCAAATGCTAGCCAAACACTACCCGTAACACCATAAACAATTGGATCTTGATTAGGCCATCCAAAGATTGATTTCATTAGGTTAGGGATGATAATTATTCCAAATCCAAATCCTCCCGCACCAACAATGGTATATAAGTACATAAATTTCAACCAGCCCCACCGAATATTTTTATTCTCGGACATAGTTGTACTCCCTTCCTATAAAAAGATTTCGATATGTATGTAACGATTATTTGCTCCCAATAGAACTACTAGGAGCAAGGAATGATCATTTTGAGTTGTTTCTCCATCGAGGTAATCTCCTGATTAGAGGTTAGTTGATTAAAGGGAAAATACTCGATTGATGGAACGATAAATAATGGCTTAAGTCAAGGAAAATCTCCCTTAACCTATTGAGCCTTCGATATGCAGAATAGATTCAAGACTACTGAATCAATTGTTGACTATTTTGCAATGCTTAAAATTCATGTATCCTTGCCATTATCAATAGTAGGGGCAAATCTATATTTATTCAAGTTTTGATATGGTAATGGAAAATTTATGCGCCTCTGGAAGCCTCTGCTTGATATATGGACATTCAGAAAAAAAGGAAGGGCGGTGAAGCCCTGCCTTAAATCAGTGAGTTTGATTATTTCTATCGGTCATTCAAAGTGTAGTCGATTATCTGATGTAGACCGATATTCCTCAGATCTTATCTACAAACGATTTAATAATCTCCTTTTGGACTTGGCTTGCCTTGAATTTCACGCCGATCCCTTGTTCTTCAATTCTGACTATCTCCCCCTGGAGTTTGAGTCGTTTTTTATGCTCGGGAAGAAGAAAAGTCATTGAAATTTTCTCTCCAACTGAATAGGGGATACGGGTTTCGATAAACACTCCTTCATCACTAATGTCTTTTATAAAATCCCTATATGTCCCAGAGGCAGTCGTGTAATCTAAAGTATCAAGGAAAAATTTCCTTTCATGTTTACGCTTTCCTTTGGAAAATCCTTTTTCTAACTCGATCAATAGGGCTTGTTGCTCATCTTTGGACATCTTTTTGATCAACTCATGCAACCGAGTAATTACTCCTGATTTGTCTGCTTCATTTGATATATCGGTCATATTTCACCTCCTATATGAAATGATTAAACAGCTAGTGTCTCGTCAACATGATAATGTAGGGTATAGGCGTTTCAGCTTGATTCTTGCTTCATCATTGGTAAAGCGCCAATCTATTTTAGCCTCGGCAGTGTTTCGCCTGCGTTGCCAAGCGGCCACTTCCGTTGCCAAGGTCCCTTTGTCGGAAAGACGGCGGTCAAGGCACTGGCGTGATAGGACGCCCAGTTCGATTTCCGCCATGTTGAGCCAACTACCATGCTTTGGCGTGTAGTGAATCTGAAGCCTATCGAGAAGACGCCGTGCTTCGCTCGGTTCGAAAACTTCGTACAAGGACGCACCAGTATGGGTATTGAGATTATCCATAACAAGAGTAACCTTTTGAGCATTTGGATAGTGTACATCCAGAAGTTGCTTGATCTGCATTGCCCAGTCCACCTTTGTTCGGCGATCCGTTACCGAGACCTTCCTTTTGCCAGCCAGAGGTTCAAAAAACATAAACAGATTGCATACGCCATTGCGTTCATATTCATAATCGTAGCGTTCTGGTCGTCCGGGGGCGGCTGGGATCGGACGACGGGTTTCTGCTGTAAGTTGTTTGCTCGTCTCGTCCATACAAACCAAGGGCTCATCGGGATTGAACGCCCGTTTGTAAACCGTAAGGATATCCTCCATGGCGCACACAAAAGCCGCACTCGCTTGAGATTGGATGCACCATTGCCGGCGCAGCCATGGTTTCAACTCGTTTTTTTTAAAACCCTTCGCACAGCTTCATGGGAGATGCTCTCAACATATCCCAGTTCTACCATCCTGTCAGCCAGTAATCTCAAGCTCCAACGGGTGTATCCCTCGGGGGTCTCGCTGCAGGCCAAGGTGATTAAATGGGCTTCTGCATCACCGTCAAGCTTCTTTCGAGAAACCTTCTGGATGTACTTGCGGCGGTTCAACACCGCCTCCAGCCCCTCTTCAACCAGTTGTTTACGCACACGCTCAATGGTCTGTACGGTAACGTCCAAAGCCTCTCCGATTTTCTCATCTGGCCAACCAGGACCACCTTCTCCAACGTCGGCCTTCAACAGAATACGTGCCGTTGTAAACATCCTGGCCGGACCTTTTCCCAATGACACTAGGCTCTTAAGTGACTTCCGCTCCTCTCCAGAAAGGCGTACAATGTACTTTTTCATTGACTTCCTCCAAGGTTTTGAGTCCATCACTATTATTGCTGATCGTGACGTAAAACTTCGAGAAAGTCAAGTTAATTACCCAATAATATTATGTTGACATGACACTAGTACCCTGTTCCCGATACAGTAGATATTATTAGGGCAGAAATCGCTGGTTCCAAGCAGTTCTTCTCCAGGGGACAAGCTCATTACCTGATCCTGGTGTGTAAAATAGAGTTTACAGGAGTCAAGACCGGGAACCATCCATGATTTCTGTTTAGTAATCATGAACTCTTTTAGTCCCAATCCCCACCCTTTCTTAGATTTTGAAGTATGACCGCCAAGAGCATGGGCGATAACCTGGTGACCAAAACAGATGCCGATGAGTTTTCTTTGAGCCTGATAACTTCTTTTGATAAACCACGACAACTCTCCAATCCATGGATCAGTGTCATATACACCTTTTGTGCTCCCTGTGACAAAGAAGGCATCACAGACTTCAGGAGACTCAGGGAAATTACCATTAGAAACTTCATACACATGGAAATCGAGAGGAGCATTTATGAATTGAAATAGAGATGTGAATTCTTCTGAACCAGTATGGATGTCATGGAGTATGCCCACTTTCATGATTTGCTCCAAACTTGTGAATGAATGGGGTTTGATTTTTGAGAGGGTGAACTTGAGTGACAAAATTAGGTCCTCTCCAATTCAGTCGAGAAAAAGAGGCCAAGGTTGAAACCGTAAACGTATCCATATTCCTTGAAGCACCTGCTCAAGGCCTCGCGGGCCGTATTGTGATCTGCCCATGCTTCGGCCTGGGTTATTCCGTATAACCTGGCTGCTGAAGTCATCAATATGGGGAAAACGGGTGTCGATCCACAGGCTCGAGCGCAATAGCTGCCCGTATTCTTTCTTGCGGTGTCATGGTTTCGTTTATCACGGCTCTATCCTTTCAAAGTATCTCGAAGCCGACCACCGATCATTTTACTTCGAGAGCTTGCATACCTTCCCAGCAGTTATATAGACTTTAAATTGTTTACTCAACAACCGTCAACAGATCCTCCAACTTGTCGCGTTCACTTTGGAACGAGTTGATCGGGTGGTCCCAGTCTGGGTACCCGATGGTCATGCCGATGATAATATGTTTTGTATCCGGTATGCCCACGATCTCCCGGACCTGTTCCGGATAATCGACGATGGCCCGCATGATACAGGTGCCCAGATCGAATTCCTGGGCGGTCAGGGCAATGGTCTGAATGAGCGCGCCTATGTCGATTAACGGGTAGGAGAGCTGTAAAATCTTGTCTATGGCGATAATGATCACCGCCGGAGCGTCGAAAAACCGATACATCGTGGCCATGTAATCCATCATGGCCTGCTGATCCCCCTTGGCAATCCCCAAGATTTTGAACATCGTGACACCCAGGACCACCTGCCGCTTTTTGTAGATGCCCTGGAGTCCCATATCTCCCTTGGTTTTGTCGGGAAGAGGGACGTTTGGGTCGGGACCGATTCCCTGGCGAAGCTTATCGCCGCCAACACTTCTCAGCTTGTCGAGCACCTCACCTTTGACCACAAAAAACTCCCAGGGCTGAGAATTCACCGAGGACGGTGCCCGGGTGGAGATCTCTAAAATCTTCTTGATGGTCTCCGTGGGTACGGGTTCAGGTTTGAAAGCACGAACGGACTTCCTACTTTTGATCGCTTCTAAAAGATCCATTTTAATACTCCTTTCTTGATGATTCCGAGACTAGTGGCCCTAGCTGTCGATATAACAACGAGTACACAGCCGCAGGAAACGATTATTTTTTATCATTACTGTGCTTCTTGGTATTTTATAGTAAAAAGCCTGGTATATTTTGCCATAATAAAGAGGTGGATTTTATTTGTCTATTTTATATAAAAAAGCGGGACGAAAATACAGATTCCACTAACCGAAACAATATCGTTATCGTTTTTTAGGGTTGATTTATTTCATGTTTACTGCCACAAGGCATCATCAGCTAAAATCTTGATTTATGCAAGCTTTCGTTCGCCAATTCTAAATTTTTCGGCCTTCGTGGATTCAGCTGTTGTAGCAGGAAGAACAACTTTTAATTTAAGGACGTCACGGTTTCATCGAATAATTAATATTTAATGGGTGACCTTAAGGAAAAACTCCGAAAAACAGATTGGCTTATTGATCAAATCGTCTACAAGCTTTATGGATTGACTGAAGAGGAAATCAAATTAGTGGAAGACGGTCTTTAAACAGTAGACAGCAGTATGCAATCGGGAGTGAACATGAACCGAGATACATATTGATTTGATCCACCTATGATTTTATTGGAGATTTCGTTTTGGATATTGGCAAGATCACAGCTCCCAGTAGCGACGCAGTGAGTGCTTGTTGATTTGTAACATTAAAAAATGTTCAATTCAAGGATACCCAAATCTATCATTCTCAGGAATATCACTCCCTCCAATCATCCAATCTGACAATGAACGAAGAAGTCAGTAGTCAGCCAGGGCAACATGAACTGTCACAAAAGCTAAGTAAACTCAAACTGCCTAAAGTGCTAAAAGCCGCGAGGCTCTTGCTGTCTACTGCACTGAAGGGTTAGAAAGCGTCGAACTATTTCTTACAAGAGTCACTCTCAATTTATAAGATTCAATTCTATTTGGTTGGTATAAATCTTTGGGGCGGACACGAACAGGGTCATCCACTTCTGGCATAACAAGTTGGTCGGAAAAAAATAGCGCTTCTTTACCTTGGTAGCGAGCCTGAGCACTGTAGCTGATACCATAACTCACTGAACGATAGTGCTGGTAGAGGGTTCTGATTGCATCTACGTTGTCATAGGATATGATCCACGGGTATTTCAATTTTGAAATGAGAGTTGCAATATGTTTATGGTCAGTTTCAGAATAAAAGTTAGTATATAATTTTTGTTGGCCTTTTATGAAATATGGAGGGTCAAAATAGATCAATGAGTGAGGCTGTAATGTTGGAATTACACTTTTAATAAATTCTTCAGCATCAAGATTATAAAGCCGAATACGGCTGCTATAACGCCCTATTTTTCTTATTCTTTTAATGAGGTCTGATTTGTTAAATCTGGCATCTATTTTCCACCTTCCACTCTGCTGTTTTCCACCAATAACACCTCCAGATATTATCCCAGACCTATTGGTACGGTTCAAAAAGAATGTGGAAAGAGCCAATTCTAAAGGGTCAGGGTCATCAGCCTCCTGTACAGCCTTCTGGCGCTCCCATTCTTTCATTGTAACCGGAACATTTCGGATTAACCTGCAAAGCTCGTTAGTCTTTAGTAGGGCAGCATCCCAAAAGGCGTATATAGAGCGATCTATATCATTTATATAAATTCGCCTTACATATTCCCCATACAAAAGACCGAGAGCCACAGCCGCCCCGCCAGCGTATGGCTCAGCATACTCACCATCAAGGAGGTTGTTGGTTCGGTACAATAGTTTGACATAGTTGGCAAGCTTGCGCTTACCACCTGGATATCTAAATGGAGAGTAATATTTTGACATTTTAGATTATCTACCTTTTGGAACTAAGCGAAAAATTTTATAAAATTCATTGCCATATCTTCTCGAAAAAAATCTGTAGTGTATCCCAGGTTGCTTTCAGATCATCAGGCCCTGGTGTAAACCGACGATTATGCACGTATCCATTTAGCGTTGTTGTTGAATAAGCGTCAGTTTGATCCGAGGCAGCGCGTTTAATTGGACGAAGTTCCTGCTTAGTAAGTAATTTTTTGTCCTCCATGTAGTCAGCTACCGCCATAATCTTATTCGACAGAATGTTGTTACCTTGCCAACTCAATCTTTTTCGTTCGACAAACTCATCAACGCTCATTTCAAGGAAAGCTCTCAGCAAAACGGCAACCGCATTAGGAGTATCCTTTACCAAAAGACGGCGCTTCAATTCAATGTAAATATCATTTAGGCGGGAAACATCAATGTTAAATGTGAGGCTGCTTGGAATAAGCTTTTTTCGAGATAAACTATGACGACGATCTCTTGGGCGTGGAGAAGTATCAGGATCACTACCTTCAACAGTTTCAAGAGCTTCCTCTATTGGGGTAGCCTCGTCACCTACCGTGCTATAATCTGGAAATTCGCTTTCTGTCAACCCGTTGGCATAGTTAATTCGGTCGGTTTGAGTTCTTAAATGGTTGACGTTAATACGGCCACTTCCGATGTCGTCGATCATTTTGCTTAAACCTTTAAGCACTTCATTTTTCGGATATTTCGTAAAGGCATGGCCTTCCTTTTTTTCAAGGCCAAGCTTTTCACGCAAATAAGGTGTTCCCAGTGCCCGCTTTAGAGTGCTTGAGGGGTATTTCCCGAGTTCGATACTTTTCCGTGTTTTTTCGCTTAAATCACCATGTTCCGTAGCAAAATCTAAAACTTGAAGGTGAAATTCCTTTTTTCCCTTTCTTGATTGGTACCGACTTCGCTGCTGGGCACTCCACTTGACAAGCCCTGCGCCACCGCTCTCACCGTCATGAATAAGTTGTATCCATGGGTCTGCTTGGTCGCGATCTTGAAATACGATACAAGGAACGTCAGCGATTGGGGTTTCGGGGTATATATCACCAAGTTGCTTCAATTGTTTTGCTGCCACTATACTAAGCTTCCCCTGTACAATTTCGGGTGAATCTAAAGCGCGAAGTGCGGAAAGACGGCGATTTCCATCGAGGACAATGAATTGCTCTTCATCGTCAGGTATAAGGATGAACTTTTCTGCGGGGTTAAGTCCATTCATTATGATGTGCTTCGCTAATGCAACGAGTTTATCCTCTTGAACTTTTGCCATAGTGTGAAACGCGTCGAGTTGGCTATCCTGAACATCGGGCAGTCGAGGATTTTTGAGATCGACGCGAAGCTTAGAAATAGGTATGTCCTCTTCATAGGGATATGTTTTTTCAGCCATAGCTCAAGCCCCCTTTCTCTATAATGTCTGGCATAACGGTCGCTATAAGCAGCGGGCGAGAATGCTGAAAGATTCTGAGACTGCCTGAAAGTGGTGAACGTTTAGGCCTCTGTTAAGCCGCGAGATATAGCCCATCTGGTTTCATAGCGTTGTTAGACCACCTTTTTTCTTTAATTTTTCTATTTCTACTCATATCGTACAGTCCGTCCTATATACCCGGAATAATCTTTGAGAACTGGCTCATACACGGCATTTAAAAGAGGTGATGAGATCATAAAATCTGCTGTAGAACGGTTACACGCAGTTGGAATATTGTATAAAACAGAAATCCTCAGGAGTGCTTTAACATCAACATCGTGAGGTTGCGGTTGCATGGGATCCCACAGGAATATTAATAAATC
>Ga0180009_10008496_pt1 | contig 10161 bp, 14 predicted proteins | sample OS_PC_MetaG_FD_123537 | JGI IMG/M metagenome (GOLD analysis project Ga0180009, IMG submission 123537) | Groundwater microbial communities from the Aspo Hard Rock Laboratory (HRL) deep subsurface site, Sweden - OS_PC_MetaG | ecosystem: Environmental > Aquatic > Deep subsurface > Groundwater... | reverse complement strand
TCTAGGTTCGAATCCTAGTAGGGGCATTTCTTCCTACTCCTTATCAGAAACTCCACCTTCTTTGATAAAGAAAACACATTCTGAATCAGGCAAATTAGGTGAATCAATAAGTTTAGCAACTCTTGAATCTTTCTTGCCTTTTCTTAAATATATTCTGAATGTTGATGCATGTCCAACAATATGTCCTCCAATTGCAACTGTAGGATCACCAAATAAAATATCTGGCCTTGACATAACCTGATTAGTAACATAAACTGCTAAATTATAAGAATCTGCAATTTTATGAAGAGTATGCAAATGCTTGTTTAATTTCTGCTGTCTATCAGCTAAAGTTCCTCTTCCTGTAAACTCTGCTCTGAATAAACTAATAAGAGAATCAACAATTAACAATTTTATAGGATTTCCTTCCCTAATTAAATCAACAACTTTTTCAGCTAAAAGCATTTGATGATCTGAACTTAAAGCTCTTGCAACTAAAATATTCTTTAATGCATCTTCTGGTTTAACTCCTAATGATTTTGCAATTTGCTTAATTCTTTCAGGCCTAAATGTTCCTTCAGTATCAATATAAACTGCCATGCCACCAGCACCACCTTTTTCAATTGGCATTTGTGTTGATACAGCTAAAACATGTCCAATCTGAGTTTTTCCTGAACCATAAGAACCAAAAGCTTCTGTTATTGCCTTGGTTTCAACACCACCACCAAGCAATTCATTAAGATTCTTGCTTCCTGTTGTGATTTTAATTACTTCTTGTCTTTTTTCAAGGAATTTTGTAGCACTAGTAAATCCTAAATCCAATACTTTTCTTGCTGCTTGAATTACTTTTCTTGCTGCTGTTTCAGTAAGTCCAGCTAATGAAATTAATTCTCTTGGAGATAAAGCAGCAACACTAATCAAATCACCATAACCTGCCTCAGTAAGCTTCTTTGCAATAACTTCACCAATTCCAGGCAAGTCTGTAAGTGTAAGCTCTATTTCTTTCTCTTTTTCCTGCTCTTTTTCTTCCTTAACTTTAACTTGCTCTTTTTCTAACTCCTTTTCCTCAGCCATATTCAATTTAAAGTGCCAAACTTTATAAATTTTTATATAAACAAGTATATTTACCAATAATTAGCTTAAACCAACTTCTTTGCTTAATTCTTCAGTTATTTTATCTATATCAAGATTAGAAGCAGAATTGATAACAAACTCTAATCTATTAAAAAGGGCATTTCTCCTTGTTCTGCCTTCAAACATGAACTCTTGTCCAAGCAAAGAATCTCTTAATTCATCACTTGACTTACTATCCTCTTTTAATGCCAAAAGCTGTTCTTCTTCAATATTAAGCAGCTTTTTCAATGATTCAAAGAAACAGACAGCCCTTATATTTGCACTTCCATCATCAATGTAAAATCCAAAAACAGGCAGGAATTTTGGCTTTATTTCTCCATGTGTTGTGCAATAATACTTATCATCAGATTCTGCTAATCTTTTCTTGCATTCAGGACATGACGGATAAAAGCTTATTGGAAATGTCTGAACAATTGTTGCTCTTACTGCTGTTCTATCATTTTCTTTTAAATCAGAAATTCTTGAAGATGACAAAGCAAATGTGATTTTTGTTTTTTCGATTTTATCTTCACTTCTTTCAATTGCTGACTTGCCCCCTAAATGCAATTCTTTAATATCAGTTCCTCTAACATCTGCTTTTTTAATTAAAAAAACATCATTCTCTTTAATCTTGTTTTCTTCTATTAATGAAATATGATTTGTGTCCCATAAAACAATCCTTACACTACCTGTTTCATCAGCAACTAAAAAACTTCCAATTTTTCCTTCCTCGCCATTTCTTTGTTTATACTTCCTTACTGGATATACTCTTACTACTTTCCCAAGAACATCTATATTTCTCATTCCAGTCATTAATTCACCAACTTTGACTTTCTGCATATCAAATTTAATTCCTAATTCAGATGCAACAATTAATGCAGCTCCTTCCAAAGTAATTAATCCACCTAAAGCTGCCTGTTTTTGCTTTATTCTTTTATCAATATCATTCTCTTGCAAACCAGACTCTTTGGTTATTCTTTGCAAAAATTCCCTATACCTAGCCTGTATCATCTTTTTCTATTAATTCTACAAAAGGAAAATATATAAGTTTTATGTTAGAGAAATAGCATAATCAAATGAAATTTTATCATACTTTAAAGTGCCATCATTAAAAAAGAATCTGTCTTTTGTTCTTGCTGTAAATATAATATAATCTCCATTTTTTGTAAATTCAAAATCAAAATCATCAAGATCATCAGAATTCATTTTTTCTGTAATACAATCAAAATCATCTTTGCATGTATTTACTGCATTTTTGCTTCTTGTATGAATATCAGAAAGGATATTTAGAGAAAATGGCAATTCTTTTTCAAAAGAAACACTTGTCTTATACACAGCATGAATTTCAAGTAAAGTATGATATTCTAATTCCTGTCCTGATTGTAACTTTAGTATATTATTATTCAAAGAGAAAACATATTTTCCATCCAAATTCTTAATAATATCTTTATCACTAGATTTTATAAGAGAATAAAATTCCTGAGAAAATTCATCTAAGAATTTTTCCTCAACTTTCTTTATGTCTGGTTCACAATCATTCCATATATCTATATCTTGATATTTTTTATATGGAGATGAAGATTTCATTGGAATTTCATTTAAAACACTATATACTGCCCTCTGACTTGCATAATTTGCTGATTCTTTAATAAAAAATACATCTTCTCTTGCATCATTCTGAATATTAATTAAATCTAAAGGAGTTACAATATCTTTTATTCTTTCATTACTTACAAAAAATACCATGTAAAAGGCAAAAACAGTTATTGCAATTGCTAAAAGAACCATTCCAACTGCAAAACTTATTGCTTTTTTATTCATCTTTTTCATTTTCATTTTAGATTATTAAGCATGCCATCTTACAATTTTCAATATTCCTATTTTTAATCATGCAAGTATCAAACAAATTTCTAAATGAGAATTTTCCACTAATTAAATTAATTTCAGTTAATGTTATTTCTCCTTGCTGTTGCCATTTTTCAGCATAAGCTGATGTTTGCCAATTATCTTCAAAAATATTAGTTCCTTCATATTTTATAGCGTAACAACTTCCATATGCTTTTTCCAAAGAAGTTTTGATTTGTGGTTTTATGTTTTCCATATCTAGATTTGATACAAGATTATTATCATAAAGAATAAAGATATCCTTTAATGGAACTTTCACAGTTTCACCATTTAATGAAATTTCAAAAAGTGTATTTAATAATGCAATAACAGATTCACTATTTTCAATTAAAGTAAATTTGTCAGTAACAATAACATTCTCGGATGTTTTTTTGAATGGCAAAATAACAGCAGACAAAAGAAAGAAAATTGCTAAAATAATTGCTATAACTACAATTGCCCATACAGTTGCTAATCCACTTCCAATTATTGCTTTTTTATTAAGTTTCATTTTACTTTCTTAGGGTTATTTTAATATCCAATGAACCAGGATAATACTCATCACCATCCTTAACTAAAACATATTCTCTAAATTCATTGCAATAAGGAACATCTTTTCCTTTCAAATTACACAATGGCCAATATACATCAAAATTATCTGTTTTTATTGGTATTACTTCTTTAAAGCTAAGTTCTAATTTTGCATTAACATCTTCTGAATTATAACAATTTTTCAAAGTTGCTGTATTAAAATCATTCATATCCAAAATACCATTATTAACAAAGCATGTGTCAACTCTTTCAGCAAGAATAGTTGCTTCTATTGGAGTTACATCAACACTTGAAACAAAACTGCTCATAAAAAATGCAATTGCCAAAGATAATGGCATAATTAAAAACAAAATTCTAATTAGCCACATCCATCCTTCTGTTATTTGTGCTTTCTTATTCATATTCATTTTTTGTTTTTGCGAAGATTTTTCTAAAAGCTTCATTATACAACTTCTATTTCTAATGTTCCAGCAACTTCTTTTTCTGAAACTACTTTCTTGTATTCAGTTGGAATTATTCTGGATATTTTCCCTGCAGGTGCATTGCCAATTTTAACTTCAACTGAATCTTCTTTTATTGAAATACCATCTTGATAAGGAAAATAAAGCAAAACATCAGAATCAAATTCAGTATTGTATGCTGTATCCATCCATATTGCAATTTCTCTTGATTTAGTTACTGATTGAGAGATTTCTCCTTTTGCAGATGCATAAACAAACCATAAAAGCATAGCAGCCAGAAGAACAACAATAATTAACTTAATCAGCTCTTCCTGAAGTAATGTTGTTATTCCTCTTTTTGATTTTAGCATTTTATACACTTTTATCTTCATAATATTTTTTCCATTGTTTATAGAAACTAAAAATATTACTTTGATAATCACAGTTTAACATAACTATACCTTTATTATACATACAAAAAATGCATCTCCATTTATCTAAATCATTAGAATATTTCTTACATCCTGAATATAACCCAGATTCTTTTCCAGATGCTTGTTCATAAGCATTTCTCAATAAATTTGCTGTACATTTTACTTGTCCTTCGTCATTATAAACATCAGAACTAGAACATTTGCATCCAGAAGCACAACTTGTAGGCCATTTGCATCCAGTTAATATGCTTTTCCCAACACTTTTACAGCCACTACTTGTGCCCATAGTGCTTTCCATTGAAGCTATTGATGCAATTAAATAAGGTTCAACGCCATATTCTTTACTATACTTATCAACTAATTCTTTTATTGTTCCTTGTGATTTAAATGCTTGTTTTTCATATGCATTAATTAAATTCTGTGCTGGTAATTTTGTTGATGCAGCAATTCCAGGACCTATAAATTCAGTATAAAAACTCTTAATTTCACCCTGTGTCTTCTCTTCCTCTTGCAATGCTTCTTGCTCTTGCTTTTCTAAATATGGCTTAACATCATCAGGATAATTAAAAATAACAATAACTTCATCATCAATATTACTTATCCAAAGAGTGTAAAATGCATTTCCTTTAAGAAATACGCTTGTAACAACACTTCCTTTTTCTTTTAATCTTAAATTCTTATCAAATGTTTCACAAATAACATCATTCATGCATTCTAATTTTATTCCACCATATGTTTTCTTGCATAAACATAAGCATGCTTTTCCAAAACAATCTTCTGGTGATTTTTCTCCAGCATCATAGCTTTTTATTGGATTATCAGAACTAACATAAAAAATAATAGGACCTTTAACTTGTCCTTGGTTTAAGGATTTTATTTGAGAAGATAAATTCAAGAAATGCTCTTTTGAAGCAGAATTCCCTTTATTCAAATAAATATTAGTTACTGCAACTGCTGCAAGCAAAATAATTCCAATAAAAAACACTAGTAAGATAATCTCAACTATGTTCTTTCTTATCTGCCCTCTTTTATTCATATATGAGAGAAGAATAAGCAATTTTTAAATTTTAACTATTGTCTTTCTCTTATATTATTATGGTGCTGGTAATGCTTCTGCTCCATCTTTAGCAAGTCCTAAATATCTAGAAAGGGTTTCAAATATTTCCCTATATGTGCCTGTAGCAAATAAAAATAAAATAACTAAAACAAGAATAATCAGAATTATAACAACCATAACTTTTATAGGAAATGCATCTCCATGTTTGTTCATTTTTAATCTTTTAAGGGGGCAGTCTGTTAAGTACATGGTATACCTGGGCAAGGAGATTCTACAGTACAATCAAAATGTCTTGTTTCATTACCTGTTACTAAAACATCAACCCCATTACAATAAGCTTCTGTTCTTTGTAATGCACATAAATTAGCACATCTATCTTTTGCTAATGCTTGTGGTGATTCAGTTGTTACTCCAAAAACTCTTTTAATTTGATCAATCAAACCCCTCATTCCATATGTAAAAGAAAGAGCAACAATTAGCAACACCAAGACAACAATAATTGTAATAATTAGAGTATTCATACTAATTTCAATTCCTTTTTTATCCAAAGGTCTTAGTTTCATTTTTCCTCTTTTTATCTTTATATAAAATCAATAGCAGGGCTCTTTTTAAAGTTTTTTATTAGCATAAAGAGAGGCAAAGTTGCTTCTTTTCCAAAAGTATCCATGACTGGCTTAACAAGGAAATTATAGAGTATGATAACAGTAATTATAATAACTGCAATTATCAAAATCCATTTTACAATTACTCCAATGCCCCATGTTGCTTCTTCTGTCATTTTCTTTTTTACTTAACTACCAAATCTTAACATATCAAAAATTTTCTGTAAAAGTGCTTGTCCTTTTCCACTAAGGAAAAAGATAATAATTACCACTACAACAAGCAAAATAATAGCAAGTATCCATTTTGCTGTTTCACTCTGCACTATTCCTTTTTTATTTGTTTTTTTTGTTGCCATTTTTTTATTTATGTTTTTTTAAGGAATGCTTTTTAAATCTTTACATACATTATTTAATTCCTCTGCTTCATAAGGTGTTAAAATTAGTGCATTGCATCCACCCATATTTCCATCACAATTTTTTCCTGCTGTTCTCATTGTCATAATTCCTGTTGTTGTTGCAGTTGCAGCATAAGCAACTCCAATACCAATTCCAACTGGTCCAGCAAGTTTTGAAGCTACTTTAGCCACTAATAATCCAATACCAACTCCACTAACACCACCAAAACCAGCTGCTTTTTTAGCAATTGTCAAAGGATCAGTTCCACGCATATTCATAAAAACAACAGCATATTGCCTATTTGTTGTTAAAGAAGATGGAGTTGAAGGATCAAGGATTTCTAATTTTGCATTCTCATCATCCATTAAAAATTGTGAATATGTAATCTCTTTTCCTGGAATCTTTACATTATTAAGATAGGTTGTAAGATTATTTACATTTTTGACTTTTGTTTTTACATTATCAGCAAAAGTAATTCTTGAACATATAATGCATGCAGGTTCATCTGGTTGTATTGCAAACCATTTAGTTGCATCTTGTCCTAAGAAATCAACTTTACCTTGTCCTAACATGTCCCAGCAATCATACATTGAATTTGCAATTTCTCTTTTAATCTCATCCTGATTAGTTGTTTTTATTTCAACATCTTGTGTTTTGCATCTTAATGGTGGTCTTACTTCAGAAGGGGTCATTATCCATGCTGCTCTCATTAAAACAGATTGCTTGCATGTTTCCTTATTTATTGTTGCAAGGGAATTGTAATATAGAAAGTAAACAAAAATGCTAAGAACAACAAGAACAATTAAAGCAATTACCCATAAAACAACTTCTTGTCTTACTTGTGCTCTTTTTCCTGTCCTTCTTTTTGATTTCATATTATGATAAATAACTTATATTATTAAGATACTTTAACTTATAATCTTTATTATTCTTTTCTAATAAAGTTAAAGAAGCATTATCTATTCCAAAAACATTAAAATATTTTAATCCACCTAACAAGTTACATACAACAAATTTTACTGGTGCTTGGTGTGTAATAATAAGTATGCTTTTTCCTTTATGCTTTTTTGCAAGAATATCAACTTCCTTAAGCATTCTTTTTTGAGCAGTCTTAAATGATTCTCCCAATGTCAAGTTTTCAGCACCATCTCCAAACCACATTTTTGCAATCTTAGGATATTTTCTTTCAATTTGTGTTTGTTTCATTAATTCATACTTGCCCATATCTGGTTCTATAAATTTTGAATTAACAATAATTTTTTTTCTAATTACTTTAGCAATTTCAACTGCAGTTTGAATGCATCTTGGCATATTACTGCTATAAATTATATCTATCTTTTCTTTTTCTAATCTTTTTGCAAGTTGCTTTGCCTGCTTAAAACCATTAGAACTCAATCCTTTATCATTTTCAGGATTACTATTATAAGTATCACTAAGATTATGAATACTTTGTGCATGTCTTGTGAGATAGATTTTTGTTGTTTTCATTTTAACTTATCCTCTTTTTTATTTTTCTTTTTATCCTAATGGCCCAATTTGTGTCATAACTAATGATGCAAGCAATGTTAGTACTAGTATTGAAATTAATGCAATTATCAAATAAAATGAAATTCCTTTATAAAGATTTTTAGCTATTTCATTTCTTTCTGTAAGTTTGTCAGCACCATTTTCAATTACAACAACAGTTTGAGTTAGTATGAATATAATCTGAACTAGATATATTCCAATTGCAATTTGTAAGAAATAAGGTGGAATCATGCTTTCTATATTAAATAATGTAACAATTCCTTCTGCTCCTCCAATACTAGCTGCTTCACCTGTTTCTAAAGCCGCCATCATTGTTGTCAAGTAATTTATTATCATTGTTATCATTGCAGCTAATCCAATAACAACACCACCAAGAATAGGAGCTAAAAAGGAGATATTGCTTTTCATACTTACAACAACATCTGCAACTAAATCTTTTAATCTTTCTTCAATTCTATGAATACTTTTAACATGCTCTGCAATACTAATCATGCTTTCTGATGCTATTTTTAATCCTTTTCTTGCTCCTTCAATAAGAATATGCATTGAAGTTTTAATTAATGATGAAGGAAAATAAATAATTGCTCCTCTTTGCCTGTTAAAAATCGCTTCCTTAACAGACATTCCATTCTGAATATTATTATTAACTAAAGAAAAGAATTTTCCTGTTGGTGTTCCATGCAATACTTCAGCAACTCTTCCAAATGCCATTTCAGCTGGAACTCCTGAAGATAACCTATTACCTAATTGAAATAATGCAGAACCATATTCATCTTCTAACTTCTTTGTTTCTTTTCTTGTTTTAATTAATTGTGATGTTTTCATGCTATAGCTTACTGCAAAGAACAAACTTATTGATAATGGCAAAAATAAGCTTAAGCATACAGCACCTAATCCAAATGGCCCTGCTAATCCTGTTGCTGTTGTTTTTACATCAAAAAACTTTCCTAAAAAGAATATATCAAAATCTGCTAACCCAATGCTAGAAGCAAAATTAGGAAAAAGCATAAATAATGGCAAAATTCCTAAAATGAAAAAAGGTAATGCAATTAAAAATGCAATTAAATTAGGTGTATTACTCTTATACTTAGCATAATCCGGATGCAATTCAAGTAATTCTGTTTCACCATAACCTGCTGGTCTTGTTAACAATACTTGAGAAGTCATGTAATAAACAAAAAATGGAACAATAATATTAAACATCACAATAATGTGCTGCCAAGTTATTAATCCACCAAGCAATGCAGATGCTAATGGTATTAATGCTAATGCAAGTGTTGGCAGAACAATTCCCAACATGTAGATGTTTGTTAATGGTGCTTTAATATCATGAGTATAAGAAAGCATTTTTTCTTGTACACCTTCCAAAACAGTAGTCAAACTTTTTTCCAAAATCTCAATTCTCTTGTACTCTTTTGGCTCATACAATGAACTTTCAATTAAGTGCATTGCTTCAACAAATTCTAAATTACCGTCTCTCCAAGTTTCCAAGTAATTGTCAATACTTTCCCTTATTGTAGAATATTTTCCAACTTCAACATCCCAAAATATTTTCTTGAAGTCTAATGACAATGGTGGTTGCAAATGATCTGAAGCAAATTTTATTGCTCGTTCTAAATTAGGAGTGTGCTTCATGTAAATGACAATAAATAATAATGCCTGTACAAGTTGAGAACTAGACTTAAGCCTCCATATTTTTGCTTGTATTAATGGAAAAGAATAAAGCCAATAAAATAAGAATCCTGAAAAGAGTACTCCTAAAAATAAATACATTAATGGAAGATATGCTCCTCCTGTAAGAAAAACATAACTTGCAAAACCAATAACAGTCAAGAGTATTGTAACAATAAAAGCATTAACAGCCAAGCTCATAGATTCTTCAGAAGTTATTTCAGAATGAACAATGCTTAATGCTTTGTCAAATTTTTCTGAGTTCTTTCCTGATGGTTTTACTTTCAGGATTTTTGAAGCAAATTTTGCCCACTTTTCGTATCTGCTTAAAGGCTTGAATGCTTCTCTCTTGAATTGCTCATACTCTTTTGTAAACTCAACATTTGTAGTTTCATACTCAAGTTCTCTGTTAAGTCTTGCTTCATATCTTTTCAAAATATCCTTAACATCTGGATTTGCCATTCCCTTGCATTCCTCTTTCTTTTATACAAGAATAAAAAGAAAAC
>Ga0180009_10008495_pt1 | contig 10162 bp, 10 predicted proteins | sample OS_PC_MetaG_FD_123537 | JGI IMG/M metagenome (GOLD analysis project Ga0180009, IMG submission 123537) | Groundwater microbial communities from the Aspo Hard Rock Laboratory (HRL) deep subsurface site, Sweden - OS_PC_MetaG | ecosystem: Environmental > Aquatic > Deep subsurface > Groundwater... | reverse complement strand
TGTTGGAGTTGTTCAATTGAAAAAAAAGGTTATAGCGGAGTTGCAATTTTTTCTAAAATTAAACCAAAAAAATTTATAACCCAATTTAAACAAACCATCTTAAACAAAGAGGGGAGGGTGATAGGGGCTGAGTACGAAAATTTTATACTTTTCAATGTTTACTTCCCTAATGGTGGACGTGACCGTCTACGTGTACCATACAAACTTGATTTTTATGAAGCTTTTTTAGAAATGATAAATTCATATAAAAAACGCGGTAAAAAAATCATTTTTTGCGGAGATGTAAATACAGCGCATCAAGAAATTGATTTAGCTAGACCCAAACAAAACGAAAAAAATACAGGTTTTTTACCAGAGGAACGAGCTTGGATAGATCGGTTAATTTATGAAGGTTATATTGATACTTTTCGTGAATTCGATAAAAATCCAGAAAACTATACCTGGTGGGACATGAAAACCGGTGCTAGAGCCAGAAATGTTGGTTGGAGAATTGATTACTTTTTTGTAAGTCAAAACCTTAAAAGCAACTTATCAAAAGCCTACATAACACCCAAAATTATAGGATCTGATCACTGTCCAATTTATCTAGAAATCAAAAAATAACCATCTTGTGATTAACGTTATTATTTGATCGTGCTACAATAAAACCATATGAAATCAACTTTTTTTCTTAAATTTAGCAGCTTATTAATAATCGCCTTGCTTTTTAGCGGATGTGGATGGTTTGGTGGTGACAAAAATAAAGAACAGGCCAATGAAGCGTCCTCAAATACAGAACAAACACAATCGACAAACGATGATAAAAGTAATGACGATGATTTAGCCAAAGATACTACTCTATCAAATCCAGCAACAGTATATTGTCTAGCACAGGGTGGGGAATTTGTAATGAATAAGACATTAAATGGCAACATGGCTGGTTATTGTAAATTGCCAAGTAACATCACTTGTGAAATTTGGGCTTTTTATAGAGGTGAGTGTCCAGAAGGCTATCAAAAAGACGAGCCAGAGGATAAAACAGAAACAGACGAACAAGCAACCACCACAAAAGATACAATCGTTGATGATGAAGTTTTAGAAGAATCTTTAACCGCTACTAGCTCTGAAAAAATCCTTGAAAAAGATACATTAACAACTAACGGAACCAAAAAAGAACCATCTGACACAATAAAAACCTCGGACAATCAAAATTTTGTAATCAATATTGAACAGGGCGAGGAATCAGGCGAACTCAATATGTCATGGAAAACCGATTTAGATGCACCTGAAGGTTTTATAGTAATGCTGTCAGGATCAAAAGACATTACTTACCCAACCAAATACTACCATAAATTAGAAAATCAATACTCTCATGCATTTACATGGATTGATTTAACACCGGGTAAAACTTACTTTTTCAGAATTTGCACAGTTAAAGGTGATGGATGTGATGAATACAGCTCCGTTATAGATGGCACTGTTGCAGAATAATATGTCAGCACAAAATTCAAAATCCAAACTTTCATATAATAACACCTGGATGCGCAGCACATTAAGCGCTTCTCAAAAAATTAATCCAAGTGAAATATTTGATGCACGCAAAACACTAATAAAATTAATTGATTCTGATGAGCAGGGCTGGATGTCAATTACTGATAATAAAACACATCTAGCAGAGATAAATAAAGCTTACGAAAAATTTAAAAACTTTAAAAACTGCCTTGTTATTGGCATTGGTGGTTCGGATCTAGGTGCTCGTGCAATCATAGAAGCCCTCAGAAAACAAGATTCTAAGATTAAAATTTGGTTTACCGGAGACACAACCGATCCAGATGAAATTGAATCCATATTTTCTCAAATTCCTTGGAAACAAACCTGCATAAATATAATAAGCAAATCCGGTGGAACTCTAGAACCCATGGCTAGTTTTTTCTTAGCTAAAGAGAGATTAGAAAAAGCCGTAGGTGTCAAAAAAGCCGTTAAAGCTATATTGTGTACAACTGATCCTGAAAAAGGTGCTTTACTTGAATTCGCACGAGAGAATAATTACGCAACGCTATCAATACCGCAAAATATTGGCGGAAGATTTTCGGTTTTAACTGCTGTGGGACTTTTTCCACTTAAAATGGCCGGCATAGATATTACAAAGCTTCGTCTAGGTGCATCTCAAATGCGTGATAGTTGGCTCAAACACTTTGGCACTAGTCATGCCATTGATCAATTCGCTGCCTGGCATGTTTCACATGGACGTTCCAATCGCCCAATGCATGTCCTAATGATTTATTCTAAAGCATTGCATGGCATGGGTATGTGGTGGCGACAATTATGGGCGGAATCACTAGGTAAATCATCCGCGGCTGGTGGACCTACTCCAATAATTTTTTTAGGACCAACGGATCAGCACTCTCAACTCCAGCTATACCAAGATGGCCCTGATGATAAAGTCTACACTTTCTTAGAAATCGAAAAATTTAATCAAAAAATTAAAGTCCCAAACTCCATAAAAAATATTCCTTCATTAAATTATGCACTTAAACATGATTTTAGTGATTTAATACACTCAGCGGCGCAAGGAACAGCAATAGCCCTCAAGGACAAAAACAAGCCAGTAGGAATAATAAATATTAAAAATATTAACGAAAATTCGCTAGGTGAACTGATAATGTTCCTTCAGATTGCTACTGCTGTAGCCGGTAATTTGTACTGTATCAATCCTTTTAATCAACCTGGAGTAGAGGATAGTAAAAACAGGGTTAAAGAATTGCTTACAAATAATTAGTATGTTGTTTAACTAAATGCTATAATATTAACATTATAAATTATTAATTACTAAACTATCGTATGCCAGCAAAAAAGAAGGCCGTCGCTAAAAAAAAGCCGACCGCAAAAAACGAATCCCATGGTAAGGGATTACTAGCAGCAGGCTTGGTCGCCGGTGCTGCATTAGCAGTGGGTACTGCATATTACCTACAAACGCCTAAAGGTAAGAAAATGCTACAGCAAGCTGAAAAGAAAGCCTTAGCAATGCAGAAAAAATTAGTCACAGAGTTAGGTAAACAAAAAAAGCTTACTAAAAAGAATTATGAAGAAGCGGTTACAAAAGTAATGGCATATTACGCCAAAACCAAAGACATAGCTTCAACAGAAGTCCCACAAGTTCGCGATTATCTAATGAGTAAATGGAAAGATATTGAAAAAGAATACAAAACAGCAGGAAAAGGTAAATAAAAAAAATCAGCCAGAACGGCTGATTTTTTAAATTTAATTATTAGTTAATTTTTTAAATTGTATTTTACCTGCTTTAAAATCAATACTTATACCAGATCCTTCTTGTAACTTTCCTTCAATTATTCTCATTGATAATTCGTCAAGTATTTTATCTTGAATCACTCGCTTTAATGGACGCGCGCCAAAAGCCGGATCATAACCCAAATCAGCGATATATTTTTTACAAGATTCCGTAAATTCAACGACTATCTTTTTATCCAATAATCTTTTTGTAACTTTTTCAAGTTGCAAATCAACAATCTTTATCAAATCATCACGTGTTAAAGCTTTAAATACAATACTTGCATCTATACGATTTAAAAATTCTGGTCGAAAAGTTTCTTTTAATAATTCTAATATTCTTTCCTTGGTTGCATCATTAGCAGCTTGATCCTTGCCATCAGCGAATCCAATAACTCCGCCGTTTGCACCTTCATGAAGTATCACATCTGAACCAAGGTTAGAAGTCATAATAATTATAGTATTTTTAAAGCTAACAGTTCTTCCTTTTCCATCAGTCATCCTTCCATCATCCAATACTTGCAAAAGAGTATTAAAAACTTCAGGATGCGCTTTTTCAACTTCATCAAGTAAAACAACTGAGTAAGGTTGTCGACGTATTCTATCTGTTAACTGTCCACCTTCTTCATATCCTACATATCCGGGAGGGGAACCAATCATTCTTGCGATAGAATGTTTTTCACCATATTCACTCATATCCAAACGGATTACAGCTTGTTCGCTATCAAACATTGTTTCTGCTAGTGCTTTAGCTAATTCTGTTTTACCTACTCCGGTTGGTCCCAGAAATAAAAACGATCCAATCGGTTTATCCGCTTCAGCCAAACCAGCTCTGGAACGTCTAATAGCGCTCGCTACTGCGCCAACCGCCTCATCTTGTCCGATTACACGTTTATGTAGCTGATTCTCCAATTTAGCTAATTTTTCAGCTTCTGATTCCAACATTCTAGACACTGGAATCCTTGTCCACCTGCTAACAACTGTGGCTATATCTTCTTCACTCACCGCATCACGCAATAAGCCACGCTTACCTTGCATATTTTTTAAGCGTTTTTCATGTTTTTGCATGACCTTTTCCTGCTCCGGAATTGATCCATATCGAATTTGAGACACTTTTTCCAAATCACCCTGTCTTTCAGCAATCTCTGCTTCAGATTTTAATTTTTCGATACTTTTCTTTATTTCCTGAATTTTATTAAGGACTTCTTTTTCTGCTTTCCAAGAAAGCTCAAGCTCATCAGATTTCTCTCTTATCTCGGCCAAATGCTTTTCTAGTTCTTTAAGTCTCTCTTTAGAATCTTGATCTTCCTCTTTAACTAAAGACCTCTTTTCAATTTCTAGCTTAACCATCTCTCTTTTATATCTATCTAACTCTTCTGGCATTGAACCAATCTGCATACACAATGCCGAAGCCGCTTCGTCAATAAGATCAACCGCTTTATCTGGTAAAAACCTATCTGTAATATATCTAGATGATAATTTAACGGCTGATATTAAAGCTGCATCAGTAATCCTTACACCATGATGTAATTCATATTTATCTTTTATGCCTCGTAAGATGGCTATAGCATCATCCTCAGTTGGTTCTTCTACCATTATAGGCTGAAATCTTCTTTCTAAAGCTGCATCTTTTTCTATATGCCTCTGATATTCTTTGATTGTAGTTGCGCCTATAGCCCTTAATTCACCTCTAGCCAAAGCTGGCTTTAATAAATTTGAAGCATCCATAGAGCCACCCTCACCAGTCGCTCCTGCTCCAACTAAAGTATGCAATTCATCAATAAACAGTACCACCTTGCCTTTACTATTTTGAACCTCTTTAATGACAGCCTTCAACCTTTCTTCAAATTCACCTCTAAACTTTGTGCCAGCAACCAAAGCGCCTAAATCTAAAGACACAATATCTTTATCCTTCAGTGACTCTGGCACATCACTTGATACTACCCGTTGAGCAAGACCTTCTACAATTGCTGTTTTACCAACACCAGCCTCACCAATTAAAACAGGATTATTCTTTGTTCTTCTAGAAAGCACTTGCATAACTCTTCTAATCTCTTCATCCCTACCAATAACTGGATCTAATTTATCTTCACGTGCTAAATCTGTAAGGTTTCGTGAATATTTTTCTAAAGCTTGATATTTATTTTCTGGTTCTGGTGAATCTACTATAGCACTTCCTCTTACATCTTTTAGTGCATTCAATATTCCGTCGATCGTAACACCTACGTGATTTAATATCGCAGATACTTCGGAGGGATGCTCTGTTAGCGCGATAAGTAAATGTTCTGTAGAAATGTATTCATCCTTAAAATACTCAGCTGCTTTCTCTGATTGAATTAACACTCTTGCCAAATCTTGACCAAAATATATCTGCCCAACATTACCACCCATAGTAGATGATACTTTAGGCATCTTTTTTAAAACTATTTCTAAATTGCTTTTAAGTTCCGCAATATCAACCTGTAATTTATTTAAAATGGAGGTAACAACGCTACCATCCTGCTCCAAAAGAGCAGAACACAAGTGAGCAGGCTCTATGGCCTGTTGACCACTTTCTATGGCCATTTTATGAGCTAATTGTAGTGCTTCTTGGCTCTTTGTAGTAAAATTTTGGGGAATCATATTGTTTAGCACTCTTTATGTTAGAGTGCTAATATTAATATCATATCAAACAAAATCATGCAATATCTCTTATGTTGATATTATTGCCTATATTATTATTTATAAGTATAATCTTCATCAATATGGCTAATATAAAATTAAAACGCATTGAGTCAGCTTTATTTATTATTTCCTGTCTCATAATTACTTGGGGATTTATCGGATTGATCCTAAAACCCATTACAGTAACTTTATTCTGGGGAGTTGGTATCGCACTATTATTATTAGCTCTATTTGTTTTAGCTACTGCTACAAAAATATTAGGATTTTGGAAAAGTATAAGCACGATGCTGGTATTACTATTAATTATTATGGGTGCATGGATTTTAAACAATTATCGAGGCTGGCCATTTGGTATGGTTTACTATCATGATATTCTTGGTTGGCATCTTTTAAAAGTAGTCTGGGTCGTGCCATTATTTTGGACTTTAATAGCAACAAATGCATTACTACTAACAAAACCAAACAAAACAATCAAAGATCCAAAGGTATTATTTGCTTGGTCCTTTGATTCTGCAATCATGGTAATGCTTTACTCAATTCTAATAGAACCATTAACTAGTCAACTGGGACTTTCTACTTGGTCAGTACAAGGTCAAGTCTTAGGTGTACCCTTTACTGTATTTTTAGGTTGGTTTATTGTTGCTTTTATAGCATCAGTTGCCGCTATAACCATACTAAAACTTTGGGCGATAGCAAAAGCTCCTTTGTCATGGCACATGCCAACAGTAATGATGGCAGTCCACGCCCTTTTACTAGTCTTGGTAATAAAAGCAAATATTACTCTGCTAATTTTCTTTAACCTAATCGCAATAGTCTACTTTGCGTATAAAATTTATAAACAAAAAAAGGTAAACATCCACGAATCACTAAATCCCTCTTTTGAATAGTTATTATTGAGTTGGAAAAGTCGGCGCTAATAATGGCAAAACCGGTCTCTCAATGTGAAATAAAACATTATAATCGGAATATTCCATTATTATTTCACCATCTTTTGTTTGTTTGGTTATAACTTGAATTTCACCCTTATCATTTAAACAAAAAGACATATCATACTGGCCTTCATCCGTATTATATTTTGTATTATAATTTGTACATTTTTTTGCCCTATTAGCTTCAACAGAAATAGTTGCATCAGCAGAAACCGCAAATGATTCTAAAGTCGCCTCAGTTGTTAACATGGATGTAAAAAAATCTTGCGAAAACTGCTTTAAAAAAGCATTATCCGTCATTTCCCATACATCCTCATTAATTTTTACATAAACTGTTCCACCCACAATGATTGTATCCAACATTTCAGATCCAGGCATGCTAAAAGATGCCCGTAATCTTAATGGTCTAATATAATCCAACTCACCGTTAACATCACCCTCCGAAGTTTTTTGTAATAATTTTAAACGTAAACTTTGCGCTGATCTAAATTTTTCAATACCCGCTAACAATTTATCCTTATCAGAAAGTTCAGCAACACTGGCATCTTCTTCCGGATATAAATATGGCAAATCTTGATTTTGATTTTGTCCCATGGCGCTATCAGAATTAGGGGAGACTATTTTATCTTTATAATAAAGCCCCAAGCCTACCACAATCACAAAAGCCAAAATGGGGATTATTAAATAATAGTAATATTTATTTGTCATATCATTATTTTACTTTTGTAACTTTAAGATTAATTGTAGTCGTTGTAAACGACGTTGAAGTATAAATTGGGATAATATTTAATCCTTCTTGCAATGTAGTAGTCGCTATAAAAATACCATTTACCGGTGTATTTAATTCACCGGCGATATATATAAACTCCTGATCCGTTTGGCCTTTAATTGTCACTGTTTGCTCTGAGGTTGTTGTGTTCAAACCAGGCTCCAAAATATTAATCGTGGCTATTCTCGTATCTTTATAATTTTCTTGAACATTAGCGTTTTCTTCATAAACGCCCGAATTACAACCTGCGGCAAAGACGATCGAAAGTAGTAACAAAAAAACAATTCTCTTCATAATCTAATTTATTATACCACGGAAACACCTATCAAGTAGATTAAAAACAGTCCTTGTCCAGTACGTCTACACAGTGTACGATGGTAGTAGTAATATGCCAGGAATTTTACACATAGTTGCAACGCCCATCGGAAATCTAGACGATATCACAAAAAGAGCTATAGATACGCTATCTACAGCGGATTTAATACTTTGCGAAGATACACGAGTCACAAAAAAATTGCTCAATGCTTACAATATTTCAAAACCGGTTCAATCTCTACACCAACACTCAGATGATGAAAAAATTAAATCAATAATCAAAAGTCTCAACTCAGATCAGTCAATTGCCTTAGTAAGCGATGCTGGTACACCCGGAGTCAATGATCCAGGTGGCAAATTAGTCGCAACAGCTTTAAATCAAGGCATTACCGTCAGTCCAATCCCCGGACCATCAGCCCTAACAACTGCTATATCTGTTTGCGGTTTTCCCATGGAAAAATTCACTTATCTCGGATTCCCGCCAAATAAAAAAGGTCGCAAAACTTTTTTTGAAGACGTTATGTCAAGAGATGAAGCATCAATATTTTTTGAATCCACACATCGTCTTATTAAAGCGTTAGAATCCATGATGGAATCCGTACAAGACACGAAAGAAAAAGGACGTTTGGTTTGCGTTTGCAGAGAAATGACCAAAATTTATGAAACGATTTATCGTGGACCCGCAGAAAAAGTTCTCATAGATTTAAAAAATTCCAGCGTAAAAGGGGAGAGTGTAATCATAGTCGCACCTAAAAAATATAAAGAGTAACTATAAATATGAAACCAAAACAACTTTTGGATGAAATTATAGGTTGGTACGGAACAATAGCAATTGTAACAGCTTTCGCTTTGGTTAGCTTTGAAATCATCAAACCAACGACATTATTCTATTTATTGTTAAATATTACAGGCTCAATAGGTATCATCTACATCTCATTTAAAAAGAAAACTTATCAGCCAGGTGTACTAAACATAATCTGGGCGTTTATTGCCGGTGTAGCTATTATTCGACTATTTATTTGATTATGAAAATCAACACCTTCAGGCTTAAGCCAAATCAAGATTTAAAAAAATCTTTACAAGAATTCGTAAACATAAATCAAATACAAGCAGGTGTTATTCTAACTTGCGTTGGAAGTCTAAACAAAGCTATTTTAAGAATGGCTGATGAAAATATAATTAAAACCTTTGATGAAAAATTTGAAATCGTTTCTTTGATTGGAACTTTGTCGACCTCTGGATGTCATCTACACATATCTTTATCAGATAAAAATGGAAATGTAATCGGCGGACATCTTAAAGAAGGCTGTATTATTTATACAACAGCAGAAATAGTTATAGGCGAATTGCAGAATGCAACATTTAACCGAGAACTAGATAAGAATACAGGCTTTAAAGAACTAATAATTAGCACTAAACAAATTAATTAATCTAAAAAAATATGCAAAAAAATAACAATTTATTTTTAAAAATTGGAGTTGCAATTTCTTATGTAGGCATGGTTGCCGTAAACGTTATGGCAACAGCTCTGCCAATCAACGGCGTCACCACAGGAGAAGCTTCTGATAGATTTGCTAATCTATTTACACCAGCAGGAATTACTTTTTCGATTTGGGGGTTAATTTACATTTTATTGGCAATCTACACTGTTTATCAATTTGATTTTATCCAAAAACATCAAGATGATAAAAAAACAGTTATATACAATAAAATCAGGATATTTTTCATAATTAGTTCACTGACCAACATGGCTTGGATCTTTGCTTGGCATTATGGAGTTATTTGGCTCTCAGTTTTAATAATGCTTGCATTACTAACATCGTTAATTATTATATCTGATACCATAAATAAACTAACACTATCCAAGATTGAAAAAATATATATCTGCCTACCTTTTAGTGTCTATTTCGGCTGGATAACCGTTGCCACAATTGCCAACATTACTGTCTTTTTAGTAAGCCTCAATTGGTCTGGCTTTGGAATCTCTGAACAAATTTGGACAGTAATAATACTTCTAATAGGTGCTTTAATTGGTATCTTACGAATGTTAAAGGATAAAAAAATTCCTTATGGTTTAGTTTTAATTTGGGCATATGCTGGAATATTGATAAAACACACATCCGATAATGGCTTTGCCAATCAATACCCAACAATCATTTATACAACGATATTATGTATTGTTTTGTACATATTTACTTCCGGACTACTATTAAAACAG